>Ga0326728_10001059_pt1 | contig 100353 bp, 83 predicted proteins | sample MB3enrmetagenome_FD_207602 | JGI IMG/M metagenome (GOLD analysis project Ga0326728, IMG submission 207602) | Lab enriched peat soil microbial communities from McLean, Ithaca, NY, United States - MB31MN | ecosystem: Environmental > Terrestrial > Soil > Wetlands > Peat | place: USA: New York...
TACTGATCGGCTTCCCGCCGGAATGGTGATCGGCTTCCCGCCGGAACGTTGATCGGCATCAGCCCGGAATCGTGATCGGCTTCACGCCGGAATGCTGATCGCCTTCGCCCGGAATCCGCACGCTGCAAATTCCCTTTGAAATTATCAAAGATCGGCGCGCTGCAAATTCCCCTGGGGGAATGGACTCAAGCCGTGGCCGCGGGCTCCGGACCCCTTGCCTCTAACCGCCCGCTACCGCGTTACATATCGTAACTGTTAACGATACATAACGACATAATAATAAGGATGGGCGAATTTTTTGTCAAGAGGTTTTGGGAATGAACTGTGGTATCCGGGCCGGCTGCCGGCTGAAGAACGGCCGGGCAACAAACTGGGGGTAAAGCGCCGACGCCCTATCGGGTGTTGGACGATACTTGGATACTCGAGGATAGGGGGGAGGGTCCCCGAGCCTTGCGAGCGAATCATCGTTTAGGTTCCGTCCCGCCCCCCTAGGTGCCCGACTCCATCTAGGATCGTGGGAAACCGAGGTCGCCAGCTTCATCCCCCTCCCACCGCAATCGATTTCCGAATCGCGGGTTCACGCTCTCGTACAGGTACGCGCCGATCATGCAAAGCGCCAACTGGATAGCCTGAATCCCGTCAACTCCGCCGGCATAGAATAGTTTCTCCTCCCCTGCTCCCGAGATCCGGTAGGGACAATAAAAGTCGGAAAATTCCGGAAACTTAGCGGGCCTTCCCAGTTCGACCAATATCTGCGTGGTGTTGGGCTCCTCACCCTCGAGGTGGAGACGCCGAACGGCGACAACATCACCTATTTCCTTGAGCTCCATAACTTCACCATTCTCTCAGCAAGTGCAATTCCGGGAGTGTGGCAGCCAACATCGATGGTACCGCTATTCAAGGTTCCCGTGATCCGCAGGTCTCCGCTCCCTGGCTGCTCTCGGCCCCGTCAACTGAACTGGCATTCGAAGCTGCTCGGCGCCCCGGACGAAGCCAGGACCAGCCCGCGAGCGTCAATGCGAGGTTAAGCAAAAACATAGCGGCCGGGGCGGCGTACAACGCCAGCCAACTGGGATTTATCAGCGCTATCGTCTTGGCCCTCGAGGTCGCCGGTCCGTAGGACGCCACAACGTATGGCTGCGATAAATAAGTGAGAATATAAGGGGAGCCTAGCCAGTGCGTCAAGACAAGCCGCAGTAAAAGGTAGATCCAAGCCAGGAGCACAAAGCCGCCCGCATAGCCCCATTCCCGGGAGGTCCCGGGAAAAAGCACCTCAAGAATTCTTCCGCCACGCCCTGGTCGCTGTCGGACCGGGAGCACTGGAAAAACAAACAGCACGATCGCAAGATAAGGGGCCGCTTGGATAAGACTGTGGGGCAGGCGACCCGCAAGCCTCGTGCTGGCGGAATCGGCAAAATCCAGGCGTAAGGGCCGGAGTTCCCCGGCTGCGGCGACAAGGACACGGCGGTGCAGCGTTCCGCCGCAGATGGCCTCGACCCATATACGGCCTGATGGTGCGGCAGCCATCGGACTCCCCGGAAGATACTCGCGATGGACTTTCGTCCAGTAGTCGTCCGTCGCCATTCCGAGGTTGTACGCCGCTTCGGAAAGGCCGGGCTGGTTCCGTAGCGCCCTCCTGAACGCGTCGTCCGCTTCTCTATCTTTGCCCTGCAGTCGCCAAATAACTCCTAAGTTGTTCCAGCTCTCAGGAAACTGCGGCAGATGCCGATAGAGGCCTACGGCTGAGGCGTAATCGCCGGCCTGCTGGGAATCGGGGACAGACGGGCCGTATCTCGACTTTTCCGTAATGCGGGCAAGACTATTCTCCATCAAAGACAAGCATTCCTTGACTCTTATCATCGGGCACCGGCTTCTGTGGGCGGCCACCTTTTTGCGGGGCCAACTGCCGTTGCATGGACTTCTCCAAGCCTTCGACAAATTCCGGCGTCCCCAGCGGCCGGCCCGTGTGCGTGCACTGCCGAATGGCGGCATTTTCTTCTTCGATATCCTGTTCCGAGAGAAACTCGCGCCATGCGGTAAACGTCCATCGCTTGCACCACGTCTCATGGTTAGTTGCTGCTGTTGCGCATGATGCCGCAGCAGGTCGAGGTAAACCATCCGATCGGCGTCCGTGTCCAGGATAAACCGCCGCGCATTCCCACGTTGCGTAACGTGGTGCGGGACATCAACGGCAATCACGCAAGCGAATCGACCCACGGCAAACCACATTATCAGAAAAAGTCACCGGCGGCTCAGAAAAGACGAACTTTACGGCCCGTCTGTTTGAATGCATAGGAATGATGAGGAAGGGTTCTCCCCAAGGTTACACTGCTGAGACCGGCCAGCAACGACCGGCTCAGAAACCTCAAGCAGGAGAACCCAATGATCGTCACTCACTATACCGGATTCGATGTCCACAAGAAAAGCGTCAGTTACTGCGTCAAGACCGCGGCCGGCGAGGTTGTGGAAGAAGCCAGGTTGGCGGCCGACCACGAAACCTTGCGGCGGTGGGCGGGAGCTCAGCGAAAGCCGTGGCACGGCGCTATGGAAGCCACGATCTTCAGCGCCTGGATCTACGACACGCTGAAGCCACATGCCGAACAACTGTACATGGCGCATCCCGCTCGCATGAAGGCCATTTGCTCGGGCAAGAAGAAGAGCGACCGCATCGATGCCCGTACCATCGCCGACCTGCTGCGCTGCAACCTGTTGCCGGCCTGCTATGTGCTACCGCCGCCGATGCGCGACTTACGCCGCCTGTTGCGTTACCGCAACCTGGTGGTACGCGAGTCGGTACGTATGCAGAACAAAATGGCCGGCCTGCTGATGGAAACCGGAACGCCTTTCGAGAAGGAGAAGCTGCACGGGAAGAAATATTTCACCAATCTCCTAAAGACCTTGCAGGAGGTCCCGGAGTCGGTCAAGGACCTGTTGCGCATGAGCCGGGGCGCCCTGGAAATGTTCCAAGCCACGCAGAAGCAGCTAGTCAAACGGTTAGTAGGCGACAGCCTCTTAGTGCAACGGGTGGAACGGCTGACCACCGTCCAGGGGGTCGGGGAGATTACAGCTTTGACCTGGGCGCTGGAAATCGGCGATCCGCAGCGCTTCTCCTCCAACGGCGATGCCATGAGCTACTGTGGATTGACCGCGGCGTTGAGGTCCTCCGCCGGCAAGGAGCAACGTGGCCCCATCTCGAAACAGCGCAATGCCTGGTTGCAGACGGCACTGATCGAGGCAGCGAAGTTGGCGCCACGTTGGAACCCGCAACTGGCCGCTGTCCAGGCCCGCGAGCTGGATCGCGGACACCACAATCGCGCCACCCTGGCCGTAGCGCGCAAGCTGGTGGCCTATCTGCTGGCGGTAGACAAGAGCGGGCTGCCTTTTCAAGCGCGCCCCTTGCCCCCAGCCGGCGAAGCCTTGGGTACCGCTGCAGCATCCGGCTAGCACCCGGCTGGGTTTCGGCAAGCTGTGGGAATGTGGAAATCCAGTCGGCTGTAGCGGGTACGGCAGAGGATTACCGGGCTGGATTTCCACATTCCCACAGCTCCTACTACGACGGCGGCGTTTTACTTTCGAAATGCAGCGATCCACCGGCCGGTCTTCGCGTGCCTGGGGACTGGGCCGGGGAGTTTTTACTCCCCATGCTCCATACCGTCTGTTTCGGAGCCGGCCGGTTTGCCCTAACTCAATCTTCCTGGACAGCGTTCGCACGCTGTTCCTGCAAATGGATGTCTGGCCACGTCGCCACGGCGTTGGTCGCGCAAAGGGATCGCGAGCGGTCGGAAAAGGCAACCGGACTCAAGATGGTGCTTGGGGGACTCGTCCCGCTGAGTCAAGGGGAATCTCCGTTTCCCCTTGACTTTTACCTATCATGGATGTCCCCGGTTTCCCCCGGTTTCCCCGGGTTTCCCCGGGTCCATTGGACCGTTGCTAGAGCCGTACTTACCCCTGAGACATATGCAAACGCGTTCGCGTAAGACAGCGCTCGAGAAGGCGGCGCTCCTGCGCTTTGCATGTAAACTCCGTAGACATAGTTCAGAAACGCCACCGGCAGGCACTCTGCTCACTGGCCGGATGGGAGAACTACGGCTTCCTGCTGCGGGGCAGAATTGGGACTTGCAAATAGACCACGCTTTCGCTCTTCACCCACGTTCGCAGTAGTAAGCGGCTGTACGGTAACCAGAACTCCGCTAGATAGCCTTCTTAGTCTCGCATTAGGTCGTTCGCTCGCAACCGCCCTGGCCGCCTGCGTCAGTGTTGCACAGTTCATCGCACCCTTCCCCCCGCTGCTCATCATGACAACGCTGCCGTTGTCGACTAAAACACAATAAGGGTTGTTCCATCCGTCGCTGCGGTGATCGAGGGGCACCTGCGGTAGCTCCACACTGCTAAACATGTGTCCACTCGGGATTCCGCTCCTGGCCAAATCTTTGGCCATGAGGCTCGCATGCAGCCAAGTCATTGTCAGGATCGCCCGGTTCTCAACGCGCGCCGGATTGTTTTTGTATTGTTCGAGTACCGGTGCCGCGTTTTCCATGCGTTCAGAGGGGTCGAAAACGCTTGGGTCGAGGACGATATCCCCCATAGCGCTGAGGGCCACGTTCTGCGCACCCCCTACCGGCAGAGTACGGATTGCTTTACCTAGCTGTGCCAACTGCCACTCGACAAACCCTACGGCGAGCAACACCAAGGCAAACAAGAAGCTAAATACAACAAGCCATTTCCGTTTCCTCATGGCTAATTTCCCTTCACTTCACAACGCTGCAACCAATCAATTGCTGAGCCACTTGTGCGGTCGACTGAAGAAGGCCAGCGACGTTGACTAATTGAGAATTCGCGTTGAACTGGTTCAGCAAGTACCCTGACGGCGTTGTTTTCGAACCGAAGGCCATTCCTTCAAAAGCAACCGCGCCATTGACTTGGGAGAAAGAGCCGTTCGAGAAGGTAGCCGAAGAAAGATAAGCACCAAAGAGAGCTCCGACCCCACCCGGTTTCATGAACACAGGATTACTCACTGCCACTGTCAGCGCACCGTTTGGTCCTAGGGACGCTCCGACAGAAGTGTACGCAGGAACGTTAACGAATGTCCCCCCTGCCATACCGAGATACGCTGTTGGTCCCGTTAACTGAACCCCTACAGCAGTAATCATGCCGTTGCTGTCCGACTGTATTAGAACGTTGGGGCTAACCTGAACAACTTTCCCGGCACAGGTAACGTTGTTTGCGGGACCGCCGGCTGCCCCGCCTGCGACCGGTAACAGCGCGGGCATCGACGGGGAACCAAGAAGCCCGGGGAGGTAGCCTGGGTAGTCGTCCTCAGACGAATCGGCGATCGCGATCATTGCATAGCCATTCGCTGGGTACGGCGAGCCCCAGCCTCCCGCACCTGGGTCAATGCCATCTATGGTGTAGCCTTCCAAAAAGCCGCCAGCGCCAAAGTCGCCTTGTCCCGGGCGTTGGTACTGAACCATGGCGCCGCTCGGGTCGGTGTAATTCACCGGATTCCCGCCCACGAACGCATACCGGTTCAGGCTCTGTGGATTGCTCCAGTCCACCGCAGCCAGGCCCGCCGGGTCCGCCGTCATAAAGCGGTACAGCCGGTTGTTGTAGTAGCGGGCGTGGGCATAATCCAAGCCCGTCTCCTGATCGTACTCCCAGCCGTCGAACTCCTGCTGCGTGGCGTTGAACGACCCGTTGCAATTGCGGGCGTCGCCATGGGGCAGGTTGGTGCAGGTGAAATCCACCGCGCCCGTGGAGTCCGTTTGCATGCGCCTCGTCCCCAGCCAATCGCTGACGTGATAATACATCCCGCCAGCCCAGGTCGTAAATGTTGGTGTGCTGATATGCGCCATTGCGCAGCCACACCACCTGTCGGCCGCCGAGATCGCGCAAAAACTCGTTTCTGCCGGTGCCGGTGACTGCGGCCACCCGCTCGCCCTCCGCGTCGTAATAGTAAGTGGCCGTCGCTCCGCTATCGACTTGGATAATGCGGTTTTCCGCATCGTAGGTGTAAGTGTGATAACCGTCGTTGGTGACGTTCCCCAGCGCGTCGTATGCAACGCCGCTGTCGAGGCGGTTGGCGCCGGAGGTGAAGGTGAACTCCGGTTGCGGCGCCCAGCCGCCCGCTGTGGCGTTGATGGTTGCCGCCGTGCTGTTGACGAAATTGGGGTTCCCACCGCCAGCGATTGTAGCAGGATTAAAGCCTGCTGGGACGAGGGCTTGCGCAAAGGCAGATGGATTCGCTACACCATCGACGAAGCTTCCGTATTGGGCTGCAAACGACTGGGCGGATGCGAGGTACGATGGAAAGCTTGACATCGCAACTCCGCCGCTTGCGTACCAAACCCTAATCATTGCTCTTCATCATTAGAAGACAACTCGTTCGAGAAGAGTTTTTCTGCGAGTGCAATAGCTCCAAGTATGACCAGAAAATCCGCGACTCCGAATGGCATCGTATAGGCAAGGGTAGGGGCATTTCCGTGCGGCCAACGAACGAGAAAAACTAATGGGACATGGAGCGCTAATACAAAAACGATAGCCGCCCAGAACCAGATATGTTTCCGCAAATGCCAACGGATTTTGATGGCGAAGATTATTGCTCCTAAGACTATGCAAGCCGCCAATCCCATATCGGCATTGCCCAGGTAAACAAAGAGGAAAAACACAGGCACCAACATGGCCCCAATTTTGAGGCCCGTGTAGTCGACAGGCTCCTTCGTCTTGGGGGGATCGTAGTCAAACATCTTCACTCCTCCGAAGATCCAGTCATACTAGTGCCCCGCCATGCATTGCTGATAAGTTTGATACGCTTGATAAGAGTCATATGCTCCTGTGACCACAGAGAATGCATTGCCTACAACAGGGATGACCCTACCCCCCATAGCCGCGCCGGCAAGGGCAAGGCCAACACCTGTGCCTGCGGCAGCCGCTCCGGCGGGGTCTTGTCCAGTAGCTCCCGTGGCCACCCCATATGTTCCACCAGCTAATGAGAGGATGCCATCAACCACGCGACCACCCGCGGCACCTGCCGAAACCACGTTGCCGAGCCCTGGAATAGCCCCAAGAACGTCTAGCGCAATGGAAGCGCCATTGTTCCTGAGCGCCTGGCCGGCGCATTGAAGCTGCTTCGAAGGTTGCGTCTTGTTTGTTGGCCTTTGCGCTCCACCTCCGCCTCCTCCCCCGCCGCCGCCGCTGCCGAAAGACACAGGGATGGGAATCCAGGGGAAAACCGGAGCCGAGGCTTGGAACCCGGCCGGAGGATCCTGGCCCGGGCCCGGCAGTTGCCCCAAGACGTTGACATAGAACGTAATAGGCAAGACGATCACCTGAGTGTCGGGGTTGGGCGTCGGACCTAAAGGCTCTTCGGTCACATTGGGGCCGTCTTCGCCTTCCCCGCCTTCATCTCCCCCCTCCCCGCCACCGAAGTCACCGATTCCCGCGAACGGGTCGAAGCCGCCGCCAGCGCCAAAGCCGCCTTGTCCCGGGTATTGGTACTGAACCATGGCGCCGCTCGGGTCGGTCAGGTTCAGCGGGTTGTTGCGCACGTAGGCATACCGGTTCCAGCTCTGCGGGCTGCCGACGCTCCCCGGCAGCGGGTCCGCACTCAAAAACCGGCCCAGCAGGGGCGATTGATAACGATTCACGGCGTAATTATATCCGCTCTCGCTATCGAATTCGTAACCGGTAAAGCCAAACCTTTCCGGCGTTCCGCTGACCAGCGACCCGAACGGATAATAGTCGCCCTGCCAGAGCACCTGCTGGCCGTCGGTGAGCGTGCTGGTGCTCCCCAGCCGGTCCGTCAAATAGTAGCGCACCGCGCCGGCACTGTTCACATCCGCCACCCGCGCGCCGTTGAAATAGACATAGCTCATCGCCGCATTGCCCAAGCCGTCCCCCACGCTGGAAACGCTACCGTTGCTGTTATAATAGTAGTGCGTGCCGTCCGATTTCTGCGCGCGCTGCCCGGCACCATTATATACGTACGACATGGCGGACGATCCCGGCGACAAGAATGAGGTAAGCTGGTTCCGCCCGTTAAAGGTCAGCTTATTTCCGGAGATGTCCGTCGTCATATTTCCCGCACTGTCGTACAGCACGCCGTCGTTCGTGATCTGGTTATTGCTTCCTACCTGAACGTTGAGCGTTTGGCCGACCAGGGAGGAGCTGCCCTCGTCCAGGCATGCCCCAGCGGCGTTCACACTGCCGCACGGCGTCATGCTCAACAGGTTGCCCCAAGCATCGTAGCCGTAAGCATCGCCCCAATTGGTGGATATCGCCGAGGTTAGGCGGTTCAGGTTGTCGTAGGTGTAGCCCGCCGACCGCGAGCACTCCAGGTTGTTGGTGGTCCAGGCGACGTTGCCGTTATTTCGCCCGCCGCCCTGGTCGTAGCTATAGCTGATGTCGAACAGGGTTCCCGCCGAGCCGGCATTCGCGACAGCCTTGATTCGGGTCGGCTGCAGGCGGTTGTTCCAGGAAACCGTTTCGGTGATGGCCGGATCCCCCGCGCCGGGCGGCCCTCCAAGGCCTACGCTGGCCAATTGCCCGGTTGGGGTGTAGTGGGCTTGCGAAACGTACTGGTTCGCGCCGCCGCTCACCGCCACCGGCTCCTGAGCCCCGTTGTAAGAATAAGTGAGATTTTGGTCCTGCGTAGCCAGCGAACCGTCAAAGTTGTAGGTGCTGAATGACGTGGGGAAACTATAGGCGCTGCCGGGGGGCTGCAGCCAGGTTTCAGTGACCCGGGCCATCGCATCGTATTGCCAGTAGGTTGTTCCGGAGCCGTCGGTCATGCTCTGAAGCAGCGGGGAGTTTCCGTAGTTATACGTGATGCGCGGGGTCTGATTGTCGCTATAGGCCACCGACGTGAGCTGGTTGGCGCTGTCGTAGCCATAAGTGGTAACGATGCCGCGCGCATCCGTGCGTGTGCACGGCAGCGATGCATCGCCGCTACACAGCCCACCCGATGCGTTCACATAGGAGTAGGAGGTGGTCCCCGCCTCAGGGCTCGTAGCGCTAGTCAAGCGGGACAGCCCGTCGTAGTGCATCGCCCAGTTGCGCCATAGCGAGCTGCTCGTACTGCCGCCCTGCTGCTGCACTGAAGTCAGGTTGCCGAGCACATCGTACCCGTAACAGGTCGCGATGGAGGGGGCGCCGGAGGAGTCCGGCTCATCGGTCTCGATGACCTCGCCGTAGCCGCTGGTCCAGAACTGCCTTTGCCGGCCGGTTTCATCGGTGGAAAAGCTCGGATAACCGGTTCCATTATTGCAGATCGCGGCCGCTCCGCCGACGCTCGCCCCGTATTGGTAGGTAACGCTGTTTCCGTCCTGCCGTAGTATCCGGGTCACCCGTCCTATCGGATCGTACTGCACGCAAGTGGCGCCATCGGTGGATGACGGAACTGAGCGATGGGGGTTGCTGGTACAGACTGTATCCGCGACGGTATTATAGCTGTAGTCAACATTCGTTCGGCCATCGGGATCGCTGAGCAAGGATTGCGTTTGCGTGCGCCCGAGGCTGTCCAGCGCGGTTCGATCATAGCGAGCCGGGTTGCCGTAGCCGATGCCCATCGCCGAATCTACCTGGTTGCTGCCGGTGTACACATACGAGGGCCCGCCATCGTCGGGCTGCGTGACCTTTGTCAGGCGATCCAGAGGATCGTTATAATAAAAATACCAGTGCTGCCAGGAATAGGCAGGAAGAAGTGACGCCAGCTTCCCGGTATTATAGTAGTATGTCATCTCCATAAGCCCTGCGGGGGATTGTATCTCTATGGGAGCGGCATTTTCGGGGCCGTAATCGTATTTGGTAACATTGCCGGCGGGATCTGTGCTGCTGACCAGGTCGCCGGCGATGTCGTAGCCGAGGCCCGTAACCAGAGGGTTCGCGCCCGCACCCACGGCCCGGGAAATTGAAGTGACATTCCCGCGGCTCGTGTTGCCGGGGCCAAAGTTTTCGTCGTCATGATTTGGGAAGCGGAGAACGCCCGCCAGCCCGCCCGTGCCGTAGCTCGTCAGCCCGCCGGCGCCATAGTTGTCGTAGGTGTAGTCCGTTTCCGATCCGTTGCCGGAGGAGTCCTGGACTTTTATCGCCGCGACCTCGCTGACCATGGGAGGAGAACTGCTCGCAGTCGGGCAGTTTGGGGGCTGGTATACATACTGCAAAGTAGTCGTCCGGCCGGCAGGATAACTTGAAGTTATGAAAGACTGCTGCGCGAAAGGCCATTCCTTTATGCCGGATAGCAGACTGTCGCACCCATTGCTATAATCGTATTCCGTATAACTTCCCGTATTGGCTACGCTGGAAGGGTACACAATGTTAACCGAGGAGAGTAACGCTCCGGCGCCGGTTACACTGTATTCCGAGTGTCCCTCCGCGGCATAGTTGTAGGTATTGGTTTTGGTAGCCAAGAGGTTGTTGGAGGGGTCGTATATGGAAATCGTCGTGTTCCAGGGGGCATGTCCCAGTGTCGTTTGAACGGTTTTGCGGCTTGAGCCGGAGGAGGAGACTATATTAGCCAGATCGAAGAGATATACCGCCCTGCTGCCATCGGGGCGGGTAACCGTGGTGGTCATCGTCGGACCGTTATTGTTTTGCAGGCCGCCCGTGGAGCTAAATGCGTAGGAGTAAGTCCAGGTGCCCGCGGGTGAGGTCCGAAAGCTAACCCAGCGGTTGACGTTGCCCCAGTAATCGGTGATGTTTTGATAGGTGAGCGTGATCTGACCCCCGGTGGGCAGGGTTATGCTGTTCAGCTCGCCATAGGAATCGTAGCCGAAGGCGTATTGCGAGCCGTCGGGCAGGTTGAAGCCGGCAATCCTTTTGACCGGCGTACCCGAATAAGGCCATTCTCCGACGTTGGTTTGGCCGAAATCGGTCGAGACCGACAGCGACTCGTAGCTGGTTGTGATGGGCTCGCTGCCGTTCGAGGTGAGGACGTCGTATCCGCCGAAGCCCAGGGTCGTGTCGGTAACGAGGGGGGTGCGGCCGAGGGTATCGACGGTGGCCGAGGCGGTCATGGCGGGACCGCGGTAGGCTGAGAAATAGTTGCCGTTGGTATCTTCCATGATCGGGTAAAGCAGGGTGCCGTCGGGGGCATAGACCTTTACGATCATTTCTATTCCGGTTGTATCCACGTACATGGCATAGTGAGAAAAGTCGTCGGCCCAGGCCAAAATAACGGTGCTTGCCATCGTCGGAGTGGCGCAAGGCTGGATATTCAGTTGCGGCAAAATGCTCGAGAACGTGTGTACCGTCGCGTTGGCCTCGACATAAGAGAAGCCGGCAGGCACGCCGGAATAGCCGGAATCAAAACCATTGGCGCAGTTCACAAACGAGTACTCGATCATGGCGGTCGCAACAGACGGGGTGGCCCAGCCCCAGCCGCCCTGATTCATGGTCCAGAACTGGTTGCCGGTGACGTCGGTAAAGATGCTCCAGATGCGGCTGTCGTAGGAAAATACGTTGTCGGTATATTGCAGCTTTCCGCGCTGGGGCGGAGCCGCCATCATGGGAACGTCCAGGTGAAGGTCCCCATTGGCGAGATTTACAAAGCCCAATTCGAAAGGGTCGGCGGCGGTGAAAGCCGGCGTGCCTACCGCGTTGAGATAGTCCTGCGCTGGGGCGGACACAGCGGCGGCGATGATCGCGCCGAGCAGCAACAGCCGCCACGCGCGGCCCAAAGGAACTCTTGGTTTGACGGTAGTGTTCCTGCGCATTGGCCCCTCCCCCTGAATCAGTAATCGAACTGCGAGCCGGCAAACCCGGTATTGAATTGCACCTGGGAAAGCTCCAGGCTCCAGACTTCAGCCGCGCCGACAACCTCGGAAACTTCGAATGGAACCGCTACGCCATTTACGCGGCGGTAGGCGCCAAACCGCAAAGCGTGGCCGATGCCCTTGGACGTTGCTCCCAGGGGATAGGTCCTGCCGCGAATTTCCGCGATAGAAAACGTGGCAGGATCGATCAGGTAATCGACCGCGTGAATCTCGGCGAGCAGCTTTGCCCCAGACCCGGTTGGCGCCTCGGCAAGCTCGACACGAATGTCGTATAAGTCCTCATCGGAGGCCCTGCCGGCAAGGGTTATCTTCAAGCGAGGATTGGCCAAGGCTGCGGCAAGCTGCAACGCGGGAAAGGTGAGGGCGCCGAGCCTGATGGCGTCGTGACCTAGAATCTGATTTTTCTTGCCGGTCTCGCCGCTGAAGGCGCCTTGGCCGTGGCTCACCACCCAACTGCGCTTTCCATTGGGGAGCTCGGAGTCGAAGCGGAACTGATCGCTTCCCCGGCCCCAGATTTCCGCCTTGCCTTGCACCGGCGCCGGCGCCACATTGTATTCCACCGTACCGGTGGCACGGAAATCCGCCACTGCTTGGATGGCGGCCAAGCCGCCCGCCGCGGCAAGGGCTTTGTTGAGGATCGACGTGGCCTCGGATTCCACTGTCGCCCCCGCCGCACGAGCGGTTTGTGCCTGAGCGCAGGCCCAGAAACTCAGAAGCAAGGCTATTAAGGCTGCCGGTTTGCGTGGCATCATGTGTTCTCCTCAGTTGGCCGGGCATGCTGGCGCGCCGCTGGACGTACCCAGCACGGTGAACGAGGCCGCGTTGCTCTGGCCCGACGCCGTGGAAACGACTATCGAACCCGGACCGGTTGCGGCGCCGGAGGGGATCAAGATCACAATACTTTGGTCCGCCCAGGTCATGATCTGCGCGCCGGCGCCGTTAAAAGTGACGCTGCTTTGCGAGTTTTGCGCTCCGAACATAAGGCCGGTCAGCGTGACCACGGCGCCGGACCAGCCGGAAGAGGGCATCACGCCGGTTATGGCCATGGTCACGGGAGTTGTGGCGTAGGCGATGGCCGAATAAGGGGAATATCCCGCGGAATTCAGCGCTCTCACGCGATATCCGTAAGCGTTCCCCGGCAGCAGGCCGGAATCGCTGAAGGTCGAGGCATTTGCTCCCAGCGTGGCCACAACGGCGAACCCGTATTCGCAAAGCTCGCCGAAACAGCGCTCGACGGAGTAGCTGGTGATTGGCCTCAGGTCGTCAGAATCGCTCCAGGCCAGGGCCATGCTGACGCCATTCGCTCCCGGCGCCAAGCTGATCCAGGCGGGCGGTGGAGGCGGGCCGGCAGGCGTGGTCACATAGGCGCTGAGCGAGCAAGTGTCTACCGGAGGGGTCGTAGCGCACACCTGGAAGCCGTAGACGGTCGAGGGAGTAGACCCAAAGGTGGTCTGAAGGGGGTCAAGCCCGTAGAAGTTGTCTATAGGCATGGCGCAATTGGCGCCGGTGCAGTATTGCAAGACCTTGGGGGCGGCAGAGTAAAGGTAGTACTGTGGATAATTCGATGCAGTGTCATCCACATAGGTCAGGCTCACCGACTGACCATCGTCAGCGGGAATGGCGGCAAGATTGTACAGGGCCGGCAAGCAGTTCGTACAGATCCCCTCAACGTGCACGTCTTCGACGGCGGCCGCGTCGGTGCTGTTGACGGCCGATCCGCAGTATCTGACTTGCAGTTGGGTCAAATCCTGGCTGGCAGGAAGGGCGAAGGTGATGGCGGTATCGTCCTGCTCGCCGGCGGTAGCGGCGCCTAACTGCCAGCTTGCACCGTTGTTGGGGCTGTAGTCCCATTCACAATGGCCTTGGCAGAACTCCTCAGCAACAAGTTGCAAGGAGCTGAAATTCCTGGCGCCGGCCGCGGCCCAGCCCTGCCAAAGCACGCCGTACTTGGTTCCCGCAGCGCCGGGGCCGCCCCCAACACCGTATTCGTCCTCGAACCATTGCCAAGAGCTGGACATTGGCTCGACGGAGTTATATGGGTCGATGGCGCCTCCTGCGGAGAAAGGCATAGGAACGTCCTGACCCGTACAGGTGTTTCCCGAGGCAGCCCCGCCGCTGTCGGAGAAACTCCCCGGATACATATGGATAGTCTGCGGTATAGAGGGCATGAGGTAAGCGACCGAAGAGTTGGCCGAATAGCCATACGAGTTGTAGGCGCTGACGCTGTAACCGTAGGCGGCATAGGGAGCAAGGCCGGTGTCGGTAAAGGAAGTGGCGTCGGCCGGCAGCGCATTGCCGACCGTCTGGAAGTTACCGGCGCAGCCCGCCCCCGGGCAGCGGTAGAGGTAATACACCGCGGCATTAGCCGCAGGAGTCCAGGCAACTGTCGCCGTCGTCCCGCTGCCGCTGGAGGTAACACCTAAGATCGACGGCGCCGACGGCGCCCCGCTAGCTCCGGGTGGGTCCACCACCTGGGTCAGAGGGGGCGAGACGGAAGAGGCCGCGCTGAGTTGGGTGCCCGCGCCACAGCAACTTGCCGTGATCGTGTGCATGCCTACCGCCAGGGACGAGGTGGAAAAGGATCCCTTGTTCGCGCTGATTTCGACGGTGCCGATAGCGTTGGTTCCGTCCCAGAGCATCACTATGCTCCCGTTGTTCCCCTGCGTCGCAACCACTGAGAAAGTGACCGAGCCGCTGACCGTGGAAGGGTTGGGGCTGGACGTAACCGAAGTGGCGGGCGGAGCCCCGACCCAGAGCCACACCGTGCCGGACATGCTGGGGTTGCCGCTGCCGTTGAATTCGGCGGTGAGGGCATGCTGTCCCTGGGCGAAAGAGGTGGTCGTATAGACCGCGGAGCCGCCCGGCGCTGTCATGGCGCCGGACGAGGTGCTGACATACGGACCAGCCGAGCTCGCGGCTTCCAGTTGGAGTCCCCACACCTGAACGACCTGCTTAATGTTGGCTACTCGCAGCTTTACCGAGCCGGAAGACGGTGCGGCAAAGGTCGCGGCATATCGGATCCAGGCACTGGTCACCAGAGGGCTGGCCAAGTCGTTCCCCTCAGCCTGTATGGTCGGAGAGGCGAGCCCCGAGAGCGTCCGCATCCAGAAAGAGAAAGTGAACTCAGAGGCGTTGCCGGGCAAGCCGGAGATCTCCTGATAGAACGCACCCCCATCAAATTGGCTGGCGGTGGTGGAACCCCTGGGATCGGGCACGAGAACCGTTTCAATCGTGCCGGGAAGGTCCACCTTGGCCGAGGATTCGCCGGTCCATCCCTGGGCCAGATTGTCGGATGATGGAATAAGGTTTGTATTGCCGGCGGGCGCCACCGGAACGGTTGCAACCAGAGCGCCGCAATCGTAGAAAGAAACCGAGCCGCTGAGGTAGGCGTCCGCAGGAGTTATTGGAAAGGAATCGACCGTGGCGGAGAGCGTAACCGGCGATCCCAAGGCGGCTGTCGCAGGGGAGACGAACAAGTCCGTGGCCGTAATCACTCCCGTCGGGCTCACAACCACCGTCAACGGCGGCGAGGCGCTGCCGTTGAGAGTGCCCTGGCCGTCGTAGACTGCGGTGATCGTGTGCGTGCCGACCGACAGCGCCGCCGTCGAGAAGCTTGCCGTGCCGCCAGTGCCCGTATAAGGGATACCAAAATCCCACACCCAGTAGGGCTGCGCAGGATTCGGAGCATAAGGACCGGGGCTTGCCCCCATTTCCAGTTGTCCGCCCCACACGTAAAAGCTCTGCGGCGGCTGCTGTCCCCGGATCGCCACTGCGATGTCGAACGTATCGTCTCCGCTGTCCGCCGGCGAAATATAGGAAACCGCACACCGCTGCCAGACTTGAGTGACCGCGCACGCCTGCGCCGCGGGGGTTCCGGGTGCAGAGATGGTCCACACAAGGTCGTTTGCGAGATACAGCCACACCGTGACCGGAGAGTCGGCACGCAGCCACGTGGAAAAGGTGACGGGCAGGCCGCTAATGTCGGCGCCGAAGCTCCATGTATTGACGCCATAGCTTCCCATTACCTCACTGCCCAGCGTCGGGACGGTCGGGAAGCTCAACTCCGTTCCATCCATCGTTCCGTCGGGGGCGCTAACCGCATTCGCGGTCACTTGCGGCTCCTCTCCCCACATGGACCCAAAATAACCCCAGGGGTCTGTCCACCCACTGGAGTAGGGAATCACATTGGTTACCGCGACATCGGTGACGGGCACGGTTCCCAAGGCGGCTCCGCCATCGTAGAAGGTTACGTTTCCAACCGCGCCCGGCGCACCCTGGGTGCTGACCGCCGCATTGAAGGTTACGGTATCCCCGGCGGCTATCATTGAGCTGCTTGCCGTTAAGCTCGTTTCCGTGGAGCCGTCCACAACCCAAATCAACTGATCCGGCGTGCAGTTGTTTTCGTAGCTGCCGGAACCCAAAAAGCATGCTGCCAAAAAGTGAGCGCCCTGCGCCAAAGAGGAAGTGTGAATTACCGCCGAACCGTTCGACAGTGTTACCGGAGAATTCAGTCGGCCGTTCACGAGGTCGGCGATATAAGCCGAGCCGGCCGGTGTGCCGATGGTAGAAGCGACGGTGACAGTAAATACGGCGTCCTGCTGATATACGGGGGACGACGGCGAGACGGTAAAAGAGACTTTCACGGGGATCTGGGCATACAGTGCGCCTGCGGCCAGAATCAGGAAGAAAGGCAGCAGGAGGTATCTGCCCGACAAGCGAAGCCTGTTCTCCGTACCAGAAGCGCCGCCCGGAGAGCGTTTTACATTCGTCGTTTCTCGTTCCACGTTCGAAGTCCCCCGTTTCTGGTTTCGCCTCTCACCTTTCACGCCAGCGCACAAAGGCGTGAACCGGAAAACGTGTTTATTGCCCGGTTGCCGGCGGCGCCGGCGCTCCGGGCTGCAGTATGCGGATGGCAAACGGGCGCGCCGGCGCCTCCAGCTCGCCATGCTCGGGAACGTACACATCGCCCAGCGCGTCAATGGCCACGCGGTAAGGAACGTTCAGCTTCACCTGGGAAGCGGCGCAGCCGTCCCCAAAACTGTTCTGCGCGCCGCTGCACGTTGGGCTGAGGGACGGGTCGGGGCCGGCGCCCCCAATCGCGCTCACCGTCTGGCTGGCTGCGTCGTAGCGCCAAACTACGCGGGCGCCGGCATCGGAGATATACAGGTTTCCGCCCGCGTCCACCTTGACGCCAACGGGAATGCTGAGGTTGACGGCCAGCGCGCTGCTTGTGGGCCCGTTGTAGGGAACGTGGGCGGGATTGCCGCCCTTCCTTTGGCCGCTGCCCACGACGGTATGCACATTGCCGTCTGCGCCGATTTCGTATATTCTGCGGCAGCCGGTGACGGCAATATAGACGTTCCCTGCCCCATCCACCGCCACGTCTTCCGGCGATTTCAGCGGCGAGGCCACGGCTGCGGCGCCGTCCACCGGACATCCCGGACTGCCCGGACCCAGGCCGGCGATGGTTGTGATCGCTCCCTTGGCCTTAGGCACAGCGGGCGGGGCCACTTTCCGGACGGCGTTATTCGCCTTGTCGGCAATGTAAAGATTGCCTTGCGCGTCGAAGGCAATGCCCTCGGGGTTGTCGAGTTGGGCCGCGCTCCAACCGCCGGTCTGGCCGCCGGCATAGATGGTGACCTTGCTGCTTGCCGCGTCCACCCGCCGGATTTTGCTGGCGGAAAAATCAGAGACGTACAGGTTTCCCTGACCGTCCACAGCAATATTTCTGGGGCCGCTGAACAAGGCCTTGGCGGCGGGACACCAGTCTCCCGTGGTGGAGCGGCAAGCGCCCGGCGATTTAGGGCCCTTGGGGCCCGTCCATTGCTTGTACTTCTGGCTGCGGCCAGGCACCCCGGCAATTACGGTCATGTTGCCCGAGGGATCGACTTTGCGGATCACGTTATTTCCGGCGTCGGCGATATAGATATTGCCGGAACTATCCAGAGCCACGCTCGTGGGTTGGAACAACTGACCGTCGGCCACCACGGTCCCGATGGTGTAAGTTGGCGCCTGGGCCTTCGCTGCCAAACTCGAGCAGCCGATCAGTAGGAGCACCAGTGAAAGTTTCGTTATGATGCGGTTTGTCATGTCGCGCACCTCTGCGCCCGGCGCCGGTTATTTGGTTTTAGCTGGTACGCGGGGCGGCGCTATGGCCCGCGCGCGTTTTACCGACGCCTTATCAACGCTGAACAAGGCGTCATCCGGCTCGACACCGGCATTGATCTCGTGCAGCTCTCTCTGGATGCGGACCGCCCCTCCGCCCGGCAAAGGATGGAGGGAATCTTCCTTGACCATCAGGTAGTTGTACTGCGGCGCCAGCCAAACCCGGCCGATCAGCGTGCGCTTCCCGTTCGCGCCTACCGCGTAGCTGGGAACCACGACGCAAGGCACGCCCTGCACGGTCTCCTGCGGCAGCCCGCCAGCCGCTTCCGGCGGCAAGGGACCGGCGCCCCCACTCAGCCGGGAAGGGCGATGCTTGTCGATCGCCGCCCCGGTTTCGTAATCCAGGGAATACGACCTGCCGCTCTTGCCGTTATCCAGCAGAGTGGCCCGCTTGGGCAGATTGCTGCCGTCGCCGGCCATCTGCTGGATCAGGACCGAGCCCGAAGACCGCCGGAAATATCGTTCTTGAGTTTGCTCCTGGTTAATCACCTTGCCTTCGGACGAAACCGTAGTGATCGTGCTGGTCTGGCCGGCGCTGAGCGGCATCCATTGCGCTCCCGCAGGCAGGCAGAACAGGGCAGCAGCGAACAGAAAGCCTAATGACAATGGCCAATTCGCGCGCATAGCTCGGCTCCTCTAATCGCCGCAGGCCAAGGCCACGCCGCCCTGCGGGCAGGCGGTGCAGTTGAGCGACACATACTGCCAGGACAGAGTTGCGGTCGGGCCGTCCCAAGCCACGTTCACGTCGTACACGCGGCAACCGGCCGGGCATTGGTTATCGGGGAGGATCAACTCACCCACCTTTTGACTGGTCCGGTTGCAAGCCCCCACCGTCTCGAGCAAAAAGCACGCCGCCACGACCAACAGAACCAAACAAACTGCAACAAGCCTCATGGCTGTTTCCTCCATCTGTGTCCCATGCCGTCCCTGCTCATTCCTTCGCCTCCGCCCAGAGCCTGCGGCCGAACGGGCAGATCGGAACCCGCGCCCGCGGGCAGGCACTGCGCATGAACCAGTTACTGCAACTGCTGAACCTGGAATGACCCCGGCTGCAACCCGCTATTGATCGCTGCAGGAGTAATGTCTTCTCCACCGTGGCTAAAGCCACCCTAGGCGGGCGCCGGTGACGCGGGGCTGAAGCCCCGCTCTTCCACCGTGATGCGGGACCGGCTCTTCCACCCTCAGATCGGACATTACCTGTACAGCAACCCGCTAAAGCCAACGGAAGCACGCTGCCGGAATGCTCAACAACGGAACAGGCAGCGTAGTTGACGCTCGCTTCCGTGGCCCCGGCCCTCAATTGCGGGACAGACAACTTTGCAGCCGGTGAGCGATCCTTCTTTACACCCGTCAGTGGGGTCCTTCTCAAACAAAATCTGCTTTGTTACGAATTCGGAACAGATGCCTCAAGTTTTGGGCCTTATATGGCGTTTTTATGGCCACTCCAAAAATTCCAAACAAAGGTTTTTTGTTACGATTTCGGAACAGAAACAGCGTCCCCCGTCTCCGGTCTCCCGTCTCCGGCCGGGAGGTCGTTGCGCTGGATGTCAGAGAGAAGCTCGCGCCGTCCGGCCAGGGAATGGTGTTTTCGCTTGACATCCCCCTCTTATAGAATCGAGCGGACCAGCCGGAAGGACGTCTCCCGTCCCAAGTCCCTCCGGCGGGAGACAGGGGACCGGAGTCGTAAGACGTGTATATTGAATACATGGCTCGGAGGCGCGCGCAGCAGGTTCGGGTGATTTCCTCGCGTACCGCGTATAGCGGTCCGGTATTCCACGTCACCTCCGATCAGGTCATCGAGCCTAGCGGCGTGCAGGTGCGGCGCGATATCGTGCGTCATCAAGGCTCGGTGGTCATCATGGCCGTGGATGAATCGCAGCCGGAACCGCAGATTCTTCTGGAACGGCAATACCGTTACAGCCTCAAGGATTATCTCTGGGAACTTCCCGCCGGGCGCATCGACGACGGCGAAAGCGAATTGGCCGGGGCAAAACGCGAGCTGATGGAAGAAACCGGCTTTCGCGCGAAGAAATGGAAACGCGTGCTGCGCTTTTACGCCAGCCCGGGATTTCTCGATGAAACCATGGCCATCTATTTGGCCCGCGATCTGGCCCGCGGCCCGGCGCAGCCGGAAGCGGACGAGGATATTCAGACGCGCTTTTTCCCGCTCTCTGCCGCCGCCGAGATGGCCGCCTCCGGACGCTTGCGCGACGGCAAGACCATCGCCGGGATTCTTTGGCTGGCGCAAACCGCGTCCGGCCGGAAGCCGTTATCCCCTTCCCATTTCAGATATTTACCAGCTTGACAACCCAGCGGTGGACTCGGACAATGAAATTAGTCCGTTCAGGACATGTTTCCTGCGTCCATAGGTGTGGCGTTCGCATCATAGTTCGTGGGGATGGCCGGCACCCGCTGCTGTGACGGGAGCAAAGGGAACGGGCTTATATCGCCATAACCAGGGGTGAAAGGTACGGAGGAAGCGGCAAGTGTCTCGAATTAAGGGTAAGGTTAAATGGTTCAACAACGCCAAAGGGTTTGGCTTCATCGGGCGTGACGATGGACCCGATGTATTTGTGCACTACAGCGCCATCACCTCGGAGGGGTACAAAAGCCTTCAGGAAGGCGATGACGTTGAGTTCGAGATCGTCGAGGGCCAGAAAGGACCGCAGGCAGGCAACGTGACCAAGATGTCTTCCTAACTTGCGGCAGTACGCCCTGGATCCAAGTCTCCCCCCCAAGACTGGGTTTTTGTTTTCCGGCGCTGCTTGCGGATAGCTATACAATTCTGTGGTATGCCGCGGCCTTCTCCCCCAGCCCGCACGAAAAAGCGATCCGCCAAAGCTCGCCAGGAGCGCGCCTCATCGCCCGCCGGCGCGGATGCAAATCACCCCGCGCAGGCCGCCGGGGCTGCCCCGGCGGCGGTGGCGCCAGCGTCTGGGGATGCCCCCGGCGTCCGCCCCTGCGACAACCAGGCTATTGCCGGCATCCTGAATGAAACCGCCGACTTGATGGAAATCAGCGGCGAAGATCCCTTCCGCGTCCGCTCCTACCGCCGGGCCGCCGAAGCCATTCAAGGCTTGGCGCAACAGGTGGCCGACCTGGTCAACGAACCCAAGAAACTGCTGGAGGTGCCCGGCATTGGCAAGGCCATGCTTGACCACATCCAGGAGATTTTCCGCGAAGGCTCGCTGCGCCGTCACCGGGAACTGCTGGAGCGTTATCGTCCGGGCATACTGGAACTGCTGAAAGTCCAAGGACTCGGCCCCAAAACCATCGCCTTGATCTGGAGCGCTTACCACGCGTGCGATCCAGCCACAGTGGAAAAGCTGGCGCGCGCCGGCAAACTCCGCGAATTGCCCCGCCTGGGAGAAAAACAGGAACAAAAAATCCTCAAGGCCATTGAAGATTATCAACGCATTTCCGGCCGCTTTCTGCTGGACGATGCCGGCCGCGCCGCCCGGAAGCTTGCGGACCACCTGGCGGACATGGCCGGAATCGGGGAGATCACGCCGGCGGGGTCGTTTCGCCGCGGGCGCGAGACGGTGGGCGATCTCGACCTGCTGATTACCGGGCGCGCTTGCGGGGCGCCCGCCGAACGGGCCGCGGTTATAGACCGTATTGTCCAGTTCCCCGGCATCGGCGAAGTGCTGGCGCGCGGCGACAACAAGGTCAGCTTCCGCCTGCGCAACAGTATGCAAGTGGACGTGCGTCTGCTGCCTCCCGAATCCTACGGCGCCGCCTTGCAGTATTTCACCGGCTCGAAGACCCACAACATTGCGCTGCGCCAGCGCGCCCTCAAGCTCGGCTATACCCTGAGCGAATACGCGCTGGCCCGGGTAGCCGGCGGCGAGCGCGTGGCCGGCGCCAGCGAGTTTGAAATCTATGCCCAACTGGGACTCGACTACATCCCCCCGGAATTGCGCGAGGCCTTGGGCGAAATCGAGGCGGCCGCGCAACACGCCTTGCCCCGCCTGATTGCCGGGGAAGACCTGCGCGGCGATGCGCATATGCATACGGTGGAAACCGACGGAAAATCCACCCTGGAAGAGATGGTCCAGGCGGCGCGCGCCCGCGGGTACGAATACATAGCCATTACCGACCACTCCAAGAACCTCGCCTTCGCCAACGGCCTCGACGACCGCCGCGCCCTGCAACACATTCAGCGCATCCGCGACGCCGGCCGGCGCCAGGAGGGCATCAGGATTTTTGCCGGCATCGAAGTGGATATCCTGGCCGGCGGCGAGCTCGATCTCTCCGATGACGTTCTCGCGCAAATGGACGTGGTGATCGCCAGCGTGCATTCGCACTTCAAGCAGGAGCCGGCGGAAATGACGCAGCGCCTGCTGCGGGCTATCGAGAATCCGCACGTATCGATTCTCGGCCATCCCACCGGACGTATCCTGCTGCGGCGGGAGGGCTATAGCTTTGACCTGGAAGCCGTGCTGGCCGCCGCCGCCCGGAACCAGGTCGCCATGGAACTGAATGCCTGCCCCGACCGGCTCGATCTCTGCGACCGGCATCTCCGCCTGGCCCGCGAGCACGGCGCCGGCATTGTGATTAATACCGACGCCCACCATACTTCGCACCTGGAGAATATCCGCTATGGCGTGCTGCAGGCGCGGCGGGCCTGGCTGACTCCGGCTGCCGTCCTGAACACCTTGCCGGCGGAAGAATTTGCCAAAGCGATGAAGCGGGAGTAGGCTTTCGGATCACAGGGGTTTTATTGGCGGTCCTGGTATCGAACTCCCACCCGCTGTTCTGAGCTTCCCGCAAAGGCCGGGTTTGCCGGGCGGCGGGGGGAACGCTTATCGCGGCTGCCCCGGCCGGGCGGCCCGCATAGAAGAAGGGGGATGCGCTCCATGCCTCTCGAAAACCCAGTTCCCAAGGAAACTTCTCAGCCGGCTCGATCCCCCGCAGCGGGGCCGGTGCCGGTTCCTGCCATCCATATCACCGAAGATCTGGATGATCTGGAAAAAGAATCCAAGTTCCACACCTTGATCGTGGTGGGCATCGTATTGCTGCTGATTGCGGCGGTGGTGGCGGCGATCGCGTTTGCTACGCGTCCCCAGCCGGCAGCCAACGGCACTCTGGATGACGCGTTCGCCGTCGCTTTGCCCGGAGACAACGTGTTGGCCACCGTCAAGGTTTCCTTTCACAATGTCGGCGGCAAACCGCTTTGGATACGCGATCTCAAAGCGCAACTTACCACCGGCGACGGCAAACAATATTCCGACGTGGCCGCCAGTCCGGTGGATTTCGACCGCTACTTCCGCTACTACCCCGATTTGCGGGACCGCTCCATACAGCCGCTTAAAGTGGAAACCAAAGTCGAGCCCGGCGAACAAGTGCGCGGCAGCCTGATCGTCGGCTTCCCGGTGACCCTGGATGCCTTCAATGCCCGGAAGTCGCTCTCCGTAATGATCTATCCCTATGCCACCGCCCAAGCGCCCGCCGGCGGCGATCAGCCGCCCGTGGTAATCACTAAGCCGTAGTAGGGAGTGGCGGGGAACTCCGGCTCCCGGGTTCCACCCGGGAGCCGGCCGTGCCGGAAGCGCCGCCCTCCGCGGCTGGCGGGCTAGCTGCTCGGGGCCGTGGTCACCGGAGCCGGAGCTGATTTGGGCGTCGAAACGTATCCGGTTACGGTGTTCTTATTTACGGTGAAGACCACAATTTCATAAAGCATGTGATCGCGGCCGGTATAGAACTGCATAGGCTCGGCGACCGTGCGGTCCTTCTTTTCGATGGTGCGGTCGTCGGCCATGACGTTCAGCGTAAATTTGTTGTGCTTGGCATCCACTTTCTTCAACGCCAGGCTCACGGTCGAAATGGGCGTCGGATGCGCGCCCCGGTGCAAGGTGAACTCAAAATAATTGCGGTCGCCACGGTGCCTGAGCTGGTCCAAATCATCGCGCGTACGGGCAATCAAGCCGCTTTGCAAGCCGAGATCGCCAATCGTGCTCTCCAGTTTGGCCTCCGTCGCTTTCAGGTCGGTCTTGGTGGTTTCCAGGTCGGTCTTGGTGGCGCCGAGATCGGTCTTGACCCCGGAGACTTCTCCGTTCACCTGGTTGATCGAAGCTTTCTCCTGCTCGGTCAAGCGCCGCTCCGCCGCCCGCTGCTGCCGCTCCAGGTCGGCTGCCCGGGCCGCCATGCGCGCCTGCAGGTCCTGTTCCGTCATGCCCAGACGCTGCGCCAGGGCTTCCGTGGACGTTTTCAGGTCCCGGCTGGTCGCGGCAACTTCCTGCTGCAGCCTGTCTTGGGCCGCCTGTTGTTGCTTGACGGCACTCTCCAAATTAGCCAAGTCGTTATGCTGGCTGATGATGAAGTATAGCGAAACCACTACATAGACGATGGCGACCGCCAGTAGCACATTTCGCAAAACCGTGCTTTTATTTTCCTCCGCAGGAACCGGCTGCTCTAAGTCCATCACGTTTCCTCCTACTGCGTTACCTGCAAATTATTGTTCCAGTCGTGTCACCCGTATGTCAATTCGCGGCCGTCTTCGCGGCGGGAATCATCTTCCCGTTGGGCATGGAATCTTCCAGAGGCATCCGATGCGCCCGGCATGCCCGAGTTTCACCGCCGCAAGCTGAAGCCATCGAACAGTCTTTCCACAAAATCGCGCCGTTCCCGCCACTGCGGTTCCACCTTTACGAACAGCTCCAGAAAGACATGGGCAGCCAGCATCTTTTCGATTTGGCGGCGCGCGGCGGCGCCGATCTTCTTCAACATCTGCCCGCCGCGCCCGATGATGATGCCTTTCTGCCCTTCCCGCTCGCAGTAGATGACGGCGGCAATCCTGGTAATCTCGGGAGTCTCCACAAAGCGCTCAATCTCCACGGCGGTGGAGTAAGGCAGTTCCTCGGCCGTCTCCCGCCACACCTGCTCGCGAATCATCTCCGCCGCCAGGTAGCGCACGGGCAGATTCGTGTACCGCTCGGCGGGGAAATGCGGCTCCCCTTCGGGCAACACGTTTACGATTTGATCCAGCAGGCGGCTGCGGCCGTCGTGCGTCTTGGCGGAAATGGGAATGATTTCCCGAAAAGGGTGAAGCTGCCGGCATGCTTCGATGATGGGCAACAGCTCGGGCTTGGGAATGAGATCGATCTTATTCAGCAGCAGAAAAACCGGGACCTCGCTCTTGCGCACCAGGGAAAGCACATACTCTTCTTCCGGGCCGCGCCCGCGGGTGACGTCCTTGATCCAGAGCACCAGGTGGCACTCTTGCAGGGCGGCGCGAATCTCCTGCGCCATCCGGCGGTCCAGCCAGCTCCGGGAGCGGTGCACTCCCGGAGTATCTACCAGTACCAATTGGGCTGCGGGACGTCCCTCCCCTGCGGGCAGGTTCACGATGCCTTCCACGCGCGTGCGCGTCGTCTGGGGCTTGGGCGTGACGATGGCCAGCTTCTCGCCCACCAGCATGTTCAGCAGCGTCGATTTACCGGCATTCGGCCGGCCCAGGAGACAAACGAATCCGCATCGCATGCCTAATCATTACCACAACGGCTGCTTTTACGCGCTTTGCTTATTGCCCAGGGGCAGCGCCGAACTGACGCGCAGACGCTCCACCAGGCGGTCGGTGGATTCCAGCACTTCCAGGCGCAGGCCCCCGGCTTCCGCCACCTCGCCCGGACGGGGAATATGTCCTAGCAGTTCGGTAACCAGGCCGGCGACGGTGGTGGCTTCATGCCCTTCGGGGCGCACGCCGAACAGGTCGCCGAGGCGGTCCACCTCCATGCTGCCGGGCACGACATACGAATTCTGGCTTTCACGCACCAGATCGCTGGCATCTTCGTGCTCGTCGCGGATTTCGCCGACGATTTCCTCCACCAGGTCCTCAATCGTCACCACGCCGGCTACGCCGCCGTATTCGTCGATGACAATGGCGATATGATTGTTGGCGGCTTGCATTTCGCGCAGTTGCTCGCTGACCCGCTTGCTTTCGGGAACAAACTGCACATCGGTGCGCATCAATTCCCGGACCGTCCGGGTGCGCGCCTCTTCATCGGAAACCTGCAGCAGATCATGGGAGAGAACGATGCCGATGATGTTGTCCAGCGCCCCTTGATACACCGGCACGCGCGAATAAGGATGGCTGCGCAGCAGCTCGGTGAACCGCTCGATGGTGGTATCGGCCGGAACCGCCAGGACGTCGGGCCGCGGGGTCATGACCTCGCGCACCGTCTTATCGCCAAACTCCATCACCGACTGGATCAGCTTCCCGTCGCTTTCCTCCAGTATGCCTTCCTCCTGGCCGGCTTCGATCAAGGCCTCCACCGCTTCGGAAGGGCGCTCCGGCTCGGCCTCGGCGCGGTCCCGGCTCAGCGCCGCCACCGAAAGGCTGAAACCCAGCACGATCGTGATCGGCAAGGAGATGTAAATCAGCACGCGCAAGAGCAGCCCCAGGCGCACAATCCATTCGCCTTTGGTGCGCGAGAAAAACAGGAAAGGCAGCAGGTGCTGGCAAAAGATGATAATCAGCGCCAGGCTGACCGCCACCTCAACGATCTCGTTGCCGCTGACCGGCGCGCCCTGAAAGACCGCATAGGTTATCAGGACGGTGCTGCTGGCCATCACCGCATGTTTCAGCACCGAGGTGGAAAGCGCGGCGCGCCCGCGGCCTACGCCCAACCGGGGCTCGACTTTTTTCTCGAAAACTTCGATGTTCTCCTGAAACTCGCGCGAGAGAAACTTGCCCATCTCGGTGTAGATGCGGTCGACGTAGGAAATCAGCGTCAACAGCGCCAGCAGGACCGCAAGCGCGATGAGCAACGCCGTCATGACCGCCTCGCTGCGCGCGCGGCGCGCTGGAGCAAAGCCTCGGGCAGGCCCAGCTCCCGGCGCAGGCTGGTTTCCCGGCGCGCCATGCGACCGGTGTCGCGCTCATGATCGTATCCGGCCAAGTGCAGCAGACCGTGCAAAATCAGGATCTTCAGCTCGCTGGCCGCCGCATGGCCCAGCCGCCGCGCATTGGCTGCCGCCCGGTCCGCGGAGATGGCAAGTTCGCCCGCCTGCCCGCGGTCTCCGTCCGGGCCGGCCGGGAACGACAAGACGTCGGCCGCGCGGTCCTGCGCGCGAAACCTGCGGTTAAGCTCACGCAGTTCGCGGTCCCCGGCTACCAGCACGGTGACCCGTTTCTGCACTCCAGCCGCGCGCTTGGCCCGTCCGAGGAACCGGGACAGCGCGGATTCGCTGATTCCCGCCAGGCGTTTTTTGAGAATAATCACTGACTTCCGTTCTCGGGCTTGCCGTTCGTTCCGGCCTTGGCTTCCAGCAGGTCCAACTGCGCTTCCGCGTTGCGCGCTTTGAAATCGTCGTAGGCGCGCACAATGCGCTGCACCAGTTGATGCCGCACCACATCGCCTTCGTCAAAGAAAATGAAAGAAATGCCTTCAATCTCCTGCAAAACGTCCACCGCTTCCAGCAGCCCGCTCCGGCGCGCGCTGGGCAAATCGATTTGCGTAATGTCGCCGGTAATCACCGCCTTGGAATTGAATCCCATGCGGGTGACGAACATCTTCATCTGTTCCGAAGTCGTGTTCTGCGCCTCATCCAGGATAATGAACGAATCATTCAGCGTCCGGCCGCGCATGAACGCAATGGGGGCGATCTCAATGACGTTCTTTTCCAGAAAGCGGTCCACCTTCTCCGGCTCCAGCATGTCGTACAGGGCATCGTAAAGCGGGCGCAGATAGGGATCGACCTTCTCCTGCAGCGTCCCGGGCAAAAACCCCAGCCGCTCGCCGGCTTCCACCGCCGGGCGGGCCAGAATAATGCGGTTCACGCGCTTCGCCAGCAGCGCCGTAATGGCCATCGCCACCGCCAAATAGGTCTTGCCGGTGCCCGCCGGGCCTATGCCAAAGATCATGTCGTACTTCTCGATGGCCTCCAGATAGCGGCGCTGATGCATCCCCTTCGGTTGGACGATGCGCTTGCCCAAGGAGCGCTGCTGCCCGGCTTCGGCCAGCTCCCGCAGCGTGAGGGACGGGTCGCTGGTCAGGAGGCGCAGCATGGAGTGCAGATCGCCGTTGCCGAATTGATACGCATTACGCTGCAGATGCTCGAAATCGCGAAAGACCTGTTCCGCGCGCGCCACATCGCGCGGGGCGCCCTCGATCGCCACGCTGTCGGGCCGCAAATCGATGGTTACGTTGAAGCCGCTTTCCAATAAATGAAGGTTCTCGTCCCTGGTGCCGAACAAGGTTTCAATGGCCGGAATGATATCGATGTTCTTCTTCATTCAGATTTTCGCGTGATCCTCCTCCTGCGCATTACCGGAAGACCGGGCGCAGTCACGTCTTCGGGACGTGTTCCGTACCCCACCCTTGTCCTGTCTGCCAGCCTGGGCCGCGCAGCCCCCGGGGCCGCACACCGTCCACTCCGGACACGAAAGACGAGAAAATTTGGCGGAAAATCCTGCAGCCGGCATGCTCGGCGCCAGGTGGTTCTCATTGAGCCGTAGAGTACCCCGAGAATGGCCGCAAGTCAATGCTCGATGCAAACGTAACAGTAATTCGCTCCTGTTTGCTTAGATGTTGCTCCAAACAAAAGGGCAGCGCCGCCTGGAGGCCGGAGCGTCGGCTGAACAGTAAGTTTTTGAAAACACAAGTTATTAGCTGGACTACGCCAATTTTCATGGCGAGCATCGGAAGCGCGCTGTTTTTTGCCCCGGCACTGGCGTCAAGTCAGCGTAAGCTGCGGTTTTGTCTGGCCTTATTGGTTGACGGCGGGTTCCCCTTTCCCTAAAATTAATGTTTTGTCCGCCGCCCGGAGCGTTGCACCATCGGCCGGGGGCTGGGCGGCGATCTTACGGTCAATAAGGACATTCACTAGTCTATGGCAAATCATTTTTCGGCCCTCAAGCGCGTTCGGCAGACGGAAAATCGTACCGCGCGCAACCGCATTAACAAGTCGCGCCTCCGCACCGCCCTGCGCCGCTTCCGGGAGACTCTGAACCGCGGCGACAAGCAGGCCGCCGCCGAGGCCTTCAGCGCCACCATGTCGGTACTGGACAAGGCCGTGCAGAAAGGGGCGCTGCATGACAATACCGCCTCGCGGTATAAGTCCCGCCTGGCGGCCCGCCTGAACGCCCTCCCGGCCAAGAGCGCCTGAAAAGCGGCCGCGCCCGGAGCGCTTCAGCCACGACCTGAAGCCCCAACCTTGAAGCGAGCGCTAATCGCCGCTTCCTACAATGCTTCCGGCCACCGCTGAGCGCCGTGATATATGGCAAGAATTACAATACGATCGTTCTCCAGGGTATAGGCCGCGATGAAGGGCGTGTTGGCGATGACCAGTTCGCGGGCGCCTTCCACCCGGCCGGTTCTTCCCGGCATAGGGAACGCCGCGAACTGCTGAATGCTGCCCACGATGTGCTTCGTGATCCGGGCGGCAGCCTTCTCGCTTTGGGACCAGGCTATATAGTTATGCGCCTGCTCGAGCTGGCGCACCGCCTGGTCTGTCCAGGCGATCATAGGCGCTTGCGGCCCGTCCGCTTAAGCCGTCTTACGACCTCCGCATGACCCACCAGGCGCCCCGCCCGCATGTCCTCCAGTCCCCTGCGCACCAGCGCATCCTGATAGGCGTGCAATTCGATGTAATTCGTGATCGCCTCGTTGATCAGGTAGCTGCGCGGGCGTTCCTGCGCGGCGGCCAGCGCATCCAGCGCGGCTATTTTCCCCCCGTCGGCCCGGAAGCTGATGGTCTTCTCCGTATTACCCATATAGTTCAGATAATACCTGGTATTCTTGCGTATTACAACTCTACCCGCGCTCTCTGCCGGACCTCTTACACCTGCAGCACGTCATCTTCCCGCGCCACCAGCTCATAGAGCACCGGGTTCACAAAGAAGCCCAGCACCAGGCGCGAGATCAAGCCGGCAACGATCACGATGGCAAACGGCCGCTGTGTATCGGAGCCGATGCCGTGCGACATGGCCGCAGGCAGCAGGCCCAGGCACGCTACCAGCGCCGTCATCATAATCGGCCGCAGCCGCAGCAACGACGCCTCCCGCGTCGCCTCGCGAATGTCCTTGCCCTCCCGCCGCAATTTGTTGATGTAGGAAACCAATATGACCGCCGTCTCCACCGATACTCCCATGAGCGCCAGCAACCCCAGCACCGACGATACGCTGAAGGGCGTATTCGTAAGTTTGAGGGCAATCAGCGCGCCCACGGGCTCGGTGATCACCACGCCCAAGGCGATGGTGAAGGGGAACTTGAAGTTCCCGTACAGGGCAAACAGGATCAGAAACACCAGCAAAACCGCCAGGGGGCCGATCACGCTCAGTTGCTGCTTGGCGGCCAGGAACTGGCTGTACTCGCCGCCCCAGCTCAGCCAGTAGCCTTCGGGCAGGCGTACGGCGCTGGCCACCGCCTGGCGGCCGTCGTTGACGGCGCGTTCCAGGTCGCGCCCCTCGATGCTGTACTGCACCCCTATGTAGCGCGAATTATCTTCGCGGTAAATGAAGGACGCGCCGTTGCCTTCCTTAATTTCGCTCAGTTCCTTCAGCGGGATTTGCTGGCCGCCGGGCGTGCCCACCAGCAAATTGCCGATTTGGCTGGGACTGCTGCGAAACTGCGGCTGCATGCGAACCACCAGGTCGAACAGTTTCTCTCCCTGAATCACCTGCGTCGCCGCCTGGCCGCCAACCGCGGCCTGGATCACCGCTTCAACGTCCGCGACGTTGATGCCGTAACGCGCAATCTTCTCCCGGTCCACATCGATGAGGAGGCTGGGTTGCCCAAGTTCGCGCACTACCGTCAACTCGGTAAATCCGGGAACCCCTTGCAGGATGTTCTTGATCTGCAGCGCCTTCTCTTCCAGCACATTCAGGTCGGTGCCGTACACCTTAACCGCCAGCGAGCTCTTTAAGCCGGTGAGCGCTTCATCGACGGCATCCTCGGCCGGCTGCGTATAGTTGAAAATGATGCCGGGAAAGGCCGTCAGGCGCCGGTCGATGGCTTGGATCAGTTCCTCCTTGCTGCGGATTCCGCCTTGCTTCCACGCCTCGTCGTTATAGGGCTTCAGCCCGACGTAGAATTCGCAATTGAAAAACCCGGTGGAATCGGTCCCGTCATCGGGCCGTCCCAGCTCCGACCCCACCTCGGTCACTTGCCGATAGGACATCAGGATTTCGCGGAGCTGGGGCGCGATTCGGGAGGCCTCTTCGAACGAAATGGTGTACGGCATGGTCGCCCGCACCCACAGCGCGCCCTCGTCCAAATGCGGCATGAATTCTCCGCCGATGAACGGCGCCAGCGCCAGCGTAAGACTAAAGATGACGGCCGCTCCGAACAGCGTCGCGGCGCGATGATTCAGGCACCAATCCAGCTTGCCGGCATAAAAGCGCTTGATCGCTTCGTAGGGCCGGTTCACCCTTTCGCGCACGCCGCCCTTGAACCAGTAGGAAGCCAGAACCGGAACCAGCGTCAACGTCAAAGCCAGGCTGCCCAGCAGCGCGAACGACATGGTGTCGGCCATGGGATGAAAGAGTTTTCCCGATGGGCCGCTCAGGGCGTAGATCGGCAAATATCCGGCAATGATGACGGCAACCGAATAGAAGATAGGACGGTCCACGTCGCGGGCGGCCGCCAAAATCACCTCGTTCAGCTTGTATTCCGTGCCCGCGCGTTCGGCCAGTTCCCGGTAAATGTTTTCCATCATGACGATGGTGCCGTCGATGATGATCCCGAAGTCGATGGCCCCAATGGAGAGCAGGTTGGCGGAAACGTCGTGCGCGTGCAGAACGATGAAGGCAAAGAGCAGCGCCAGGGGGATGGTCAACGACACGATTACCGCCGCCCGGAAGCTGACCAGAAAGAAAATCAACACGACAAAAACCAGGATCATGCCGCGCAGCAGATTGTCTTCGACGGTGTGCGTGGTGAGGCGCACCAGCTCGCTGCGGTCGTAAAAGGGATGCAGCTTCACGTCCGGCGGCAGAATCTGCCGGTTCAGCTCTTCGGTCTTCTTCTCCACCCCTTGCAGCACGGTCTGCGTCTGCTCGCCGCGCCGCATCAGAATGACGCCCTCTACGGCGTCGTCATTTTTCTGGAAGCCGAATTCGCCCAGGCGCGGGGCGTGCCCGATCGCCACCTGGCCGATATCCCGTACCCGGACGGGCGTTCCCTTGTTGGCGCCCACCACTACGTTCTCGATGTCTTTGGTATCGCGCACCAATCCGATGCCGCGTACGTAGTAGAACTGCCCGCCCTGCGAATAGAAGCCGCCGCCGGTATTGGCATTGTTGTTGGCCAGGGCCTGCATCACCTGCGGCACGGTCAGGTGATAGCCATAGAGCCGCGCCGGATCGAGCAGCACCTGATATTGCATGACCGTGCCCCCGAACCCCGAGTCGTCGGCCACGCCGCTGACCGACTTGTAGGCGCGTTCCACCACCCAGTCCTCGAACGTCTTCAGCTCCTGCGGGCTGCGGTCGGGACTCTCCAGAACGTAGCGGTACACCAGTCCGCTGGGGCTGAACAACGGCGCCAGCGACGGCGACACTCCGGCGGGAAGCTGTGCGTCCGAGATGCGCTCGAATACGACCTGCCGCGCGAAGTAGTCGTCGGTGTCGTCGCCGAAACTCAGGCGGATGTCGGAGAGCCCGTACAGCGTGATGGAGCGCATCACCACGAGCTGGGGCACCCCGTTCATCTCCACTTCCAGCGGCAGCGTGACCAGGCGCTCGATTTCTTCGGCCGCATGACCGGGCCACTGCGTGATGATTTCCACCATGGGCGGCGAAAGATCGGGATAGGCATCCACCGGCATGCGCCGGAATGACACCACGCCCGCGACGCTTATGAACAGCACCAGCATCAGCACCAGAAAGCGCTGGCGCAGCGACATTTGCACGATGTGGTGGATCATTCCGCCTTGCCCGTTGCTTCCGTTCCCTGGCGTTTCGTTTTGTGTAGTCATCGTTGCACGGAATTGGCGAATTGCAGGAACAGGCTGCCGTCTCCCACTACCCGCTCGCCCGGAGTTACCCCGCTGGTAAGTTGCGTGCTGCCGCCCGCAGTTTCTCCCAGCGTCACGGCGCGCCGGGCAAACTCGTGGTTCGCATTGAGCACGTAAACGAAGGGCTGGTTTTCGTTGTCGCGCAACACCGCGGCGGTGGGCGCCGTGAGCGCATTTTCCACCGTTCCGGCCTGCACGGTGGCCACCACATACATGTCCTTTTTCAGCTTATCGTCCGGATTTTTCACTTCAATACGTGCTTGCAGCGTCCGCGTGGCGGGGTCCAGCGCCGCGGCAATATACGATATCTTGCCGCGAAATTCCTCGCCCGCAAACGAATCGGTGGTCACCGTTACCGGATCGCCCACCCGGACGTAAGGCATGTCTTTCTGATACACGTCGGCCAGCACCCACACGGAACTGGTGTTCGAGATGGTAAAAACCTGGGTAGCGCCGCCCTGGATGACCTGGCCCGGCGCCACCAGCCGCTCCACGGCCTCGCCGGCGATGGGCGCCAGCACCGGGACTTCGGTGGCCGGCGGCTTGCCTACCACCGATTCCGGCCTGGCGATGCCCAACACGCGCAGGGCCTGCTCGGCCGCGCCCAGGTCGGCGGAGGCTTGCGTGCGCGCCGATTCCGCGGCTTCCAAATCGCGTTGGGCGATCGCGTGATGCTCATACAGGTCCTTCGAGCGCTCATACTGCTTGTCCGCCAACTGATAGGCATCGCGCGCTTTCAGGTAGTTCGCCAGCAACTGCGAATAGTCGGGGCTGGCGACATACAACAATGCCTCGCCTTGCCGAACCTGTTGCCCCGGATTGACTACAATGCGGCTCACCGGGCCGCTGATCTGCGTGATGACCGGTGTAGTGTCGAAGCCGTTGAAGGCCACCGCGCCGGTCAAGCGCAGGGTGCGGGTTATTGTCGCAGGCGCGATGGTGACAATCTGCAGGTGGGACATCTGTTCAGGCGGAACGGTGAACAATTGGGCCGTGCCGCCCGGCCCGCCGGAATTCCCCGGGCCTGGCGCCGCCTGATTGCAGCCCGGCGCCGCCGCTATGGCGGCGCACGCGGCGGCCAACGCCAGGCGCCTCATGCTGCCGGTTCCTGGATGCTGGATCATGGCAAAGTCCTCGTGCCCACCGCCTCTTTCAACTGTTCAACCGACAACAGGTAGCCGGCCAAGGCTTGGCGGTAAGCAAGTTGGGTGGAGCGATAGCTGCGTTCGGCGTCCAGAAAATCCAGGAGCGCGGCCGCGCCGAGTTTATAAGCGTAGTCGCTGATCTCCAGCGAGTCCTGCGCCTGCTTCAGATAGCCCGATAAATAGAGTTGTACGATCTTTTGGTTGGTCACGAAGGCTTCGTAGCCGTTGCGGACATCGGTCAACACGGTATCCGACGCGGCTGCGGCGTTTTCCTGCGACTGCGTCAGCGCCGCCCGGGTGCGCGCGATCTCGCCCTGGTTGCGGTCGAAAACCGGCAGCGGAATGGAGAAGCTGGTGCTGAGCAGGTTCTCGCCGGAGAGGTGGGTGTACGAAAGACTTGCCGTGAGATCGACTTTGCCGTCCGCCTTGGCCAGCGCGATCTGGCTCTCCCCGGCCTTCACTCCCTGTTGCGCGGCCAGCAAGTCCGGACGCGATTTCAAGGCTCGCGCCCGCAGATCGTCCAGATTGACCGACAAAGGCTCATACGCCAGTTCTCCGGCGACTTCAAAATCGGCGGGAACGGCATCATAGCCGAGCAACTGGCGCAGGCTGGCCAGGGCTTGCACCTGCGCCATCTCCGCGCTGCTCACGTCGGTCTGGAACTGCAGCAGTTGCAGCTTGATCTTCAGCAGGTCTCCTTCGCTCATGTCGCCTGCGTTGTACCGGTCCTCGCTGATTTTGACCGTTTGCTCGAAGCTGGCCAGGTCTTTGCGGGCAAACTCGAGGACCGATTCCGCAAGCTGTGCGCCGATGAACTGCTGGGCGACGTTGAAGATCAGGGCGCGTTCGGCGTCGCCCACCTGATACCGGGTCACCGCGGTAGCGTCCCGGGCCGCGTTGATGCGCCGCTGCCGCTTTCCGCCACGCTCGAACAGATAACTCAACCCCATGTCGAATTGCTGGAAGTTGGACAGGTTATCGAGCGTGAAGTCCTGCACATCGAATACCGGAAGATAGAGCGCGTCCCACGCCAGCGCCGGGTTGGGCCGCAACCCCGCGGTGATCTCCTGCGCCTGATTCTGTTGAATCTGGGTGCGCGTCGCCTTCAGAGCATGGCTATGCGCCAGCGCCAAATCGATTGCCTGGTCAAGGCTGATACGGGGAGGCGTTTGGGCGCCCGCCAAGCCCGCGCACCACAACACGAGTCCCATACTGAGCAATTTCTGAATCAATCTTGCGTGCGATTTTTCCATGCCAACACCGCCAGAGAGCTAACTCGCCATTGAATCGTGGAACACAACCCTCCCGTGGCCGGGCCGGCGATGCGCCGGCCTGAAGACCACGGAGACCCGGAGATGCCGGAGCCTACCCGAAGACGGGTGGGGGACGAATGTATAAAGCGAAGGTCCGTGACGCGGCTCGCGGGATAACCCGCCCGCGCCGGGCAGATTCCGCGGGGCCCGCAAGGAACGCCAGCGACGCCCGCGGCGTGGCCAGCGATGGGGAATGCGCGCTGGCGCAGATCGTGCAGAATGAATGTCCGGATCCGGTCGCGCCGGCATGCACGGCCGCGGTGTCATGCCGGGTCCCGGACGCCTCTTCCAGCCCGCACACATGCGCCGCCTGAATACAGTTCATCGGCAGGAGCACCAGCAGAGATATCCACGCCACTCCGCTCCAAATCGCTCTTCGGCTGCAGGAGGCCATTTTATCCGAGCTTAGTTGCACCCCGTCCCGCTGTCAAAACGCGCAGTTTGCCCGGGCGCGCCGGGGCGGCGTTGGCGGTTGGATTTCTGCGGCGGCATCGCTCGCCATCTTCGTTCCTATGCGGCCCGCAGTTGTTCCTGCGGCAGGAATTTCATCATACTATGGGCAGCGGGAGTTTCGTTTTTTGGAAGGTCCCATGAGCTTGACAGAAGACAGCTTGATAGAAACCATGCGCGGCTTTATGTCCAGCCGCGCCTTGCTGACGGCGCTGGAACTGGATGTGTTCACCGCCATCGGCAGCGGCGCCGGCGCCGGGGCGGTGGCCGCCAAGCTCGGCACCGACGCGCGCGCCACCGAAATGCTGCTGAATGTGCTCGTCAGCCTGGGCCTCCTGACTAAGAAGGAGGAAATTTTCCGCAACCAGCCGCTGGCCGCCCGCTTCCTCAGCGGAGATTCTCCCGGCAATGCTCGACCGGGGCTGATGCACATGGTCAATCTGTGGGATTCCTGGTCTGCGCTGACCGGCTGCGTGCGCCGGGGCGGACCCGCGAGCCAGCGCCCCGCGGCGGAGCGGGGCGAAGAGGCCACCCGCGCCTTCATTGCCGCCATGGACCGCAACGCCAGGTTGCGTGCTCCTGAGGTGGTGCGCGCGGCGGGAACGGGCTTTCAACGGATGCTGGATTTGGGCGGCGGATCGGCCGCCTATGCCATCGCGTTTGCCCAGGCTCATCCGCAGCTTAGCGTGGAGGTGCTCGATCTTCCTGACGTGTTGCCGCTCACGCAGGACTATATTCGGCGGGCCGGCCTGGAAGCGCGCATTCGGATCCGCCCTGGCGACCTCCGAAGCGATCGCTTCGGCGAGGGCTACGACCTGGTACTGCTCTCGGCCATCGCGCACATGTTCTCGCCCGCGGAAAACCGCGATCTGCTGGGCCGCATATATCACGCCTTGGCGCCGAACGGCCGGCTGGTATTGCAGGACTTCATTCTCGAACCGGATAAGACCGGGCCGGCCTTCGCCGCCCTGTTTTCCTTGAACATGCTGGTAAACACCGAAGGCGGAGCCAGCTACAGCGAAGCCGAATATGACGCCTGGCTGCGCGCCGCCGGCTTCCGCGAAACCCGGCGGGTGCGCCTGCCCGGCCCTGCCAACTTGATCCTTGCCGCCAAGTGACCCGATTATACGTTTCTAATTGACCGTGGCAGACAAATTGCACCCGCCTCAGTGGAGAAATCGTCTGCGGAGGAATAGGGTGTCGCCAAATTCATCGCCTATCAATCAAGTGTCTGCCGGTTTTCCTTTTGCGCACCGGGCGCCCGGCCAGCATGCGAAGAATCTTGTGATTGTCCGCGCCGGCAATAGTTCGTTGCACGAACACTGGATGGCCGGCCCGGAAGAGCGGAACTGGGATCTTGTGGTCAGCTACTTCGGCAACGACCCCGACCTCTATCGCCGGGATGACGTCGTCCGTATCGATTCCAAGGGCGCGAAGTGGACATCCTTGTACGACTTCGTTTGCCGCTGGCGCCCCGCCATCATGCAGTACGACTATATCTGGTTGCCCGACGACGATTTGGCCGCCGATACGAAGACCATCAACCGGATGTTCGATCTGTGCGCCGATTTCAAGCTGGAACTGGCGCAGCCGGCGCTCACGCTCGACAGCTATTACACGCACCCCATAACGCTGCAGAACGACGCCTTCATGTTGCGCTACACGAATTTTGTCGAGATCATGGCCCCGGTTTTCAGCCGCGCCTTCTTCCCCCTCTGCGCCGACACGTTCAAAGAGAACCTCAGCGGTTTCGGACTGGACCTGCTTTGGCCAACCTGGCTGGGCGGGGGCAACAAGGCCGGAATTTTGGATGCCTGCACAGTTCGCCATACCCGGCCGCTGGGCGGTCCCAACCACGCCGCGGTATGCGCCACCGGAATGACTCCCCGAATGGAATTGGCCGTAATGGTGAAAAAGTACTTCCTGATTGACTTGGGCCATAAGATTCTGGGCGCTGTCGACCGTCAAGGACGCAGACTCTGTTTCGCGGAGTGCGATGGGATCGATCTGATCCAGAAATTGATCCTCGGATGCCTGCCGGCGATGGCCGAAGAGAAATTCGCGATCATCGGTATGATGGGGCCCATGCTGGAGCAGCTCGCCAAGTCGCCGACGCGCGTCACGGAAATCCCCACGCACAAAACACAGCAGGAGGCGCGCACGCGCGCCGCTTTGCAATTAGCCACCGAGCTTATGCAAGCCGGCAACCCCGGGTATGCCATCGTGATTCTGCGCACCGCCTTGCTGGAGGTTGAGACCAGCGACCTGTGGAACCATTGGGCCACGGCGCAGTGTGCGTGCGGCGACTTCGTGCGCGCCGAGTGGGGCTATCGTTGCGCCTTGCGGCTGGAACCGTCGCACCGCGGCGCCGCCGTGAATCTGGCGGTGCTTCTGCTGAAACAAGGCCGGAACGAGGAATCTTCCGCCTTTCTGCGGCCCCACGCTCCCAGCCTCCAGGAATGGGAAAAGCAGGCGATCCGGCAGTTGGCGGCGCCTCCGCAACCACCCGCGCCCGGGATTATAGGGCAAGCTGCAACCGCCTAAGATGACGGAAAACTTCGCGTCTCCCGGACCTCACGGTTCGCGCGCGAGCGTGACTTCACTCCTGCCGTCGTCGTCCCCCTCGCCGAAGCTCCCGCCAACGTAAGCCTATCCGGGCCGCCGGTCAGCGGAACGGATTCGCCGCTACGCGGTGCTTGCTGTCCGGTTTCCCCCCTGCATGTCTGCACCATCGTTCTCACCCCCGCGCAGCCGCCAGCTCCAACACCAGTTTCTCCAGGACCAGGCGTTTGCTGGCCGGACTGGAGCGCAATTCCAGGTCCGCGCGGGCAAGGAGCGGCAGCGCGCGCAGCAATTCGCGGCGCGACCGGTAGCGCCGGGCTTGGCGGATCAGGTCTTCCGCCGCGAACGGCGGCACGCTGAATCCCGGCCACAGGGCCTGGTATAAAGCGCGCGCGTCGCGCACATTCTTCTCGGCAATCACCAGCATCTGACGAAAGGTCTTGGCCAGCAGGTACAAGTGCCCGATGGCGGCCTCTTCCCCTTCCCCGGCGGAGAGCATGGCCTGCAAGACTTCCAGAGCGCGCACCCGGTCCTGCGCCGAAATGGCGTCCGTCAACTCATAGAGCGAGCGCTGCTTGGCCGCCAACACCATCAGCTCGACATCGCCCAGGGTGACTTGTTTCCTCTCGCCCGCGTAGAGGACAAGTTTTTCCAGTTCGTTGGCGATCAGCATCATGTCTCCGCCCAGTGCGTCGACCAGTTCCCGGGCGGCATCGGTCTCCACTTTCACGCCTTGGGCGGAAGCGGTGGCGGCCACCCAGCGCACCGCGTCGCCTTCTTCCACCCGCGCCAGTTCCACGATTCCGCAGCACTGGCCGAGCGTCTCGCGGATGCGCTGATAGCGGTCGCGGTCCGTCATCTCCATGCGCCGGGCGTCCGCCGGAATGCTGATGTGGTCGGCGATGAAAAGAATCACCGCATCGGGGTTGGGATGCTTCACATACTCGCGAATGGCCGCAAACGCCGCCTCGTGCGCGCCGCGGCCGTAAAGATTTTTCACGCCCCGGACAAAGAACACCTGAAACGGCGCCATCAGCGACGGGGTACGCGCCTGGTCCAGGACCCGGACAATTTCGGTCTCGCCGAGATCGAACTCATAGACGCTGAAATCGCGTACTTCCGGCGGCGCCAGGCTGCGCAGAACCGCCTCCCGGCATTCCCGGTGGAAAAAGGCCTCGTCGCCGGCCAGCACATAGGCAGGCTTCAATTTGCGGGCCTGCACTTCGGAAAGGAAGCGCTCGGTGGCCGCAAAACTCCGCATCAATACCCCTCCAGAACGTTGCTCACCAGGGTGCGGGCGAAGTCCCGCGCCAGGCGTTCCATGGCGGGATTGTCCTCTTGAAAGAAGTTGGCGGGAGCGCGCGCCAACTCGTACTGCTGATGATAGTCGTAGCCCGGATTGTCATACAGCGATTTGCCATGGCGGTCCACCAGAGAAACTTTCATGGCAATATCGACCTGCGCGCTGGCCAGGCGTCCGGTTTGCGAGTCCCAGGTCAGGGGCATATACGAGACGGCCAGCACGGTGCCCTGCAGGGTGGCGTCGGCGCTGCCACCGGCGCCGGCCACTACGCGATATTGGGTGCGCTCCGCAAACTCGCGGACCACCGCTGCCGTGAGCATCTGTTCGACGTGGTAGGAAGTCGCGTTGTTACGGAATGCCGGAATGGCAATGGTATGCACGCTTGCGGGCAAACGGGCGGCTTTGCTCCCTACCGTGTGATAGCCGCAGCCCGTAAGCACCGCTGCCAGCACTCCCAGGACAAGCCCGCCGGTGGCAGTCGCCCAGTGTCCCCGGCTTTGATGCTTGCCCGCCGTTCGCTTCCTGCTCATCATTGGACCTTTCCGTGGGGCCGGCCCACGGCCACGCTTTCGGCGCACTCCGCCGCATTCAAGGCCAGTACCCGCAGATTGTCGGCGGCCGCCCACACCCAGAACCCGTTCTTCCGCTGTTCCTCGCGCCGCACCGTGAGCAGCACTTCATCCTGACCGGCGGCATTCACGTTGCTCGGCGCATTCTCGGCGCCCTGGGCCACGGCCACATGGTCGCCTCCCAGGGCCCCGGCAAAATCCGCGGGGGCCACCGGGCGCTCCATTTCGACATATACGGCAAACGTGTGACTGTGAAAGCTGGGACCTTGCAACAGCAACAGCGCGGGCAGGAGCGCGTTTCCCGAAGTGATCTGTTTGATGTGCCGGGCGATGCGCCAGGCAATGGTCTCCAAGGCCGGCTGTGCCGCGTCCCCGCAGCGCGCCACCGTGTTGAAGGCTATTTGCGCATCGAACACCTGCTTGGGCAGTTCCCGGAAAGAAAGCAGGCTGACCGTCTGTTCGTGCAGTTCATCCATCCCCGCCCGGCCGCGCTCCGAGGCCGGTTCAATGATGGTGGCGGCCACGGTCCGTACCGGCCCCATTCTTTGCGCCCGCAGCAGCACCAGGGCAAGCACCACCGCCGCCGGATGCGCCACGACGGCCGGCGGCGGCTGCAGTTCCGGAACCAGCGGCCGTCCCACTTCCCGCTCCAGCCATGGAGAACGGACCACCGCCCCGATGCCCGTCTCCAGGCCGTACGACAAATCAATGATGGCGGCGCCGGCATCGCGCGCCAGCGTCCAATGCCGTCCGGTAAACTTTTCGTCGGTGGCGAAGAAAGCGACGTCCACGCCTTCGAAATGTTCGGCGCTGACGCGCTGCACAAAAGTAACTTCATCGCCCACGGCTTCGAGCTGACCCAGAGATTCCTCGTCGTCGAGCAGGCGGATATCGCGCGCCGGAAACTTCCGTTCTTTGAGCACCCCGGCGAGTTCCCGGCCTTTCAAGCTCGCCCCGCCCACGATGGCTACCCGCATATTCGCACTCATCGCAGCTCCGAGGCTTCCGCGCCCGAGGTTGGCGCGGGCACGGGCTGAGCGCCGCCCCGCCCGATCACGTATCCCAGGCGCGCCAGCACGCCGGAGAGCATATACGCCAGCGCCAAGACGAACAGGAGATATCGGGAAAAGAACCAACCCAAAGCGAACAGCCCGCAAATCAGGATAATCAGACGAAAAGAATGCCGGGCGTGCAAATGAATGTCCTTAAAGCTGTAAAACCGCCATGTACTCACCATCAGAAAGGCGGCGGCCAGCACCAGGGCCAGCCACAAACTCGATTCCCACCCGTGGGTCAGCGGCCCGCCTTCGTTAAAGTGGACGGTCGCGCAAATCACTCCCGCCCCGGCCGGAATGGGCATGCCGACAAAATACTTTCGCTCCGGACGCCCCGGATTCGAGGGTTGCGGATTGCGCTGGATATTGAATCGAGCCAAGCGCGCCGCCCCGGCGATCAGAAACAGGAAAGTCGCAATCGCGCCCGCCCGGCCCAGAAGCACATGCGGCGGCCAGGTTTCCGAAAGCACGCGGAACCCCCACATCCAGGCCAGAATCGCCGGGGCTACGCCAAAAGTGATCACGTCGGCCAGCGAGTCCAGTTCGCGCCCGAAATCGCTGGTGGTACCCGTGAGCCGTGCGATGCGGCCATCCAAACCGTCGGCTACAATCGCCACTCCGATGGCCTTGGCGGCATAGTCGAAGTGCCAGGCTTCCGCCACCGAGCCTTGCAGCACTTGGGCGATCGCGTAGTAGCCCGCGGCAATGTTCAACGCGGTAAAAAAAGAAGGCAAAATGTACAGACCACGGCGCATGCGCCGCCGTTCCGCCGGGTGGTCATCTTTGCGCCGCATCGGGTGGGGCAGGGACATTGGGTTTCCTTATCCTCACTTCCGCCATTCAATCTTCAGGTCTTGGCTCCGCCCACGGGAATCGCCGCCGTGCTGGTGGCCGATGCCGGCGAACCGGCGCCGGTTCCGTCCTGGGGAACCGGCAACCGCGCCAGCACGCTGCTTCCGCCGTATACGTGATCGCCAATCTTGACCTGCAATTCGGCGGTGGCCGGCAATAGCACGTCGGTGCGCGAACCGAACTTGATCAGGCCCACACGTTCACCGCGCATCACCTGGTCGCCGGGCTTCTTGGAAAACACGATCCGGCGCGCCAGCAGTCCCGCTATCTGCTTAAAGACCACGGTATAACCGCCGCCCCGCAGCGTGACAATGTTCTGCTCGTTTTGCTCCGCGGATACTGCTCCCAGGGCATTGCCAAATTTGCCGCGCCGGTACTCCACGGCTTCGATCACCCCGGCAATCGGCGAGCGGTTTACATGAACGTCGAAAACATTCAGAAAGATGCTGATCCGGACATGGGGAACGCCCGCCACGGCAACGGCAGTCACCGCGGTAACTTTCCCATCCGCGGGAGAAACCACCGCGCCCTCCTGCTGCGGAACTTGCCGCTCCGGATCGCGAAAAAACCAGAGAAAGAACGCCGCCAGCAACAGCGGAGCGATGGCCCAGGGCCATCCGCCCAGCCGGCCGGCCGCCAGGGCGGCCAGCAACATGCCCCCACTGTAATAAAAGCCGTCACGCACCATGGGAGTAAGCTCGATTATACGATTCTAATCATCTTGAGGTATGCGAATTGCACCTCTTCCCCCCGGAATGCCCCATAACCGCTTGCCGGGAGGGATACCTTGACGTTTTCCAACCTTGCCGCCGCCGAAAGCGCTGCCACCTCTGCCGGCTCCGGCACTCCGCTCTGGCGGAAGACCTCCCGGAATCTGGTCATTGTGCGTGCCGGTGACAGTTCCCTGCACGAGGAATGGCTGGCGGAACCGGGGGAGCGGAACTGGGACCTGGTGGTCAGCTACTTCGGCGATGATCCCCTCCGCTATCGCGGCGAAAACATCATCCGGCTCGATTCGAAAGGCCCGAAGTGGTCATCTCTGTATCAATTGATCTGTCAACGGCAGGCGGAAATCATGCAGTACGACTATATCTGGCTGCCGGACGACGATTTGTCGGCCGCCAAGCCGGTGATCAATCGCATGTTCGCCATCTGCGCCGGTCTGCAAATGGAATTGGCCCAGCCGGCGCTTACTCCAGACAGTCACATCGCCCTTCCGATCACGCTGGTGAATACGGCGTTTGCGGTGCGTTACACGAACTTCGTCGAGATCATGGCGCCGGTTTTCAGCCGGGCATTTCTCCAGCGTTGCCTGGGCAGCTTTCTGGAAAACGTGAGCGGCTGGGGATTGGATTATCTTTGGTCGAGCTGGGCATCGCCTTACAAGGCAGGCATCATCGATGCCTGCTGTGTCCGGCATACGCGTCCCGTGGGAGGGCCGAATTATCAGTTTGTGAAAGCGCAGGGCAAGTCCGCATCCGGCGAACTGGTGGACCTGCTGAAAAAATACGGCCTGAGCCCCACTACGGCAATCTTTGGAGGCATTGACGATACCGGGCGGCAACTGCTTCTGACCCAGGGACACGGTTGCGAATTGATTGAAACCATCCTGCGCGGCTATCTGCCGGCCCTGGCAAACTTCAGTCGCGTGCTGAGCGACCTGCTGCGGCCGATCCTGAAATACATGACGCTGGCGCCGGCGGGCGTCATGGGCGCGCCTCCGGCGCCGTCCAATGTTCCGGCTCGTCCGGCGCAGGATCCTCCGGCCCGAACGGCATAAGTGCGGTCCGCCGGGCCCGGCGGCGGCGCTACATTAGAAAACCATAAGGCAGGTAAGCAGGAAACGACTCGGCCACGGCGCCATACGCCTGTTGCGCCGCGGCCGGGCCGGAACCGCCGCTTTTCCGGTGGCGGCGCCGGAGTATGTCGTGTGGGGACTCACGTCCCTCCGCGCCGCCGGCCGCCCCTAAGGCCTGAGGCAAGAAATCAGCTTCGCGCCGTGGCTCGTTGGAAGGACGCGTGCAGTTAACTCTCACGTTCTGCGGCACGATCGGCGTGTCACAGAAATTTCTAATTTTGGACGCGGACCAAGCAAGGAAGGCTATGCCAAGAGTCGTATTGACCTACGGAACCTTCGATTTATTCCATATCGGGCATTTGAATTTGTTACAACGGGCCCGGGCACTGGGTGATTACCTGGTAGTCGGAGTTTCCACCGATGCGTTCAATGCCGAAAAGGGCAAAGAGACCATAATCAGCTTCGCCGACCGGTTGGATATCGTGCGTTCGCTCCGCTGCGTGGATGAGGCGATCCCCGAAATTTCCTGGGACCAGAAGCCCGGCGATGTGCGGCGGTTTAACGTGGACACTCTGGTCATGGGGGATGACTGGACCGGAAAATTCGATCACCTTAAAGATAGCTGCAAGGTTATCTATCTCCCCCGGACCCAGGACATCTCCAGCACGAATCTCAAGTTGCTGATGAGCAAACTCGGAGAGGCGCACATCGAGGAACTGAAAAAAGCTCTGGATATCATTGCATCCATCGTGCATTCCTTCGGGCAACGCAAGGGCTCTATGGACTCCGGCGCCGCCCGGCGCGGTCTTGAAAGCGGGGGGAAACTTCGTCCCGGAACGGTTCCGCCATTCATGGCGCCGTCCGTGCCCGAGGAGTATCCGGCGGAACTGGAAGGTCTGAACAAAAAGGCAGAACCGATGAGGGCAAGCGGAGGGAGACCATAGTTGATACGCGCAGACGATCTGCAGGGGAACACCTTCGACTTCCTGCGCATTAATGGCGAGCTGATTGCCAGCGATGTGCAGCTTCTACCGGACGGCACCATCCAAGGGGTCGGCCACCCCAACGAGACCTATTGGGAAATCGCCGGGAGCGGCCTCGTGTTCCTGGATGCGGAGCGGCAGCCAACTACCCGCTTTACCGGCGTGCTGCGGCCCAAATCCGGCTTGCTCCTGCTGGGCGCCTTCCTTCCGGAAGACGACCGGCAAATACGGCACGTATTGGCGCAAAGCACCGAGGTCGCGGAGCTGGAGCATCGCCTGTCGGAGGCGCTGGAACATCATGCTCACGACCTGCGGCAAACGCTCAATCTGGTCGCGCGCAAATCCGCTCCGGCCGCAGTCGTCCGGGTCTTGTTCCTGGTGCACAATATCGATAGCTGGGACAGCCTGATGGACCTCTATCAGGCGATGCTCGCTTCCGATTTCTTCGAGCCCGTGGTTGCGACCCTGCCCCGGATGTTCCGCGGCGCTACCGAGTTCAGCGATGAGGAGAGCAATCACGAGGGACTGGAGCGCCTTGACATTCCGCATCTGCGTTTCGCCATGCCTAATTCCTGGGAGGCGCTCGACATTATCAAAGCGCTGGCGCCCGACATCATTTTCCGTCAAGGTCCGTGGGAGTTGGACGTGCCTCCCGCCTTCGGGGCGGCGGAACTGGCTTTCAGCCGCCTCTGTTACGTACCGTACTATGGTTTCAATCTGCTCGACCGCTTCACTTTGGAAGACTATGGCCTCGCCGATAACTATGGCGACCAGTTCTTTCACCGCATGTGCTGGCGCATCTATTGCGAGACCGAGGAAACCCAGCGCCTGCTCCGGTCAAAATCGGCCCGCGGCGGCGATCATGTGGTAGTCGCCGGACACCCCAAGCTCGACCGCCTCTGGAACGCGCGCCAGCGGCCGCACTGGCCCCTTCCCCAGGACCGCCGCCGGTTCCGCCTGGTCTGGGCGCCCCACCATAGCATTACCACCGACTGGCTCGGTTTCGGCACGTTCATGGAATCCTATCCCGCAATGCTGGAATGGGCGCGGGAAGATCAAGGCGTGGAAATCGTGCTCAAGCCCCATCCCCGCCTGTTCAACAGGATGCAAAACGACTATCCCGGCCACCTGGACCGCTTTTTCGAGAGCTGGCAACAATTGCCCAACACGGCTACCGCCGAGGGCTGCGACTATGGACCCCTGTTCGCCGCGTCCGACGCGATGCTCACCGATGGCATCAGTTTTCTGGCCGAGTATCAGCTCTTCGACCGGCCCTTGATCTTCCTGGATAGCGGCCACCATGCTCCGTTCAACGAGATCGGCCGCGCGGTGACGTCCGCGGCCTACGGCGTCGATTCCGTAGCCGCAGCCCGCGGGCTGATCGAAAATTTCCGCAAGGGCGGCGGCGATCCACTTAAAACCCGCCGCGCGGAAGTCCTGCGCACCCTGATGCCGTTTCCCGGCCAAAGCGTGGAGCGCATTCTCGACGACATCCGGCGCGGCCTCTCCGGCTGCAGCTCCCGGCCCCAGACCGCATTGAGGACGGCCGGAGATTAGAACCATGAAAACGAAACTCGATGTCCTCGTCATCGGCGCCGGCTTTGCCGGCAGCGTCATTGCCGAACGGCTGGCCAATGCCGGACGGGAAGTTGTAGTCATCGACAAACGGGAGCATATCGCCGGCAACGCTTTCGACGAATCCGACGCGCACGGCGTCCTGGTGCACCGCTACGGTCCGCATATCTTCCATACCAACCTCGAACCGGTCTGGAATTACCTCTCGCAGTTCACCGAATGGCGCCCTTATGAGCATCGCGTGCTGGCCCAGGTGAACGGTCAACTGCTCCCTGTTCCCATCAACCAGGAGACCGTGAACCGGCTCTATGGCTTGAACCTGGACGAAGCCGGCGTGGCGAGGTTTTTCGAGCAAGTGCGCGAACCCCGGACCGGGATTCGCACCAGCGAGGACGTGGTTCTGAATGCCGTCGGACGCGATCTGTGCGATAAGTTCTTTCGCGGATACACCAGGAAACAATGGGGCCTGGAACTCGAGCAGCTCAGTTCCTGCGTGCTGGCCCGCATCCCTACGCGCACCAACTGCGATCCCCGCTACTTCACCGACCGTTTTCAGGCCATGCCGAAGGACGGTTTCACCCGCCTGTTCTCGCGCCTCCTCAGCCACCCCAAGATCCGCCTCGAGCTGGGGGTTGACTTCACGGCGGAACGCCGCCGCTATGCCCCGGCCTTGACCGTCTATACCGGCCCCATCGACGCCTATTTCGGCTATTGCTATGGACCGTTGCCCTATCGCTCCCTGCGCTTTGAGCACGAACACATTCCGGATGGCGCGGAATTCCAGCCCGTCGCCGTCGTCAATTATCCGAATGATTACGAATTCACCCGCATCACGGAGTTCAAGCACTTAACCGGTCAACAGCACGCCGGCACGTCGATTGTTCGCGAGTACGCCCAGAACGAGGGCGAGCCGTACTATCCCATACCGCGCCCGGATAACCAGCAACTCTTCAGCCGCTATCAGCGCCTGGCACAATCGGAGAAGGATGTCTTCTTTTTGGGCCGCCTCGCCCAGTACCGGTACTACAACATGGACCAGGTAGCAGCAGCGGCCTTGGAACTGGCCGGACAACTGACAAACCGGCCGGCCGCCGCTTGCGAAGAACTTAGCTTCCGGCCCCTCCCGGAAAGCACAAAGCCCCGTTCGCTGCCCGGGACTTTGTGAAAGCGTAAGAATATTTTGCAGCGTACCAACTATTAACGGTAGTTACGCTCAATTGATTCCATCTGGTCTTTCAAGCGCAACTTTAACTTTTTCAGGCGCACCTCTTCGACTTTCTCATCTTCGGAAAGAAAGCGTTTCTCGCTTAGCGATTCGAGGCGGCGCGAGTATTGTTGGTGCTCCTCTACCAATTTTCGGAATTCATCATTGCTGGCCAGTAGAACCTCTCGAGCCTGACTTGCCATCCAGGACGACCTCCCTGAGCAGATGAGTGAACTTGGCGACCGAAGCTATCATACCCCCAATGTGGCTTCAATCTCCCAGTTTTTTCTCCCAGTTTTTTCGTTTCCTTAATCTTTGGAAACCCCCGGTCCCGGCTGGGGTTTTCCGCCCGCGAAGGAAAACCGGTAAAGAATTGCGTCCTCGACCGGTCCGGAGTAGTAGCCGATGCGGCGGCCATCCTCGACAAACGCCCATTTTTCATACAACGCCCGCGCCGCGCGGTTGGATTCCCGCACCTCCAGATAGACCCCGGCCGCGCCGGCTTGCCTGGCCCGCCCCAGCAATTCACCTACGAGCCGTGTGCCCAGGCCACGGCGGCGGGCCGGCCCGCTAACCGCGATGTTTTCGATTTCCCACTCCGTCCCCTGGCATAGCGCCACCAGGAAGGCCACTATCGCCGTTCCTTCCTCCAATACCAGCACCGCCCGGGGAGCGCCGGCCGCGCTCAAAATCGTACGGTAGACTTCTGCGGTCCAATGCGCCGCCGTAGCCGCATGAGCTTCGATGGCCAGCAGGGCGGAAATATCGCCGGCTGCGGCATGGCGAATCCGCATCATACGCGTTTCGTTAGGGGGAAGAAAATTTCCGCGTCGGAACGGCGAATGTAGTTCGCCTCCAGGGCTTCCGGCGCAATCGTCTCTCCGGCTATGAGCTTTTGTAATCCGAGGCGCGCAATTCTCCCGGCATCGGGCCAGTCGATTCGGCGCATGTGCAGATGGGTGGACGCCAACTCCGCGACCGCCCCGTCGGGCGTCACTAATTCCAGGCCCGGATGCGCCTCCAGGAAAACGGAAAACTGCTCTCGCGTCAGCAGGTACTCCCCTTGAGAGCGAGGCTCGCCGCCATGCACGGCATACTCTCCGGCAAAAATTTCGCTGCGCCCCGCATCCAGAGCCGCAACCACAGAGCCCTCGGGGTTCCCCTGCGCGGCAATGGCCTCCAGCATGGAAACCGCCGCAATGGGACGGCGCAGAACTTCCGCCAAGCCTTTTACGGCGGCCAAACCCACGCGCAAACCGGTAAACGAGCCCGGTCCCGAGACCACGGCAAAGCCTTCCAGATCGGTCTTCTGAAGGTGGCGCCGCGCCAAGAGCGCCGCCAGTTCCGGAATCAGGCGGGCCGAATACGTGCCTCCCGCCAAGGGCGCCAGCTCCAAAACCTCGCAGGCTCCGGCTCCGCCGCGCGCCAGCGCCATCGAGCCTTGCCGTCCGGAAGTATCGAGAGACAGAATCAACATGGCCATCGCTCGTCGGCCGCCGGTCGTTGGTCGTTGGCCGTTGGCCGGAAGGCCTAGCGGCCAGTTCGTGCGGGCCGGCGACTCTCCTATGCGCTTTCGCACAGTTCCAGCAGCACGCCGCCGGCGCTGGCCGGATGCACGAATATGTAAGCGTGGCCTCCGGCGCCGGTCTTGATTTCGTCGCTGAGAAAGCGGGCGCCTCCCTGCTTCATCTTGGCCACGATAGCGGGCAGGTTCTCGACGTGCAGCGCCATATGGTGCATGCCTTCCCCGCGCTTCGCCAGAAATTTGGCGATCGGCGAATCCTCGGCGGTAGGCTCGAGCAATTCGAGGCGGCTTTCGCCCAGCGGCACCATCGCCAAACGCACCTTTTCGGCCGCCACGGTCTCTTCGGCCTGAATCTCCAGGCCCAGGTTGCGATAGAACTGCTTGGCTTGCTCCAGCGACTTCACGGCGATTCCCAGGTGATCGATAGTAAACATTAAGCCCTCTTTTTCAGATTGAGCGGTTGTAAAACGGGGCCGCGGGAACCATGCCTCAAGCGCCCAAACTCCCGTTTTCCCAGTTCCCGATTAATTCCTCGACCAGCGAATAGGGGTTGCGCTTGTGCTCGGCCACCTCCGCCGCATATTGGGCGGCGGCGCCATTCCCCATTTGCTCGCGCACTACGCGGTGCAACAGCGCATCGCGCAGCATCTCCAAAATCCGGCTGCGCCAATTCCCGGTTTTCTTTTGCAGCAGGCGATTGTCCTGGGCCAGAAACGCTTCGTAGCTGTCAATCGCGGCCGCCACTTCTTGAATTCCCCGGCCTTCGCTGGCCACGGTTTTGACCACGGGCGGGAGCCACGGATCGCCGCGCTGAGCGAGCGACTGCATGGCCCGAATCTCGCGTTCCACTCGTTCCGCATCGTCGCGGTCGCTCTTGTTGATGACAAAGACGTCGGCAATCTCCATGATGCCCGCTTTGATGGTCTGTACCTCGTCGCCCATGCCCGGCACCAGCACTACGACGGTGACATCGGCCAGGCGCACGATATCGACCTCGTCCTGGCCGACCCCGACGGTTTCAATCACGACCAGATCGCGCCCGCTGGCATCCAGCACCGTGGCAACATCGGCGGTGGTGCGCGCCAGTCCGCCTAAGGAACCCCGCGTCGCCATGCTGCGAATGAAGATACCGGAATCGCCGCTGTGCGCCTGCATGCGCAGGCGGTCCCCCAGAATCGCGCCGCCGCTGAAAGGGCTGGTAGGATCGACGGCCACGATGCCGAGCGAGCAATTGCGCCGGCGGTATTCCCAGGCAAGTTGATCGACCAATGTGCTCTTGCCCGCCCCGGGAGCGCCGGTGACGCCGATGACGCGCGCCCGCCCGCTGAAGGGGAACAGCGCCTTGAGCAGGGGGAGGGCTTCCGGCGCCCGGTTCTCCACCGCCGTAATGGCGCGCGCCAGCGCCCGCGTGTCCCCGCCACGGAGGCCTTCAATCCACCGGCCCAATTCGGGCATTTGAGATTTTTCGCGCATCCGCCCGGTTATCCTTTAAGTAACGATCTTACAAAATTTTTCTCTGGAATTTTGTTGCTGCCGGCAATTTTATGAACTAGATTCCGCTTAACGGTGATCTTAGCTTCTAGGGCCTGGAACGGAACTCTCGGATAGGAGGTTCCCCATGATTGCCCGGTGTGCTAACCCGGAATGCACGAACGAATTTCGCTACCTCCACCAAGGCAAGTTATACGTGCTTCATTCCCGGAACCACTCCTCTCCGCGATTTGTTTGGGTTTGCAATAGCTGCGCCCGAATCATGGCGCCGGTCTCCGCGGAGGATGGCGCTGTCGTCAACGCGGCGCCACGAAGAGAGGCGGTCCGGCCGGAAGTCTGACGTTACTCCTTCTGGGCCCCGCCCTTCGGGACGGGGTATTTTTGTCTCCCCGCCTCGGCCGCTAGAAACACCGCCAGAATCAGTAATTCCGGCTCGATCGGATGACGATACCGGGCGTGGGGATAAACGACGTAGTACACCGCGGGATACGACAACACCAGCCAGGCAAAGAGCCACGCACCCGGTTTCCGCTGGCGGAGCGCGCGTCCCAGGCCCCACCACGCCAAAATTGATGAGGCCAGAAATCCAGCACTGCGCACCGTGGTAAGCGCCATCCCTTCTCCTCGTTTCTGTACTCCGTACCAGTAGTACACAATGCGGTTCAAGGTAATGGCGGCAAACCGCCGGGGGTTTTCGCGGATAAATTGAAGGGCTTCGCGCTTGCGCTGCTCGGCGTACTCCACCTCACCCAGGCGCCGAAAGCGCTTCAATTCTCCAGGGTCCAGGTTGGGCTGAAGATACACCATCGATGTGCCATCCGAGAACGGCCCGTTGCTTAACCGGAGCTGCTGGCCGAAGTCGTCGCGAACAAAGACAAATTTGCCAAAGACCTGGTAATTCCTCATCAGCCACGGAGCCATCACGGCGGTCATGAGCAAGAGCGCGCACACCGTCCCCGCAACCACGCTTTGCCCATTGCGCCGGCGGCGGTAGCCAATCCATAGCAGACAAGCGGGCAGAAACGACAGGCATGATGGATTCAGCAGCGCCGCCACGCCCCATAGCAAGCCAAAGCCGGTCCATAATCCGGCAGCCTTCCCGCGCTCCGCCAGCATCAGCGCCGCCAGGAAAATCACGCTCAACAGGAAGGGCGAGATCGTGGTGTCCCATATCCAGTGAATCGCCCAGTACCACGTGTAAGGCAGAAGCGCCCACGTCCATGCCGACCAGCGCGCCACTCGCTCTCCCATGGCGCGGCGGGCAATGAAATAAATCGGGATGCAGGTCAGGGCGTTGAACAGGCTGTTCACCGTCAACAGCACCCAGGCCGAGGCGCTGGAATATATGCCGAAAACCTTGAATACGCCGCCAATCCAATAGGGATACAGCGGAGGTTCCCAGGCGCTGGGACCGGTCGGCAGGCCAAAGGGATTGCTGAAGCCTCTGCCCAGGGCAATGGCCTGGCCAATTTTGCCCATCTCCCATCCGTAACCGAAGTGGTCGTCCTGAGCGCGTTGCCGGTACGTGTGCAACAGGCCAATGGCCGCGATCTGGAGGACCAGGCAGACCAGCACAATGGCTGGCAGGGATACCCGGCTGTCCCGTGGTCCCGCCGCTGCCGCATCGCACTGCCCGGCGCCGCCGGCAGAGGAACCCGGGGCTGCATCCGTGCCCGAAGCTGATCGCATGGCCTTAGAATAGCGGCTGAGGCGGCTGAGAACAAATCGCTATTCGTCGCCCGTCTCCCGTCCCCCGTCTCCCGCCAAATGGCCGCTCCATGCTCGGCGCTCACGCTAACCGCTGTCTGAAGCCACAGAAACTTTGAAATCTTGTGCAGCTTTGAAATCTTGTCCTGCGGGGAACGGGAGACGGGGGACGCTACAACGGTTACTTGGCGCTGCTCCCCGGCGGCTCGGCCGTGGGGCCTGGAGATGGCGCCGTTATGCGCACCGGGGAATTTTCTGATCCAGGGTCCACGGCGCTCGCCCGCACGGCGATGTGGGAGGGCACAATCATCAACTCCGGAAGATCGCCTCCGCTGCGGCCGAAGGGGGCCAATGCCGCCAGCGAGTCGATGTGCAGATATTTTCGCAACAGGGCGGCGCCCGGGACGTCGGCTAAACCGAATTCACCGCCGGGAGTGAAGCCCTTCTGGGCCGCTAACAGCAACTCCATTTCGCCGGTAAAGCCGGTCCGCACGGCGGGATCCAGCACGACTACCCAATAGATGTCCCACTCGACGGGTTCTTCCGTGCGGGGCAAGGAACTCAGCACCAGGTTGAAGGTCAAACCGTCCTTGCCGAGCCGGGGCTGCGCTCCCGGACAGACTACATAAACGTTGGGCCGGTGGTCATTGGGTTTGTCATCGGACAAGACGGGTCCCAGCGGGACATCGCTAACCACCAGAGTTTTAGCGCGCTTCGCCGCCACCGGAGTGAAGCGCACCACTTTGCCTTCGTAATAAGCGGGTTCAGCCCCGGAAATGGCGGCCGGCTCTTGCGCCGGGAGAACGGCTCCGGAGGTCACCAGCACGCTGGCCCACAGCAAGCCGCAAGCAATGCGTCCTCTCTGCGGCCCGGCGCGCTCGTCAGCGCCTTCCCTTCCCGGTTTGCGGCCCTGGTTCACAAGTCCCCCTCACTGGCCGGAACCCGGCCCGGATTGAACCTGTGTGTATCTTCTCGTCTCCACCCGGCCAATCGGTGCAACTTGCATTCGATGCAGCCTATATTACACCCGCTGCGGACTCTTAACACCCGGCTTCTGCGCGCCCAAAGGCTTGGCCCACCCGGCCTTGCCGAACTGGTATTCTGGAACGCATGTCCGGACAAGAGGCGGGCAGGAAACGATGTTGAGTCTTAAGGGCAAGACGGCGGTGGTATTCGGGGTCGCCAACAAGCGCAGCATCGCCTGGGGGATCACGCAGAAACTGCATGCCGCGGGCGCGAAGCTGGCGGTCACCTACCAGAACGAACGCTTGCGCCTGGAGGCTGAGGAGTTGATTGCTTCCCTTCCCGGCGCGGAAGCGCTGCCATGCGACGTCGCTCACGATGGCGAAGTGGAGGCGCTGTTTGCCGGGTTGCGTGCGCGGTACGGCAAGCTGCACGTGCTGGTGCACAGCGTGGCTTACGCTCCCGCCGGGGACCTGCGCGGAGAGTTCCTCAATACCTCGCGGGAAGGCTTCCGCATCGCCCACGATGTCAGCGTCTATTCTCTGATCGCGCTGGCGCGTGCCGCCGCTCCCCTCATGACCGAAGGCGGCAGCATTATGACCATGACCTACTACGGCGCCGAGAAGGTCGTGCCGCATTACAACATCATGGGCGTAGCCAAGGCGGCCCTGGAAGCCAGCGTCCGCTATCTGGCCTACGATTTGGGCAAATACAACATCCGTGTGAATGCCATTTCCGCCGGCCCCATCAAGACGCTGGCCGCCCGCGGCATCGGCGGCATGGGCGAGATGCTCAGCACGCACGCGGAAAAAGCGCCTCTGGCGCGCAACGTGGAGGTGGACGAAGTCGCCAGCGCCGGACTCTTCCTGGCCTCCGATTTGAGCAGCGGCATTACCGGCGAAACGATCTACGTGGATTGCGGCTACAACATTATGGGCTTCTGACACAACCGGTTGGCAGTACGAACGCACAGGACGCAGGCCGGATTTTCCAATTTCAAATTTGAAATTTCAAATTTGAAAGCTCCATGGCTCCCTCTGCGTTCCAACTCAAGCGCATGCGTAGCGTGATTACTCATAACCCGGAGGAAACCATCGACTGGGGCCGCCGTCTGGCGCAGGAAAGCCTGGCTCCGCCCAAGCTGGTGCTGCTGCGCGGTCCCCTGGGAGCCGGCAAGACCACGCTGGCCAAGGGAATCGCCGAGGGCTTCGGCGCGGCGCCCGCGGAGGAAGTCACCAGCCCCACCTTCACGCTGATCCATGAGTACCGCGGCCCCGGCGTGCATTTTTATCACATCGACCTTTACCGCATCGACACCGAGCGCGAGCTCGCTACGCTTGGACTGGAAGACCTGTTCGAACCTGCCAATGTCCTGCTGATCGAGTGGGGCGAAAAATTCCCGCGTCTGCTGCGCAGCCGCGACCTGGAAATCGTCCTCGAAGTATTGGGCGAAACGGACCGCAAGATCAGCGTGATTGAGTAATTGCATAATTGTGTAATTGCGAAGAGGATGCCCCGGGCTCAATTACCCGATTACACAATTACTCAATGGCTACGCCGAGCCCAGGCGCACCAGCTTTTCGCTTGCCCAGTGGCGGGCCCGGCGGAAAGCTTCCGGCAGGCAGGCCAGCAGATCGCCGGCAATCATGGAATGTTCCCCGAAGACTTCCCGCGCCACATCTCCCGCGAGTCCGTGCAAATAGACCGCGGCACAGACCGCCGGGATCACTTGATCGGGAAATTGCGCCAGGAAGCCGGCCAGGATTCCCGTCAGCACATCGCCGGTGCCGCCGCTGGCCATGCCCGGATTGCCCGTCAGGTTCACCCAAACGGTCCCATCGGGCAGCGCCACCAGGGTCCGCCAGCCCTTGAGCACGAGCACGAGTTGGTGTTCGCCGGCAAAGCGGCGCGCTATGCCGAGGCGGTCGCGCTGCACCTCCGCGGCCGAGGCGGCTCCCGCCAGCCGCGCCATCTCGCCGGGATGCGGCGTAAGCACCAGCGTACGCCCGCGGCCGTCAAGCTCCGCGGCCGCCCCTTGGAAGGCATTCAATCCGTCGGCATCAAGAACCAGCGGAAGGTGTTGGTAGCGGGCGATCATTGCCCTGACAAACTTCACCGTCTCCGGATGGCGGGAAATTCCCGGTCCCACGGCCAGCGCGTTCTTCCCTTCGACGATAGCGGTGAAACGCGCGTCCTCGAGCGCCTGCGGCGCAATGCTGCCGGCGCCGGTTTCCGCCAGCGGCTCCGTCATGACTTCACACGCGTGCGCCGCCACCGTGGGCAGCGCCGATTCTGCCGTGGCCACGGTGGACAAACCCGCGCCGGCACGCAGCGCCGCTAAACCTGCCAAAGCCGCCGCCCCGCTTTTCCCCCGGGAACCGCCAATGATGAGCGCGTGACCGAAGCGGCCTTTATTGGCATCCACCGCGCGCGGCGCCAGCAGGCCGGCAACGTCAGGGGCGGTAATTGCTTCCAGCTTCAACTCCGATTGAATCGCGGCCGCGGGCGACCCGATCGGCGCCACCCGCACCGGGCCAGTCGTAAGATTTCCAAAAACATGCGCCGGGCGCGGCGCCGTGAAAGTGGCAATCGCGTCTGCCCGGCACACCTCCGCCAGCCTTGCCTGGCGCAGCTTGAAAGAATCGCTGTCCTCGCCGGAGGGAATGTCCACCGCCAACACCGGCAAGCCGCTCTGGTTGATCGCGGTTATCGCTTCCGCGTACAGCCCGGCCACGGGAGGGCGGAAACCACTGCCCAGGATCGCGTCCACCATCAACTCTGCACCCTGAAAGCCGCTTTCCGCCTCCCTCCGCAGTTCTTCGGACGTGCGCGCCTCGTCGTACGGCAGCCCCAGGCGCCTCAACATCACCGCGGCATCGCCTTTTACTTCGGCAGCGGCGCCCAGCAGCAGCACCTGAACGTGCTTGCCGGCCTCATGTAACTTCCGCGCCGCTACGAACCCGTCCCCGCCGTTGTTGCCTTTGCCGCATAGCACGGTAATCCGCCGCGCTCGCGGAAACGCCGCACCGGCCAGCTCCGCGCAGGCGCTCCCGGCCGCCTCCATCAAATTGAGCGAAGGTACGTGGAACTCGTCGTAAGTGCGCCCGTCGATGGCGCGCATTTCTTCCGCAGTGACTATCTTCATACCGGCATCACTTCAATGCCGTAGCGGCTTCCTGTTCCAGTTTGCGCAAGGCCGCAGGCTCTCCCATGACAATCAGAAAGTCGCCGGCCTGCATGACCTCGTCCCGCGAGGGATTCGTGAGCATGCCGCCGCCGCGCTTGATGGCCAGCACGATCACGCCCAGATCGTGGCGCATCCGGGAAGTGGCCAGCGACTCCCCGGCAAACCGGGAATGCTCCGGCACCACGATTTGAGCGATCTCCAGGTTCATCCCCAACTGCCGGTTCACCGTGGCGCTGTCAATAAAATCCAGGACGTGCGGCCGCAAGAACGCCTGGGCGATGCGGTGTCCGGCAAAACTGTACGGCGAAACCACGCTATTGGCGCCGGCCGTGAGCAGATGCTTTTCGGCGTCTTCCTCGCTGGCGCGGGCGATGATCTTCAGTTGCGGGTTGAGCGCGCGCGCCGTCAGCACGATATAGGTATTGGTGGCGTCCGTCGTCGTGGCGGCCACCAAACCGCTGGCCCGCTCGATTTGCGCCGCCTGCAGCACCGGCTCCTGGGTGGCGTCGCCGGTCATGGTCAGCCAGTTCTCCTCAGCGTACTTGGCCAGCTTGGGCTCGTTGTTTTCGATCAGCACGAAGGGCGCCGGGCGGCGGGCAAACTCGCGGGCCACGCTGCGGCCCACGCGCCCCGCGCCGCAGATGATGTAGTGGTCTTTCAAGCGGCTGATTTCCCGTTCCATCTTGCGCCTGCCAAAAAACCTGCGAAGCTCGAATTCTACCAAAGCCTGGGTCAGCGTTCCGATCAGCAGGAACATCAGCGAAACGCCGCACACGATCAGGAAGACGTTGAACCAGCGGCCTAAATGCGAGAGCGGATGCACCTCTCCGTACCCGATGGTGGTGAAGGTGATCAACACCATGTAAAAGCCGTCGAAATACGTCCAGCCCTCGAGAAAATGAAAACCCAGCGTCCCCGTCACCACCAGTAGCGCCAAGGCGCTGGCGATATAGGCGAGATGGCGGAGAACTCGCATGGAGGTATCCGCATTCTATCGCAGACGAAGCGGAAGGTTGCAATACCTACCGTTTGGCGGCCACCTCTGCTTGGGCCGCCAAGGCGCGTTGCACGCGGCTGTGTTTGCGGCTGTAAGTAAAGTAAATGACCAGGCCTATGGCCAGCCAAATCAGCAGCCGGAGCTGCGTCGCGGGCGAGAGAAATACTATCAAAGTCCCGGAACTGAGGATGGAGAGGATCGGCACCAGAGGAACCAGCGGCGTCTTGAACGAGCGCGGCAGGTCCGGGTTGGTGCGCCGCATCACCCAAACCCCCGCGCTTACCAGCACGAAAGCCAGCAGGGTGCCGACGCTGGTCATTTCGTCCAGGATGTGCAGCGGCACAACCATGGCCAAAAGCGCCACAAACAGGCCTACGACAATCGAACTGAGGTAGGGCGTTCGAAAGCGCGCATGAATCCTGCCGGCCCACGGCCATAGCAGGCCGTCGCGCGACATCGAGTAAAAAACGCGGGACTGCCCCAGCAGCATCACCAGCATCACCGTCGCCAGTCCGCCGAGGGCGCCCACTTCGACCAGGAACGTGGCCCACTGTTGTCCTGTCGCCCGGACTCCCACCACCACCGGATCCGGCACGTTCAACTGCTGATAGGGCACCAGGTGCGTCAGCAGGCCCGCAACCGCAATGTAAAGGACGGTGCAGACTGCCAGGGAACCTAGAATGCCCCACGGCATGTCGCGCTTTGGGTTCCGCGTCTCCTGCGCCGCGGTGGAGACGGCGTCAAAGCCTATGTACGCAAAGAACACCACTCCCGCCCCGCGCAGTACGCCGCTCCAGCCATAGCTCCCGCGAACCCCGGTATTGGGCGGAATGAACGGATGCCAGTAGTTCGGCTGCCCATGGTGCGCGGCCAAAAAGGCGCCCGCGATTCCTATAAACATGCAGACCACCGCGACTTTCAGAATCACGATCGCCGTGGTAAGGTTCGCCGATTCCTTGATGCCGATCACCAGGATCGTCGTGACGGCCACGATGACCAGGAAACCGACATAGTCGTAATTCAGATGAACATGCCAGCGGGCCAACGGAAAATCCGAGGCCGGCACCGTTGGCAAATGAATTCCCAGGTCGCGCAGAAAACTGCGCAGGTGGCCGCTCCAGCCCACCGCCACGGTAGCCGCTCCGAAGGCGTACTCGAGAACCAGGTCCCAGCCGATGATCCACGCCACCAGTTCCCCCAGAGTGGCGTAGGAGTAGGTGTAGGCGCTGCCGGCAATGGGAATCAACGACGCGAATTCGGCATAGCACAGGCCGGCGAAGGCGCACGCGATACCCGCCAGCACGAACGAAATGACTATGGCCGGCCCGGCAAACTGCGCCGCCGCTTGTCCGGTAATCACGAAAATTCCCGCGCCGATGATGGCGCCGATGCCGAGCGAAACCAGATTCAATCGGCCCAGGGCGCGCTTGAGGGTATGTTCCCCGCCTTCACTCGCCTCCGTCAGCAACATGTCCAGGGGTTTAGTGGCCAGGAGCTTCGACATTCTTTGGGTTCCTCTCTTATCCGGAGTGCGCAAGAATCAAGCGGCTGCCGTTTTCCGGCGGTGCCACAGAAAATACACCGGTATCCCCGCCAGCACAATGGCCAGGCCGGGCCACGTGTATTGCGGCTTATAGCGCAATAATACGATATCGACGAACACCGCCATCACCAAATAGATGCCGGGAAGCGCCGGATAACCCAACGCCCGGTAGGGCCGCGGCGCATCCGGCCGCGTCCGGCGCAGCCGGAACAAGCCCGCGATGGTCAAGATATAGAAAACCAGTACGGCAAAGATGATGTAGTCCAGCAATTGGCTGTAAGTTCCCGAAACGCAAAGCAGGCAAGTCCAGACGGCCTGCACCATTAACGACACCGCCGGCGTCTTGTAGCGCGGATGAAGCCGCGCGGCGCCCCGGAAGAAGAGACCATCCTTGGCCATGGCATAGTACACGCGGGCGCCCGCCAGGATCAGGCCGTTGTCGCATCCGAAAGTCGAAACCAGCACGGCCGCGGCCATCAGGAACGCGCCCGCCCGTCCAAAGATGACGCTGAGCGCCGCCGTCCCTACGCGGTCCTCGGCGGCATACTGGATACCCCGCGTCAACGCTGTGGCGCCATGCGGATCGCCGCCCAGGGGCAGCACCAGCAAGTAAACCAGGTTCGCCGCCAGATAGAGCAGGATCACCGTCCCCACGCCCAGCGCCAGAGAGAGGGGAAGATTGCGGCCGGGGTTTCTTACCTCGCCGGCCGTAAAGGTCACATTGTTCCAGGCATCCGCGGAAAACATCGATCCCACTTGCGCCACCGCCAGCAGCATGATCACCAGCGTTAGCCCGCTCGTGCCTATGAGCGCGTGGTGCGCACCGATATGCCAAAAATTGGCTCCGAAATTTGCGGCCAGCGCCGTTGCATTCCGGCCGATTGCCACCCCGATCAACGCCAGCCCAATCAACGCCGCCACCTTGGCGAAGGTGAACACATTCTGCACGGCTCCGCCCAGACGAACCCCGAAGATGTTGACTACCGAGAGCAGAAGAATGACGAGAATGCCGGCGAGATTTGCCGTGTTGAGGCCGATATCCATATTGCCCAGCACCATCGGCCCGGCGTGGATAGGCGGCACATGCGCGATGTGCCAAAGCCAGTGCGTCGAGGAGATCGACGGAATGAATACGCCCAGAAACTTCCCGAAGGCCACGCCCACCGCGGCAATCGTTCCCGTCTGGATCACCAGAAACAGGGTCCAGCCATAAAGCCAGCCCCACAGCGGCCCCAACGCCTCGCGCAAGTAAACATATTGCCCGCCGGCGCGCGGCATCATGGCTGCCAACTCGCCATAAGCCAGCGCGACGGTCACGGTCATGAATCCGGTCACCAGCCAGGCGCCCATCAGCAGCGCCGGGGAATCCACTTGGCGCGCAATATCGGCAGAGACGATGAACACGCCGGAACCGATCATCGACCCCATCACCAGCGTGGTGGCGCTGGTCAGGCCCAGACCCTTGACGAGTTCCTGGTCCTCTCCGGCGGCGGCGTTGACCCCGGTCGTCTGCGTGCTCAAGAATCTACTTCCCTGCCTCTTGATCAGGACTTCGCCCTGCCGCCGGTCCGAAGCGCCGGACCCACGGCAATATCGTTCACCGGCCACTGGACCACTTCCGCAACCTGCCCGGAACTGCCGGTGGAAACCCCCAGCCACTGGTCCCCGGCCACCAGAAGGCGCGCCCGCGTGGAAGACTGGCCGCTTTGCCCGAGGTGGACCTTGTGATAATCCGCGCCCAGATGCAAATCCGCCCGGTCATTCCTAATCAGGCGCGCACTCCCGTGTCTGTCATCGAGATGCATCTTAATCCTGCCCGCGGTGCTGCCGCAGGAATTCCGCCACGTCGTCGTGGCCCTCGGGTATAGCCCACGGCCGTGGTCAACTCAAGATCCGCAAAAACTCCGCGGCCGCGGCTCTCGGTTCCGCCAACAAATCGGCGATCACCGCAGCCGCATCTGCCCCGGCCTCTAGGACCGCCCGGCAATTCGCCCGCGTGATTCCGCCAATGGCAATGAGAGGTTTGCCGGTCAGTTGCCGCGCCTCGCGCACACCCTCCAGGCCAATGGCCGGATCAGGATCGGCTTTGCTGGCGGTGGCATACACCGGACCAACCGCGATGTAGTCCACCGGCAGCCGTTCCGCCTCCGCCGCCTGTCCGGGATTATGGGTAGAAATTCCCACCCATCGGTTCCCGCCCACCAGCAAACGCGCCGACGCGGCAGAAAGGTCGTCCTGCCCCAGGTGGACCCCGTGAAACCCCGCGGCCATACACAAATCCGCCCGGTCGTTCATAATCAGGCGCACGCCGCCGAAATCCGCGCAAACCCGCCGCAACGCGCGCGCCTCGCTCAGCATTTCGCACCCGCCGTCCCTTTTGTTCCGGTACTGAATCAGGGTCACGCCGCCGGCCAGCAATTCCCCCGCAAATTGCGCCATCGCGGCTTCGGCCGCGGCCGCCGCGAAACTATCGCGGTCGATAATGGCATAGAGACGGGGAAAATCCTTCATCCTCTACTTTTCCCGCGCCAGGAAGCGCTCCATAAAATTGGTGTCGATCTTTCCGGCGCGGAACTCGGGATCGTCCATGATTCGCCGCTGCAGGGGAATTGAAGTATGGATGCCCTCTACGATAAACATCGCCAAAGCCCGGCCCATGCGGGAGATGGTTTCCTCGCGGTCTTTGCCGCGGGTGATGAGCTTGGCAATGAGCGAATCGTAATAGGGCGGGATGACAGCCTCCTGATAGGCGGCGGTATCCACCCGTACGCCGGTTCCCCCGGGCACGTTGAAAGCCGTAATCTTCCCGGCGCAGGGCGTGAATTTCTCCGGATGCTCCGCATTGATGCGGCACTCGATGGCGTGCCCGCGGTGCAGCACCTTGGTGCGCAGCACCGTATCCATGCGCTCGCCCAGGGCAATCATGATCTGGCTCTTCACCAGGTCCACGTCGGTGACCATTTCGGTCACCGGGTGCTCCACCTGGATGCGCGTGTTCATCTCGATGAAATAGAGCGCGCCCTCCTTGTCCATGAGAAATTCCATGGTGCCCGCGTTGACATAGCCGATCTCGCTGAGGGTCTTCTCGATCATCCGCCCCAGCCGCGCGCGCACCTCGGGAGTCACGGCGGGGGAAGGCGATTCCTCGATCAGCTTCTGGTGGCGCCGCTGAATCGAGCACTCGCGTTCGCCGAGACTCACCACCTTGCCATAGACGTCGCCTAATACCTGAAACTCGATGTGCCGCGGGCCCTCGATGAATTTTTCCAGATACAGGCAGCCGTTGCCGAAGGCCGCTTGGGCTTCGGCTTGCGCTTGCAGGAACAGGCCGGGCAGTTCCTGCTCGTCGCGAATCACGCGCATGCCGCGGCCGCCTCCCCCCGCCGCCGCTTTTACGATCACGGGAAAACCGACGCTGCGCGCCCACTCCCGGGCCTCGTTGGGATCGGCCACCACACCGTCCGAGCCGGGCACAATGGGCACGCCGGCGCGCTTCACCGCCATGCGCGCCTTTTCCTTCTCCCCCATCAGGCGCGTGATCTCCGCCGGCGGACCGATAAATTTGATGCCGCTGGCTTCACAGACTTCGGCAAAGTTTGCGTTCTCGCTCAACAAGCCATATCCCGGATGGATCGCGTCGGCATTGCAGATTTCCGCCGTGCTGATCAGCGCGGGAATATTCAGGTAACTGTCGGCCAGGCGCGGCGGGCCAATACAGATGGCCTCGTCGGCAAAGCGCACGTGCAGGGAGTTGCGGTCGGCTTCGCTGTAAATGGCAACCGTGCGGATGCCCAGTTCCCGGCAGGCGCAGACCACGCGTAGAGCAATTTCTCCGCGGTTCGCAATCAAAATTTTCTTGAACATGGCAACTGGCTACGGTTTCAAGGCAAATAACGGCTGCCCGTACTCCACCGGCTGGGCGTTCTCGACATAGCGCTTCACAATCGTGCCGCTGATGTCGGCCTCGATTTCGTTCATCAGCTTCATCGCTTCTATGATGCACAAACATTGGCCGGTCTGTACCACATCGCCGAGCTGGACAAAGGGCGGCGCGCCCGGAGCGCCCGCTTCGTAAAACGTGCCCACGATCGGCGATCGCACCACATGCATGCCCGCTTCCTCCGCTCCGGCGGTTTCGCCCACGCCGGTGGATGCATGAGCGGGCGCAGGCGCGCCGGCCGCAGCCGCCGGCGCCGGGCCGGGAGGAGGCGCAAAAATCGGCGCCGCCGGCGAAATTGCCACCGCTCCGGAAGCGCCGCGTTTCATGCGCATCTTGACATCGCCGCGCTCCAGTTCAAACTCCGAAATGTCTTTCGCAATGAGAAATTCGATCAGCTCTTTCAGTTCTTTAACATTCATAACCTTAAGACCCGCAGCTAGTAGTTCATCACCGGCCGTTTGTAGCGGGGCATGGAAGCCCAGGCCGAAGCGCAAAAATTTCGCGCCCCTTCGCCCCTGGCTTCCTAGCCGCTAACCACTATCATCTCCTTCGAAGCGGGGGTAAGCACTTCCGCCCCCCTCTCCGTAACCAGAACCATGTCTTCGATACGGACTCCCTCTCTGCCGGGGATGTAAACGCCCGGCTCGACGGTGATTACCATTCCCGGCAGCAATACTTCAGTGCTGTCCCGCGCCAGGCGCGGCGGCTCATGGACCTCCAGACCCACGCCATGGCCGGTGGAATGAGTAAACCACTGTGCCATACCCGCGCTACGCAACACGCGGCGCGCCGCCCGGTCCACCTTGGCCGCCTCTATGCCCGGACGAACCGCTGCCACGCCCGCCTGTTGCGCCTCCAAAACCGCCTGGTACATGGCCTGCGTGGTGCGGCGAGGACGGCCCACATGCGCCGTACGCGTCATATCGGAACAATAACCGGCGAGTATAACACCGAAATCCATCACTACGAATCCGCGGCGTGAAATCGGGGCGTTGGAGGCCACTCCGTGGGGCAAGGCGGAACGGGCGCCGGACGCGATGATGGTGTCGAAAGACATCCGTTCGGCTCCCGCCCGGCGCGCGGCGTATTCGATTTCCGCCGCCACCGCCGCCTCGGTTCTGCCTGCCCGGATTGCCTTAACCGCGGTGGGCAGCAAAGCGGCACCCGCACGGACGGCAGCGCGAATCAGCTCAATTTCTGCCGGATCCTTGACCATGCGCAGGCGTTCGACGACTCCCCGCGTCTCGCACAAAGACGATCCCTTGGGCAGCGACGCGGCCAGCGCGGAGCGCGCGGCGACCGTCAGGTGCTCGGCCTCGATACCCACCGCCCCCTGCCCGCGGCGCGCCAACCCGGCCGCCGCAGCCGCCAGAGCGGGTCCCCGCGCCATCACCACCCGCGCTCCCTGGGTTTGTTTTCGGGCCTGCTCAACATAGCGCCCGTCCGCGTACAGCACCAAGCCGCGGCCGCCGGCCACCAGCGCGCCGGCGCTTCCGGTGAAACCGCAAAGATAGCGAATATTGGCGCTATGCGTAATCACCAGCGCTTCCAGCCGGCTCTCGTACAATGCGCCCAGCAATTTCTCTTGGCGAAGACGGTAATTCATCGATACTTGCAATGTAACACGGGAGCTTTTACGGAAGCCCCCTTTCCGCCCTCCCCGCCTCTCATTCCCCGCCGGAAATCACCGCGCCGCATGCGGGGGACGGGAAACCGGAGACGGGCACATAAAAAGGCCTCCGCCGAAGCGAAGGCCTGGCAGCATTCAGCCCGGAAGTTACGTCTCGAGGATGCGTGGAGTAATGAAGAAAATCAGTTCCTGCGTGCTCGTATTCACGGCCCGGCGCTTGAACAGATTGCCCAGCATCGGCACCGAGCCCAGGAAAGGCACCTGCTGAATAGTGTAAGAATTCGAGGTTTGCAGCACGCCGCCGATCACCACCGTGCCGCCGTTCGTCACCAGCACTTGGGTAGTGGCCTGTTGCGTCAAAAACACCGGGTTGCCCTGGATCTCGTTCGAGTAGTCCGGGGTCGTGTTCTCGATATCAACATTCAGGAAGATCGTATTCTCCACGGTAATCTGCGGCGTTACCGTCAGCCGCAGCACCGCGTCGATGTATGTGACCGTCGGGGGACCGTTCAATTGGCCCAAAGTGGTGATGGGCACCCGCTGTCCCTGCTTGATGACCGCCTGAATGTTGTTCTGCGTGATCACGCGCGGCCGCGAAAGCACCTTCAACAATCCGCGCTGTTCCGCCGCCGTCAGGACCGAATCCACCCGGTAAGCGCTGCCCAGGTTCAGCAGCGAGATACCGCTGGTCGGCGACGTTGCCGGCAGGTTGGAAAACAGCGGAATCGATGCCGGCGTCGCCGTGGTCGAGGAACCAGAGACCACCGGCGAAGTAAAGTACGGAGGAGCACTGTAGTACCCAACTTGATTGGGACTCTCCGTCCCGCTGCCGCCGCCTACGGAAGTCGGATTATTGCCCCATCCGAAGCCAAACTGCGTGCCGATGTCGCGCGCGAAGGAGCGCGTGGCGGCAATCACCCGCGCTTCAATTTCCACTTCCTGCGTCTTCCGGTCGAGTTGCGCAAGCAATTTGTCCACTTGCGCGATCACGGTCGGAATATCGGTGATGACCAGGCCGTTGGTGCGTTCATCGGCCACGATATCGCCGCGCGGCGAAAGCACGCGCTTGATGGTGGGCAGCACGTCTTTGGCGTGCGCGTAACTCAGGAAACGCGTGGTGGTCACTTTGTCCACGGCCAGCATCTGGGCCTCGACTTGGTGGCGGTGAGCTTCAGCTTCCTGGCGCACCGTTTCGACGGTCGCGATGCGAAGCACGTTGCCGTCCAGTTGCCGCACCAGATTGTTGTTCTTCAGAACGATATCCAGGGCCTGGTCCCACGGCACATCGTCCAGCACCAGCGTGAGCGAGCCGCTGACGTTGGGATCCAGCACGATGTTGAGCCCGCTGATCTCATGAATCAGGCGGAAGAAATCCTTCAGATCGACGTCCTTCAAGTTCACCGAAATGGGCTCGCCGGTGTAACGCGGACTTGGGGTAGCGGCGGGGGCGGCTTCCTGGCTTCGTTGTTCGGCGGCAAAGTTCACGCCCGGTTCCGGCTGCGTCTTAGGTTTAGCGGCCTCGGCCGGCGCATTCTGCGCCGGGGGTGCGCTCGTGGCGGGCGGCGGCACCGGCGCGCCCGCGTTCTCTGCCAGCAGGGTCGCCGCCGCCGGTTCCGGATTTTGCTCGGAAACGTGCTCCTGAATTTTGGGCTGCACCACCACCAAATCTTTGGCCGCCGGAGCGCCGCTCTTGGATTCCGGCTCTGCCGTGCCGGTTCCCAGGGCCGGCGTTGGGGACTCCAGGGGCGCTTCGGTCGGCGTTACCAAAACGATGGCCTTAGCCGGCGCGCCCGCCGCCGGGGTTGCTGCCGGCGCCGGTAGCGGAGTCTCCGCCTTCGGCGTCACAGACGGGGCTGCTTGCTCTGCCGTCGCTTGATTGGCTCTTGCCGGTGCCGGCGCCGGCGTTGGCGAGACCTCCGCGACCGCTGGGCTGGCTTCGGCAGCAGGCGGTGCGAGCGCGCTCCCGGAAGGCGCCGGCGGCGCAGCAAGCGTGGCCGGAACATAAGCCGGCTCTACCGGCGCTGACGCGGGCGGAGCCGGACTCGCCTCGCTCTCCGAGGTGCCGCTGAGCGCCTCCGACGGCTGGATCTGCACCAATAACTTGTTCCCGCGATGGGCGATCTCGAAGGTGCAAGCCTCGCTCAAGTCCACTACCAAGCGGGTAATGGGCGGCTTGTTCTGGAATTGCCCCATCCGCACATCCAGAACTCCCTTCGAATTCACGGGCACGGTCTGCGGGCGTTCCGCCGGCGTTGCGTTCAGCAAATCGACGACAATGCGCTCAGGAGACTTAAGCTTCATGCTCCGGGTCTTGATAGGCGCATTGGCGGAAACTTCTATGGTCGTATAGGAACCCTTGGTTCCCTGGATCACGGCGACATTGCGCACCTCGGCCGGCCGGGAGGAGTCGCCGGCCGCCGGCACCGCCGGGGCAGCATTAGCGCCGGATTCACCCGGCGCAGAGGACTCTGGGCTGGACGGCTGGGTTACCGTGCTCCCCCCCTGGTTGACCGCCGCCGGCAACACTTCCACCACCAGTCCATCCTGACCCGAATTGACCCGCACTTCCGGGTTCGACGCCAGCGTCAATTTCACCCGGGCAGTCTGTACTCCGCCGGGACAAGACATAGCGCCCGTGGCTGCCGGAAGGCACCCGGCAACGCTATACGAATCCAGTCCCGGGGCCTGCACCGTGCGGCTGCCGGGCTTGACCTTGGCAGCCACCCCAATCAGATCGATCAGCAGCAAATCGTCGGCAAGGCGGTATTCGTTGTGCGTAAACGCGCCGTTTACGTGCAAGGTGACCACGGTCGCATTCCCCTGCGGCGTCACACTCACCCTGGACAACTGCGGCACGGACGCATCTCCGGTGGCGCTGAAAACCCCCAGCGACAAAACCAAAACCAGCACCTGCTTTAGCCTCATCTTCATTTCTCCTCACGCGCCCGCCACCGCGGGCAGCGCCACGCAGCCCAGGTCCCCTGCTTTCCGGCTCCTGCGCCGCCGGTTCCCGCTACCGGCAGCTTGGCCGCCAACCGCTTCCTCGCTCAACCGCCTTATGCCGCCGGCTTGCCCCCGGCGATGTACTTCACCACCTCTTGCGTCTTCTCGTGGCCCGTTCGGTCCGCCACTTTCTCACGGAATACGATGGAATCGGACGTAATGCGCACTACCTGTCCATTGAATACGGGGTCGTTCTCCCGCAGGAAATATGACTTATGGTGCTGGTTTTCCACCACCGCCAGCATGCCATCCGGTTCTTTGACCACGCCCTTGAGAATCAGCAGATTTGCCACCAGGCACTTCTTGCCGGCAGCACAATCGTTAGTCCCGGTCTCATGCGACTGAATAACGCTCCTGAACGGGTCCCGTTTCCCCGCAGTTGAAAATGGGCTCGCCCCGGCCAGTGTCTTCTGCGCCGCCGGGCTTGCCTCGGTTTCCTTCGGGGCCACGGTCTGCCCCGCCGGGGCCTCGCCGGATGCTGACGAAAGCGCCGCCTGGGTTGCCGCGTCTCGCATTCCCTCAGCGCGCACTGCCGGCTCCGCGATGACCCTTCCTGGAGGAAGCTGCGTCCGCGCCTGGGCCCAACCGCCCACCGCGGCAACGCCCGCAAACCAGGTTATGAAAATAGCTCTCAGCATCATCGCCGTCCTCACTTGCCCCGGGGCGCTGCCGGCGCCGCCAATTGGGCGTCATGCGAAAAGAAGGTAGTTGCGGTGCAGCTTCCCGCCACCGTCTCCTGGGGAGCATATTCGAAACTGCGGGTCCCCTTGGCGTCGCCTTTAAGGGAAGTCAGTTGCAAATTCGATACATTGATAATCCGCTCCAGCTTCGCTACCCGCTCGAAGAAATTCAGCACCGAATAATAAGGCCCATCCAGTTCCAGATCGAACGGGACCTCGGTGTAATACTCTTTGGCCACCACCGGCTTCGCCGTCCAACGCCGAATCTCGATGCCGGAGGCCTGGGCCGTGTTCTGCATCAAATGCATGAACTGGTCGGCTTCTTCCTCGCTGGGAACAATGCGGCTCTGGATGTCCAGTTGCTCCTTGAGATTCTCAATCTGCCGGTTCAACTCCGGCAGATTGTTCTCGTACTTGCGGAGATCGTTGACCTCCGTTAAACGCGCGTGCAGCCGCTCCCACTCCTGCTGGTTCTGCCGTGACCGCGGCAGGTAGAACCCGAGATACAGTCCTGCCAGCACAAGGGCGGCGATTCCCAGGATGCCCACCACTTGCAACGGCTTCGGAAGCTCATTCAAATTGGCCATGGCTTGCCCCGCTACGATTTCTTCGGTTGCGGTTGCGCCGGCTGGCTGGCCGGCTGCTTCTGGCAACTGATCTCGAAATCGAAAGCCTGCATGTCCTTCACGTTCTCTTGTTGATAAGAGGACTTCATCTCAACCTTCTTGAAATAGCCCGTGTCCTGCAAATTCCGTATAAGGTCGGCCACGCCATGAATGCTCAAGGCCACGCCCTTCAGGGTGATCTGGTTGCCATCGTCGGTCATGCTCTTGAGCCACACCTCGTCGGTGCGGTTGACCGTGTCGCCCAGCATCGCCAGCAAGGCAACCGGGCCGCCCGACTCCGACTGGCTGCTGCGCAACTGATCGATCACGTCCACGCGTTTCCGGTAGATTTCCCTCTGTTTCTCGCGTTCCTGGTACCGCACCTTTACCTGGCTCAGCCGGCTGAAATCAAAGTTGGTCTTTTGCCATTTGGCCTGCAGGTCCGCCGCCGCGCGCTGGACCCTGGTATACATCAAAAAACCCCCGCCGCCCACCATCAGCACCGCCACCACTACCGCCAGGAAAATAACCAGCCGTCCCATGGTGGGGGTCAGGGTAATGGGCGGCGGCGCCGGCCGCCGCCCATGCGTCGACTTTTGCCCGCCCTGATAGAGATTGATCCGGATCATAAGTCTGCAAAGCTCCTTAGGGCCAAGCCGACGGCGACGGCCATCTGGCCGGCGTTGCCCTCGATCAGCGCGGCCGCCGGCGTGCCTTCGGGATACTCGATTCTCAGGAACGGGTTGAGCAGTTCGATGGGCAGCGAGAACTCGCGGCGCAAGGCCTCCATCAGCCCCTCGACCGCGGCGGAACCGCCCGCCAGATAGATTTTCTCGATGTGTTCCCCGGTCGAAGTGGCGCGGAAAAAGTCGAAAGTCTTCTGAATCTCCAGGACAATCAATTCGGTGACTTGCTGTAGGATCGGAGCCTTCGCGTCCGCGCTCACCGTGCCCACGTTCTGGCCCAACTTGAAGGCTTCGGCATCCTCGAAGCTCAGATCCAACTCTTTCTGTAAGGAGTCGGTGTACTGGTGCCCCCCCACGCTGACGTCGCGGGTAAAAAGCGGCGTATTGCCTTTCACGATATTAATGTTCATAACGCTCGCGCCCAGGTTCAGCAAAGCGGCCGTGGCCCCGGGCGCGGGCCGGTAATTGAATTCATAGCAGTTCTGCAAGGCGAACACGTCGATGTCCACTAGCGCCGGACTCTTGCCGGCCATGGAGAGCACGTTCGTATAATTCAGGATCTTGTCCTTCTTCACCGCCACCAACAGCACATCCATCTGCGGCCCGCCGGGTTCTTCGGAAAGCACTTGGTAATCAATGCTGACGTCGTTGATGTCGAAGGGAATGTTTTGCGCCGCCTCCATCTCGATGCGCTCGGCCAATTCCTGGTCGTTCATCACGGGTACGGCAATGCGCTTCACGATCACGGAATGCCCGCTCACGGAAGTGGCCACCGCCCGGCTCTTGATGTTGTTTTCCGCAAAGACCTTGGCAATCGCGCTGGAGACACTGGGGCTGTCCATGATCATGGAATCAACCACCACGTCGGTTGCCAAGGGTTCAACCCCCAGGCGCGCCAGTTCCACCACGCCCCGGGAACGGCGCAGCTCCACCGCTTTGATCGCGCTGGAACCGATATCAAGACCGACCAGGGATTTCTTGCCGCCGAATCCTAACATGCTTCGCCTCTACCGTCTCCCCGGCCACAAAGTGCGCGGGCTTGGGTTTCTTCTTGCCCCGTTCTTCTCGAACCGTGCTCTTCTCGTCCATCCATTGATCGAGCTTGCTTTTCTTGAATTTCCAGCGATTCCCCAGCTTGAAGGCCGGGATCTTTTCCTCGTACACGTACTTGTAAAGCGTGTCTGGACTCACTCCCAAATAGTCCGAGGCTTCCTTGATGTTCATCACTTCTCTTGATTCCGCCATACTCTCAGCCTCACCCCTGGAATCAACCGCCCTTATAGCCCATTCGGCCGCGGCTTTCGGCGCGGGTATTAAGCGCGCAGGGACACCACCAGCCATCTCTGCGCGCCGGCCTCGGGGGAAAACAAGCAAGCGATGCTGGTTATAACAGGACAGGCACGGGCGATTCAAGGTATCTCCGGTGTTCTTCCGTGTTTTTTGGTCGTTTGGGGGGTGTCCTAGGGGACATGGCCGGTCGTGTCTACTGGATATGCTGTAGGGGCAGGATGAACTTACCACAACATTCTGTGGTAGTAATGCGGATTGTTCGCAGTTTTCTCCCCTATTGTTACCGAGGTCGTAGCACTGGAAGGGGGAAAAACAATTCCTTGCGGGTTTGGCATCTGCCAAGCCGGCGCCCCCCCTGGCGGGGGCGGGATCGCCGGCAAAAAAATCCCGGCTTCCCATCCTGCTGGTCAAGCAAGGCGGGCCGCCGGGTCTAATCGCTTAGTTTGCCGCATGCGCGGCGAAGCCCCGCCCCGCGCGGGCCATCGCTCCCGCGCCGGGCTACGCCCTCTGAATTCTATTGCCGCGCCGCTTTAGGGCTATGCTCATGCGCGAGCCGTCGCCCCTTGCGGCACCAAAAGCTCCTGCAACAACTGCGCCACTTCTGCCGGCGAGGTGCTCTCAATCACGCCCTGCGCCCCGAGCGACAAAAAATGGTCCGAAGGCAATGGCTGCGGTCTCCGCTGGCGCTGTAGAATCACGCACTGCACGCGCATACGGCTGCATTGCACTTCGTGCAGGATTTCGCTGGCCGTCAACTCCGGCGGGTGATCGCCGATCAACAAGATTTCAAATGGCCGGGCGCGCAGCCATTGCAAGGCTTCCGCGCCGTCCCAGGTAATGGTGGTATCGAATCCGGAATCTTCCAGTTCGCCTTGAAGCTCGATCAGGTTTCGTTCATCGCTGTCGAGAAGAAGAATACGAGGGCGCCGAGGGTTCATTCATCTTCCTCCTCCCATGAAAGCCGCCTCTCCGGCCGCCCACCATGGGGAACTGCTGTGGGATGAAATGCAGAGGACCGAGGAAAAAAAATACGGGTACAGCCTGCGTGCACTGCGCTTGCGACTGGCGCCGCGGTGCGGGGACATCCCACACCACAGCCGCGAATGGTGTCACTGGACCCCCCAAAAAAACTCATACGCGAACCTTATGCCGAACATATAACACATTTCCCAGGGTATGGTGACGAAAAACCTTTATCAGGTTCTCTGCGAAGCAAACTAAAGGCCCTGTCCGGCGTAAAATATTCGGGTAAACAGGTTTCTGGTCTCCCGGGGCCGGAGCCGCAAAGGCCTTTGCGGCTCCGGAGCGCTCCGGGGTTTCCGAAACCTTGCGCGCCATGCAAACTTTGAAGGAATTCTTGGATCGGAACGTCCGGGGGGCGGCCCCCGAGCTTTGCGCACCGCTCGGCGGTAATCGCCTCCGCTGCTATGCCTGCGGACATGAATGCCCTATTCCCGAAGGTCAGCCGGGGGTTTGCAAGGTGCGGTATAACCGAGGCGGTGTGCTCTATGTTCCCTGGGGCTACGTAGCCGGCGTGCAGTGCGATCCCATCGAAAAGAAACCTTTCTTCCATGCCTATCCGGGCGCGTTAGCCTACAGCTTCGGTATGCTCGGTTGCGACTTGCATTGCGGATACTGCCAGAACTGGGTCACTTCCCAGGCTATTCGCGATCCGCGCGCGGTATCGCCGCCGCAAAGCGCGCGTCCCGAGCAGATGGTAGCCGAGGCCGGCGAGCTTGGCGCCAAGGTCATGGTCAGCACCTACAACGAGCCCCTGATCACTTCAGAGTGGGCTGTGGAAATCTTTCGCTGCGCGCGCGCTTCCGGCTTGGTTACAGGCTTTGTCTCCAACGGCAACGGAACCCAGCAAGTGCTTGATTTCCTAAGACCATGGGTGGATTTGTACAAGGTTGACTTGAAGGGCTTTGATGACCGCCGCTATCGTCAGCTCGGCGGACGGTTACAGCCGGTCTTGGACACTATCCGCCGCCTCCACCAGATGGATTTCTGGGTCGAGATTGTCACGCTGCTAGTGCCGGGATTTAACGATTCCGCCGGCGAATTGCAGCGCCTCGCCGAGTTTATCGCCGGTGTCTCGCCCACGATACCTTGGCATGTAACGGCGTTCCATGCCGACTACAAAATGCCCGGCCCGCCGGACACTCCGCCGGAAACGCTGCTGCGCGCTGCCCAGATCGGCACGGATGCGGGGCTGAAGTTTGTCTATGCCGGCAACTTGCCCGGCGAAGTCGGCGGCCTGGAAAACACCTACTGCATGCACTGCCGGGAACTCCTGGTGGAGCGCTGGGGCTACTCTATTCGCGCCTACCGGATCACCGCCGATGGCCGCTGCCCGAAGTGTGCCGCCGCCGTGCCCGGACGATGGGCGCCGCGCTTCGACGGTCAACTCGCCCATTTTCCCTTTGTGCCCCGCCGGGGCGCCGCGCGCGATCGATTGCGCGTTATCTGATCCAGGAGCAAGCCCGTGATCGTCTATTTTCTTCGTCATGCCAGCGCCGGCCAGAGTGTGATGGACCCGCAAGCGGACAGCCGCCGCCCCCTCGACCGGGAAGGCGTTGAACAATGCGCCTTGATAGGCCGGGCGCTGGCCGCCGCCGGCGTTACCCCCGATGAGATTATTTCCAGCCCGCTGCAACGCGCCGCGCAAACCGCTTCCCTTACCGCAAAGGAACTGGGCTACCAGCAGGAAATCCAATACAGCGAAGTGCTGGCCAAAGAGACAAACTTCAAGGGTTTTCTGGGATTGCTGCGGGAGCACGCCGGGCGGAAAGCGGTGATGGTGGTGGGCCATAATCCCAGCCTGAGTCAATACCTCAGCCTCGTCATGAGCGGCGGCGCCGGCGATTCCGGAGTGGAGCTTAAGAAGGGCGCCGTCGCCAAAGTGGAAACCGGCGCGCGCGGACAAGGCGTCCTGCACTGGTGTCTGACTCCGAAGCTGGTGCGCTCGATTCAGGAGGCCAGGATCAGCAGTTCCCGGCCAAAGACTTCGCGGAAATAGCGGCGCTCTTTTTCCAGCGCCCACAATTCCAGTTCCGCCCCGCCGCGCCTCGCCTTGAGGCGCAGCGCGACCTGATGATGGCGCACGCTCACGGTCACGTCTTGCACCGCGCGGCGGCGGCTGAAATTCAGCGCCCGCGCCAGGCGCAAGAGAATCACCGCCTTCCGTACGCCGGCGCTTTCGGCGGGACTCAGCGGCCGCAGCGGGCGGCTTTCGATGCTTGGGCGCGATTTGCCCATGTAGCGCGCAATCGCCGCGATCATATTCCGCTGGTGCACCGTGTAGCCGAAGATTTCCGAATTGGAAATGATGTAGTAGCTGTGCCGCCGGTTGCCGGTAAGATTGATGTAGGCGCCCACTTCATGCAGCATGGCCGCTGCCGCCAGCCACTCTTCGTACTCGGCCGGAAGCTGGTGGACCGGCTTCATTCCCGCGAACAATTTCAGCGCGAGCTGGCGCACGTGTTCCGCGAATTTCTGGTCGGCGGAGTAATGCGTCGCCAGGTGCGCCAAGGCCGTCCGCCGCTCCACTTCGATCCGCCGGCGAAAACTTGTTCCCCGGTCGTAATCGCCGCTCATCTGCGCCAGCAGGCCATCGCGCAGCCCCAGCGTCGAGTAATGAAAGCTGGGGAGGCCCAGCCGGACCAGCAACTCGCGGTAAACCATGGCGCCGGCTACGATGATCTGCGCCCGCCGCGTGCCGATACCCGGAATCGCCGCCCGCTCCGCCGCGCCCAGTTTCGCCAGCCGCTTCACGAGCTTCGATAAATCGGCGGTAGGAACGGCGCCGCCCCGCGGGTCGCTGGTTTTCTGGTAAACGCCCGCCAACGCCGCGGCCGTGCCCGAGGTGGCCACCGTCAGTTGAATTCTGCCCGCCGCCAGGCGTTTTTCCGCCGCCGCCATCTCCTCGTGGATGTATCGTTGCAACTGTTCCAGTTCCCGCCGCTTGGGCGGATCGTGCTGCAGGAACTGATGAGTCAGGCGCACGGCCCCTAACTGAAGACTGAAGATCTGGCGAATCTCGCCGCGGTCCGAGAGCGTAACCTCGCAGCTTCCGCCCCCGAGGTCGAGCAGCAACATTCGTCCTTTGGCGCCCCGTGAATTCGCCGCCACCGCCAGGTGAATCAGGCGGCCTTCTTCCAGCCCCGAGATCACCTCCACCCGCCAGCCCGTGGCCGCCCGCACCCAGTCGAGGAAACTGGCGGCATTGCGCGCATCCCGCAACGGACTGGTCCCGACTACCCGCACCGATTCCGCACCGTAGCTTTGCAGCGCGCGGCGGAAGCGTTGCAGAACCTCGATGGTGTGCGCCATGGCATCGCTGGAGAGGAGCCCCCTCTGAAAGACGGCTTCCCCCAGACGCGTGACTTCGCGGTCTTCGTGGAGTAATTGGAGCCGGTGGCGGACCAAGCGCGCCACCTTCAGGCGCACCGAATTGGCGCCGATATCAACCGCTCCGAATGTCGGCATAGCGCGTTGCGATCAGTTTATCAGTCTCCCGTCCCGCTCAGCGCCACGCTTTGCGCCGGACCCTCGGCGCTGGAATTGATGGTCAGCGACGCGCTCCTGGCATTCACCGCCTGGGGAGCGAATTGCACCCGCAGGTTGCATTTCGCTCCCGGATTCAGCGTCATGCCGGTGGTACACGTTCCGGCCTGATTCGTGACCAGAAAATCTCCGGGGTCCGGTCCGCCCAGCGACACGCCACTCACCGTCACCGGGGTAGTGCCTGTGCTGGCAATGGCCACGTACTGGGCAACGGTCTTGCTGCCGGCCTTCGCCGTGCCGAAGTCCAGCGCGGATGTGCTCAGCGTGATCTGCGGCGTGCCTCCGGTTCCGCTTAGCGCCACGTTGGGCACGCCGGCGGCATTGCTCTCGATCACCAGCGTGGCAGTGCGCGCGCAGGCGGCGCCGGGCGTAAACACCACCCGCACCGTGCATTTTGCGCCCGGTGCCAAGATCGTGCCTTTCACGCAGCTTCCGTTGTAATCGCTGAAGCTGAAATCCCCGGGGTCCGCGCCCGTTGCCGTCACCCCCGAAACCGTTACCGGCCCCGGCCCGCTGCTGGTGATCTGCACATATTGCGCCACCAGCGTGGATTGCCCGATCCAGGAGGTGCCGAAGGTCAACGCCGTGGGGCTCACCGTAAGCTGCCCCGGCGGCGCTTCTCCCGTTCCGCTCAGCGCCACTGCTTGCGGCGATCCGGCGGCATTATCGGCCACATAGAGAATTGCTCCGCGCGCCCCGGCGGCGGTGGGAGTGAACACCACGCGCAGATTGCACTTCACGTTGTACGCCAGTGTCATGCCGGTGGTGCAAGTGCCGGCTTGGTCGGTTATGCGGAAGTCTTGCGGGTCGGCGCCTCCCAGCGTTACTCCCGACACTTGCAGCGGCGCCGTCCCCGTGCTGCCGATGGTTACATACTGCGCCGTCGTCGATGCGCCCACCGCCACGGGATTGGCAAAGGAAACCGCCGTAGTGCTTAGCGTCATTTGCGGCACCGGCGCCACTCCCGTCCCGCTAAGCGCCACGCTATAGGGCGAGCCCGCGGCGGCGCTGCCGGCCAGCAGCGTCGCGCTGCTGGCCCCAGCTCCGCCGGGACTGAAGGTTATGCGCAGCACGCAGGTCCTCCCCGCCGCCAGCGCCATGCCCGTGGAGCAGGTTCCCGCCTGGTCGGTGACCTTGTAGTCTCCGGGATTGTTTCCCGTCAAAGACGCCCCGGTTACGCTCAGCGGCGTCACGCCAATATTGGTCAGCGTCACATACTGCGCCACCGAGGAGGTGCCGGTTGTCTGCGTCCCAAAGACCAGCGCCGGAGGACGTATCTCCAGGGCGCTCATCGTCAGCGTGCCGGGAAGGTAGGTGACCGCGTAGTTTGCCGCCTCTCCGCCGGAGCACGTGATGGGATACTGTCCCGCGGGACTGGTGCTGGTTGCCGTGGCCGTGCAGGCGGGCACCTGCGTCCATGAGATTCCTGCCGGCGCCACCGTGTACGTCAAGGCGGGCAGCGGCTGGCCGTAAATCGCCACTTCATTATTGGCCGTGACCGTCGCCGCCGCCGGAGTGATTACCAGCGACCCGGTTGCCGAAGCATTGGTGTAATTCGGATCGCCGCTCGTAAACGCGGCGCTGACCGCGTAGGTCCCTGCGTTGGACGGAACCGTTGGACTGCCGTCATAAGTAATGGTCGTGGTGCCGTTCACCACGTTTCCATTCGGCCCCGTAACCGTTACCGTACAGCCCTGCGGCATGCCGTCAAACACGAAGTAGCCCTCTGCGCCACAGGTAATCGTCACCGTAGGCGTGATCGCGACCACAATGTTCGTCCCGGTTCCGGAGAGCTGTATCTGGGGTGAATTCGGCGCGTTACTGTTAATCGTCAGTGCCTCTGTGGAAAGACCCGCCGTGACCGGGCTGAAAGTCACCTCCAGGGTGCAATAATACCCCGGCGCCAGCACACCAGATTTGCATGTGCCGCCTGAAACCGTGAAGCCTCCCCCGGGCGCGGGCGGCGGCCACGACAACTTCAAAGCATAATTCCCGGTATTCCAGATTGTCGCCGTTTGCGGGCTGCTCGTGCTGCCCCCACTGACCGTGCCGAACTGCATGCTCAACTGGGAACGGTTAATGGAAAGCAGGCGATCATTCCCGGTATCGCTGACATAGACGTTGCCGAGGCCGTTCACCGCTATGTCAAAGGGAGAATCCAGTTCGAAGCTGGAGGCCGGCCCGCCGTTGGCTCCGGCCGGACCGGAGATCCCTGCCTGTCCTGCCAGAGTGATGGGCATGACGCTGGCCGCGCCAATCACTCCCACGGTATGGTTCGCCGAATCCGCGAAATAGACGTCCCCCGCCGCGTCCACCGCCACCCCAGTCGGGTTCGTAAAGATTTCGTATTTGCCGGTCACGCTGGTAATCAGACCCGTGCCTAGATTGACTTCCCGCAACAGTTTATTGCCGGTGTCGGCAATAAACAGGTCTCCGGTAACATCCACCGCCAAGCCGGTGGGCGCGTTCAACGTAGACTGCAACGGCGGGCAGTCGTCGCCCTCCGAATCTTGAGCGTGGCTGCATACCGTACCCGTGCCGACAGCCGTCTCCGTTTGTCCGGACAACGGATCGATGCGGCATACACGGTTATTGCCGGTGTCGGCAATATAGACATTCTCATGCAGGTCCACCGCCAGGCCCGTAGGCTGGCTCATGGGCATCGGGTAAACCGCCTCGGACTCGATGCAACCACTGCTCGCCGTTCCTATGACCCCACTGATGGCGTCCACCCGGCGCACCAGGTTATTGCCGGTGTCGGCAATATAAATGTTGCCCGCGGCATCCACCGCCACCCCTTGCGGAGCATTCAGCGTTGCCGCGGTTGCCAGTCCGCCGTCGCCGCCGTATCCCGGTGAGCCCGCGGTTCCCGCAACTACGGTGCCGTTGCCCGAAGTATCAAATTTCCACACCACGTTCGTGCCCGCGTCGGCCAGGTAAAGATTTCCTGCGCCGTCCATAGCCAATCCCTGCGGCGCCCCGCCCGGCGAGTCATTGATTACCGCAGCCGTCCCTGGATCGGCCACGACCCACGGCTTGAACCCTTCGCAGCTTAAGGCATAGCGGGATTCGGTGCCGCTCGTGCCTCGCGCGTCAAGGGTAGCGGTCTCCAGACCGGCCAGGCTGGCATTACACTGGTATTGCAAGTAATCATTCGTCGTCTGGTCGCCCTCCTGGCCCGTGCCTGCAGAGGATATGGCAAAGTCGGGATTACCCAATACCAGCGGATAACCCGCCGCCGGAGCATCGTTAGGCGCAAAGAGCAACCATAAGTCAACGCCATACGTGTTCGACGGAATACTGGATTCAGCCGCCAAGCTTCCGATTTGTGCTCCGGTAGGAATCTCGTCAATTGCGAAGTTGCCATAGTCGGCAAAATACAGGTTCCCTTGCGAATCCAACGCGACTCCGTAAGGTCCCTCTGACGTCATGTTTATGGGCTGCATCCATCCGGTTTCGGCATCGTAGTAATAGACTATGCCGCTTCCGCTATCGGCTATGTAGAGATTGCCGTAGGGGTCCGCAGTGACCCCTGCCGGACGAATGATGGGCGTTTCGGTTGCCCATCCGTAATAGTCATAGGGGCCCGAGAACGAATTGCTTCCGTTGCCCGCAATGGTGCTTATGTAGCCGGTGGCAACGTCCACCTCGCGGATGACGGAGTAGGTGGAATCCGCGATATAGATGTTTCCCGCGGCATCTGTGCTCACATCCAGGACAACGCCCAACTGCGCCTCCGTGGCCGGTCCGCCGTCTCCGCTGTATCCCTCGACGTCTGAGCCGGCCACGGTGGAAATGATGCCCGCCGTATTGATTTCGCGAATGACATAGTTCTTGGAATCGGCGATATACAGATTGCCGGCGCGGTCCAAACTAATTCCTTCGGGGTTCTTGACTTTAGCATCGTAAGATGGGCCTCCATCGCCGGAATATCCGCTGCTGCCGTTGCCGGCTAACGTCCAAATCTGTCCGGTCGCCGCTTCCACCATCCGAATCATGCTCTTGTTCTCGTCGGAAATGAAAATATCGCCTTGCGCATCCACGGCCACGCCGCGCGGCGACACCAGATAGGCCTGCGTCGCCGGGCAGCCGTCCCCAAACCTATCGAACGGCGGGGAAGGACATGACGGTCCAAGCGACCCGCCCTTGGTGTAGCCGGCTACCGTAGTAATCACCCCGGTTGCTGCATTCACCTTACGGATAACGGAATTATTGAAATCGGCGATGTAGACGTTGCCGAAACTGTCCACCGCGATTTTGCGGGGATTACTCATGGTTGCCGACAGGGCTGGCCCGCCATCGCCAGCGTATCCAGACTTGCCATTGATGCCCGCCACGACTGTCTGAGAGAACGGATCCGGCAGGAGCTGCGGACCAATGTTCATCACCATGAGCAACACCGTTACCGGAGCGGCCGCGGTGGGCGTAGCGTTAGCGTCCGAGACCTGGAACGTGAAGCTGTCACTCCCGGTGTAGGCGAAATTTGGAGTGTACGTTGCCACGGCGCCGGCCAGCGTAACCTGACCGTTAGCCGGCCCAGTCACCAGACTGTAAACCAGCGTATCGCTGCTGCTACAGTAGGCGCCCGGATTGGCCAATAGCGTAATCGTCGCCACGCCGTTCGCTTGCACCATTACCAATGCCGGAGGCGTCACCACCGGGGGCTCGCAGGTTCCGACTACCGTGATGGTTTGCGCATTCGACGTTGATCCCATAAAAAACGCGTCGCCGCCATATACCGCCGTGATGCTGTGCGCTCCGTAGCCCGCCAAAGTCGCCGGAAAGACGGCCATCCCGGCAGAGTTCAGGGCCGCCGTGCCCAGGGTATTGCCGCCGTCAACAAAGCTCACTCCGCCGGTGGGCAACCCGGCCGCGGCGCCTACCGACGCCGTCAAGGTCACCGGCGCGCCGGCGACAACCTGGGCCGCGGATACCGCCAGAGTAGTGGTCGTAGGGATAGAAGCTCCCGACACAGCGCTTACCACATACACCGTGACCGCCGCCGAACTTGAGCTGTTGTACCCCGCGCTGCCGCCATAACTGGCGGTAAAGTTATAAACGCCTACCGCCAAGGGGCCGCTGGCGAGACTTGCCGTCCCGGAGCTATTCAGGGCCACGGGAGCGCCCATGGCATTCGAATTCTCGTAGAAGGTGACTGCTCCCGCCGGCACTCCGGCGCCTGAACTGACGTTGGCGGTCAAGCTGACCGAATTGCCTGCGGCAAGCTCCACGGCGGACGAGGTCAGCGTAGTCAGAGTTGGCGCCGCCGCTCCCTGCGCAGCCGTAACCGTAAGCGCCCCAAAACTCAGCGCGGCATAGTTGCTGTCCCCGGAGTATTGGGCCGTATAGTTGTGGGTTCCTGCGCTGACGCTGGGAACCTGAATGGAGGTGATCGAGCGCGGCAATGAGCCCCCATAAAGGTCCGCCGGCGCGCTGACCGGCGAACTGGCCACCGGGGCGCCGCCGTCGTAAACCGTAATCGTTCCCGTGGGCGCCGGCGATGCATAAACAATGGGCTGCACGATAGCCGTGAGGTTCAGGGCCTGGCCCGCCGGCACCGTGGCCGCCGGTCCAATCAATTCCCCGGCCAGATAGACGAACTGGTTCGTGCAGTCATACGCCGCATTGTTGTCGGAAATGTAGTCGTAAACCGTAACTCCATTGCCGGAAAGGGACTGAAGGGTCGCAAGAAAGTTCACCGGGTCCGGTCCCGCCGTGAAAACGGCGTTTCCCACTTTTGGCCCGTACGAGTCCGTTTGCTCAAAGTCGGATGGCTGGTATCCGTCCATCTGCACGTTGTTCAGCGTCATCGTCAATGGATTGGAAACGCCGTCCGTGTCGTACCCCCGGAAGGTGGAATAACTCTGCCGGTTCAGCAGGTGAACGTTGTGCATCGTGATGTCGTGGAAGTTCGGATAGGGCGGGCCGCTGGGCGGGTCATAATAAGGATCGAATACAAACGGATGCCCCGCATTCTCGAGGCAAATGTTCTCGTAATCGATGTCATACACTTCTCCGCCGGCGCCGGCATAGGACTTGATGCGCAGCCCGTTCTGCGACTCGCCCCAGGCGCCGTCCATCGCGATGTTCGTAACCAGGACATAGTTCGCGCCGGCGGCGGTCTCGCTGCCGATCGACACGCCGTGCCCCGTATAAAGATGATCGTTGGAAATCGTGACATTGCTGACCGGGCCGTTGCCCGCTTTGATCGCTATATGGTCGTCGCCATCGCTGATATAGGAGTTCGTAATGGTCACGTTGGACATGACCGTGCCGGGGTACTCCACCGAAGGATCCACTCCGTCCGTATTCGGCGAAGCCACACAAGGCTCAGGCACGGGGATGCCGTTGAAGGGGGTACCAGTGCTCGAGTCGCAGCCCGGCGCCGTGATCTTGATACCCCAGATGGTCAGGTCGTTTCCGCCGCCATAGAAGTGGAACATGGGTGAATTCTGCAGGGTGATCTTATATAAGGTGAAGTTATCGCTGCCGTCCACATCAATCAGGTGTGGGCGCGGGTCCCCGTTGGTCCACCAATATATGCCGTTCTCGCCCAACAAGGGCTGGCCGCCCCGTCCGTCAATGATGCCGTATCCCATGATGCCGGCGCCGGGGGCATCGTATGCTTGGATCAACGGCAGGCAACCGCCTGTGTAGACATTGCAGGCATAATCGTTCGGGTTCAAGGAAGCCAACACCGTGGCCCCGGCATCCACCAGCAGCGTCACCTCCGGCGCCAGCTTTATGGGCTGAATCAGGAAGGCATCGTTGCTGCCCGAGGCTTGCAGCTCCACGGCCTGTCCCGGCGGGCAGTTATTAATGGCCGCCTGAATCCTCTCCGTATCGAACAGGCTTTCGTTCAAGTTGCCGGCCGCCTGATTCGCCGTCAGCACTATGCAGGAAGGAGGAAACTGCGGCTCCTTCAGGTTGCGCGAGTCCTGAGCTTGCAGCCGGGGAGACGCCAATGCCATGAAGACCATCGCCAACGGCGCCAGCCGCCGGACAGAAATGGTCGCTATACGAGATGACAGAAACATCAACCGCAGATTGCCCTTTGCCATAACCGCCTCCCCAAGGCGCGTATCCCCGCGCCGGTTCTTTGCCCTAATTCCCCCGGACCCGAAATGCTTATGCGCTGGTGCTTCTTCCTGCCGCTCTGCCCTCGGGACACCCGCCTGACTTATAAGAAGCACCTTCTTCTGCGGCCGTCCCGCGGCTGAGCACGTGAGCCTCGCTCTTCGCACTGCTGAAAAGGCAGAAGCGGAATTCATCGCCCTGTCCTCTTCCTGCGGCAGGAATCTACCTGCGCGAGGTTACGCAATGGTTACCGCAACATCTTTTTTCGGTTACTGCTTATTCCTGGGGGCCCAATGCCCGGCACACCTACCCCTCGCAGACTACCCGGCCGCGTGGGTGCTTTGCTGCCTGGAACTAGGTCAACTTAGTATCATCCTGATTTACCAGGCTGACAAGTAACTAGTTGGTAATTATTCGGGGATGCGATTCACGGTTGTGTCCCGCCCGTTGTCAACCTTCCCGGCGGGCTGAGGAAGGCCCGGATTACTGCAAGCTTAGACCTACTCCAGCTTCGTACTCATGAGATCGCTGGTGGCCGTTGGCCTTGGGAGGAGTGAAAGCGCCGGCGTGAACCCGCGGCTCGCGGCGGCTGGGCCGGTTTACTCCCTGAGCAACTCGAAAACGCGTGACCAAAGTCTGCAGGTCTGTGGATAGCGCGGACAGCCGCTGGCAAGACTGCGCCGCCCGTTCCGCGTGCTGAGCCGATTCCCCGGTAATTTGCGCGATATGATCGATGGTCTCGTTCACTTCACGGGCGGCGGTGGATTGTTGCGTGGCCCCGGTGGCAATATGAGTAATCATGTCGCCGACCTGTTCGGCCGCCTGAATGATTTGCTGCAGCGCCGTTCCGGCGGCGGTAGCGGTCTCGACTCCCATCTGCACCTGTTGCGTCCCGGCCTTCATCGAACCGACCACGTGCGTGGTGCCTTCCTGAATGGCCACAATCATCCCGGCAATTTCTTTGGTCGCCTTGGTGGTGCGCTCCGCCAATTTCCGCACTTCATCGGCGACCACGGCAAAGCCTCGTCCCTGTTCCCCGGCGCGGGCCGCCTCGATGGCGGCATTCAGCGCCAGCAAGTTGGTCTGGTCTGCGATTTCCTCGATCACCGCGATGATCTTCCCAATCTGGTTGGAGCTTTGGCCCAACTGCTCGATCTCCGTAGCGCTGGCGCTCACCGATTGCGCAATGGCCTGGATATTCTGCACGGTATTGGCCACCACCTTGCCGCCCTCGCGCGCCGTCTCCGAAGCCTGCTTGGCGGCGCCGGCGGCCCGGCTTGAGTGGTCGGAAACCTGATTGACGGTGGCCGACATCTGGTTCATGGAGGTTGCCACCTGGCGCACCTGGTCGCTTTGCCGGTTGGCTCCCTCGGCGCTCTGCGACGCTCCCACGGAAATTTCGTCGGCGGCGGCCGCCACCTCCTCCGCGCTGCCCGCCACCGCCCGAATCATCTCTCCCAGGCGGGCTTGCATTTCGTTGACCGCGCTCATCAGCTCAAAAATCTCGTCATTGGAGTTGGCCGAAAGCTCTTCTCCGCTCAGGTCGCCGGCAGCGATGGCCCGCGCCCGTTCCAGCAGCGCGTTGATGGCCCGCGACAATCGTCCGCTCACCGTGGTGGTGATCACCACGCCCACCACGATGGCGAGCAAGGTTGCCAGCCAAAGCGTCACGCTGGCGGCCTGGCTGGCGGCGGTCATTTCGGCAATCGACTCATTGGTCTTCAACCGCTCGGAATCCAACAACGACGTGGTGTAGCCGAGCAACTCCGCCTGGCTCTCGGCCGCCCGTCCTTTCAGCAGCTCATAGCATTGCGCCGTATCGTCGTTGCTGCCGCCTACGGCTTTGGTTTCAATCCGGTCCTGGATGGCCTTGAAGTCGGCTATCCCCGAGGAGATCTTGGCCAGACTCTCTTCCTCTTCGGCGCTCGTAAGGCGGCTGGCCACGGCTTGCAGCCGGTCTAAACCGGACTGCACCGCCGACCACGCCTGCGCCCGCTCATTCTTGAATTTGGCCGCGTCGTTGGGATCGATCCCAAACAATACATAGCCGCGCAAGGCGGCGGAGGCGGCGCTTACCCCGCTCTCAATCACCGCGATCGACGTGGTCGCCGGATACCGGACTTCCTGAAGCTCAGACTCCAGTTGCGCGGCATGGTGCATCTTCACGTAGGCGACGCCGGCGCTTACCAAACTGAGGATGATCAGCACGCCAAAACCCGCTACAAGCTTTCGTCTGATAGTCAGCCGCATGCGGCCACTCTCCCAATCCTTCGTCTTCTTCCGGCGGCCTACGCCTTCAGCCGGAGTCCCGCCGCCTGGGCCGCACTTTTCGCCGAGCCTCCCAGCGGCCGCGGCGCGAGCGCCCATGCGGCAGGCGGGGCTCCGGCCTGTCGTCGGTCCAGGCATGCACTCGCGGACTCCGCGCCTTGCCGCGAGACCTGCCGGTCACTCTTTACGTTATCGGCATGAGAAACTAAAGCTTTAGGATGCTGTATGCACATCCCTGACGGTTACCTCAGCCCGCTCACTTGTGCGACGCTTTACGCCGGAGCGGCCCCCTTTTGGGCAATCGCTTTGCGGCGCGTTAAGCGCGCGCTGCATACCCGGCTTGTCCCTCTGCTCTCGCTGTTTTCCGCGTTCTGCTTCGTCGTCATGATGTTCAATTTGCCCCTGCCCGGCGGCACCACCGCCCATGCCCTGGGTGTCGGCGTCAGCGCGATTGTACTGGGGCCGTGGGCTTCGGTCCTGGCCGTTTCCACTGCCTTACTCATCCAGGCCGTTTTCTTTGGCGATGGCGGCATTACGGCGTTGGGGGCGAACTGTTTCAATATGGCCATCGTGGGATCGCTGGTCGCTTATGGCGCCTACCGCGCCCTGGCCGGACGCGCGCCGCTCCTGGCCGCGCGGCGCGTGATTGCCGCCGGCGTCGCCGGTTACGTGGCCATCAATGCGGCGGCTTTGTGCGCCGCTATCGAGTTCGGCGTCCAGCCGTACTTTTTTCACGATGCCGGTGGGGCCCCGCTCTACGCTCCTTATCCTCTGCGCATTGCCGTTCCCGCCATGATGATTGGCCACCTCACGTTCGCCGGCATGGCGGAACTGATTTTGTCGTCCGGAATCGTGCGCTGGTTGCAGCACAGTAACCCAGCCTTGCTGCTGGCCACCGCGCCAGGAGCGCGTACCGCGGAAATGCCCGAGCCATACCCTGCCCCGGAACCGGCCCGGCTGGAACCGCCACCGTCGCCGCCCGCCACGCGGTCCTTGTGGTTGGGCCTGGCCGCCTTATTGCTGCTGACTCCCTTGGGAATACGGGCCGTCGGCGCCGCCTGGGGAGAATGGTCTGCGCGTGATCTTGCCAGCCCGCAGGCCCGCCGCCAAATCGCCGCGGCCTCGGGCCATCAGCTTCCCCCCGCTCGCGTCCCGGGCGGCCTGCAACGCCTCTCGTCGCTGTGGACGGCGCCCTTCCCCGGCTATGCCCCGCCCATCGTGCGTAGTCAAAGCTTCGGATACCTTCTCTCCGCCCTGTTTGGCGCCGGTCTCATTGTGCTCGCCGGCGCCATCGTGGGCCGGCTGGCTGCCTCCACCCGCCGCAAGCTTCGCTCCATAAACTCCGTCGCGGACGGGCAATTCCAATGAAACGCGACCTCTTTATGCAGCGTAACGTGGAAAACTTCTTGCGCGCGCTGGGACGCGCTCTGGAGTCGGAAGATTTGGCCTCCGCCAATGGCTGGCTGCAACGGCTGGACCCTCGCGTGAAGGTGATCGGCTTGCCGGCGCTGGTGATGGCCGCCGTCATGGCACGCCGCCTGCCGGTGATTGCCGCCCTGTTCCTGCTTAGCGCGGTTTTGGCCGCACTCTCGCGCATTCCCCTGGGCACGCTGGCGGCCAGAATCTGGATCGCCGTTCTGGCGTTTACCGGCGTGATTGCCTTGCCGGCGGTCTTTCTGATTCCCGGAAGGGCCCTTTGCCGCCTGCCCCTGTTGCATTGGCCGGTTACGGCGCCGGGCAGCCGCAGCGCGCTCTTCCTGATCGGACGCGCCGAAACCGCCGCAACGCTATCCTTGCTGCTGGTGCTATCTACGCCCTGGAGCCACCTCTTGAAAGCTCTGCGGACCCTGCGCGTGCCTGCGGTCCTGGTCGTCATTATTGGCATGACCTACCGCTACATTTTTTTGTTGCTCGCCTCCGCCCGCGATCTGTTTGAATCGCGCCAAAGCCGCACCGTGGGCAGGCTTGCGCCCCTCGAGCGCCGCCGGATCGCGGTCTCTGCCGCCGGCGCCCTGCTGGGCAAGAGCTTCCAGCTCAGCCATGAAGTCTATTTGGCCATGCAGTCCCGGGGCTTCAGCGGGGAAGCTCATGTGTTTTCCGATTTTGCCATGAAGGGACGCGATTACGCCGGGCTGGCCCTCTTGCTGGTCCTGAGCGCATCCGCTCTCTGGTGGGGGAGATAATCGTTAATTTGACTCCGCTCGTTTTCGACATTCGCAACGTAACGTACCGCTACGACGGCGCCGTAACCGCGCTCGCCGGCCTCAGCATGGAGGTCCGCGAGGGCGACCGCATCGCCCTCCTCGGCCCCAATGGTTCGGGCAAATCGACGCTGTTACGCATGCTCGACGGCCTGCTCTTTCCGGAATCCGGCGCCATCAGCTATGCCGGCGAACCGCTTACCGGGGAACACCTGCAAGATGAACCTTTCCGGTTTGCCTTCCGCCGCCGCGTCGGTTTTGTCTTTCAGAATCCCGACGTTCAGCTCTTCAATCCCACGGTGTTCGACGAAGTCGCCTTCGGGCCTCTGCAACTCGGCTGGTCCCGCGCCGGGATACGTCAACGCGTCGAGTCCGCGCTGGCGGCCATGGGAATTTCGCATTTGCAGGGCCGCGCTCCCTACCGCCTCTCGGGTGGCGAAAAAAAACGCGTCGCCCTGGCTTCTGTGCTCGTCATGGAACCCGAAGTGCTGCTGCTGGATGAACCGACCGGCGGCCTCGATCCTAAGAGCCAGAACCAGATCATCGACTTGCTTTCGCTCTCCCCGGAAAAGGCCTTGCCCACCGTGGTGGCGGCCACCCACGACCTCAGTCTTGTCGAGCACGTCGCCCGCCAATGCTATGTCATCGACGCCGGCCGTATTGTCGCCGGCGGCAGCGTGCCCGCCATTCTTGCCGACACGGACCTGCTGCAGCGCACCAGCCTGATCCATGCCCACCGCCACGCCCACGGCGCCATGATCCATGCCCATCCGCACCGGCACGGCCACGATCCGCACGAACACTAAAATCCCGATTTTTTTCTGAACCCCGGCCGGCCAAAACCGAATCTATTCCACTGTCTAAGCAACGGGCACAGGGCTGGTAAGCGGTGGAGTACTGAGGCCCCGAGGTTGCGTCTCCAATTAGATTCGGTACTACCAAATTATCTTAAGGAGAAAGCATGTTAGGAGTTGGCGAAAAATTCCCGGAATACAGCTTGAAAGCGGCCGTACGCACCGATCTCAAGAACGCTTTCATCACCATCACCGGCCAGGACTACCCGGGAAAGTGGAAGGTTTATTTCTTTTGGCCTAAGGACTTCACTTTCGTTTGTCCCACCGAGATCGCCGCATTCGGCAAGCTGAATTCTGAATTTGAAAACCGCGATGCCGTCATCCTCGGCGGCAGCACCGATTCCGAGTTTGTCCATCTCGCCTGGCGGCAACATCATGAGGATCTGAAGAATCTGCCCTTCCCCATGTTGGCCGATATCAAGCGCGAACTGTGCGAGACCCTCGGCGTCCTCGACCCCCAGGAAGGCGTGGCCCAGCGCGCCACTTACATCGTCGATCCCCAGGGCGTAATTCGCTATGTTTCCGTAAATGATCTGTCCGTGGGACGCAATCCCCAGGAAGTGCTGCGCGTGCTCGATGCGCTGCAAACCGACGAGCTTTGCCCCTGCAACTGGCAGAAGGGTGAGGCTACCCTGCAACCAGCATAACTAAATGGCTGAGAAGCCGGGAAATTGGACCGCGTCTGCCGGCCAATTTGCCCGGTTTCTCATGACCCGATTACTCGATTCTGCCGAACGGAGTGGCCCATGAGTTTGGATGCCTTAGTAGAATCTCTGCCCGCCTATGCCAAGGATTTGAAGCTCAATTTCTCTTCGCTGGTCCGCAACCAGACCGATCTCACGGCCAGCCAGTTGTGGGGCACAATAGTGGCGTCGGCGGTGGCCGCGCGCAACCTGGAACTGACGGAAACGGTCCTGGCCGAGGCCTCTGTACAAGCGCCCGCGGTCGTGGAAGCCGCCAAAGCGGCCGCCGCCATCATGGGCATGAACAATATCTATTACCGCTTCACCCACTTGGTGGGCAATGAAAAATACCGCAGCTTGCCTGCCCGCCTGCGCATGAACATCATGCGCTCCCATGGCGCCTCGCCCGTGGATTTCGAGTTGTGGTGCGCCGCCGCCAGCGCCATCAACGGCTGTGCCGCCTGCGTCGATGCACATGAGCGCGGTCTGCGGGAGAAAGGCGCCACCGAAGAATCCGTCGCCGCCGCGGTCCGCATTGCCGCCATTCTTCACGCCATCGCCACCGTCCTCGACGCGGAAAGAGTCGCCGCCGCCGCCAGCGCCTGACCGGGCGCCGGGAGGAACCGCCTTCCCGGCGCGAACCTGAGCCTTTTGCCGGTTTTTTCATCGTCCGGCAACATAGTTCGTGTATCTCTCAGGAGCGCGCGCAAGGCGGGACGATGCAATACCTAAGCATTCCTCTGGCGGCGCGGAAAGTCCCTGACTATGCCGTTTACCGGGCGCGGCGGATCACCGGCGCCACGTTATAGGTCTGCGCCGCCTCTCCCCGCCGTGCCCCGGGTTTGACCGGCATTTTGCCGTCCCTATAAACTTCCGATAGCCGCTTGCCGCGCTAAAACGCGCCTGCCGGCGTACTTCGCGGGCGGTTAGCTCAGTTGGTTAGAGCGTCTCGCTTACACCGAGAAGGTCGCAGGTTCGAGTCCTGCACCGCCCACCAGAACCAATTCTTTTTCTTTAGCTGTCAGCGTTCAGCTTTCAGCGATCGGCTAAACAGTAATCTGCCGGAAAAATGGCTGCGCCGAGTGGCGCCGACCGGGCCCTTCCAGGTCCTGCGTTCCGGCCGAAGACCGACGACCGACAGCCGGTGACCGTAGGGATCGGTGGTTCAAAGCCATCCCCCGCAACCAATTTTCTTAAATTTCAAATTGGCGCTACTTCTCGTCGAAGGTATGTATGCCGCACTCCAGTTTGCGTCCTGCCCAGCGTCCGGAGCGCAAATCCTCCGGGCTCACCGGCCGGCTGGTACACGGCTGGCAGCCGATGCTCGGATAACCCCGGTCATAGAGCGGCAAGGCGGCAATCTGCCGCCGGTGCAACTCCCGCCACAATTCCTTCCACGTCCAGAAGGCCAGCGGATTGACCTTGGTGATCGGCTTGCCGCCGGGCAGCGTGTGCGGTTCTACCAACTGCAGATTGGCGCGCGTGGGCGACTGCTCGCGCCGCAGTCCCGTGAACCAGATATCGAAGCTCTCCAAGCCGCGCAGCAAGGGCTGCACCTTGCGCAACTGACAACACTGGTCCGGCGCGGTTTCGTATAGCTTTCCGCAGGCGGCTTCCTGCTCGGCTACCGTCCGGGACGGCTGAAGATTCACCAGGTTCAGCCGCCATTCCGCGGTCATGCGGTCACGGTAGGCGTAGGTTTCCGCAAAATGATAACCGGTTTCCAGGAATAAGACGGGAATGCCGGGCTGCAATTTTCGCAGCGCGTCCAGCACCAGCATATCCTCCGCCTGGAAGCTGCAGGTGATACAGGCTCTCTGCTCCCGCCGTTGCAGAAAGTGGCTCACCAACTCGTCAAGACCCCAAGTGCTGTATTCCGCAGATGTCATTTCCATAAGCAGTAACTGGTTCCCGGTCTGCATCTCCCCTTTGAGATTTGCCGCCTCCGCACCGCCTCCGGCGCCCCGCGGGTGTTAAATTTCAAATTTCAAATTCCAAATTTGAAATCCGGATGGTTCCCCCCTTCTCCAGCAGGGCGCAGATTTCCTCCGCGGCGCGCTCGTCGTCCGCACTCAGGGCCTCGGGCGTAAGATCGAAGAACTGCCGGTCTCCCGCCAGCGCCCGCGCGCGCGCGCGTTCTTCCCCATCGAATACCGCCGACGAGAAGATGGAAATCAAGCCCGCGGCCCGCAGCAATTGCGCCAGTTCCGGCATGATGTGACGGTCTCCGGAATCGATCAGCACATGGACTTGGCAGCCGCGCTGGAACAATTTGCGCTCCAGCGTGTAAGCCAGGTTCTCCCGCCCGGTCAGCCACACGGTGGCCGGATAGTGTCCTGCCCGCGCGTATCGTTCGGCGGGTGTGAGCCGCGTGGTTTCCACTTGCAAGAGCGCCTGCCTGAGCTTGCGGTCCGCTTCCGCCTCCTCCTTCTCTTCCTCGATCATGCCGGCGGCCAGGGTGGCGTTGGAGATGGGATCGATCAGGATAAAGCTGCCCGTCACCCGGTTCGTGCGGTAGGCATCGAAATACAGCGGCCGGCTGGTTTTTATCGTGACACCCGCAATTTCATTCATTCGCAGCTCGCCGGAAGACTCCCCATCCCTCGCGCCGCGCTCCGTTTGGACCTGCTCCAGCCTCTCCACGTCGACCTTGTATTGCAGCGCCGCAACCTGTGCCGGCACGAGCTGCGTAGTGTGCTTCAGCAGGTAACTCCGTTGCGCTGCCAGCGGCTGTTCGTTCATCCACACCAGCTTCGCCTGGAAGCTGCGCGAGACGTGCGGAAGATGTTGCGGGTGTACCAGCATGTCGCCGCGGCTGATGTCCAGCTCGTCTTCCAGGCATACGGTTGCCGGCATGGGCGCGAACGCTTCCGCCAGGTCCCCGTCGAAACTGGGCAAGGACTTTACCCGGCTGCTTCGGCCCGAGGGCAGCGCCACCACCGGATCGCCCGGACGGATTACCCCGGAAACCACTTGCCCCGCGTATCCCCGGAAATTGAGGTCCGGCCTCTGTACGGATTGCACCGGAAACCGCAGGCTGCCGGAACGGTGCCGCGGCGCGGGCGGAACGGTTTCCAGATATTCCAGCAGACTCTCTCCCTGGTGCCACGGCATGCGCAGGCTGCGGTGCACCACGTTGTCGCCTTCCAGGGCGCTGAGGGGAATGAAGGCCGCGGTCACCCCCAGCCGCTTCAGATAGGCGCTGAACTCATCGCGAATCCGGCGGAAGACGTTTTCCTCGTAGCCGGCCAGGTCCATTTTGTTGACCGCGACTACGACTTGCGGAATGCCCAGCAGCCACGCGATGTAAGCGTGCCGCCGCGACTGCGGCAGCACGCCATGGCGCGCGTCGATCAGCACCACGGCCAGGTCCGCCGTCGAGGCCCCGGTAGCCATGTTGCGCGTGTATTGCTCGTGTCCCGGCGTATCGGCAATGATGAATTTCCGGCGCGCCGTCGCGAAGTAGCGGTAGGCTACGTCGATCGTAATCCCCTGCTCGCGTTCCGCCCGCAGACCGTCGGTCAGCAGCGACAGGTCCAGGGCCCCGCCCGCGCGGTTTACCTTCGATTTCCTCACCGCTGCGAGTTGGTCGTCATAGACGCCCCGCGAATCGTACAACAGCCGCCCGATCAGCGTGGATTTGCCGTCGTCCACGCTGCCCGCCGTGGTGAAGCGCAATAATTCCTTTTCCTCGTTCGGCGCCAGGAAAGCTTCGGCGGCCGCCGCCGGCACCGCCAGCCACGATGTCGCCATCAGAAGTAGCCCTCCCGTTTCTTCAGCTCCATGGAACCTTCCTGGTCGTGGTCGATCACGCGGTTCTCGCGCTCCGAGCGGCGCAACGCCGCCAGTTCCTCGATGATCTTCGGCACCGTGTCCGCCTGCGAGCGAATGGCGCCGGTGCAGGGCGTGCATCCCAGCGACCGCATCCGGCACATCACCCTTTGCGGCTTCTCTCCCGGCATCAGCGGCGGGTCGTGCTCCACCGGAATCAAGCTTTCGCCCCGCACCACCATCTCCCGCTCCTTGGCGAAGTAAAGGGGCACGACGGGAATGTTTTCCTCATGGATGTACTGCCACACATCCGCTTCCGTCCAGTTGGAGAGCGGAAATACGCGGATGCTCTCTCCCTTATCGATGCGGCCGTTGAACAGGTTCCATAGCTCCGGCCGCTGGTTCTTCGGGTCCCACTGCCCGTAGCCGTCGCGAAAGGAGTAAATGCGCTCTTTGGCCCGCGACATCTCTTCGTCGCGCCGCGCCCCGCCAAAGGCCGCGTCAAAGCCTCCTTCGGCCAGCGCCTCCAGCAGCGACCGCGTCTTCAGCAACCCGCAGCACTTCCGGGTGCCCAGTTGATAAGGGTTGGCGCCTTCGGCAACCGCCGCGCGGTTGATGTGCACAATCAGCTCCGCGCCGATTCGTTTCGGATAACTGTCCCGGAATTCGATCATCTCCCGGAACTTGAAAGTCGTATCGATATGCAGCAGGGGAAACGGTATGCGGCCCGGATAAAAAGCCTTTTGCGCCAGGCGCAACATCACCGACGAATCCTTGCCGATGGAATACAGCATCACCGGCCGCGCGAACTCCGCCGCCACCTCGCGCAGGATATGGATGCTCTCGGCCTCCAACGCTTTCAGATGAGTCAGCCTGCCTCGAGCCATCCCGGTTTCCGTCCCTGCTGGCGCCACCTTTCCTCGCCTCCCGTATCCGCCCGCCCAGGTCTTCGCCGGCCGGGACTAAGGCATTAGGATGACCCCCTCATCTCCCCCGTTGCTTAATATTTTACTGTTTTGATTTACTTACTCATGTTATCTATCTCGAGGGAGACATAGAGGAGCCGCGAAGCCCGGCGGCTCCATATCCGCTCCAGGCGCCAAGGACAGGGCTGAGCAAGCCGGCGCTACCCCTGAGGATGGGGCGCGCATTGTGGACTTCCGGAAGCTCTGCCGTTGGGTCTTGCCGGTCAATCGCGCTGGGCTTGCGGAGAACTGCTGGGACTCCTCGCACGCGACGGCCTCGCGGTGAGCCCAAATTACCAGATTACCAATTACCAAATTACAAATTACTCGATTATTTGCTTTGGTTTGCCTTTAATTTTTGATCTATCCGTTGAATTTGCGCCGCGGCGCCGGTTTCCGGTTCGATGTCCAGGGCTTTCTGGAATTCGGCGCGCGCTTCTTGCAGTCTCCCTTCCTTCTCCAACACCAGGCCCAGTCCCACATAAACCCGGCCCGGGGCCTTCATGCCCTCTGCGCAATGGTAGGCGGCCTCCGCTTCCGGCAATCTGCCCTCAACGCCTAACACGAGTCCCAGCGCGTAACAAAAACATGGTTCGTTCGGTTTCAGATCGTTGGCCTTCCGCAAATATTTTTCGGCGAAATTCACCTGCCCAAAGGAGAGGTAGGTTTCCCCGAAAGAATAGTTTGTCCGCGCGTCGTCCGGGTCCAGCTCCACCGCGTGAGTGAAGTAAGTGTAGGCTTCCTGCGGACGTTTTTCGGACATCAACAGGTTGGCCCACCCGACGTTTGCGGGAGCGCTGTCGGGGACTACGCTCATACAATGGGCGTACAAGGCGTGATTGCTCGACCAAACCTCGGTTTGCACCACCGAAGCTGTTGCCAGCGCGCCAAGGATCGCCACTGCCACCCCCAGTTGCACCGCCGGCGCCCCCCATAGCTTCCGTCCGGACCACCGGATGTTTCGCAGCGCGCGCCCGCAGAGCATGGCAAAGCCGATCATCGGCAGGTACAGGTAACGGTCGTGCACCAGTTGTCCGGCGTCAAAGCGCACCATGGCCAGCAATACCGGCGCCAGCGGAACAAACATCAAGGCCACGGTCGCCCCCACCCCAGGCAGGCCGCCCGCGGTGCTCTGCGCCCTTTTTGACCACACCCACAGGCCGGCGGCTACCGCCGTCACCACCGCCAATGGCCATAGGAAATTATCGAGTCCCGGGTTGACGACAAACAGCACGCGATAAAAAAGGCTCAGGGGCCAGGGAAAAACCAGCTTCTGCAAGTAAAAGCAAAGCGCTTCGGGCCAGGTGAAGATCACGGTGGTCCAATTGGCGACATTGCCGCGCATCGGCGCCAGGCCGCGCAAGGAGAGGGACCGCGCCACTAGATATCCCGCCGTGATCCAGAGGTAAGGTGCGGCCGCCGCCAGCGTCGCGCGCATGGCCGGCCAGTTCCATCGCCCGCCCCGTTCCTTTGCCGGCGCGGCGGCCGGGCTCATGCCGCCGGCGCGCCGCAATTTCCATTCCCACATCAGGATCAGGGCCGGCAGTATCACGGCGGTTTCCTTGGCAAACAGCGATATCGCGAACAATACCGGCGACACCCAGTACCAGGGCCGGCTCCCCGTCTGCCGCCAGCGCCGGTAACAGAGCAGTGCGCCCACAAAGAACAACGCCATCAAAGGCTCGCTTACGCCGGAGACCCATACCACGCTCTCCACCGCCACCGGGTGCACGGCAAAGATAAGCGCCGCGTAACCCGCGGCAATTTTGTCTCCCACCAGCCGGGCGGCCAGCAGATAGATGCCGCCGGTCACCAGCACGTGCAACAGCAACACCACCGCATGCCATGCCATCGGGTCCAGCCCGAATACGGTGTGGGTCAGCAACATCCAGGTGGAAAATACCGGGCGATAGTAGTTGGTGCCGCAAACGCTTCCGCTCACGCCGCTGCAGAAATATCCCCAGAAGAATTTCCACGACTGCAGGGCCGTGTTCTGCACGATCTGCGGCAAGTCGTCATCCACAAAGGGAAACCAAAGGGCGTGGATGTGCACCAACGCGGCCAGCGCCAAGGCCGCCCCCAGCAATACCCGCGGCAGCACGCCGCCTGCTTCCCCCGCCTCGCTGCCGGTTCGTGTGCTCGCCTCGCGGGAAGTTCCGTGGCGGTCGGCTCTGTTTTTCAGACCCCTCTTCACCATGACCCTCTGCCCATTTCCCACTACCTTAGCAGATTCGGAATTGCCAAATGCAAATCCGCCCCGGCAACGCCGGCAGCCGGGCTGGATCCCGGCGCCACCTTGATGCTGCCCGCACGCCTTCCGCACGATGAAAATCCCGCGTCCGCATCAATAGGCCGCAGCCGGCTTCAATTACCCGATTTCTGAATTACCCGATTACTCAGTTCCGTTGATTTTCAATTCCACCTGCCATCTGCTAAACTGCCTTTGGCTTGATTTTGGAAGGAAAGAATCCCCTTCACCATCAAGGGTTTCCGCTAACCCACGAAAAAGCGGGGACGTAGTTCAGTTGGTTAGAACGCTGCCCTGTCACGGCAGAGGTCGCGAGTTCGAGTCTCGTCGTCCCCGCCAGGTTTTCCCGTTCGAACGCTTCCCTCTCGGCGCTGGCCGAATTTTTGGGACTCTCGCTGCCGGCCGCATCGCGATTGGTGGAAGGGTTGGTACGGAGGAATTTCGTCGCCCGCCGGATCCCTCGTGGAAACCGGCGGCGGGTTGCGCTTTTCCTCCGGGCGGGGGCGGAGAAAGGACGGTAGGCGCGGCGCGGCAGGCCACGGAAAGACCGCTCGCGGAGGTCGTGGGCGCGCTCCCCTCCGGTGAGCGCGCGATCATCCGGCGCGCCCTGCAAATCCTAGGCGAGGAATTCCAGTCCGCGGCGGCCGGCGGCGCAGCCGTAATAGGTGGCTGATGAACATGATTGAAACCTCTGCGTTGACGCGCCGCTTTGGCGGCTTGACGGCGGTGGATGGCCTCGACCTTTCCGTCGGCGCCGGCGAGGTGTTTGGTCTTCTCGGGCCCAATGGGGCCGGGAAGACGACCGTCATCAAAATGCTCACCACGCTCCTGCCTCCCACCTCCGGCGAAGCCCGCGTTGCGGGCCTGGATGTGCGGCGCCGGGCGGCACGCGTGCGGCGGGAGATTGGTTACGTTCCGCAACTGGTGTCGGTGGATGGCACCCTGACCGGCTACGAGAATCTGCTCATCTTCGCCAAGCTCTATGCGGTGCCGCGAAGCCAGCGGCAGGCGCGGATCTCGGAGGCCTTGGAATTCGTGGGACTGGAAGCGGCGGCGCAACGGCTGGTGCGCGGGTATTCGGGCGGAATGATGCGCCGCCTCGAGATCGCCCTGGCCATGCTTCATCGCCCGCGGGTTCTCTTTCTGGACGAGCCCACGGCCGGACTCGACCCGCTGGCCCGGCAGGCGGTTTGGCAACATGTGCGCTCGCTAGCGCACGAGTACGGAATGACGATCTTTCTGACCACCCATTTCATGGAAGAGGCAGACAGTCTCTGTGGCCGGGTGGCGATCATGAACCTGGGCCGGGTAGCGGCCCTGGGGCGGCCGGAGGATCTGAAAGTATCCATTGGGCGCCCCGAGGCTACCCTGGATGAAGTGTTCGCCCACTACACGGGACACGAATTGGACAATGGAGGCAGCTACCGTGAAATCTCCCGAACCCGGCGCACCATCGCCCGATTGCGCTGAGCGGCCGCCCGCCGCGCGGGAACCAGGCTGCCCGGCGGGGTTCCTGCGGCAATGCACCGCCTTGGCGGAAATGGAGTTGCGCAAGCTGCGCCACGACCCATCGGAAATGCTGACCCGCATCATTCAGCCCGTGCTGTGGCTGGGGGTTTTCGGTGAGGTGTTCACCCGGGTCCGCGCCATACCCACCGGCCAATTGCCCTATCTGGACTTCATGGCGCCGGGCGTGCTGGCGCAAAGCGTCCTATTCATCGCCATTTTTTACGGCATCGCCGCCATCTGGGAGCGCGACCTGGGAATCGTCCATAAGTTGCTGGTGAGCCCCGCCTCGCGCGCCGCTCTGGTGCTCGGCAAGGCCTTGTCCGCAGGGGTGCGGGCCCTGCCGCAGGGATGCATGGTCTATTTGCTGGCCTGGCTCCTGGGGGTGAGAATCAAGTGGCAGGCGGGAGCCCTGGTGGGCGTTGCCGCAGCCATTTTATTGGGCGCGGCGGCGTTTTCGACGCTCTCCCTTACCGCCGCCTGCATCGTCAAGACCCGGGAACGCTTCATGGGGATTGGGCAGGCTCTGACCATGCCGTTGTTTTTCGCCAGCAACGCAGTCTACCCCATCTCCATCATGCCGGGCTGGCTGAAAACGCTGGCCCATATCAATCCTTTGACCTATGAAGTGGACGCCATGCGCGCCCTGATGCTTGCGGGGGGACACAGTCTCTACGGCCTTGGCCCCGACTTCCTGGTGCTGACGGCAGCAACCGTGATCTTGACCGCGTTGGCCTCCCGGCTGTATCCGAATCTTGCCCACTGAGACCCCGGCGCAAAGTGGGGGAATTCCTCCCGCGCTCTAGTTGTTGCCGGCACGGTGATCAAGGATGTCACTCCTGCCCCCTCTTCTTTCCGCCCGCCCGGCGTCGAAAGTGCTTTCTGGCTGACGACTGATCGCTGCTCTTTCTGCCCGCGCGGCAGCGAATTTCCTTTCTGGCTGATCGCTGCTCTTTCTGCCCGCGCAAACATTCCTGTTCCGTCATTCCTTTCGCCAGAATTGCGGTGCGCGGAAGAGGAACGAAGTAACCACGATGACCGTGACGCCGGAGAAAAGGAACAGCGCAGCTACGCCGATTCTGCTGATGGCTCCCGCCAACACGTAGGACAGCGGCAGGATCCCATGAGCACAGAACATGATGAAGCTCATTACGCGCCCCATCTTCTCGGGCTCCGTTTGACGCTGCAGGTAGGCGACCGTCCGAACGTTGCTGTAGCCGACGGCCACCCCCAGAAGCACCAACACGGACGCTGACATCCACAGCTCCCGGATTACTCCCAACGCAATCATCGTCAAGCCTGCCGTGAGATAGGTCGCCACCAGCATCGGGCCAAGGTTGCGCTCACGGCGGCCGCGCCCTGCCACAACGCTTCCTGCCAGCGCACCTGCCCCAAAGCTGGAGAACAGCAGGCCCAGCGAGGCCGCGCCGCCGAAGCGTACCTTTGCCAAAAGCGGCGCCCCTACGGCAAACGGCCCGGTCAGAAACAGGTTCATCACCGCGAACGCTACCAGCAACGACCGAATGACCCGATGAGCAAGCGTGTAAACAACGCCCTCCCGGATCGACACCAGTAACGGCTGCGCCGGGGCGGGGGTAGCCTCCGTGGTAATGAGTGCAAGCATTGTAACGGAGACCAGGAAGGTGGCCGCATCGATACTGAAGGCAGCACTGAGGCCGAGAACGCCGATTGCCGCGCCAGCGGTGGCCGGCCCGATCAGGCTGGTTAGCTGTGCCGAAACTTGCATCAGCGAATTGCCGGCGGCAAACTGTTCGGGCTTCAACAGGCTGGGCACTATGGAGACGCAGGCGGGATAAAAAAAGGCATCGAAGGCGCCGAATGCAGCGGCGATTGCATAGAGGTGCCAAAGCTGCACCCGGTTCGTGTGCACCAGTACTGCCAGCAGAGTGACGATGCCGCACCGCATGAGGTTGGAAACCAGCATCACACTGCGCGATGAGAAGCGGTCGGTTGCGGCGCCGCCGGCTAACATCAGGGCCGCGCGCGGAATCCCTGCAGCCATCAGCACCGAGCCTAACGCCAGCCCCGACCCAGTCACCTGCAGCGCCAGCCAGGGGAGCGCAACCAGATAAAACTGATCGCCGAATACCGAAACCGTTTCGCCGATCCACAGAAGACGAAAGTTATGCACCATTAACGGCGACCGCATTGCTCGTGGCCCCGGGAAGATATCGGCTGCGCTGAACTCCTGCACCAAATGGTACAACACCGGAACGCGGCGGCCGGGGGAATCTTGGGGGCGGATCGGGAAAACATACGTTGTCCCCGGATCAAGCCACGCGGCAGTTGCGCACGGGACGTGGGAAACCCATGAATGGTCTTTTCTGCCAGGATGGCTAAGGGTTCACCGAAGTTCGGAACGCGTTCACGGTGGTCTGCCATGAACTTCCCGACACTTTTTCATTCCCGCGATTTTGTCCGGCCGCGCGAAGGAATCAACGCCAGGCTTCAAACGCTGCAAGGAGCGCCGCTCAAGTGCCGGCTGCCTGGCTGTGCGCCGCCTCAGTCTCTATCGGCAGAACTACGGAAAATACGGTTCCCCGGCGGCTGCTTTCGGCATTCGAGCGCAGGCGGATGGCGCCGCCGTGCTTTTCGATAATCTGCCGGCTTACCCATAAGCCGAGGCCCGTTCCAACCACGTCCTTGGTGGTAAAAAATGCCTCGAACATATGCTGCCGCGAGGTGGCGCTTATGCCCGCGCCATTGTCGGCCACCGTGATGCGCACGCCACGGCGGCCGTCCGCAAAGGAGGCGGCCGCGGAGACGTGCAGCTTGATCACGCCCTTCTCCTCGATCGCATCGAGGCTGTTCGCCAGAAGATTGGCGAACACCTGCCGCAGTTCGCTGGCCACCCCCATTACCTGCCACTCCCCTTCCCATTGCTTCTCGATCACGGCCTGCTTGGCTTTGATCCTGCTCTTCAGCAAGTCAATGGCGGAGTCCAGCACCCCGGTTACGGGAGTGCGCGCCGGCGCAGTGGTTTCGCGATAAAATCCGAGCGTTTGGTGCGCAATGTACGCTACCCGCCTCAGCTCCTCTTCCGCCGTCTCCAGGTACTCGCGTGCCGCCGGCGGCAAATTCTCCGCCGTCATCGCCAGAAACACCGAATTGGTTACCGCCGCCAGGGGATTATTGATTTCGTGCGCGATGGTTGCGGCCATGCGTCCCATGGAGACCAGCTTCTCGTGGCGGATCAGCGCCGCTTCCGCCAGTTTGCGCTCGGTAATGTCGTTGAAATAGGTGCGT
>Ga0326728_10001060_pt1 | contig 100202 bp, 82 predicted proteins | sample MB3enrmetagenome_FD_207602 | JGI IMG/M metagenome (GOLD analysis project Ga0326728, IMG submission 207602) | Lab enriched peat soil microbial communities from McLean, Ithaca, NY, United States - MB31MN | ecosystem: Environmental > Terrestrial > Soil > Wetlands > Peat | place: USA: New York...
GTGTGCCATACCCGCTGCGCCCAAATGCGCCTCTAAAGGACTTAACGCAACCGGTTACGAGTGCTTCCGTGCGAGCTTATCTTGGAGGTAAGTGCTTGATTCTAAATTGGCTGCCCCCCAGGGATTCATATCTTTTGAAAATAAAAGAGATACAAACCATTCTTGTGATATATCCCCATTTGTACCCCTCGGAGAGCTTTCCTGTCCCTCAGTGGCCGCCACCGCCGCCACGACCGATCGTGACATGATTGTGGGGAGATTGGGGACATGTCAACCGCAGACGTGGTGCTGAGCTCGAACACTGCCGCGCGCTTCTCGGCACGGCGGCCCGTGTCGATTTGCCCGAGCCACCCAGCTTGCGCTGCCCGGCCTGCTCCGGCATCATGCTCATCGTCGAACGGTTGACCCGCGGCCAGCTGCATTTCCATCCAACCCTGATCCAGTCTGAGCAAGAGAGGTGCAGCGTTGACAGCTCATGAGAGACTCACCGCTCCCGGCGTCGTTCTCCACCCTCTACGCTGTTGTGCCCTCGCATGCAAAGCCGACGTGCGCCTCGACTGCGGCTACGACCCTCGCGAAGCGCTTTCGCAACTGCCCGCCCTAGCCTCCAGTCCAACAGAAACCAGCATCCGCGCAGTCCGATTCGTCCACCCCGCCGGTCCAGCGTCCACAAAGACCATCCGGCGCCGATTGAAATCCCATAGGTAGATCACCGCGTCCGTCGCGCCAGCGACTTACTTCAAACGACCCTATCGAAACTGCCTCGGCTGAAGATCCTGCCACAGACCACCTCTGTCGCGCCGCGGCAGTCCCGATAGGGGCCTAACGTTTTTCGCGACTGATGCGTATAAAACCCCTCTCTGCGCTGGTGAGCTTAGGTGGATTTCGAACTGGGGGTGAAACACGCAACGGAACATGGCCTTTGCCAGCGGCTGTGGGCGGAGTTCGCCTTCTCCTGTGCGCCTGTCCGTGCGCGCGTCTCTGTTCTTCACCATTGCACTGTTATCTGCCGGCATTGCCAGGGCGCAGACGCTCGCCGAGAACGAGACGACGTGCGTCAGCCCGGACTTTACCGCAGTGACGCCAGACATTCGCATCTCGGCATGCAGCGCCGTGATCCAATCGGGCCAAGTCACGGGACAGAATCTTGCCACCGCCTACCTTTGGCGCGGGATCGCCTACAACGAGAAAAACGACTTCGACAGCGGAATCAAAGATTTCAACGCGGCCCTTGGCCTGAACCCCAATTTTGCCGGCCCGTATTACGACCTTGGGTGGGCTTACGACGCGAAAGGCGACTACGACACCGCGATCAAGGACTGCAGCAAGGCGATCCAATTGAGTCCGAGCGCTGATGCGTACACTTCCCGCGCGGGCGCAGAATTTGCAAAAGGCGATTACGCCGCAGCGATCCAGGACGAGACCGCGGCGATTACCCTCGGCCCGAGTGATGCTGCCGGGGTCTATGGTACCCGGTGTTTTCTTCGCGCCATCACCGGCGACTTGAAGAACGCGCTCGCCGACTGCAATCAGGCGTTCGCCCTTCTACCCGGCAACCCCGGGGCTACTCAATATCCGCGGCTTCACTTATTTGAAGATGAACAACGCCGACGCGGCGATCGCCGATTATAATACCTCGCTCGCGGGAATCGCCGGGGTAGCTCCCGCGTTGTACGGGTGCGGGCTGGCGGAGTTGAGCAAGGGCGAGGTGACAGCCTCCAGCGCCGACATCGCCGCAGCCAAAGCCATCGACCCCAAAATCGCCGATGAGTTCACGCAGTGGGGCGTCCCGGCTCCGGCTACGACACCTCCAAACCCCGCGCCGCCTGCTCAATGATGGGTGGGCCATCGGCAATTGCGATAAGCCGCGGAACGGCTCGGTTCGCGCAGGTAAGAAGCGCTTGAGCGAGCGTGCCTCCCGCAGCGTTTCGCACAGGTTCCGCGCCAACAGAATTGCAACCTGGCTTGGAATACCGCTGCGCGGGTAACACGCCTAGCAGCCCGTGGTGCAAGTAGCGATTTTCCGGCACGGTCGGAACTGTGCCGGAGGAACTGGTTTGGCTGTCACGCTGGCCGGTGAAGCATCAAGCGTTCTCGAGCAGCGCCGGATACGGTTCCCAAGGCGGCTGAACAGCCCCACAAGAAGCAAAAACAGACGCGCCGCACGGTTCTTCCACTCCCGCGGCGTGCCTGCGCCCAACAGTTTGCGGAAGATGAGGCTCAGATTGAACCCGGCCACATGGATCAGTTGCCGCTTGAGGATGTTTGTGTGTTTGCGCAGATGCGTGCGCCGCATCCCGCCTGTGTCGTAGCAGTGCGCGAAGCTGCGTTCCACCAACTCTCCGCGCCGTTTGAGTAAGCTCTTGCCGTAGTTGCCCTGCACTCGTCGCCGGTTGGCGTATACCGCCTGCTGCTGGCCGGCCTTGCCTGTCCACTTGCGCCGCCCCTTCTGCTGCCGTTCCGGAATGTAACTCCGCACCCGGTAACTCTTCACCCGCTCCATCACTGCGCCGGAGTGATAGCCCTTGTCGGCCACCACCTCCTCGACGCCATCCACGTTCACCTTCGGCTTTTCCTCGGGCCGCAACTCGGCCTCGCGCCCGACCAACTCTGCCACCGCTTCGCCGGCTTCCGACAGCGTCTCGTCCAGCGTCGTCGTATCGCCTTGATCGGCTCCCTGCAAGGTCACCGCTACGATCGCGCCGGTGTCCAGATCCACCGCGTGCTCGGCCTTATGTGCCAAATGCGTGCGCCCATCCTTCATCTTCGTAATGCGCGCATCGGCGTCGCTCGGGCTCATCCAATCCTTGTTCGAGGTGCGCTTCTTGCGCTTGCGATCCAGCCGCGCCAACTGTTCACGCGTCGGCGTCGCGATGCCCGACGCCTTGGCCAAACCCGTCAGAAACTCCTCGTAGCTGGCGCCGGTGTCGCGGCGCACGATCGAACGCATCGCCGCCGAGGCCTCCAGTGTCGTGGCGTCCACTCCCACACGCTTGCCCTGGATCAGTCCGCGGTCCGCCAGCAATCCCAGCACCCAGCCGAACACCTCGCGATGCGTCTCCACATCGATCAACCGCCGCGTCCGCGAAATCGTCGAGTGGTCCGGCGTCTGCTCGGTGATCCCGATGCGCACAAACTGCCGCAGCGCCAGCGAATCGGCCAACCGCCACGCAATCCCACGCTCGCTGTCGATGCCCTCGAAGTACCCGATCAGCAGCGACCGGAAGTAGATTCCCGGCGCCAGGCTCGGTCGGCCCATCCGCGGGGCGTAGAACCTACGGCAAAGACCTTCCACAAACACGTCGAACTTCTCTCCATCCAGAAGCTCGTTCAGCCGCTGATAGAACGGATGACCCGGCGAGCGCGCCAACTCTGCGTTCGCAATCCAGATCTCCTCTTGCTTCTCCTGTGCCTGCCGCGTCCCCATGCCCATGTCTGAAGACTACCGATTCATCGCCGCCAACACTATGACGCTGCGCACTCCCGAATCAGGACTTGCACCACAGGCTGCTAGTACTACTGTGTTATAAGAATCCACGAAGACAGCACGGGCAGCGCGGCAGAGAACGGGCGAGGTGGGTTGCGATCTGTCGTCGCAGAGTGGAAATGGAGTGAGGGTTATGTCGTTCCGTGCGCACGGGCAGAGCCTCGGGGCTTGTAGTCGGAGTGCACCGGGGGTATGGGAACTTGGACCTCGGTCGCCTGCAGTGGCCGCGAGTTGCCTGAGGGGGGAAAAAGGCATCGTTCCAGTACCAGGAAGCCGTAGGCAGCAATCGATAGGGTTGCATGATGATGAAACCCGCGCCAGTTCCGGCCCTCGAAATGTCCCAGGCCGAGTTCCTGCTTGAGTTCTTCGTAGTCGCGCTCGATGCGCCAGCGCAGTTTGGCGGTGGCCACCAGCTTGCGAAGGCTGAGGGAAGCCGGCAAATTGGATAGCCAGTACTTGGTCGGTTCCTTCTCCTCCTTGGGCCATTCGATCAGCAGCCACTGCTCGGGATGCGGCTGGCTGCGCCAGTAGTCGCGATGCGCGACGCGCACCCGCAGCGCGGCGAAGCGGGAGCGCATCTTGCCGCGCGTTCCTTCCCGCCAACTCACTCTGCGCAAGTCGGTGACGCTCAGGCACAGGGCAAGTTCCTTGGCCGTAAGCGGCTGATGCCGTCCGTCCCTTCGTAACAACCTTGGCGGACGGCCCATTTTGCCCTTCGGCCGGGGCGGCAGCGGCACGATGCCCGGAGGCCAAAGTGTGGTCGAAGACTTGATGCCAACCGCATAGCAAAGCCCCAGTGACACGAGTCCTTCGCGAAATCCACTATCGTCGCCGTAGGCGGCGTCAGCCAGCACCACACCGCGCGGCACATCCTCGTTGACCAGCGAACGGATCTGCGCAAGCGCAATATCCGGCTTGGTCTGGAAGCTTATCTCCTTGGGCACGCCGGCTTGCTTACGCCGCTGCCGATCGTTTGCCCATATCTCAGGAAGATAGAGCTGATAGGTTGCGGGAATACTGGCCTGTTCGGTGGCAAGCGACACGCTCACAGCCACCCGGCAGTTCTCCTGCTTGCCCAACTGACCGCAGTACTGGCGCGTGACTCCAACGGAATGAGAACCCTTCTTGGGAAACCCTGTGTCATCCACGATCCAGGCCGCCAGCGCATGCTTCTTGGTCATCGCCGGCAATACCTGGCGGCGTATTTGCTTCAGAAGCGCGTCATCGCTCCAAGCCGCAGCGGCCACGATATGATGCAGCGACTGGTGCATCTGGCGGACGTTGCCGGGAGCCAGGCGCGCTGCCATCGGCTCGACGCTCTTGCGCTCGATCGGCAACATGAGGCCCTTGGTGTAGTTCTCGATCGGTACCACGCGATCGGCATGCCCGGCTGCCTGGGTCAAACCGTCCAGATAGGCTTGTAGACGCTCCGGCTGGCGAGAGAAATCCATTCCGTGGCGGCTCATGGCCCTCAAGCTACCGCCTTACTGCCGCCCGCGCCAGCAAAATCAAAGCGAGAGTATCTACTTTATAACACAGTAGTACTAGGGCGGGAGGCCGTGCTGGGTGACGGACAATCTTGGTAGCAGCGACGCACGCTTATGGGCGACAGACTTCACTCCAGCAAGAATCCCATACATCCGGACAAGAATCTGAATAACGGTTTTGTCTTCTATTCGTTGCAGATTCTCTGCGCATTACTCCCCGCAAGGGTTTCCTGCGACGGCGCTGGACGACCTGCTCGGGATCGCTGCGGACAAGATCAACGACACCCGCCTGTATCGCTGTCTGGACCGCCTGCTGCCGCACAAGGCGAAACTGGAGCAGCATCTCTGGCAGCGTTACGGGGAGTTGTTTGCGGCCGAGCTCGATGTGCTGCTCTACGACCTGACCAGCAGTTATGTGGAAGGGGCGGCGGCGAAGAATCCCATGATGCAGCGCGGCTACTCGCGCGACCATCGTCCGGGCTGCAAGCAGCTGGTGATTGCCCTGGTGGTCAACGTGTAGGGCTTTCCCCTCAGCTACGAGACCTTCGACGGCAACCGCGCCGACGTGACCAGCCTGGAGGCGGTGGTGCGCATGGTGGAGCGCAAGTATGGGCGGGCGCGGCGGGTGTGGGTATTTGATCGCGGCATCGTCAGCGAGCAGAACCTGAAGATGCTGCGCCGGCGCGGGGGCCAGTACCTGGTGGGCACGCCGCGCAGCCAGCTCCGCCGGTTCGAGCGCGAGGTGCTGGCTGAAGGCTGGCACCAGGCGCGCCAGGATGTCGCGGTCAAGCTGGTCGCGGCGCCAGGCGGCGAGGAGACTTACATCCTGTGCCGCTCCACGGCGCGCAAAGAGAAAGAGCAGGCCATCCGCAGCCGCTTCTCGGCGCGCATGGAGAAGGCGCTGACGGCGCTTGAGAAGCGTGTGGCCGAGGCCGGCCGCGCGCTTCCTGTCTCTTTTCAGGCCACAGTGATCTACTTCCGCGCCTACGAAAAGACGATGGACGTCTAGGACGGAGACGTGGCCATCTATGTGAGGGCCACCACTGATGCCAAGTTGGTTCCCGGCGATCGCATCCTCATCAAAGGAACAACCTACCCGAGCTTCCGCCCCAATATACTGAGCAGCGACATTACACTGCTTCACCACGGCAGTTTGCCCAAAGCCATTCCAACCACCCTCGACGAGTTGATCCGCGCCGAGCACGTTTGCGTGCTCGTCTCCGTACATGCCAGGGTGCGGGCCGCCGATCTGGTGTACACTCCTCTCTATTGTCCACGCAACCTTGGAGGCAGGAGTGCCCAACACGTTCTTTTCGAGGTATTGAAATGCAAATTCGAATCTTGACGCTGGCGCAATTCGCGCGCACGGCAGTGGTCGTTGCGGTCCTTGCTCTCATCCCGCCGGCAGTTGCACTTTGCCAGCAGTCGCCAATTCAATTGCCTGCGCCGCAAATGACTGGCGGCATGCCGCTCATGCAGGCGCTCGCGCAAAGACAGTCAACGCGCGCATTTGCCGACAAGCCGCTGCCCCTGCAGACACTCTCCAATCTGCTGTGGGCAGCCTTCGGTGTGAACCGGCCACACGCGCAGGAGGCCGGTCCGGGACGCACCGCGCCTTCGGCCCTGAATAGACAGGAAATCGAGTTGTACGTGCTGCTGGCAGACGGTGTGTACCTTTATCAAGCTGGACAAAACAGTCTGCGCCCGGTTGTGGCCAAAGACTTGCGCAGCGAGGCCAATCCCGCAGCGGCGCGCGCCGCGGTGACGATTGCTTATGTCGCCGATGCGGATCGTGTCGCTGATGGAAATCTGGACTTTGCGCGGGTCGACACTGGATTCATCGCCCAGAATGTCTACCTGTTTGCCGCTTCCGAGGGACTGAACGCGTGGTTCTACACCTTTCACGGGCACGAAGCGGATATTGCCAAGGAACTCATGCTTCCCGAAGGGAAGAAGCCAATCTATGTTCAGTCGATCGGTTTCCGGCCACATTAGTGCGGTTCCTCAGCTCGGGCCCGTCGATCTGCGGCCGTCGCAACCGGGGATCCCTTTGCGTATTTCAGCTATTGAGATGAGATGTGAGCATCTCGGCTCGGCGGGGAGTCTGCAACGTCTACGCAGCGTCCGGAGTCTTAATTGACTTGTCCCGTGAGTGAGGAATGTTGTTGGGTCAATGACGTTCTGCCACCGGCCCGTTGAGGGACGGTGGCAGGGCGATCCACACGGTGGATTGAGTGAGGAACACGATCTGCGCTACCGGAGCCGCAGCGTTTGTGTTGAATTTCTCCTCAAGGTGGAGTTGCCAGAGGTGTGATTGTGAGCGCCGCCTGAGTCCCCTCAGGAGGCCGGAGGACGAGGATTGGATTGTCAAATGTCTTCTTCGCGCTCGAAGCACCTGCTGCAGAAAGGCTCACAGCAACTCACTCCCAGGTTATCTTCGGATGAAAGAACTTCTGCGAGTTCCGCGGCACCGCGATAATGCCATCTATATAAAGTGCCGAAGCGCCCCCGATTGCGTGCTGGGAGAAGATTCGCTGCAATTTCACGTGAGGCGAGGACTTGCCCTGAAACCTATCACCTGGATCCTGCCATCATTCTCCATCCTGCAACGCTGCAGCATGGTGCTCCCCTTATTTCCAGCCTGGTCCTTCGGCAGCGTATACACCGGCGTGGCACAGTCCTGCGATTCATGTCGAATGGATGCAGGAAGATTATGCCGGTCGAGAGTCAGAAATAGACAGTCAAGATGGTGCTCAGGATGAGGCCATTGGCGACGCGTGGCGTGATGTCGGGCCCGGCGTGATAGCTCAAACCCGTACTCAGATATACGCCGCGCGCGAGATGCAGGTTGTAGCTGCCCGTCAGCGTGCTCGCGTTCCTCCACACCGTCTTGCCCTGCGCCACCAGGTTCTTCAATAGCCATGGACTGTAGGGCGAGTACGACGCCACCAGTGCGGCAGTGTCATCGGGCCGGGAACGAAACGGGCCTTCGTCGTATAGCCTGAACTCGTAGTAGCGCGTGTATGCATTCAGGTCTGTTGCAGTGCTCATTGCCGACGCACCAGCATAGATTCCGTGACCGGGGTGCTCGAGATCGTGCCGATTCAATTCGTAATCGGCCAGGATGTAGGCGCAGAAGTTGCCGGAAGTGGGCACACCGGTACGGCTATTCGGATACGGCGTGCTGTTGTGAATATAACCGGCACGCACCCATGTTTGGCGGGAAGTGGCAGTGGCCGTCTGGTTCAGGCCGGCTTCATACACGCTAACCAGCTTGTCGCCCGCGGGGATGAAACGAAATCCACTGGGATTGCGGTGAATCGTTTCCGGACCGCCGGCCGGATCGAGTGAGCGCTGAACAGCAGTCTTGAAGTAGAGATGCTTCGGACCGTTGATCTTCATGCTGAAGGACGGAGCCCCAAGAGGGAAGTGCGACAGGCCCGCCTCGTAGGGCAGAACGGCATAAACACCCTGGCTTCCCGTCGAGAGCAAGCCGCCCAACTGCAGGCCGATAAACTCAAAGTCGTTTATGTTGTATCCGATCTTGGTCTCGATGCGGTCATTTGCAAATGCATTGTAGAGAAACAATGTGCTCATGGCCGTGGCCGAAGGCCCGGCACTATTCCAGCTCACCCAGTTAAAGCCGACCCCCACGAAGAGCTCTGCATCATGGAGATGCAAGTCGCGCATGTCGTATGTCAGCATGGGATTGGCCATCAGCCTGCCGAATGGCCTCTCGCCGATGTATTCCTGCTGATCGGCAGCCACTGGCGCGTTAAGGATGTCTTGTGTGAAATTGAGGATTGAATCGTTCCGCAAGACAAATCCCTTGCTGTAGAGGGCGCGGCGGAAACCGGAATCCGCTCCCAGAACGGTATCGGTGAACGGCGGCATATGTGTGTCGGCGCCGAGCAGATTCAAATTCTCAATTCCCGGCTCGGTTGAAGTGGTTCTCGCGGCGCCCGCAGCGGTTTGCGCTGCGACAAACTGTGCAAAAAAAACGACAGTCAAAATTGCGAACTTGCGGATCATCGGCCTTCACTTTCGCCGGTCACGCTGATGCCAGGCAAACGTATCGCAGACCGGCGTGCGGTGTTCAGCCTCCAAATGCGTCTCATCGACATTCAGATCGCAAGCTGCATCTGGACAAGGAGATTTTCAGTCCTCAGTTATCGCTTGCGCGTTGGCTGTTATGGGGTGTTCTGTCCTTTTGGCTGTGCCGGCGGCATTGGATGCGTTACGGTATCTGCGTCGGTCATGCCGAGCGCCCACTTAATGGCTTCAAAATACATCGTGCGGATGTCGGGATCCTTCCATGACTCGGGCGTGTGGCCAAGAGAGGAATAGAACACGCGGCCCTTTCCGTAGTGCTTGGTCCACGCAACAGCAAAGTCGTGGTCTGCGCGGTGCACATTCGATGCGCTGTAGTCCAACTGTGTTGGATCAAGGCTCAAGAGAACGTCGACATCTGAGCGCGACCAATCCTTCGGCTGATAGATCTCATCCCACTTGTGGAACTGCGCCGGGAAATGACGCACGATCGGAGAGTCGGGCTGTTCATTGCGGATGGGAGCGTTGAAGGTTCCCCAGGGGTGCTGGTCGAAAAAGCCGCCCACCATTTTGCCGTATTCCGGCCAATTCATATTGGCGTCCAGAGCGCCATGGACGCCAACGAAGCCTCGCCCCATGTCGTGCACAAAGGCGAGCAAGTCGCGCTTCTGGTCGTCGCGCAAATTCATTTCGCCGTTTGGGCTGACAAAGACCACCGCGTCGTAATACTCGAGATTTTTCCCATTCAAAGGAATGTCATGGAAAGTCAGCGGGCCGCTGTCGGTGCGCAGTTGGGTATCCCATAGGCCGCTCTCTTTTCCCATTTCATAGACTGCAACCATTGCGTCGGGGATGGAGTCATGCTGCCAGCCGTTCGACTCGGCGATAACGAGAACGTGTTTCGGGTGGTTAAACGCCGCGGGCGCAGTCGGAGTCTGGCCAACGGCCGAGGATAGCGGGATCGTCCCAAAGGCAAGGAGTAGAAACGCGAAGTTACGGAGGACTGTCATGGAACCTCTCACAGAAAACTTGTGGGTTGTTGAAAGACACGTATGTTGTTAAAAGACTCGCATGAAGAAGCGTTGCCTGAGTGACGAGGACCAGCGAGCACCGCATCGCCGACGTCAACTTCTTCTCGCGTCAATCTCTCAATTATTGTGGCGATAGTTTTACATGATTCACGAGAGAAGCGAATTGCGAAATGCCGGAAACGCAAGTAACCTATTTGTTATCAGCGTTCTATGCGCTCGAAAAGATGTCTATCGAAATAGTCCGAATGCACAAACAGTTGCGCGAGGCGCCCGTTCGATTCGTGCCGCGGACTGGGTTATCCGATGTTGGCTGAGTTTGGAAGGAGGATTCTCTCACAGACTCGCAGCAATGGCGATCGTTGTTGAAATGGTGCAGGGATGCTGAACTTTCGGCATTCGGCATAACGCAAAGCGGCATGAGGGGAGGGTTTATATCGTCGCGTGCGGCCAGGTTGCGTGCCGTGCTAACATTGTGGGCTGAAAAACTAAGTTGAAATAGCAGGACACCAAAGATAGCATGAACGCGGCATCGCGCTTCCATGATTCTGTTGCGCAATTCCGTGCTAGAGAAGAGATCGGGAGAATCTGCTATGCCTGAGACTTCGGAGCAGGCGAGGACCGGAGAGACGTCGAGGAAGGTGACCAGGCGAAGGTTTATCCTGGGCGTCATCGCCGGCGGCGGCGCCATTGCCGCGGCGAACTATAAGTTGATTACATCGGTGGTCCACGAGCAGGCGTCTCCTGGCGAACGGCTGATTACACTCGATGTCAATGGAATGCGGCGTCGCGTGGATGTGATGAAGCAGGAGACGTTGGCCTGGACGCTGCGATACAAGATGGGCCTCACTGGGACCAAACTGGGATGCGACCGCGCGGAATGCGGCGCATGCACGGTGCTGATCGACGATATCCCACACTATAGTTGCTCGGTGCTGTCCCATACCGTGCGCGGCCGCCAGGTCACTACGATTGAGGGACTCGCTTCGCCGGATGGCAAGCTGCATCCGGTGCAGCAGGCGGTGGTGGACAAGCAGGGATTCCAGTGCGCATTTTGTATGTCGGGCTTTATCCTGTCGACGGTCGGGTTCCTGAAGGCACATCCGCATCCGAGCCGTGCCGAGCTTGCGCGCGGAGTGTCTGGCAATCTCTGCCGCTGTCAGGACTACAACAAGATCCTCGACGCATTAATGCATGGTGCGGAGAATATGAGGAGGGCTTGATTCGTGGCTGACAACCGAACGCCTGCCGATCCCCGGCCGAAACCGTCGCAGCGAGTATACGGTAAGGGCTATCAGCTGATCGGGAAGAATTATAAAACCGCGGACATGCTGGCGAAGGTTACCGGCAGGGCGAAGTATGCCGAGGATTTTCGCGCCGAAGGCATGCTGTTCTGCCGGTTGGTGTTGAGCCCGATGCCGCATGCGCGCATCAAGCGCATCCACACCGGCGAGGCCATGGCGGTTCCCGGCGTGAAGGCGATTCTGACGGCGGACGATATTCCGGTGCCCGCCGACAGCAAGGACGACAATGGGAATGTCGTCAAGGCCAGCAAGTGGCGCGAACGCGCTTTGACCAGCGAGCCGATGTATGTTGGCGATCCGATTCTTGCTGTGGCAGCGGTGGATGAACTGGCCTGCGCCGAGGCGATCGAGAAGATCGAGATCGATTTTGAGCCCTTGCCGTGGGTCCTCGATCCGCTGGAGACGTTGCGTCCCGGAGGGCAGAACCCGCGAGAGGATGGAAATGCCTGGGTAAGCCCGGCGGCGCCGAATCCGCCGGCGCCTCAGTTGCGGGAGGTGAAGTGGACAGAGGCGGACTTTGCCGAATACAACAGCGGAAGATTGCCGATGGGCAATGTTCCCGATCAGTGGACGTATGGGGATCTCGATGAGGGATTCAAGAATGCGGCGTTGATTCTGGATGAGACCTTTATCACTCCGGATACGGACCACCAGTGCCTGGAGCCTCGCACAGCAATGGCCTACTGGCAGAACGGCAAGCTGTTCTTGCATACCGGAACGCAGAGTATGGGTCAAACGCTCTCCTTGATTGCGCAGTTGATGAACATGCCGCAGGAAGACATCGTATTCATCAGCGAATACACCGGTGGCGGATTTGGAGCCAAAGTCAGGGCCGGAGTGACGATGATCATTCCTGCGCTGTTGTCGAAGAAACTGGGCGTCCCCATTATGATGCGTATCAGCCGCGAAGAAGAGCATTTCATTGGCCGCGCACGGACTGGGGTGGAGGGACGTCTTAAGGTTGGTTTCGCGGGAGACGGCAAGATCCTTGCGCTGGACATGTTCACTGTTTCGAATAGCGGGTCCTATGACGCGCAGTTCGATGGCCTGTGGGCAGCAAAATTTGTCTCGCTGCTCTATCAACCGCGCGCCATGCGGCAGCGTGCAATCGCGGTGATGACCAACACTCCTCCGCGCATGCCGCAAACTTCTCCCGGTGGCCTGCCGTGTAGCGCGATGATGGAGCCAATCCTGTCGAAGGCGGCGCGTAGGCTCGGGATAGACCAGTTGTCAATACGTCGCGTGAACTGTCCCGAGGGCAAAGCTGAATTTGGGCCGCTGGTCAAGGGCAGACGCCGTCATGCAACGAGTTGTTTCCTGAGGGAAGCGCTGAATCGCGGCGCGGAACAGTTCCGATGGAACGAGCGCATAGAAAGAGCCAAGCGATCGGGCACGAAGGTGCGTGGCCTTGGAGTTGTACTGTCCGGCCACGATGGCGGCGCGATCGGCTACGACGGATTGCTCGTGATCACGCCGCAGGGGCGTGTGCAGTTCCAGTCGGGCATCGCCAACCTGGGAACCGAGTCGGCATTCGATGTCTTTCGCGCCGCGGCGGAGAAGCTTGGCGTGCCCTGGGAGATTTGCGACATCACATGGGGCGATACGTCAAAGCATCTTCCTTATTCGTGTTTTGCAGCCGGCAGCAGAACAATAAGCGCCATGAGCCGCGCTTCCTGGGCGGTGGCGAAAGAGTGCGCGCTGCGGTTAAAGGAGATCGCGGCCAAGACGCACGGAGGAGATCCTGTCGATTACCAGGTGGCCAATCAGCGCGTATTCCGCAAAGGCGGAGGCGCGGGACTGAGCTTTGCGGAAGCAGCAAAGCGGGCGATCGAACTGGGCGGCATTTACGACGGGCACGAAGCGAATCCTGACGTGAATCCGCAGACCAGGTTGGCAGTGGCTGGACTGACGGGGCAGGGGCTGGTGGTTTCAGCCAAGGACAAATATCCGTGCGATGGTGATTTGTTTTCGTATTTTGCGTGCTTTGCGGAGGTGGAGGTGGATATTGAGACAGGCGTGTACTCCATCATCGACTACCTGGCCTACGGGGATGTGGGCACTGTGATGCACCCCGCGGCACTGGGCGGCCAGATTCTTGGCCGCAGCATCCTGGGTATCGGACACGCAATCGGGCAGAAGATGGTGTACGACGCTCACTATGGCGAGCCGGTGGCAAAGCGCTTCTACCAGAACAAGCCGCCATCGATTCTGGATATTCCAAACGACATGCAGTGGACTGCTCTGGATATTCCCGATCCCTCAACACCCGTAGGGGCACGCGGCGTTGGCGAGCCTCCGGTGGGCGGCGGATGCGCAGCGATATTGACCGCGCTGACCGACGCGATTGGCGACGAAATCTTTTCGCGCGCACCGGTAAATGCCGATACGATTCTGGCGTCGTTGGAAGCGGGGCGCCCAATGCAACACCCCTTGATGGCTTTCATCTGAAATCGGATGTGAACTGGAGAGAGCGATGGCTGCCATACGAGACGTGATGCCGGCTTTTGATCTGCTGCAGCCCACATCGGCTGTCGATGCGCATGAGCTGCTGCAACAGCACGGAGAGCAAGCCTGGGTCATGGCGGGAGGGCTCGATAGCCTTGACTGGCTCAAAGATCGCATCAAAAAGCCAAAGGTTCTGGTCGACTTGAGCGGCATCGATGAGTTGAAGGGGATTCGCACGAGCAGCGACGGCATCGAGATCGGCGCCATGACGACGCTGACCGAGATTGCGAACAGTCCTGCGATCAACTCGCAGTATAGTGTCCTGTCCGAGGCAGTGTCGGTAGTGGCTTCGCCTCAGATCCGCAACCAGGGCACGCTGGGCGGCAACGTGTCGCAGGACGCGCGCTGCTGGTACTATCGTGGCGGATGGCCGTGCTATCGCGCAGGCGGCAACACGTGCTATGCCGATACCCCGGTGGGCCGCAATCGCGAACACGCCATCTTCGGAGCCAATCGCTGCGTGGCTGTCCATCCTTCAGATTCCGCACCGGCGCTGATCGCACTCGATGCCAAGTTTGTGCTGCTGACTCCCAAAGGGGAGAAGGTGGTGGATGCCGAAGACTATTTCGTCGGGCCTGAGATCGACATTACCAATTTGACAATCCTCCAGTCGGGCGAACTGCTCACAGCGATCCGAATTCCTTCCACCTGGGCGGGCGCCCGATTTTATTTCGAGAAGATTCGCGACCGGAATGTTTGGGACTTCCCGCTGATGAATGTGGCGTCGGCAATGTTTATCTCCGGCGGCGTCATCGACCGTACCCGGCTGGCAGTAAGCGCTGTGGCTCCGCGGCCGATGCGCTTGAAGCTTGTGGAGCGCGCGGTGATGGGTAAGCCAGCCGCAGCATCGACGGGCGAGATGGCAGGCAGGATGGCGGTCGACGGAGCCGTTCCGCTGCGATTCAACGCATACAAGGTTCCGCTGATGCGGAACCTGGTGAAGCGCGCCATAGCCGGAGTGCAGGAGTCATCATGAACTTGATTCAGTGGGCAATCAGTCCATTGGGAACTCAGGTACCGATCCACATTGCGTGGTTCCTGGGTTGGGTGTGCGCCGCGTCGGCAGCGCTATTCATGGTGGGGCACGCGATTTATGTGGGAGCGATTGCCAAGCCGCGAAAATTCGCGGCAAACGATTCCCCGGAGGTGCTTGCGTCGGTTCCGGAACGAGTGCCGAGGCACTCGTTCGTTTCGCGAGCGTTCCATTGGCTGATGGCAGCTTCGATCTTCGCGCTGCTGCTCACCGCGTTCCTGCCCAAGGTGGGCATCAGGTTTAATTGGGTTACTATTCACTGGATTGCAGGGCTGGTGTTGACGGCCTTGGTTCTCTTCCACATCGTTCATGCATCGTTCTTCCTCGATTTCATGTCGATCTGGCCGGACAAGGCCGATGTGAGCGATGGATTGCGCAGGTTGCGACTCGCGCTGGGCTGGAAATCTCCCCTACCCAACAGGTTTTCCAAGTATCCGCCCGAGAACAAGCTTTATCACTTCCTGATTTTGTGCTCCGGCCTGGCCGTGATCGTGACAGGACTGTTCATGATGAAGCACGTCAATACCTTCGGAATCCTGGTGCGGAATCCCTATGTTTTTGGAGATATGACCTGGGGCCTGATATATGTGCTGCACGGGCTGGCCGGTGTGGGACTGATCGCACTGATTATGGTTCATTCATACTTTGGTGTGCGGCCTGAGAAGCTCCTCATTACTAAGTCGATGGTGTTTGGCTACATGGATAGAGAGTACTTTCTCGAAGAGCACGATCCTGTGCGCTGTGGAAATGGGAAGAATGGGGAAGGCCAGTTTTGAATCGATCGGATTCGCAGTTTTCGCCTGTCCGCGAAGCCGTTGAGCCATGCGCCGGGTGAGGCGCAGGCGGACTTCGGCGAAGCCATGGTGGTGATTGCTGGCGTGGCGTGCAAGGCGCATTTCATGGCCTTCGATTTGCCGCACTCGGACGACTGCTTCGTGCAGGCCTTTCCGGCCGAGACGACCTAGTCGATCCTGATAAACCAACAGAACCCGCATAATTCCTGATGAAAACCGGCATTTGTGGTTCTACAATTTCCCCAAATGGCGCAGCAAGTGGCCGGAAAACTGGGGAAAACGATGCGACCGAAGAGCGAACCGAAGCACCCACAGCGGGAGTTATTCCAGGCGGAGTTGGAGCAGATCATCGACATGCATCATGCTCTGGTGCGGCTGGGGAAGTGCATCGACTGGGTTTCGTTTGAAGAGGCGCTGGGAGCGACGTATCATCCCACGCAAGGGGCGCCGGGCATCGCCACGCGTCTGATGGTGGCGCTGCACTACCTGAAGTACCAGCACGATCTGAGCGATGAAGATGTGGTTGCCGCGTGGGCTGAAAACCCCTATTGGCAGCACTTCAGCGGCGAGCGGTATTTCCAGCACCGGCTGCCCGTGGATGCGTCGAGCATGACGCGCTGGCGCGGGCGGCTGGGCGAGGCCGGAGCCGAGCAAATGCTGCGTGAGACGATCGCAGTCGGGATAAAGATGCGCGTGATTCGACCCGCGGATCTGAAGCGCATCAACGTGGACACGACGGTCGAGACCAAGGCCATCCGCTATCCCACCGATGCGCGGCTCTATCATCGTTGCCGGGCACGGCTGGTGAAGGTGGCGCGGGCCGAGGGTCTGACCATCAAGCAGAGTTACGAGCACGTTGGCCGCCGCTTGTTGATGCAGTCTAGCCGATATGCCCATGCCCGCCAAATGAAACGCGCGCGGGCCGCGACACGCAAGCTGAAAACGCAGTTAGGCCGCGTTCTGCGCGAGATAGAACGGCAAGTTACGGAGCCTTCGGAGAAGTTAGCTAAGTTACTGGAGACGGCGCATCGGATCTACATGCAGCAGAGGCACGACAAGAACAAAGTCTACAGTGTGCACGAACCCGAGGTTGCATGCATCGCCAAGGGCAAGGCAGGCAAGCCGTACGAATTCGGCAACAAGGCCAGTGTCGCGGTCACGAGTCGTGGCGGATGGTTCGTCGGCGCCAGGAGTTTTACGGGAAACCCCTATGATGGCCACACGCTGGCCGAGCAGATGAAACAGGTCGATAACTTGATCGGTAACAAGGTGAGCGAAGTGCACGTAGACATGGGCTATCGCGGTCACGACTATGACGGCGCGGCGACGGTTCATGTCGATAAACGGCGAAGAGGCAGGACGCCGCGAACGTTATGGCGATGGATGAAACGCCGCGCCGCCATCGAGCCCAGCATCGGACACTTGAAGAACGAACACCGGTTGGAGCGCAATCGGCTGAAGGGCGTTGCCGGAAACGCGATCAACGCCATCCTGGCCGCTGCCGCGATGAACTTCCACAAGCTCCGGGGAGCTTTTTGGCCCATTTTTCTGCGCTGCCTGTCGCTGCTCGGGAGCGGGCTTTTGAGTGCTACGGCCTCTGAAGCCTTCCAGGATCAACCCCTGTGTGCCTGAAATCGACTTTTTCAGGAACGACGACCTAAGCTTTCCTCGAAGGCCATGTTCGAGCCTTCGAGTATTTTGGCGGCGTTGCGACGCGGATTCTCTACGACAACACCACGCTGGCTGTGGCGCGGATCTTGGGCGACGGTGAGCGGCAGAAGACACGGGCCTTTTCCGAACTCCAGAGTCAACCTTCCAATACCCCAAGACCAGACTAGCTCGCAGTCACCTCGCTTCAAAAACACGCACTTCGGCGGGCTGCTCCCCACGACGAGGCGCGGCGACATAGAGGCGTTTCAGCGACCCCGAAAATGCCGATGTGCGAGATCCTACAACCGTCGGAATTCTGGTAAGCAACTTGTAGTGATTGGCGTCCGTCTGCTCGATGACTACAACGAAGCCCTCACCACATGAAACATAAATGCGCCTCTGCGTCGCATGGTAGAAAAGATCGTCGGCATCCGCGCTTGAATCCAGGGTTGCGATCAACTCGCCCGTAGTCGAATTCATCACCAGCACCTGGTCTGGATGTCGGGTACCGACAAACAACCGATGGTTTGCGTCATCCAGGCCGATTGGCACGTTCGCCAGGCCGGGATTCAGTTGCCAGGATGCAAGCAGGACGCGCCTATCGCCATCCATCACCGCCACCTGCCGAAGGGTTGGCATGTTGGCAAACACCCTCACTCCAGTACGGTCCATAGCAATACCCTGCGGCTTGTCTGAAAGAGCGATCATCCCCAACAGTTTTCCATCCGGGATGGAGATCACGGCGATACCGGTCTTGTCCGGTGACATACATCCAACGTAGAGACGCTTGGAACGCGCATCGTATTGCAACTCATCAAGATTGCTTCCAATATCGATATTGGTAATCAGATCGTAGGTCTTTCCATCGTAGATCGCCACGCTTTGGCCCCGCGTCACATAGAGTTGATCGAACTCCGGCGCGTAACGGGCGGCGGCAGGCTTCTCTCCTGCCAGCGAGCGCCATGGTTTGGCCTCCTTCAGATCGATAATCTCCAACGTCTTGCTGGTTGACGCTGTGGCAAACAGCCTTTGCCGAACCGTGTCCACTGCCATGTGATTGAATCCCCCCTGAATGCCCGGCACAGGTATTGTTTGCAATAACACCAACGGACCCTTTTCCTGGCTGCGCGCGGATACACAGGTAGAAAAAACGAGAAGTGCGAAGAGAAATCGTGCAGGATTGCGTTTCACAGAATCCTCGTAAGACTGAATTCGTCAATCGCATATAGAATAGCTGTCGATCACCTGGTCCTGCCCGTCTGCACTTGAAAGGTTTTCATGATGAGGCATTCGCTTTCATTTCTTGTATTCCTCCTCTGTTCCGTTTCTGGCTTTTGTGCGGACTCCTCTTCACCGCTCAAACTCCTCACCTCCATTCCAATGCCCGGCATCACCGGCAGAATCGATCACTTTGCTATCGACCTGCAACATCAAACAGTCTTCGTTGCAGCGTTGGGAGCAAACTCAGTTGTCGCTGTGGACATCCGGCAAGGAAAAGTCCTGGGAAGCATCACCGGGCTCAAAGAGCCGCAAGGTCTTCTGTACGTTCCTGAGAATGGGCATCTCTACATTGCGAACGGTAGCGATGGATCGGTACGCATTTATGAGGCTGCAACACTCAAGCCTCTCAAAACCGTTCCTCTCGGTGACGATGCAGACAACATCCGCTACGACGCTTCTCAAAGGATTGTTTGGGTCGGTTACGGTGGGGGTGCGCTCGCCGCTCTCGATCTGGAAGGCAACAAACTCTTCGACGTTAACATAAGCGATCACCCGGAATCTTTCGCTCTTGAACATCGCGGCGACAGAATCTACGTAAATGTTCCGCGTTCTAAGCAGGTAGCCGTCGTCGACCGCAGTGCAAGAAAGGTGGTCGCCACTTTTGGCACCGGATTGACGCTGGGGAACTATCCCATGGCGTTCGATGAAGCAGATTCCCGTATTTTCATCGGCTGTCGGCTGCCAGCAAGATTGCTCGTGCTCGACTCTGCCTCGGGAAAAACCGTCGCATCACTGGATACAGTCAGCACCACCGACGACTTGTTCTATGACGCCGCGAGACACCGCATTTACGTTCTGGGCGGCGGCGGTTACGTCGTTACCTATATTCAATCCGATGCCAACACCTACTCCGAGATCTCCCGCTTTGCTACCGGTCCCGGTGGGCGCACAGGTCTCTTCATCCCTGAGCAGGGCCTACTTCTGGTTGCAACTCCCCACAACGACAGCAAGGATGCTGCGGTACTGGTTTATCAGGTCCAGTAATTGCGGCGAGGAAACACGGTTCTGTCTTAGCAGAACTGTTCAGAGGCCAGGATGCTTGGTTGATTCCAAAGAATCCGTGTACTTGTGGTGTACTCCAAAACCGCGCATGCTGCGTTTTCTGCGTTTCCTGCGCCCCTTTAGAATCAGTAACGTGTTTAGAATCAATGAGCCATTCGAATCCGACTCCCGCCGGCGTCGCTACCTGAACCACACCATCCGCGGTTCCTTTCGTGCTGCCCAGCATTGGATCGCGGGAAGTGCGACGTTTACGACCGTGCCATCGATGAAAGCCATGCTCGAGCCAAGAATGGTCGCGACGAGTATCCAGATTCTCGCCTCTGCCGTGCAAGGGCTTTCGGCCCTCGCTGATCGCATTACGGCCTCATCGCAAGGCGTTCTCATAAAGACTATGGATTCCAATCCGGGTGAATTAGGTTCTGGAGATCGGCGACAGTGGTATGGGCACTTGCGTGCCATTCAGCCCGACACCTGGGCAAAACCACCGTCGACAAACAACTCGATTCCAGTGATAAAGCTGCTGTCGTCGGACGCCAGGAACACGGCAGCCTTTGCGATCTCATCGGGATTACCCATTCGCCCAAGCGGCACGGTGGAAACGATGCTGTTTAATCGATCCTGCCCGGCTTGAGCGGAGCCAAGTAGCTCGCGCAAGCCCTCCGTGTCAGTCGAACCAGGGCTGATGGCATTCGCTCGAATTCGACGGGCCTTGATCTGTCCGAACACCGGCTCGACGATCGCCTTGCGCATCTTGTACATGGATCGCCCGGCCTCGGTGCGCAGCTTGTGCCGGATCGCTTCCTTGACCGTGGCTTGGTATGGCGGCGGCTCGCCGGCGGTCTCGATAGTCTCTTGACGGGAGGCTCAGATATATCAAAGCAAGTCTTGCAAACAATCGATTGTCCTAATATAATTATTAGCCGTGTAAAAGTTCTCAAGAAATGGCAGATGCAAAATCGACGCGGGGGTGTCGGCAAACGCATGAGTACCCATGCCTTGGGAACTGCATGGCAGCCAACCTCAACCAGAGTGGTCTTATACCGAGTCCCCGGAATGCGAACGCGAAAGAATGCGGGGATTCTTCATTCGTAGTAAAGGAGGACAACATGCTTAAGATGGACTACAACCGTCGACAATTCATTGCTCTAGCGGGTGCAGCGCTATCTGTTCCCGTTGTTTCACCTGTATTCGCCGAACTTTCCGGCGAAGTGAAATGCTTGGTATTTGACGCAGACGGAAATCCTTTGCCGACAGGCTCCCTGTCTTTGGAACGCTTTCACCTTTGCGACTCTCTGTTGAGGCCGTTCACCGTGGATTTCCAGACCAGTGCCGGCGAAATTCGCTTTACGCCGCCAACAGAAAGACCGTTCCGCATCTCAGTGCCGTTGACGGTACCGGGGTTTGGCGAGGTATTTGCCTACGCCGACGATAGCGGCGCGGGGTACACCCCCAGCACGCTGGGCAAAGCCAGCCCGTTGGTGTTGAACTATGCCTTTGCCCGCGATCGCATGGCGACAGTGCGCAAGTTGGAAGCAGATTGCAAGCAAACGGGCGTCGTAATTCCACCGGAGGCGCAACAGCGCATCGATGCAGCACAGGCCAGTCTCAAGCGCGCCGAAGCTGTAGCTAATGACCGTACGGCTCAAGTTCGCGCATCCATGGAATCCCTACGCGACTCGCTTTGGGCAGCAGAGCTATTATCCCTTGCGCGCGCCAGGACAATCATTGAGCGCAATACAGCGCGTACCGGATTCCTCTTCGGCTGCGATGGCTTCGGTCTTGCCGCCGGTTATCCTGAAACGCTGAATCAATTCCAGGCGGTGTTCAACTACACCACGATTCCCATCTACGAAGGTTGGGTCGAACCCCAAAAGGGCCATCCTGATTATTCGTTTTTTGAAGCGGCGCTCAACACGCTCATCGGCACGACAATCATTCCCAAAGGACACCCGGGAATCTGGCTTGAGCCGGAAAACACGCCAAAGTGGCTGCAGAATCTCAGCTACGACGAGACCAAGAAGTATTGCCTCGCGCATGTGCACCAAGCCATCAGCCGGTATCGTCATCGTGTTCACGTGTGGGACATTGTGAATGAAGCGCATGTGCAGCCGGAAGTTGACCGTGGGATGAACGGTTTTACCCGCGAACAGAACGTGGATCTTACAGTTGCTGCCTTGCGGACCGCGCGCGAAGCAGATCCAACATGCTATCGCGTCATCAATCTTACCGGCACATGGGCCGATTACTACATGGGCTTGCACCCGTCCGGCAATTGGCAACGGCGCCCCGCTCCCTGGCAGCAGAGCCCATACGATTACTTGACGATGCTGCGTGACGCGGGAGCCGAGTATGAGGCAATCGGCTTGCAGTTCTATCACTCCGGACGCGACTTCGTAGAGTTTGAGCGCAACATCGAAAGCTTCAATCATTTCGGGAAAGACATCCATGTCACCGAGATGGGTTTCCCGTGCTCGATTGCTCCATTTGCCGGCCAGGATCAACAGCAATATGCATTCTGGGGCGGCGGAATTGGCGGCGAGAAGATGGCCTGGCACAACGAGTTCACTCAAACGGTCCAGGCCGATTGGGTTGAATATGCTTACACCATCTCCTACAGCAAGCCGTGGATGAAGGCCATCTCCTATTGGGACTTCAATGGCATAGGCAACGACGGTTATGTCCAGGTGGATGGCACGCCCAGGGAAAGCTACTATCGCATGAAGAATCTCATAGGAAAATGGCGTAACCAATCGTGAGCCCATGTTGATACGGCGACTGCCGGATTTGTACGGATTATGCGTCTGAATCGCATCATAAGCCGCCGTCTGACGTTGAGACGGCTCTGCAACAACTCCAGAATCGGAATGCGAGGAACTGAGGGAAATCATGCTAAACCAAAATCGTAGGGACTTTCTCAAGTTTGCTGCGTCAGTTAGCGGCGCAGTGATTTTAAATGAGACAAAACCTTTGTATGCCGAATCTCAGATTGTTCCGGGTCCCGTACGAGCCTGGAGGACGAGCGCGCAAGAAAAGTTCCAGCCGGTCGAGTCACCGCCGCAATGGAAAACGGGTGAGGAATTGTCGCCGCTGGCGATCTATCTCGAACCCGCCACGACATATCAAGAAGTCCTCGGTTTTGGCGGTGCTTTCACCGACGCCTCGTCCTATCTTCTGCACCTGATGGAGCCGGATGCCCGCCGTGCGCTTTTGTCGGATCTCTATGGACAATCGGGGCTGCGCCTTTCGGTGGGACGAACCTGCATCGGAACAAGTGACTTCTCAACGAAGATGTACAGTTACGATGACACTCCGGAACCCGATCCGGAGTTGAAACATTTCAGCATCGACCAGGACCGGGCCTGGATTTTGCCTGCATTGCGCGAAGCGCAGGAGATTAATCCCGATCTCTACTTGTTCTCGTGCGTATGGAGCCCTCCCGGATGGATGAAGAGTGGAGGCTCGATGCTCGGTGGTTGCATGAAGGAACGCTGGTTCGGAGCCCATGCTCAGTATTTCGTCAAATTTCTTCAGGGTTATGCGGATGCTGGAGTCAAAGTCAAAGCCGTCACGGTCAATAATGAGGTGGATACAGACCAGGACGGGCATTTCCCTGCCACGCTCTGGGCCCAGCAACATGAAATGGTTTTCGTCGCGTCTTTTCTGGGCCCTGCTCTGGAAAAGGCTGGGCTGAACACAAAGATTTGGATCCTTGACCATAACTACAATCTGTGGGGGCGGGTGGCCGACGAACTGAGCAATCCACAAGTCGCCAAGTACGTGGACGGTGTGGCCTGGCACTCTTATGCGGGAACACCCGACGCAATGACCCGCATCCATGAGATGTTTCCCGATAAGCACATGTATTTCACGGAAGGGGGACCGCCGGCCAATATGTTTGGTCCGTCGGAGGAGCGGCACCCGGGAGAGCAGCTCCGGCGCGATGATTCTTCCTATGGAACGGACTGGAGCAGATGGTCCAGCTCTTTCACAGGTATGCTTCGGAACTGGTCCAGGTGCATCTGCGTCTGGAACCTGCTGCTCGATGAAAACGGACGCCCAGACATCACCAATCCGGCTCGTCCTATGGGCCGTGGAGGACTTGTCTCCATCGACTCGAAGACGAAAGAACTCTCGTACAGCGGGAATTACTACGCATTCTCGCACTATTCGAAACTCATTCAAAGAGGCGCGCGTGTTTTCGCATCCTCCGGGGATGTATCTGGTGTTGACCATGTGGCGGCCGAGAACCCAGATAAGAGTCGCGTGATGGTGCTGACCAACAGCAACAAAGCCGAGAAACAGGTGCACTGCAGGCTCGGAGACCGGATCCTCAGTGTGGCGCTGCCTTCGGACTCCATTACATCTTTCGATTGGTAGATCGTCAGCTGATCTTGGAACAGGTGGTGCGCGAATTGGGGGAACACGTAGATTCGCGCGCCACAGGCTGCGGATCAATTGGCACAATTTCCAGAATCGTCACCCCGCCATCGGAGGTGTCTGACCAGCCCATGTGCGGTAACCAGGTCACTGTTTTCGTCGATGACCGCCCAGAAAGGTCCGAGCAAAGTCTGTAAGGCGTGACGGATTGTCCCTAGCGCAGGGCTTCGGATTCTGTTTGACGCTTCTTGAGAACTGGGCATATAATCGGCCTTGCTCTGGAACAACCGATTGTCTACAGGATGTACGAGTTCACGACGGGTTTTTTGGGAATCGCACGTAACAACGATGCGATCGTCGGACGGAGCAGAATCTGCGAGCGTTGCAATCTCGCAAATGCAGTGGCACGTGTCAGTGAATTCAATTCAAGATGCGAGGTGGAATCCGGTGCGCGCGTCAGTATCGTCGTTAGCATTGGTCGCGGTCGTTTGTTTCTCCGGAGTCGTTGCTCAAGCGCAGCAGGTGCCGGTCCAATCCTGGATCACTACCACCGATGAGCACGGGATCGTCGTAGGTCTCGAAGAGCAACCCAATCTCGTCTTTGGCAGCAATACAGAAGATGCCGTCCCCGCCATCCACGTCGATGAAAAGGTAATCTATCAGCGGATGGAAGGCGGCGGTGCTGCGTTCACTGACGGTGCCGCCTGGCTGATCAACGAGAAGCTGTCCCCCGTGCAGAGAGACGAAGTCATGAAGCGTCTCTTCGATCCGGTTGCCGGCATCGGCGTCAGCTTCTTGCGCAATCCGATCGGGTCGAGCGACCTGACTCGCGAATGGTATACGCTCGACGACAACGCGGCGGACCGCAACGATCCGGACCTGCCGCACTTCAGCATCGATCACGATCTGGCCGACATCATTCCCCTGACGCTGACGGCGCGCAAGCTGAATCCGAAGCTCACATTGATGATCAACGCGTGGAGCCCGCCGGCCTGGATGAAGTCGAGCGGATCGCTGGTGGCGGGTGACGTGCTGCCGCAGTACTACGTCCACCACGCCAACTATTTCGTGAAGGCGATCCAGGCCTATGCGGCGCACGGGCTGCACGTGGATTATGTGAGCCTCAACAACGAGCCCACGTGCTGCCAGGATGTCAATTACCCGTCGCTGCGCACCATTACTTCCGCGGAAATGGCGACGATGCTCAAGGACAACTGGTTCCCGGCCTTCAAGAAGAACCACATGACGACCAAGATCCTGCTCCTCGACTACAACTGGAGCGCCGCCGATCTCGTCGAGCCGCTGCTTGCCGATCCGGCGATCCGGAACTCACCCTTTGTGGGCGGCGTTGCCTGGCACGGCTATAGCGGCCTCCCGTCCATTCAATCCGAGCTGCACGGCCGCTATGGCGTCGAGATGTTTATGACGGAGCGCTCCGGATTCGGCGCCGGCAGCAAGCAGCAGAAGCAGGACATGCGCGACATGGTGAACGTCTTCCGCAACTGGGGGAAGAGTTTCGTAAAGTGGCCGGTCGCCACCGACGAGAACCTCGGGCCCTATCGCGGCGGATGTGCGGTCTGCACTGGCCTCGTGCTCGTCCACGCGAACGACGCGCGCGCCGGCGTGGTGGAATACACTACCGAGTACTATACGCTCGGCCAGTACACGAAGTTCGTACCCAATGGCGCGGTTCGCATTCAATCGGATGACAATCCGAAGGTGCTGAACGTCGCCTTTCAGAATCCCGATGGCTCGCTGGTGCTGATGGCCTACAACGACACTGCGGACCCGCAGAGATTCAAGATCGTTTGGCACGGCCGGGCGCTCTATACCACCCTGCCGATTGATACTTCTGTCACGTTCGAATGGCGAGGCGATGGCAAATAGACTCAGGCCAATGCTCAATTTCTCGCCAGCTTGCCAGTGGGCCGGTGGGGCAAGATCGAAGAGATTGGCGCACTGGTCTGCTACCTCTGCTCAAAGGCCGCCCGCTTCATCACCGGAACGGATATTCTGATCGGCGGCGACTGGACCGCAAAATAGCACGCCCTGCCCGTACATGGTTTTCTGTGCCCGGCACATGGGGGGCATATGTCGGACACAGAGTGACCGGCTGCCTGGCCCCGCAGCTCTAGGACCACTGCAGGGTGTAAACGGAGCCGGCGGCCAGGTCGAGATCCACGGAGTTCGTTCCCACCACGAGCTGGGTCCGCGTCTGCTGGCCGGTGTTGGTCAGCACCACGACAAAACTTCCGTCCGGATTGCGGAAGCCCACGTGCGACACGTTGCTCTTTGAGGTCTGCGCCGCGCTGTCGCCCAGGCTGTCCGACTGAAACACCTTGGCTCCGCGCCGCACGTGCTTGGAATAGTGCGCAATCGCCCAGAAGCGGCCACTGCGCTCCACCTTGTGCGTATCGTTCCATACGGTAATAACGCCAGCCCCAGCCCCTGTCCGCGGGACATAATGGTCTTCGGGATCGCGATGACCAATATAGGGAGTCCCGTGCTCGTCGAGCGCCAGATTCCAGACCGTAATCGATTTGGCCCAGTTTCTCATCACGCTGTTGGCCCACTCGCCCCAATCGGCCCAATTGGCCATTGGATCGGTACGTGGAACGCCGGGATCGTGTAACGGTCCGCCCTCTGTGAAGTAAGCGTTCTTCTCCGGAAAGGCATTGTGCACCTGGGTCATCCCGGTGGGATCGCCCGCGTATCCGTGCCACGCCACGCCATCCACATACTCGTATAGTTCGGGATTGCTCAGCTCGCCGATGGCGCGTCCCCACAGGTTGAAGTTGTGATCCAAAACCCAGATCTTGGTGGAGCTTCCCGATTTTCGGAGCAACGGGCCTAGGTACCGGCGCACAAAGAGGATCTCGTCCTCCTGCGCCCACAGGCATGACGGGTACCGGCCGTCCACAGTGGTATCGACTTCGTTTTGCACCGTGATGGCGTTAATCTCCACGCCTTCCGCTTGATACGCATCGAGGAACATCTTGATGTAGCGGGAGTAGGGCTCGAGCGTGGTCTTGCGGATGGTGCCGCCCAGCATCGAATTATTGAACTTCATCCACGCCGGCGGACTCCATGGCGATGAGAATAGAAACAGCTCGGGATTGAGCTTGCGCGCCGCCTTCAGGGTGGGGAGGATGTAGGCTTTGTCGTGGTCGATCGAAAACCGCTTCAGATCCGGATCCGGATCGGTGCCTTCGTCGAAGCTGTACACAGACCGCGAATAGTCGCTCGATCCGGTGCAGGTCCGACAAACGTTCAGGGCCATCTCGTCGGGAGCAAAGAGCTCGTTCATCAAGCCGGCCCGCTGTTCCTCCGGAATCTGGCTAAGCACCCAGCAGGATGCGTCGGTGAATGCGGCGCCGAAACCCAGTACCTCCTGCCGCGTCGCGCCCGGATTGAGCACGATTGCGTCCGAAGCGAGCTGCGATACGGGCCTCCAGCTCAGGGCCGGCCCCGATGCGTGACGCCGGTCGCCAAACGTGCTCCACACCTGCACCGGCCCTGAAGCGGCCGCAGCCTCGGCGAGCGCCGGCAGTCTCTTGGCTAGAGCCAGAGCAGCGGCGGTAGCCGATGCTCCCTTTAGAAAGCCTCTACGTGAACTCTCCATCATGATTTCCGTCCTCTCTCTGGTTCTGCGGCGGAACTGCAATCGTTCTCGCCGGTTTCTCTGCGCAGAGATCCACTCTCTGCGCAGCATGTTGTTGATCTACCGTGCATGGCGGCTAAAGCAGGCGCCGCTTCTGTCTCTGGTGCGGGCCATGCGGATGTGGCAGTCTACTAGCGCCCGTCATTGCAGGCATATAGAACGCTCGAGCCGTTCCATTTTTGTGCGTCGTTGGCGCAATGCTCGCCGCTCAGGTGCACTTCCACGAAGTGAAGCCGAGTCAGCCAAGGCTTGGATCCATCCGACACGTGAAGTGATCAGCGCGAATGCAAGTGCAATACGAAAGGGCGGGGGTCGAGACCCCCGCCCTTTCATTTACTTCGGAAAACCACCCTCTGCGGTTTAGAAGGAGAACCGGGCCGCGAGCTGAACCGTTCGACCGCCGCCGTCGGTTCCTGTGATCCGACCGACACTGGTGGAAGGAGTCCCGGAGAGCAGCGCGGCGTGACTGAGCGTGCTGTTAGGAAGGCTGAAGGCTGGATGGTTGAAGATGTTGTTCGCATCCATCCGAATCTGGAGTTTGCCTCGCTCCCATCCGGGGAAACTCAAACTCTTGGCCAATGAGAAATCGAACCACACCATATCAGGCCCAACTAGCGAATTTCTCGGGTTGGTGCCGAAGGTATTCGCTGCCGGCGATTTGTACGCTAGCTGATTGAACCACGAGTTGATATTACCCCCGGAACCCGGATTCCCAGACAGGTTAGGATACCAAGCCGCCTCACTATTGCCATCGGGCGCCCCCGACCCCGCTAGGTCGCCATCTAGGTTAGGGTCGTCCATAATCACCGTAAATGGAGTTCCCGACTCGGCTATGTAGTCGCCGGATGCCTCCCAACCGCCCAGCACCGCATCGCCTATATCCGAGCTTAGGTATTGATGTCCCTTTCCGAGCGGTACCCGATAGAGCACCGTCCCCTTGAGGACGTTTGGCCGGTTAAGATTCGACTTCGCATAGTTGGCCGCGGGATTAAACGCGTCCTGATAGTACGAGTCTCCGAACTGTTCCCCCCAGCCGGAATCGTCCATGTCGTCCTTCAGCACGGACCATGTGTAAGCGGCTTCGAGAGCCAAGCCATGGCTCATTGGTTTGTGAAGCATGAATGACGCCGACTCGTAATTCGAAATGCCATTGTATGAGCCGGTACGCGAGCCGCCGGAACCAACACCAATGCCGGCGAACTGCGGGTACGGCCGGGACGCCTGGCCCTTGCCGAGATTGGCCGCGGAAAGCTGGTTGATATCAGACAAGAACATCATGTTTTCCCAATGGGCGCCGACGTATTGCCCCTCTGCCACCATATTTCCGGGCAAACGATATTGCACGCCGCCCATCCACTGCCAGCCGTTCTGAATTGGGAGTTGGTAAGGGGTATAAGGGATCACGCCGCTTCCCTGGGGGTTTGCAGGGGTGATGTAAGCGGAAGGGGTGCGGGCTGCAGTGCCGCTAAGAATGGGCAGATTCGACCCACTCCCCGATAGCTGCACCACCGGTGTGGTGGCAGTACCGGCCTGGCCGCCCACAAAGCCCGAGCCGAAGCCCATCGGTCCGCCCACGGTGTCCTCGCTCCACAGCGAAGCGTATTGCCCCACGCCGCCGCGCACCACCCACTTATTCGTGGCTTCCCAGGCGAATCCGAAGCGAGGCATCACAGCGGTCTTGTTCGCGTTGCTCTTATTCCGCGCTCCGCTCAGGCTTGCAAACCAAAGCGAGCCCAACGGGTTGATAGGATAGGTTGTCCCTCCGCTGACGTAGGAGCTGCCAAGCGGATCGGCAAGGGTCGGGTCAAATCCACCCGCATTGTTGTACTTTTCCCACGATCCGCCATGCGTTTCCGAGCGCACCCCGATGTTGATGGTCAAGTTCGGCCGCAACTTGATGTCGTCCTGAACATAGAACGAAGGATTGTTGGCCCGCATGTAGTGTTTCGGTGTAGTGTTTGTATTCCATGACTGCACATCTCCCAACAGGAAGTCGGTATAGCCAGTTTCCGAGACCGCGGCATTGCTGGTGGTGTACTGGCCAGAGAAACCCAGGGTTGCGCCGTTAATGCCGCCCCATGGAGTCGAGTTATCCTGCTCCATCAGCACCTCGACGCCAAAGTGCAGGATATTCTTGCCTTTTATCCAGGTGAGCGAATCCGAGGCAACGAAGCTGTTCTGGATGAAAAGCGCCTCCGTGTTGGGGGAAATAGTCCCGTTCCCGCCGGTTCCACTGATATTGATCGACGGCAGGACATCCGCGGTAGAGAACTTCAATCCAATCTTGGCGATGACACCCTGGTTCAGGGACGCTTGAGCATAGTAATCCGCCTCCCGGTTAAACGAAAAACGCGCTTCGTTGACCAGGTTCGCCCTGATGCTCCACACATCCGAGAGCTGCCCGTTCCCGCCGTCGGACGATTGATTCTGGCAATTGACCGGGCAATTCGGACTGCCGGCAGCCAGCACGACCGGCGTGTAGCGCTCGATGATCGAAAAGTCGATGCGGTTCGTCGGAGTAACGTTGTAGTCCAATCGCCCAATCTGCTTGGCTAGGTTGCCATTGCCAGCCGCCAGATACTTGTAATTGTTTGACAATGTACCGTTTCCTTGCTGGCCGGCAAGGAAGTAACTGCTCTGGATGGCTTTAGCAACCGGATCGAAATCGGCCGTCGGAATCACCAAATCGGTACTGGCGCCCGAGGGGTCAGCGGTCGAGCACTGAGCGATATCGGCTGCGGTTCCAGACGTCAATGCCGTGCCGCCATGGGCAGCGTCAAGGGTCAGAGCATTTCCAAAAAGCGCAGGATTGAAACAACCTGCGATCATGGCTGCAGTTGGCTCTGTAGCCGTGTTGAACCCGCTGTTGGGGTTTTTCAACTGTTGATAGTTGTAATAGAAGAACATTTTGTTCTTGATGATCGGGCCGCCTAGCGACCCGCCGAAGTAGTTGTAACGCACCTTCCCTTTGGCGCCGTTGTTGAAGTAGGATCTCGCATTCAGGTCGTCGTTCTGGATGTAATCGTAGGCAGAGCCGTGAAGTTTTTCGGACCCGCTCTTGAGGATGACGTTGAAGACCGAACCGCCGCCGCCGTATTGGGAGGGAGCGTCTGTGCCAATCACGTTGAGTTCGGACACGGATTCGCTTATGCCCTGGTCGGTGTTGGCGCTATGCGGCAGCCAGATCGAGCCGCCGTCGACCAGATAGCTGGAGAAGTAGGGCATGGTTCCGTTGATGGCCTGATCGAACTGGGGGTCGTTATTACTACCGCCGCCACCGTTGCCGTGCCCCCCTGACACGCCGGTAGCGCCGGGAAGCAGCTTCAGCAGTTCTGTGTAGCCATTCGACGGATTGGTGTTCGGAAGGTTGCTCAACTCGTTGGTTGTCAGGGTGGTTGTCACCTGGGCATCCTCCGTCTTGAGCAGAGGAATGTCGGAGGCATTCACCTCGACCACTGCGGTGGCCGCCCCAACCTTTAATTGGGCATCAACGGTAATGTTTCCGACTTCAAGCGGGATCCCGCTGCGCTTGTATGATGCGTAGCCTCCCTTGCTGAATTCAACCGTGTAGGTTCCGGGCAGAATCGAATTGGTGTCGTACAAACCGTCGTTATTCGTCACGTACTTATTGGTCACACCGGTATCGGTGTTCGTTACGGTGACGTTTACGCCTGGCACCACCGCACCGGTAGAGTCGGTCACTGTGCCGCGAATATCACCGGAGTTCGAATTTTGCGCACAAATGGAACTCGCCAAGCCGAGCGCGAGCCCACATAACATCAGCATCCAGCTTCGCCTGACCATATTTCCTGCCTCCTAATGTGCCTTTGTGTTGAAAAATGTCGGGATCGGTACCCTAACTCCGGCACCGACGCCGTACCGATCTGTTAGGACCCACTGACTTAAGGGCGCCAAACCCTTAAGGCAAACGATTGTGTTATGCACTTCACCACGTTGTTTTGGATTGCGGCGCAAGTAAAGCATACCAATGGATGGGCTGTCAAGGGGGAAATTGTAAACGATATTCAAGTTGGTCTTCCAAAGAGCACAAATACGGCTCAAGATTGGCCTCATTCTTTCCAAACGAGGCCGTACAGGAAGGAGCAAAAGGCGCCGGAATTTGGCCTGAGCTCGAACCAAGTCCTTTAGTAAATCGCTTCAGACAGGTCGGAACGGGCAAGAGCTTCTTGCTCTGTATACTGCACTCGGGCTCTCACGTGCGGCTCTCACGCCTCTCTTCGCCAGCCCGAGAAAAATTGCAACATTTTCTCCGTTTCGGAAATACCAAACAATCGTTTGCTTTAGCTATTGGCCGCCGCCAAGCGCCCGATCAAAGAAGCGCGCCATGATCTGGTCCGCCTCCCGGGACTCCGGCAGATTCGGGTTGTACCAGAAGCAATGATTGAGCCCCTCGAAGACCACAAGCCGCGCGTCCACGCCCGCGCGCAGAAAAGCGCGGTGCAGAATTGTCGTGTCGCTGAGGAGCATGTCGCGGGTGCTGGTCATGAACAGCGTGGGTGGCATGCCGTGCAAATCTGCGAAGAACGGTGAGAGCACCGGATTCTTCGGGTCGGCCGAGCCCACATACACGGCTAGCCACTGCACTCCTTTCGGCCGGGTGTCCGGAGGACCAGCGAGGCCAGGCACGCCGTAGATGTACTGCGAGTCTCCGGTTTTGGTGAAGTCTCCACCGCCCGAAAAAACACCCAGCGCGCCGGGAAGCGGCAACCCAAGCTGCTTGATCTGCACGGCAACCTCAGGTGTAAGAACCGCCCCCGCTGAAGATCCATAGATCGCAATCCTCTCCGGCTTGTAGGTCTTGAGCAATTCCTTGTACACCGCGACCGCATCGTCCACCGCGGCGGGAAACGGATGCTCCGGCGCGAGGCGATACAGAACGGCGATCACCTTGGTCTGTGTGAGATTCGCGATCGGAACGGACTCGATCAGCGAGCCGGAGTCGGCGGTGAAGCCGCCGCCGTGAAGATTGATGAGCACGCGATCGGCTTTATCGGGTGGAATCGTCAACGGCGTCACGATGTGCACTGGCACGCCGGCGATGGTGGAGGAAGTGATGTCCACCGGATAGGCGGAGCGATACTCCTCGAGCGCGGTCTGCTTATGTGCATCGGACCGGATGTGGGCAACGGAACTTTTATCTGTAACCTCCATGCCGGAGCCCTCTGGAACGAGCGATTCCTGGGCCTCGGGGCTGATTGTCTCGGGGACCGGTACGACCCGCGTGATGTAGGCCGTTCCGCGTTCATCGATGTGGCTGGTGACGGCGGGTTCAGAAGAACTGACCTGTGCCTGCTGCGCGAAAAGAACCGGCGGCGCTAGAAGCGCGGCCGTTATCACATAAAGACGTAATCTCATCATGTCTCTCCACTCCGGATGCACTCCGCTGAAGAATGAGCGTGTGCCGGTTCAAATCGGTTTAGTCAACGGCACTTTTCTAGAGGATCGCGCTGCAGAATGTCAACGCGGGCTCCGCGTGACCGGGCCACGACGGCGCAGCCGGCTTCGCATTGGCGTGCATCGTCATCCTCCTGCTTTGGGCGCCGATTCCCTCGGCGGCGACGCGGCCCGATGCGAACCCGAAGACAAGTGCAGAGTTGACAGGGGCCCTCGCGGAGATTAAGACTTTATGCGCTGTTTGCCCATACCCGCCGACCGTTCGAAACCCTTTCAGCATCGTCGAGAGTGACAAACCGGCGGCCTTTTTCTTGAACAGCGAAAACGATTACGGAACACATCGAAATCTGCTTCCGAGCGCATCCCGGAACTGAAAAGAGAGAAGAGATGTTGAACGAGCAAGCAAATTCTCCCGATCTTGAGCCCTCCCGTGCGCCCGGCATTGGCCGCCGCGATCTGCTGCAAGGCGCTGCTGCTCTTTTGGGAACGGCCCTAATTTCCCCGTGCGGAAGCGCCGCACAAGCCGCCTCCGCGCAGCCGAAGACGAAAGAAAGCGCGCCCGCCTCCCGGCCTGTCGTTGTCGCTTCCGACGAGACCGCAATTGCGGAAACCGTCGCGGGCAAGGTCCGCGGCTACCTCCGCGAAGGGATCTTCACGTTCAAAGGCATTCCTTACGGCGAGACTACTGCCGGCAGCGGGCGGTTCGCGCCGCCGCGCGCTCCGCAGCCATGGACCGGCGTGCGCAGTTCGATGCACTACGGCCCGGTTTGTCCGCAGGCTCCGCGCGGAACTTGGGGCGAAGATGAAGAGTCTTTCCTTTTCGACTCCGAGGACGGCTACCCCGGAGAGGACTGTCTTCGTCTGAACATCTGGACGCCCGGCATCCAAGGCGCGAGCAAACGGCCGGTCATGGTGTGGCTGCACGGCGGCGGCTTCGTTTCCGGCTCGTGCCAGGAACGTAGCGCCTACGAAGGCGAACGTTTGAGCCGGCGGGGAGACGTGGTGGTGGTCTCGCTCAACCACCGGCTCGGTCCACTGGGATTCCTCAACCTCATCCAGTTCGGCGAGCCGTATGCGGCCTCGGCGAACCTGGGCATGCTCGACATTGTCGCTGCGCTCGAGTGGGTGCGCGATAACATCGGCAACTTCGGCGGCGACGCGAGCAACGTCACGATCTTCGGCCAGTCCGGCGGAGGCGGCAAGGTAGGAGCTCTGATGGCGATGCCGGCGGCGCAGGGTCTCTTTCATCGCGCTATCGTGCAGAGCGGATCGTTCCTGCGCGCGCTCGTGCCGGAACGCTCAGAGATCTTGACGCGCGCGGTCTTCGACGAGCTCAACCTCAGCCCCTCGCAAGTCGACAAGCTGCGGAGCGTTCCCTTGCAGACGCTGATCGCCGCGGGCGACGCGGCGCTGCGCAAGACCCATCCGCCCACGCCGCTGGCCTGGAACCGCGTGGCCGACATTCTCGGCTGGGGCCCGGTGGTGGATGGCCGATACCTTCCTCATCATCCCTTCGATCCCGCCGCCCCGGCTATTTCGGCACAAGTTCCCATGCTGATGGGCACCACGCTTAACGAGTTCACGACTTCACTCAACCATCCCGAGCTTGAGGCGATGACCGAGGTCGAGGCCAGCCGGCGGCTTGAGGATATGTACGGCGTCGATCCCAAACGCATCCTCGAGGTCTTCCGCGCCTCTCACCCGGGCGCGAAGACCTTCGACCTTTTTTCTCTGGCCATGTCCGCGCAGGTGCGGCAGGGAGCGGTGATCCAGGCTGGATTAAAGGCAGCGCAGGGCACGCCTTCTTATCTTTACTGGTTCCAGTGGAAGACGCCGGAGCTCGATGGCAGGCCCCGCGCTATTCACTCCATCGACCTGCCTTTCTGTTTCGACAACACGGACCGCTCGGAGAGTCTGACTGGCGGCGGTCCTGTTCCGCGCGCGTTGGCCGCACGCGTGAGCGAGGCATGGATCCAGTTTGCGCGCACTGGCAATCCCAACCACGGCGGCCTTCCGCACTGGCCGACATTCTCCGCCGCCACCTGCCCCACCATGATCTTTGACAACCAATGCACGCTGCAGAACGATCCAGATCGCGCCGAGCAACTGGTCATTCAACGCTCTTGACCGCTGGCAGCCGATCGCGCTCCCGGAGCCGCTCTTCAGCCACAAATCACATGCTGCACCGGCACACCCGGCTTGCAGGATGACGCACTGAATACTTAGTCGAGGAAAACGTGTCCGCTTTCATACGCAATACCCGCCGTGATTTTCTTCAGCTCTCCGGCTACGCCGCCGCGGCCATGGCCTCCGGAGTTCGCGCGTGGAGTCAGCTCACCACCCAGAGTCGTTCGCTACAGGCCTGGGTCACCGCCGATACGCGGCGCTTTGCCAAGCTTGATTGCCCCGGCTGGAAACCGGCAGGGGCCGATACCCATGCGGTCGTCCAGATCGATCCCAACACCTGGTATCAGGACATTCTCGGCTTTGGCGGAGCCTTCACCGACGCCTCTTGCTACCTCTTCTCCAAGCTCAACTCCGCGGACCGCGCCGCGATCCTGCGCGATCTCTACGGACCGGACGGCCTGCGGTTCTCCGTCGGCCGCACGTGCATCGGATCGAGCGACTACACCACAAGCATCTACAGCTTCGATGAGAGCGCGGAGCCCGATCCCGAGTTGACCAAGTTCAGCATCGATCACGACCGCGCGTACATTCTACCCACCTTGCGCTTCGCCCAGGAGGTGAATCCCGATCTGTTCCTCTTCTCCGCGCCCTGGAGCCCGCCGGCGTGGATGAAGTTCAACAACTCCATGCTGGGCGGCTCGATGCATCGCAAGTACTTCGCGTCGTACGCCCAGTACTTCGTCAAGTTCCTGCAAGCCTATGCCTCAGCTGGCGTCACCATCCGCGCCACCTCGGTGCAAAACGAAGTCGACACCGATCAGGATGGCACCATGCCGGCGTGCATCTGGTCGCAGCAGGATGAAGTGGTCTTCGTCAAGAACTTCCTCGGGCCGGCCTTAAGGAATGCCTCCCTTGACACCAAGATCTGGATTCTCGATCACAACTACAATCTGTGGGGCAGAGTCCTCGATCAGCTCAGCGATCCCGACCTTTGCAAATACGTCGATGGCGTCGCCTGGCACATTTACGAAGGCACCCCGGACGCCATGACCCGTGTGCACAATGCATTTCCCAACCAGAGCGCCTACGCCACGGAGTATTCAGCGGTGATCACCGACGCGGACTTCGAGACCGATTGGAGCGCGTGGTCGCACACCTTCGCCGATGTGCTCAGGAACTGGGCGCGCTGCATCGTGGGCTGGAACCTGGCGCTGGATGAAAAAGGAACACCGAACAAGGGACTGGGGACGGCCGGCGGAATTGTCACCATCCATTCGGAGACGCAGAAGATCACCCGCAGCGGCCAGTACTGGGCCTTTGCGCATTACTCGAAGGTGGTTCAGCGCGGGGCGCGCGTTCTCTCGTCGACCGGCGCCATGCCCGATCTCGATCACTTGGCCTTTGCCAACCCCGACGGCACACACGTACTCGTGCTCACCAACCGCGCCGGCCTGGAGATGCAGGTTCCATGCCGGTTCGCTGAATCGGAGCTGCAAGTCACGCTGCCGGCAAACTCCGTAGTCACGTTGTTGTGGTAAGTCCGGCGCAGATTTTAATGTCTGCGCGCAATCAGTAACCCCTTTCAATGTTCCAAACACAATAGGAGAGATCATGATTGACAAAGTCGAGAGCCTCCTCAACGATTTTGAGAGTGGCAAACTAACCCGCCGCCAGATTACGGTTTCTCTGGCAGCCCTGGCCGCGGGAGCGCTCGTTTCTCCGCTCGCGCGGGCAGAGGATGCGGGCCCGCAGAGCTTTTCAGCCATCAGCTTGAACCACGTCACCCTGAAAGTTCCAGATATCCAGAAGACCTCGTGCTTCTACCAGGAGTTCTTTCAGATGCCGCTGCGGCAGCATTCGCCCACCGTTCATATTCTCGGCGTGGGCAGCTCGTTCTTCGGCCTCGAACAGGACCAAAGCCAGCCCGGACACCTCTCTCACTACGATTTCGGAATCGCCAGCTTCAACGCCGACCAGATTCGCGCGGCACTCCGCAAGCGCAACCTGGAGATCGAGGACGAACGCTCCTCCGAGTCCTTCAAATTCCGCGATCCAGATGGATTCGTGGTGCAGGTCAACGGCCCGGACTATGTGGGGCACGTAAGCTGAACGGAAAGCGCATGAACCGCCGGCGGCCGGCCCGAATGGGCTGCGCCGCGGCGGTGTACTCCAGCGGAGCGGGATCATGAATCGTCGAAAGTTTCTTAGGACATCAGGCGCCTGCCTGGCTGCGCACAAGCTCGCGCGTTATGCCAGCGGTTTCGAGAGGATGGCATCGATGGATACCACATCGGACGCCGCTGCCGGGGCGGGCAGCATCCGCGTGAACCAAATCGGCTACCTTCCGGGCTGTCCCAAGGTGGCCTCGGTCAGCGTTCCCGCGCGGTCTTTTCGGGTTCGCTCACTGGCTACGAACGCGGTCGTCTTGCAGGCTGGCCTGAGCGCTCCGCACGCCGATCCCGCCTCCGGGGACACGATTCGCCGGGCGGATTTTTCCGCGCTGCGAACGCCGGGCCAATATCGAATCGAACTCAACACGGGAGCGCAAGGCGACCCGTTTCGCGTGGGCCACGATGTCTACGCACAGGCCCTGGAGCTGACCATGCGCTCCTTCTATGGCCAGCGCTGCGGCTGCGAGGTCAACCTCGACGCCAAGCACGCGCATCCGCAGTGCCACATGGAGTCGGCCTTCCATCCCTCCTCAGGGAAGACGGGCGCGGCTAACAACTACGGCGGATGGCACGACGCCGGCGACTATGGCCGCTACATCGTCAACTCCGGCATCACCACGGCAACGCTGCTCTGGGCGTGGGAGATGTTTCCCGCGCTTCACGCGATGTCGCTGCGAATTCCCGAGTCCGGCGGCCCGATTCCCGACTTTCTGGCCGAGATTCAGTGGAACCTGAAGTGGATGATGTCGCTGCAGGACACGGATGGCGGCGTCTGGCACAAGCAGACGCGCAACGACTTCTGCGGCTTCATCCCACCGCAGGACGAGCAGGGGCCGAACTACATCATCGGCACCGGAGCGGAGCCCTTCAAAGGCACGGGCGCAACCGGCGACTTCGCGGCGGTGATGGCGATTGCCGCGCGGTGCTATCGCAGCGCATCGCCGGAATTTGCCGGCTCCTGCCTGCAGGCCGCGCGCAGAGCGTGGACGTGGCTGCAGGCGCATCCCAACGTGCGGTTCACCAATCCCGCAGACATCCACACCGCAGAATATGGCGACGCCGATTTCCAGGACGAGATTCTCTGGGCCACGGGCGAGCTGTGGCGCACGACGGGCGAGAAAGCTTACCATCGCGCCTTTCTGGCCATGCTGCCGCACTCTCTCGAGGCTCTGACCATCGAAATACCAACCGCAACGCTGGCAAGCACGCTGGGATATTGGACCTATGCTCTCGCGCCGCCGGCGGGCGCCCCAGAGGTGAAGGCGGCGATTCAACAGGCCACTCTGAAAAAGGCCGAGCAACTGGCGCGTCAATGCACAGAGAACGGCTATGGCCACTCGCTCTCGATCGAGGACTACAAGGGCGCCTCGAATGCCACCGCCGCAAACCATGCTCTTCTGCTTCTGGTTGCCGACCGCTTCCACCCGGACGCCGTGTGGACGAACTGCGCGTTTGACAATATACATTATCTGCTGGGGCGCAATTGTTTCGGCATCTCGTGGGTGACGCAGCTTGGGGCGCGCTCCGTCCAGCAGCCGCATCATCGGCCCAGCGGTGCGATGAAGAACGTCGCGCCGTGGCCCGGTCTGCTGGTCGGAGGACCTAACGAATCGCCTTCGGATCCGGTCTCGCAGGCTCTAGGGAAACGGCCACCGATGCGGATGTATGTGGACGATCATCTGGCTTACTCATGCAACGAGCCGACCATCAATTGCAACGCGCCTCTGGTCTTTGCGCTTGCCGCTACGCTCAACCAGCATTGAAGATCAGGAGAAACCCTCGCCCGGAAAAGGCGGAGAAAGACAAGCCATGAAGAACCAGCCTCATCCCACGAAAATCCTTCTTGGTCTTCTATGTATATCCATCGCCCTCGTGGCAAGCCATCCCTCTCGCGCCGCCGCGCAGGCAGCAAATGAGCAAGCGACAGCGGCGCCGCTGCAGATCGGCGGCTTGGCGCCAGTTACCCTCAAGCGCGTGGCCACGAGCAACGGGGCCAAGCCCGAATTCCTTTCGCTCACCTTTCTGCCCGGCCTGGGGATGAACGTCTTTCAGATCACGGCCAACATCCCCGGCAAAGGGGAGATTCCCATCCTCACATCTCCCTCGCTCGAAGAGCTGGCCCGCCGGCTCAGTGGAAAGTCCGGCGACATGGGCGCCGGCTTCGGCACCGCATTTCTTATTCCCTACCCCAACCGCATTTTTGGCGAGCTCTCTGCAGATGGAACCACCCTCACCACGGAGTGGCATGGACACATGCTCGCGCTGCCTGCGAATCCGCAGAATCGCAATCCGGCGGCATCGGCATCATCGAAAGGCGTGGTTATGCACGGCCTGATCTTCAAGGATCAGGGGCAGGACCTGCACACCGAAACAATCGCCGACGGCCAGACCGCGACGGCCGTAATCCACGCCGGCAGCTTCGGCGGCTACTGGCTCTCCGAGACCGATCTGCACTTCACGTTTACGCTCACCGGCAACGCGGTGGATGAGAAGATCACGGCGACGAATATCGGCCACGAAGACGAGCCCATGGCCATCGGCGCCCACCCTTACTTTGCCATTCCCAGCGAGGACCGCGCCCAGGCCCGGCTTCACATTCCGGCTGAAAAGTTAGCCGGGATCACCAGCTATGAAGAGGAGATGCCGACCGGAGAGCTGAAACCTGTGAGCGGAACCCTCTACGACTACCGGGCCGCGGAAGGTGTCCCTCTGGATAACCACGCGCTCGACGACAACTTCTCCCACTTGCTGCGGACCCACGGCGCCATCGAGGTAAAGCTGATCGATCCCGAGGCCCACTACGGCATCGACGTCGAGGGCGTGTCGCCGACGATCAAGACCGTGCAGATCTATTCTCCGCAGGGCAAAAACTTCGTCGCGGTGGAAGACCAGTTCAACTTTGTCGATCCCTTCGGCAAAGAGTGGAAGGGCATGGATACGGGAATGGTCACGCTGCATCCGGGCCAGTCCACGACGTGGGAGGTACGCCTGCGCCTGCTCACCCCGACCGGTTCTTCAAAATAATCCACTTCGGCACGGATTCTCAAGCTGAACCGGCGGCGGTGCGGTCTGAGAGAGCCAAGCTCGAAAACCGCTCGGGATCTTTTTGTCCCGCGCGCAGGCGAGCCAAAATCGCCTCTTCGGGAGACTCCGGCGAGACGCCTTCGATAACGTTCAGCAGCAAACGATGGTGGCTCAGGATCCAGCGCAAACGGTCATCGCTGATTCCATCCAGGGCGCGGTGCGCGAACAGGATCGGAGACAGCGTTACCGCAAATTGAAGACCAAAGATTCAAAGTCCAGGTAGGAACGGAACCAATGGGAGTTTATACAGAGAGCTGCGACCTTGAGCAAGCGGCAGGCATCCTCGCGCAGCTGAAATAGACGGCACCGGACAATCCAGAAGTACTTTAAGCTTCGTACCGGACCTTTTCGGATCTTTCAGGCGAAGCCATGATTGCGCTCCCGCTTGCGGCTCCCAGCTCAGCGCAGATGCATCAATTGCTCGCGCACGAGGAGATCAAGAAAGGAAATACGAATGTCGCGATCGCGCAATTCCGCAAGGCGATTGCGATCCGCATTTGCCGGGCGTACACTTCGAATTGGCGGAATTGCTGCACAGGTCGCAGAACCCGCGGTGAAAAAGGAAGCGGAGCAGGAGTGTCGCGCCGCGATTAAGGAGAACCCGCAGGACGAGAAAGCGATTTGCGCGCTGGCAGAAATTGCCGAGACCAGTGGTGACACGCAGCAAGCGTAGGACGATTATTCGAAGGCAGTGGCGCTCGAGCCCGGCGATGCGAATGTAAAATTGGTACTGGCCAAACTGTTGATCGAAATGGATCAGCAGGACAAGGCGCTGCTGCTGTTGGAAGTCTCAGCGCAACTTGAGCCGACGAACGCGACCGTGCACTACGTGCTGGCCACGTTCTACAGAAAGACGGGCCGCGCGGACGACGCCAAGCGCGAGGCGGATCTCTATCAGAAATTCAAGGACATGAAAGAAAAGCTTCGCGCCGTATATAAGGGGCTGCTGATTCAGCCAGACGAGATCCATGCCGACGAGAATCCTGAAGAAGAGCCACACGGCGAGAAGTGATGCGGATCGCTGGGAAAATTCACTGAGGGACAGCAATCGCTGAGCGGATGAGATCGCGGATTGTGATTCTGAGAAGCGTCGTCGCGCTGTCATTTCTGGGGCTCCCGGGAATAATGGCGGCGCAGATGGGCACGCCCACGCCTGTGTCGCCGGCAGAGCGCCAGAAGGCTGAAGCGGAGCGGGCAGCGACAGGACCGGTTCCGAGCTACCCGCAGCTTGTCGACATTACGAAATCGACGGGAATCGTCTTCGATCACAAGTCGAGCCCGGAAGCCAAGTTCATTGCGGAATCGATGAGCGGCGGAGTGGCGCTGATTGATTACGACGGCGACGGCTGGCCGGACATTTATTTCACGAATGCGCAGAGCGTGGACATGGCGCTCCATGGCGTGAAGTCGCGCAGCGCGCTGTTCCACAACAATCATGACGGAACGTTTACCGATGTAACCGACAAGGCCGGCGTAGGCTATCCATGCTGGGCGATGGGCGCGGTTGTGGGCGACTACAACAACGATGGCCGGCAAGATCTGCTGGTCACGTGTCTGAACGGTGTAGTGCTCTATCGCAACAACGGCGATGGAACGTTTACTGATGTGACCAAGGAAAGCGGTCTGGCAGCAGATAAGGGATGGGCGACGGGCGCAGCGTTTGGCGACTATGACAACGATGGATACGCGGACCTCTTTGTCTCGCATTACGTGGATTTTCATCTGGACAACCTACCCGTGTCCGGGCCGAGTAAATCATGCAAGTATCTCGGACTCGACGTGCAGTGCGGACCGCGCGGCTTGAAAGGGGCACCGGACAGTCTCTATCACAACAACGGTAACGGGACATTCACCGATGTTTCGAATCAAGCGGGTGTCGATGACCCGGAGCGGCGCTATGGGCTGACATCGATCTGGTCGGACTTCAATAACGATGGGAAGCTCGACCTGTTTGTGACGAACGATGGCGAGGCGAATTATCTGTACCAGGGTGACGGCGCCGGTAAGTTTGAAGACGTGGCGCTGCTGGCGGGCGTAGCGGCCAACGAAGATGGCGTGGAGCAGGCGAACATGGGTGTTGCGCTCGGGGACTATCTGCACTCCGGACGGATGTCGCTTGCGATCTCTCACTTTGATATTGAGTACACTGCGCTTTACACCAACGAAGGCGGCATGAACTTCACGGATAACTCGATCGCATCGGGAATCGCGCGAGGAACGCAAGGCTCTGTGGGTTGGGGCGTGGCATTCGTCGATTTCGCGAATAACGGGTGGCAGGATTTCTTCGAGGTGACTGGTCATGTCTATCCGCAGGTAGATACGACCCACACGGCGACGCATTACCTGCAGCCGAAACTGTTGTTCTTGAATCGGCACGACGGGACGTTCCAAAACATCAGCCGGCGGGTGGGGCCGGCACTCGGTATTCCCCAAGTGAGCCGCGGACTCGCGGTCGGTGATCTATTTAATGATGGTCGAATGGAGGCGGTTGTCGAGAATCTTGTCGGCGAGCCGATGATCCTGCGGCCCGAAGGCGGCCCTAAGAATCATTGGGTCAGTTTTCAACTCGAAGGCGTCACCTGCAATCGGCTTGCACTGAATGCGCGCCTGCGCGTGACCACGGGAGATCTGGTGCAACTGGGCGAGGTGTTGAGTGGGGGAAGTTACCTGTCGCAGAACGATTTGCGGCTTCATTTTGGATTGGGCAGCCACGAGGTTATCGATCAGGCGGATGTGTTGTGGCCGGATGGGAAGATAGAGTCGCTCACTCATTTGGCTGCAGACAAGTTTTACGTAGTTCGCGAAGGGAAGGGAGTTGTGGAGAGCAAGTCACCGGAGCACTCGGCGAATCTACCGTAGGAGATTCGCAGGACGGGCGTTGCGGGGGATGACATTAGGGAACATCCTGGGACTGCGGTGAATCGTTGCCGGTGCGCCAAGAGGGAAGTGCGAAAGGGCCGCCTCGTAGGGCAGAACGGCATAAACACCCTGGCTTCCCGTAGAGAGCAAGCCGCCCAACTGCAGGCCGATAAACTCAAAGTCGTTTATGTTGTATCCGATCTTGGTCTCGATGCGGTCATTTGCAAATGCATTGTAGAGAAACAATGTGCTCCTGGCCGTGGCCGAAGGCCCGGCGCTATTCCAGCTCACCCAGTTAAGGCCGACCCCAACAAAAAGCTCCGCATCGTGGAGATGCAAGTCGCGCATGTCGTATGTCAGCATGGGATTGGCCATCAGCCTGCCGAATGGCCTCTCGCCGATGTATTCCTGCTGATCGGCAGCCACTGGCGCGTTAAGGATATCTTGGGTGTAATTGAGGATTGAATCGTTCCGCAAAACTATTCCCTTGCTGCAAAGTGCGCGACGGAAACCGGAATCCGCTCCCAGAATCGTATCGGTGAACGGCGGCATATGTGTGTCGGCGCCGAGCAGATTCAAATTCTCAATTCCCGGCTCGGTCGAAGTGGTTCTCGCGGCGCGCTCAGCGGTTTGCGCCGCGACAAACTGTGCAAAGAAGATGGCAGGAGCTTCTGATTTAAGGAATAGAGACAATCTGCACAAGAGGAGATCAAGATGCTTGATGAGGTTCGCTGCGTAGTACCGGCGGGCGATATTTGTGGTGAGGGTGCGATATGGCATCCTCGGCAAAATGCTCTGTACTGGACCGACATCAATCGGTTTCTTGTCCATCGGTTCGATGCAAGCAACCAAAGTACAAGTACGTGGCTTTTCGACGAAGCTGTAACGGCCGTAAATCTAACAACGGATGCGGACCTTCTCCTTCTTGTTCTAGGGTCGAAGGTAGGCTTGTGGTCGCCGCGAACGCACCCGGACTTACGCACGATTTGTAGCTTGGAGGGAGCGCCCGAGATGCGTTATAACGATGCCAGGATTGATCCACGTGGGTCGCTTTGGGTGGGAACCATGCGGAATAACGTCGGCCCCCGAGGCGAGAATCTTGAGGTGGATTTCACCGGTGGAGTGCTTTATCGGATTGACCCGGAGGGCACCGTTTCTGAGTGGAAGAAGGGCCTTGGCATACCGAATACTATAGCTTGGAGCCCTGACCGCAGGACGTTCTATTTTGGAGACTCTACGGCCAATGCTATCTATTCCTGTGTCTACGACGAACTGACAGGAGTTATCTCCGGTGAGAGGGCTCTTATTGCTGGTTTTTTGCAAGGTAGTCCCGACGGGTCCGCGATAGATGCGCAGGGTTATCTATGGAATGCACGCTACGGCGGTGGATGTTTGATCAGGGTGGCTCCAGACGGCCACGTTGATCGAATCGTATCTGTGCCCACTTTGAACCCGACCACCTGCACCTTTGGTGGGCCCGGTCTCAGGACACTCTATATCACAAGCGCTCGCTCCGCCGACCGGCTCTCCGGCAGCGTCTTTGCCATGGAGATGGCGGTTGGTGGTCTCCCGGATGGCCGCTTCCAACTTCTATCAACTTAGTTTGGTTTTCCCTTGTTTCAGGGCCGGTAGGTGTAGCTACCGACCTCCCTTCTACACGTAGATAGAGAAACATGAGATACGGGAGGGCAGAATGCGTACCGCAAGTCGACCCCATCGACAATTGACCGCATTTGGTCAGTTCCGCAATCGAACTGGGAGCTCATTGCCTCACGGTTCACAAGCTCCTATGTAGTTCCAAACCGGACTCATTGCAGTACGAGGATCACAAGCTCTATGAGATCGAAAAGGTCTCTGTCATTGCGGCGGCAGTCATGTCGGGGCTTCCTCTGTGCGGGCGTGTCACCAGCATTGCGCGCATCGCCGCCGCCGTCTTGAATCTTCAACTCGTTCCATCAACCGGGGTTGTCAGTTGAGTTTTGGGAAAGGCGGGATGAGACAGCCCTAAAACCGTTGCTCCTGGGACGAAGCGTTGGGCATCGGCACATGCCGCATGAGCTACCCGGACCGAGGGTGTTCTGCTTCCCAGCCGCGAAGAATCTCGCGGGCCTGCCCTAAATTAATCCCCATGCGATTGGCGCCCGCTTCTACCATGGCGGCAAAACGAAAGTAATTGCCAATCCGGCCGGAAGCCTTGACCCCCATGTTGGGGCCTACGGTTCGGCGAATCAGGCGGACGTCCTCGTACAGAACGGAGGGATCGGGGCTGAATCCGGTGCAGGTTTTGATAAACGCAGCGCCCGCCGCCTGCGCCACGCGGGAAGCATCAGCCTTCTGTCTGTCGGTCAGGAAAGGAGTTTCGATTATGACTTTGACCAAGGCTCCGCCGGCGGCCTTGACAACGGCGCGCACATCGCCTTCCGCAGATTTGAAGTCGCCATCCAGAAACACGCCTATGTTCAGGACCATATCAATCTCCGCGGCGCCGTCGGCCAGGGCGTGCTCAGCCTCGAATACTTTGATTTCCGTTTTCACCGCACCCAGAGGAAAACCAACGGGGGCAACTACCTTCGCGCGGGAGCCCTTCAAGGCGGCAACCGCTCGCTGGATGTGAGCCGTGTTGACACACATCTGCCCATACCCTTCATTGCGCACTACCAGGGCCACCGCTTCAACTTCCGTAGGCGTGGTGGTGGGCGGGAGCAAAGCTACGTCCAGCATCGCCTTGATTTCTTCCGCAGTGATGTTCATGGCTCTTATCCTCCGGCAGGAAACCTTATTTCGCTCGCATCGAGCTATCGACGCGCGCCCTACAGTAGAACTAAAACATTGTATCCTCGCTCTTTTCCGCCATGGCAGGTGAGCCGGGCTCCAGCGGGTCGAGTTTCGCCATCCTAGTTCACGAATCGGCCGTGTTCTGTTCCCATCAATCAGAGTGGCCCACCATCACCTTGCCGAGTGGTTCAGCCCGTGCCGCGAGCAATTCCACGGCGTTCGTGAATCTTTCGAAGGGCAGGCGGTGGGTGATCAGATCCTTGAGCCTCAGTCTGCCTGAAGCCATCAGATCAAGGGCGTGGCGGAAGGATTCCGGCGTGTAGCTCAAGATTCCATCCACGCGCAGGTCTTTCTTGTAGAAGATATTGGCAGGCACAGAAAGGACCTGATCGTCGGATGATGCGCCAATTATCGCCACATGCCCCCCGGGCCGAACGATCGTCAAAGCCGTTTCCAGGGCCAGGGGGCCTCCCGCACACTCGATCACCACATCCCATCCATCCGCGCCGCTCATGCTGACCATCTCGGCGGCATCCGACGTGGATACAAAAGAGGTGGCGCCAGCGCGCCTGGCCAGGGACTCCTGCATTGGGGAGAGATCAATCCCCAGAATCGCGGACGGTTCGTAAAGGCCCAGGGTACGAATAGCGGTTTGACCGATGGGACCACAGCCGATGACGGCCGCCTTAAGGCCGAGCTTGGGTGAGGCGCGGTCAATGGCGCGAACCACCGTGGCCGCGGGTTCCGCCATCACCGCCTCGTCCAGGCCGATCGTGTCGGCGATCACGAGGCAGGACTTGGCGGGGGCCACGACGAATTCCGCGAAGCCGCCGTTGTGAGTGAAGCCGATCTGTTCGTGGACCTCGCAGTGGTTCATCTCTCCTGCCCGGCAATGGGCGCAGACTCCGCAATTCAAGTATCCGACGGCCATGACTCGGCTGTTGATGGCGCAGTTCGTTACCCCGGGACCGACCTCCACCACCGTTCCGGTCCATTCATGTCCTGGAACCACCGGATATCGAACAAAAAGGGCAGGAACCTTGCCCCGAAGGATATCGATATCGGTTCCGCATATGCCGCAATAGGCAGTGCGGATGACAACCTGGCCGGGTCCACACACCGGTCTAGCCATATCGACCCACTCGAACTTGTTGGGCTGAGAAACTAAGAGTGCTCTCATGACGTGAACCCTCTTCCTGTTGCGCAATCTTTTGGCCCAATGCGATCCGAGTTTCCCCGTTAGGCAAGAGAGCTCATATCGTTCGCATCCACCTATTGAGTCCACCTATCGCGGCTGGTAGTTTAGCAGAGCTAAGGCATCGCGCCCGATGATCGCCGCCACAAACACGGGTTTGCATTCTGAGCCTGAATCAAATACAGTCCCGAGACGGCGGACTTTGCTCATTGCCGGAAGTCTGAACGCAGCCCCGGCCAGTAGAGACACCTTGGAGGTTTCATGGGCGGTCAAATCGGTTGGGGCTTATTGCTTGTCTTGTTAGGTGGCGCGCTGAACGGTAGTTTCATTGCTCCTGTGAAGCGCCTGGCCAAATGGCGGTGGGAGAACACGTGGCTGATCTATGTGGTCACAGGCCTCTTGATTGCTCCCTGGCTGGTCGCGATCGGAACAGTTCCTCATCTTGGCAGCATCTACCACCAAGCCTCATGGTCCGTGCTGGCCAACGTCGTTCTCTATGGATTTGCTTTTGGCATCGGGGTCGTCATGTTCGGCTTCGGGGTCTCCCGGATCGGACTGGCCCTGGGCATTCCGGTGATACAGGGTGTCAACACGGCGTTTGGTTCTCTGCTGCCGCTCGCAGTGCTGCATCCCGACCAATTTCACACTCATCGCGGGCTGGCGCTCATGGTGGGCACGCTGGTCATGATCGTTGGACTGGTCTCTCTTTCCCTGGCGGGCTGGAGCCGCGAACGTAAACAAAATCCCGGAGCGGCGGGACCGGCACGCTCGGGCTTTGCTGTCGGCCTGGTGGTCTGCATTCTTTCCGGAATATTCTCCTCCATGTTCAACTTCGCCCTTGTTTTTGGCGACGAGTTGAAGCAGCGTGCCCTCGCGGCGGGGGCCTCTCCGGCCATGGCGAGCAACGCCATCTGGGCGCTGGCTATTGGCTCCGGGTTTATCGCCAATGCGGCCTATTGCATCTATCTGCTGAACAAGAATCGCACCTGGGGCGTCTACCTCAGCAAAGGGACGGGGACCGTCTACTGGCTGGTGGGCGTCTTGATGGGCGTGGTTTGGTTCGTCGGCGTCATTCTCTACGGAATGGGAGCGCTGGCCCTAGGCCCCTTGGGAGGCATCGTCGGCTGGCCCGTGTTCATGAGCACGGTCATCATCGCCGGCGTCATCTGGGGAATTGCCAGCGGTGAGTGGAAAGGATCGAGCCGTGCTTCCATGGCCTACTGCCTGGTTGGACTCGGTATCCTGTTCCTTGCCATCGTCGTTATTGCGCGCGGCAACGCGGCGTGAGTGCAGGCGGATCTTGCCACTGAGGGAATCGCCCTGGCTCTTGCTAAGCCAGCAGTGAGCAACCTACTACGTTATGGCGAAGTTCTATGTGTGTGGGATGTACATGCCGATTTGGATGCGGCAGATGAACGTCGAAAAAATGCGCAATCAATCTGTCGGCTTCCTGGCTTTCGGGCAGGCCGGCTTCATACCAGAAACCGTGCGTGAGAGCCTCGAAGACCACAAGTTCCGCATCGTCTCCGGCGCGTAGAAACGCCCGGTGCAGAATCGTGGTGTCGCTCAGCATCATGTCGCGGATACTGGTGAGAAATAGTGTCGGCGGCATGCCGCGCAAATCTGAATACAACGGAGAAAGGATGGGGTCTTTGGGGTCCGTGGAGCCGACATAGGATGGGCTCGACGGTCCGGCGTTCTTCCGCGGGGTCGTGTGTGTTGCAAGCCCAACGACTGAGAAAATCGACGTCGAATCGCCCTCCTTGCTGAGATCGCCTGAAGCGGTAAAGATTCCCAATGCGCCAGGCATGGGGAGACCCAGGTGCTTGATTTTGGCTGCAACCTCGATCGTGAGAACGCCTCCTGCGGATGCGCCATAGATAGCGATATGCTGCGACTTATACGTGCGGAGCAGTTCCTTGTAGACGGCGACGGAGTCATCGACACCGGCCGGGAACGGGTACTCGGGTGCAAGGCGATAAAGAACCGAGACCACTTTGGTTCGCGTCAGATGAGCAATAGGAATCGACTCAGTGAGTGAGCCTGAGTCCGTGATGTAGCCTCCGCCGTGGAGGCAAATGAGCACCCGATCGGTCTTGTCGGCGGGAATGGGATCGACCGGTGTAACGATGCGGACCGGAACTCCCGCGACGGTCGACGACTCGATATTCACCGGATACATAGAGCAGTTCTGAGCGGAGTCATGGGCCTGCATAGCATCTGTCGAGGCGCGAATTTCAGCAAGGCTGGCGCCGGGCCCTGGATGGGGTACAGGCGTGGTGAGATATTTCTACGCCTCCGGGCTCACTGTTGCCGGCATTGGAACAATGCGCTTGACATGTGCCGTGCCGTCCGCGTCGACATAGCTCGCGTCCTCCTGCAGAATCGAGGTTGCGGTCTGCTGTGCCAGGCCCGAGTGCGGATTGGCCGCGAATGTGCCAAGGATGAGCGCTAGGGCGGAAAGCTGAAATCTCATCATTCTTCCTGAATGAAGTTGTGTCTCATTGGCCCTGAGAGGCGCTAGTGGGGCCGAAGCAGCCGGGTTTGGGCGTGTGTTCATGAATGCGGATGGGCGTCATTTCGAAGCCAAGCCAGGAATTGCAGATGCGCAATACACAAGACCGTTGCACAATTGCGTAATACACAAGACTGCTTCACAATGTTGACGAATCGTATCGCCGCGCCGGAGCTTTGTCAACCGCGTAGCAAGGTTGATCTTCCAGAACAGAAGGAAGCCGCCGCAGGATCTTCTTGATGAAGATTGCTTCACGCACGTGCCGGGAACGCAAAGGCAGGTTGCGAATTCGAAGTCCGACGGTCTACGATCGGTCAATCGAACCAGCTCACATTTGTGCTTGCAAAGGATGAAACCGTGAAAGACTTCGAGAAGCAATCGCACGCCAAAATATCCGATGACCGCCAGAGGCCCTTTTCAAAAGAGAGACGCGCCCTGCTGGGCACCCTGGCGGCGTCCTGGGCAGGGTTGACCGGTTCGGTCATTGCGCCGAAGAATCTATTCGCTCAACCCGCAGCCGCTGCGCCGTCGCATCCGCACCCTGCCGCAGTCCCGTGCGGACACAGCAAGGTCATTGCCTCCGACACGGCTACGGTGGTGGAGACAAGTGCGGGCAAGATCCGTGGATTCAAGAGAAACGGCGTGTACATTTTCAAAGGCGTGCCATACGGTGCGTCGACCTCCGGGACGGGGCGCTTTATGCCTCCTGCTAAACCGGAACCCTGGACAGGAATTCGCAATGCGCTGGCATATGGCCGCATCTGTCCACAGGAGGACTCCGCGCACTTCAACATGGACGGGAAGAACCTGGCGAACGCCGACGAAGACGCATACCTGCTTCATCGCGGCTCGGCCATTTGTGTGCCAGGCGAGGATTGCCTGCGTGTCAATGTCTGGACACCCGAAATTAACGGATCACGGAAGCGCCCGGTCATGGTCTACATGCACGGAGGAGGATTCTCCGGTGGCTGCGGGCACGATCTTCTTTCCTACGAAGGCGAAAGTCTCGCACGCAATCATGATGTCGTGGTTGTTAATCACAATCATCGTTTGAACGTGTTTGGCTATCTCAATCTTGAAGCCATTGGCGGAGAAGAATTCGCGACGTCCGCCAATGTTGGGATGCTGGACATCGTAGCTGTTCTGGAATGGGTCCGCACACACATCGCAACATTTGGCGGCGATCCGGGCAACGTAACTATCTTCGGCCAGTCCGGCGGCGGCGGAAAAGTTGCCGTTCTCTTGGCCATGCCGGCGGCCAAGGGATTATTTCATCGCGCCATCATTCAGAGTGGACCATTCCTGAAAGCGCTCTCACCCGACTACTCACAACAAGTCGCGGGTTTGTTGATGGACGAACTCGGATTATCCAGATCGCAGGTGAGGGAATTACAGAAGCTTCCTGTGGACCGTCTCTCGGGGGCTGCCGTGGAGGCGATGAAGAAGATGCCGAAGGCCCAAACTTCCCGTCGCAGTACCTTTGGAGAGAGCGGTTGGGGGCCTACCGTCGACGGCCACGTCCTTCCATGTCATCCATTCGATCCAGGAGCGCCCGCAGTGTCAGCGAATGTTCCATTGATCACGGGCACAAATCTCAACGAGAGTGTTAGCGGGCTGGATCATCCAGGCGCCAATACCATGACAGTTGAGGAGATGAATCGATCGGTCCGCGAATCATTTGGCAGCGACGCCGAAGCGATCATTGCCGCCTACCGGCAGGACTATCCCGACGCAACTCCGTTCGGCCTCTACGCCGTCATAGCCGCCGCTCAATGGCGCATCCCGACATTCGCGCAGGCTGCCAGGAAAGCGGCATTGCACGCCGCGCCGGCATACGCGTACATCTACTCGTGGCGGACTCCTGCATTGGACAATCGCCCCGGCTCATTCCATGCGTGTGAGATCTCTTTTGTGTTCGACAATGCCGAGATTTGCGACCACTACAGCGCCGGCGATCCTGCCGCTTTTGTTCTGTGCAGACAGATGAGCACGGCGTGGGTGAATTTCGCACGAACTGGAAATCCCAATCACGGCGGCCTGCCACATTGGCCTGCATACGCCGCTGACACCCACGCAACCATGTACTTCGACGCGCCTTGCGAAGTGCGTCAAGACCCGGAAGGTAAGGGTCTGAGAATTATTACCGGATAAATATGAATAATCTGTTCCTCAAGTCGGAGTTGAAAACAGTTGGAGATGAGGTCGAGATGATACGTGCTCGTTGAAAGTACGGCTTCGTATTGATCGGGTTGGCCCTGTTGCACGACGAGAGCCAGGCGAAGAAGGTCCGGGCGGGAGCCGAGGACACTGAAGGAGAGGAAGTGAGTGGCGACCCCATCGAAAGCCGCGTCGAGCGATTTACTCGCGCGATTGCGCCGGTACTCCTACCCATTATCAATTCCCTCGGTGCGCTCGAACAGGAGGAGGCGATTGCGTCGGTAGCTTCCGGAGAGGCTACATAACGTGTGGGCGGAAACATGAGGAGGTCACACGCAAGAGTATGATTTCGCTAGCCGGGTTTCCGGCAACGGGCGGCTTCTGGTGAGGAAACAAGGAGGGGTGCGATGCGCAGGGCTAAAATTCTGTTCTTCATCAACTACAAGGGTGGAATAGCAAAAACGGTGAGCACATATTACATAGGGTGCTCCCTGGCGCAGCACTTTTAAAAGAAAGTCTTGTTGGTAGACATCGATCCACAAACCGACCTCACGTTTCTTTGCGTAGCGCAGTGCAGGCCACCAGCATGCTTGGATTGACAGGCTGAAGAACTCATCGGACTCAATTCGAAATCGAGATCAACATGAACAAGATCTATCCCAATGCACCGGCTGCCCTTGCGGGCCTTGTTGAGGATGGCATGACGCTGGCAGTGGGCGGATTTGGGCTGTGCGGCATCCCGGAGAATCTCATTCTGGCCCTGCGCGATACCGGCAAGAAGAACCTGGTCGTCGTCAGCAACAACGCAGGCGTGGACGATTGGGGATTGGGCCTGCTTTTGTCTACTCGCCAAATTCGCAAAATGGTGTCCAGTTACGTCGGCGAGAATGCCGATTTCGAGCGGCAGTATCTGGCCGGTGAACTGGAAGTCGAATTCTGTCCGCAGGGCACTCTGGCGGAACGCATGCGGGCTGGCGGCGCCGGCATTCCCGGCTTCTACACGCGCACAGGTGTTGGCACGCAGGTGGCTGAGGGCAAAGATCATCGCGAGTTCGACGGAAAAACGTACATACTCGAGCTCGGCATCAAAGCAGACGTTTCACTGGTGAAAGCATGGAAGGGCGATGCCGCAGGCAATCTTGTCTATCGCAAGACGGCGCGCAACTTCAACCCGCTTGTGGCTACTTGCGGAAAGATCGCTATTGCCGAGGTTGAGGAACTGGTTCGAGTCGGCGAGATCGATCCCGATCTCGTGCACACGCCCGGCATCTATATCGACCGCATCGTTCATTCTCCAAATCAGCAGAAGCGCATCGAACAGAGAATTACGCGGGGGGTGACATAATGCCCTGGACTCGCAAGCAGATGGCGCAACGCGCCGCGCAGGAACTGCGCGATGGCTTCTATGTCAATCTCGGCATCGGGATGCCGACCATTGTCGCCGGATGCATTCCGCCCGGAGTGAGCGTAACCCTGCAGTCGGAAAACGGCCTGCTCGGGATCGGTGATTTTCCGCTCGACAGCGAAGTCGATGCAGACCTGATCAACGCTGGAAAGCAGACCGTCACCGCCATCCCGGGCGCCAGCTATTTCTCGAGCGCCGACTCCTTCGCCATGATTCGTGGTGGCCACATCGACCTCGCGATTCTCGGCGCTATGCAGGTGTCGGAGTTTGGCGATCTTGCCAACTGGATGATCCCCGGACAGATGATCAAGGGCATGGGCGGCGCAATGGACCTCGTCGTCGGCGTTCAGCGCGTCATCGTTCTCATGGAGCATACGGCAAAATCCGGAAAGCCGAAGATTCTCAAATCGTGCACGCTTCCTCTTACTGGAACACGGGTCGTGAACCGCATCATCACGGATCTTGGTGTGCTCGACGTAACCAGTAACGGCCTTCAACTCGTCGAACTGGCTCCCGAGGTTTCGATGGAAGAGCTGCAGGCTAAGACAGAGGCTGCGATTCGTGTGGCCCAGGAGAAAGCGTCTTGAAGACTGTCATTGTTGCAGCAAAGCGCACGCCGATCGGAGCCTTTCTCGGATCTTTTGCCGAGTTTTCCGCCGTTGACCTGGGTGTTGCTGCCGCCAAAGCAGTCCTTGGCAACCTGCCTCACGGTGACGTTGCCGATGTGATTGTCGGCAACGTGTTGCAGGCTGGCCTGGGAATGAATGTCGGCCGGCAGATCGCCGTTCACGCTGGATTGCCGCACGGTGTCCCCGGCCAGACCGTCAATCGCGTCTGCGGCAGCGGCTTGCAGGCTGTCGTCTCGGCGGTACAGGCCCTGAAGGCCGGCGATGGGAAGCTCTACCTGGCGGGCGGAACGGGAAACATGTCCATGGCGCCCTATCTGCTGCTCAAAGCGCGTTCCGGCTACCGTTACGGCAATGGCGAGTTGGTCGACGCCGTCCAGAAAGACGGCCTTACAGATGTGTTTCACAACTGCGCCATGGGCGTCACGGCGGAGAACATAGCCACCGCCTGGAAGATTACCCGCGAAGAACAGGACGCATTCGCGGCGGAAAGCCAGCGCCGCGCGGCAGAGTCTGCAAACAGCGGGGCCTTCGATGCCGAGATCGTTTCAGTTTCCGTACCGTCGCGCAAAGGCCCGGTAGAAGTGAGCAAGGACGAGCACATCCGCCCCGGAACTACGGTGGAAGCGCTGGCAAAGCTCCGCCCCGCGTTTCTGCCCGAGGGCGGCACGGTCACAGCGGGAAATTCGAGTGGCTTGAACGATGGCGCAGCCATGCTCGTTGTCACGAGCGAGGAATACGCCCGCGCTTCTGGATTGCCAATACTAGCCGAAGTCCTCTCGTACGCCGTGGCAGGCGTGGATCCGGCAACTATGGGCATGGGCCCCGCAGCCGCGGTTCCGGCGGCTGTAAAACGTGCCGGGATAACCCTCGCGGATATCGACGTCTTTGAACTCAATGAAGCCTTCGCTGCGCAATCGATTGCTGTCCTGCGCGAGTTGCAAATCGATCCTGCAAAGGTCAACACGCGCGATGGAGCAATCGCGCTCGGCCATCCGATCGGCGCATCGGGGGCGCGCGTTTTGGTAACCCTCATTCACGAATTGCGCTCATTGAAGAAAGAGGTCGGCGCCGCCGGATTGTGCATCGGCGGGGGCATGGGTATCGCGATGGTAGTGCGCGCCATGCAGTAATGCCGCGCAAAGGTCCTCAATTCCTCAGCCGGCGTCGCGTCTGGCGCTGACGCCGGCTTTTGGTGTGCTTCGCCAAAACTCGATCCTTGTGGAACAAGCGGTGGCTCTTAACGGTTAGCGCCAGTCGAAATGCTGCGCAGGAAAGGAACCGACGAAGATAGGGAGGCCACAACATGCGACAGGAAGGCACAAGGAGCACGACAAACGGTGCCGTATAGGATCAGCGAACACACCGTTCCTGCGTGCACCATCTCGTCGAAGTGCGATTGTTCTAACGGAGCTTCAGGCCACGAGATCGTAGCGATGATGCAACCCGCCGAGCCGCGGCATGGAGACGACCTTCGCATTCATCGCTGCATTCTTTGCAGCCTTTCGTCGAGCCGGAGTTCCTTTGTCCAACCCAAGGTGCGTCCGGTCATCGTGGAAGTAGCGAACGTACTCATTCATGAGACGCTTCAGATGCCGTTCGTTGAGCACGATCACGTGGTCGAGCAGATCGCGGCGACAGGCAGCCACCCAGCCGCTCGGCAACCCCGTTTTGCCAGGGGCTGCGGAAGCTGGTTCGCTTCGGCTGAATGCCAAAGCTCTTCACAGTATCGATAACTTGGTGATTGAAATTGGCTCCGCGATCGAAGATCAGATACTTGGGCGCGGAATCGTAGGGAAATGCTTCGCGCAGTTGCTGCGCCACCCACGCGCTGGTCGGATGTCTTGTCACATTGAAGTGAAGGATGCGCCGCCTGTCGTGGGCGATGACAAAGAAGCAATAGAGAACACTAAAAGCCATCGTCGGCACTGTGAAGAAGTCCATTGCCGCAATGGCTTCGCGGTGATTGTTCAGGAACACCGCCCACCGTTTTGCCGGCTCGGAGTTCCTCGGAGCTTTTCGCATCCAGCGCAGCACAGTTCGTTCAGAGATGTCGAAGCCGAGCATTTTCAGTTCTCCATGAATCCGTGGCGCTCCCCAAGTCCTGTTTTCGGCAATCATGTGGAAGATGAGCTCGCGCAGTTCCTTGTTCACGCATTTTCTTCCCGCACGCCTGCGGTGCCGGGAGAGCCAGGTCCAATAAAGCTTGAAGCCAGCCCGATGCCAGCCAACAACAGTCTCGGGTTGAACGAGGATCAGAGCTCTCTGCCATCGCGGCCAGAAGCGCCGCAACATAACCCAGAGGAATCGGTCAGCATTGGGAAACCGTGGCCGAGGGCGATGTCGCGCGAGGACCAAAACCTGCTGCCGCAAAGCCAGGTTTTCCAAGAGAAGATGATGGCGTGTGCGAAGGGACCGTGCCTGCAAAATAAAGAAAAGCCACAACAATTGGGCCGTGAATAGCTTAAACCAAAGAAAACACAGTGGAAATCTGGCCGAATCAATCTCCGCCGAGTTCAGATTAAGGCGGGCTTCTCTCGATTGCCGTAACGGTTAAGAAGCGCTCGAGAGCCGTGCAGATTTGATTTTGTCGAGGCATGGTCTTAGAGCGGAATCCAGGAAGTTATACCCATCTGAAAAACCGAGGTATTGTCTGTGCTTGTCTGGTGAATTGACCGCGACGGGAGCGGATGGGACGAGCATTTTCCGACGATCTACGGACGAGGATCGCTGCTGCGGACGAGCCCGGTGCAGCCCCGTTTTCTGGAGGATTGCACCGCGATGTATGATATGGCTGCCATGTGTGGAAGACCACTACTACTATTCGTTTTGCTCGCCGTTCCGGTTCTCGCCGCGCCCGCCGCGCAGGCGCCGGCGGCCACGGCTCCGCAGAGCGCGGAAGACCATCTCAACCTGGCCAAGCGCTACTTGGCGGATCAGAAGGCCGAACTGGCGATTGGGGAGCTGAAGCAGGTGGTTGCGCTCGACCCCGGCAACATCGAGGCGCGCGGCAACCTGGGAGTGCTGCTCTATTTCCACGGCGATTATGCGGGGGCTGTCCCCGAGTTGCGCGCGGCCGTGCAGGCCCAGTCCGATCTTTGGAAGATCCGGGCGCTGCTCGGAATGGCGGAGAACCGCACGGGAGACCAGCAGACGGCCCGCGACGACCTGGAGGCCGCATTTCCGCACCTTGCGGACGAGAAAGTGCGGGTCGACGCGGGCAAGATCCTGGTGGACCTCTACTCGAACGCCGGCGATCTTGAAAAGGCCGCTAGCATCGTCTCGACTCTGCTGGCATCCCTACCCGCTGACCCCTCGCTCCTTTATCTCTCCTACCGCATCCACTCCGACCTGGCGAACCGCGCGATCTTGACGATGGCCATAGCCGATCCGGGAAGTGCCGAGATCCATCAGGCGATGGCCAGGGAACTGGCCAAGCAGGGGGACACCACGCAGGCGATCGTCAACTACCGCGAAGCCATCCGGATCAATCCGCAGCTTCCCGGAGTGCACACGGAGCTCGGCGATCTGCTCTACCACTCGCAGGATGAAAAGCTGCATGCCTCCGCCGCGTCTGAGTTTCAGGCGGCCCTGGACGCGAATCCCAGTGATGAGAAGGCGGAGCTTGCGATGGGAGTGCTCGCGGCGCGGCGCGGCGATCTGAACGCCGCCTACACCGCCGATGCGCACGCCCTCCAATTGGACCCGAACGACAGCGATGCCTGCACCGAGTTGGCCAAAGTCCTGATTCAGATGGACAAGAACGACGAGGCGCGGCTGCTGCTGGACCGCGCCATCCAGATCGATCCCGCCAACTACGTGGCCCACTTCCGCCTCAGCACGCTCTACCGGCACCAGGGCAAGACTGTCGAGGCGAAGCAGCAGGTGGAGCTCTATCTCCGCTACAAACAGATGCGCGAAAAGCTCGAGAAGGTCATCCACGACATGCGCGTCTCCTCCGAGCAGGACACTGCAGATCACGACGACACCGGAAAGCCTTGAGCCGGCGGTGAATCGGGATTCGCGCCCGGACACTCAGGATTCTTCCGAGTCCGGATGCGGCGACCGCGCCGCTCTTTCTCGACCGCCGGGACTTCCTCGACGGCTTCGCCGCCGCCGATGGACCAATGCGCCTATTTCGTTAGAGTCCCCATGGGAAGCTTGCAGAACCATGAAAGTGTGAATAAGAACCTGTCTAAGAAACTAAATGGTGCGGTGTAAGAGTTGATGAGCGAAAGCGACGTAGATCATGTTTTCGGCAGAGGCATGACGCGGTTCGTAGTCTTTTGAGAGTCGGCGCGACCAGTTGAGCCAAGCCAAGGTGCGCTCCACGATCCAGCTTTTGGGCGGGGCTTTGAACTGATGCAACTCATTGCGCTTAACCACTTCGACCTGGTAACCGAACATCTGTTTGGCTCATTCGATCAGCGTGCCTGTGTGACCGCCGTCGACGAACACCGTGGCGATGGTATCGAAGCGGCAGAACAACCGCGTTAACACGACCCGAGGTCCGGCTTCGGCACTTGGGCCCCGGCCTGCACGAATCCGCTCGCAAACCCTCCAGCCAGCAGGACCACACCCAACCTGATTTTCGCAGCGCGCATTCCGGTTCTTCTCTCTCCGGTTCATCGCCGTCACCTCTCACCCTCACCACACATAGGTCACCGCCGACTCTGGGTGCAGCATCGCCGTCACGCTCCGCCCGTGATATTCAATCTGGAAAGTCTTGGGAAAATTTCCGGTGTTCACAGCGACCAGAACAACCTTTCCGTCCGGCGTCAAAAACGCCACTGTCGAAAGCTGCTCCAGTTCATTCGATCCGATGCGCACCGAACCCGGCGGCACGAACTTCGAGAAATGGGCCAGCGCATAGTAGGCCACGTTGAACCGCGCATGGTCGCCGTCCAGTGTGATCGCACCAAAGCAACCGGTGCATCCGCCATCATTCGTGTGCGGCCCGGCATGCGGATCAGCCGCCAGATTCCACAGCAACACATTACGCACCCAGTTCCGCGTCGCGTCAATCAGTACGCGGCTCACCGGCTCAGCGATCTCAATCGATGTCGCGTTCGGCCGCCCGCCCACCGACTGCTCCGTCAAATAAAGATTCTTGTTCGGATACTGGTTGTGCACGCACGTCAGCGCATTGCTGTCGCCGCCATACAGGTGAAATGCCGTTCCCGCCACATACTTGCTCGCCGCGGCGTCTGCCAGGATCGATAGCGGATACGAAATCACATCCGGATTGTGATCGTACACCTGGATCTCAGTCTTGATTCCGGCTTTCTCAAACGCTGGCCCCAGGTGCTTCGCAATCAGTTCATCCTCTTCCTGCGCAAACACCACCATGCTCGGCGTGTTTTTCGGGTTCAGCGGCTCGTTCTCCACTGTGATGGCAGTGAGGTTGATCCCCTCCGCCTTCATGCCCTCGACATACTTCGTCAGGTACTGCGCGTACGCCTCGTAAAACTCCGGCTTCAGCTCCCCGCCCTTCACCGCGCCGTTCGTTTTCATCCACGCCGGCGCCGACCACGGCGATCCCAGAATCTTGATCTCCGGATCGATGGCCAGAATCTCCTTCAGCACTGGAATCACCGTCGCCTCATCAGGTGCAAGGCTGAATTTCTCGAGCTTCGGATCAGTCTGGCCAGCTGGCATATCGTCGTACGAGTACACCTGACCGTTCATATCCGAGGCGCCGATGCTCACCCTCAGATAACTCACCCCGATCCCGTCTCCCTTGGTCGTGAAAAGCTGCCGCAGCAACTCGCCTCGCCGCTCCGGCGTCATCTGCATCAGCAGTTGCGCGCTCCCGCCCGTCAGCGCAAACCCGAACCCTTCGATAGGCTGGTACTGCTGCATGTCGTTCACTGCAATCGCCGGCGCGCCGCTCTTCGCATCGGAAAAATGCAGAGCGTCCGGCTGGTGAGTGAGCAATGCGCTTCGGTCGACCGTCGTCAGCCAGACCTGCGCATCCGGTGTGTTTTGCGCCCGAGATGTCGCTGCAAGAAGGATGAGAGCGGAAAGAAGGATAAGGAGAATGCGCTTCGAAGTCATGATTTCCTCTTCGCTTTGGCGGGATGAACGCCAATCGTTGGTACGCAGTGCATCTTCGCAGAGAGGTAGACAACCGTTTGTCAAAAGGCGAAAACGGCACCGCGTTTTGAACTGTCCAAGATGAAAACAGAGCGCTCCGGGATTGTCAAGCGGCGGCAGCCTGCCTCGCTCCGGCAGATCAATGCTGCGATAGCCGCACCAGCCTCAGGGGAGACGGGTCTTTGGCCTTGGAACGGATGCAATCATATCGCCGGCGGAGGCAAACGGGGTATATTGGGTCGCAGCCGGGAGGCAAAATGGAAATCCCGGTTGATACATAGGGAAAAAATCAATTCCATGGCAGGCTCATCGCAATTCAGGATCTGGTGCACGCTGGCCGCCGCCCTCCTGCTGCCCATCGGCTGCGCCAGCGGGGAAGGCTCTTTGTCGGGCAGTTCCTCGAATCCGCAGACCGCTGCGCCTGCCGTCTCCACCACCGCCGCGCAAAACGGCGCTGTCATCGTAGCCCTGGCCACAACCACCCCCGGCGCCGCTATCTACTACACCGTGGACGGTTCCACGCCCACCACATCCTCGACCATCTACGAAGCGCCGTTTCTGGTTGCGTCGAATCTGACCCTTAACGCCATCGCCACAGCCTCGGGATTCACCAATAGCACCGTCGCCACCCAAACTTTCACACCGAATATTCCTTCGGGAACGCTGGTTTGGAGCGACGAATTCAATAACTCCACCGGCGCCAATGCTCAACCCAATCCCCAGACCTGGACCTACGACACCGGCGCCGGCGGCTGGGGTAACAATGAGCTCGAAGATTACTGCGGTTGGAACTCTTCTATCTCGCCCTGCAGCGCCGCCAATCCCAATGTCTACGTCGGCACGGACGGCTACCTGCACATCGTCGCCGAGCAACCCTCGGCGGGTGTTTACACTTCGGCACGGCTCAAGACCGAGGGCCTGTTCAGTTTTCAATACGGGCGCATTGAATTTCGCGCCCAGGTACCGGAGGCCCAGGGGTTCTGGCCCGCAAATTGGCTTCTGGGCAATAGCATTGCAACCGCGGGTTGGCCGGCTTGCGGCGAGATGGATGTGCTGGAGCGCGTCAATGCGGCGGGCTCGCCCGACTGGAATGAGGGCTCCATTCACGGCAATGGTTTCACCGGCGGTAATCTTGGCACCCAGTACCATTTTCCCGCGGGCGAAAATGCCGCCGGATGGCACACCTACGGCATGATCTGGAGCAAAGGCAGCGTGGCCTACTACGTGGATGATCCCACCCAGCCTTACGTCACCTATACCCCCGCAAGCATTAGCGGTCTTCCCGGAGCGGTGTGGCCATTCGATTCCGGGCCCGGTTTCATCATTCTCAACCTGGCCGTCGGCGGCGACTGGCCAGGACCCCCTGACGCCGGCACGCCGTTTCCTTCCCAAATGCTCGTGAACTATGTGCGTGTCTACACCAACTGAACGTCTCTTGAGGAGTTTGATGTGCAGCGCCGCGTGTGAGGCGCAGCGCTCCCCAACAAACATCTCCGCAGATCGCCGAGCCGGCGCGAACGATCGGTGCTTCAGCGCTCAAAGACGACGTACGCCCGCCCCGCGTAAAGCCTGAATCCGTGCGCGGGATCCGGGAGCACCTGCAGTGGCATCGGCCGTTTCAGGTCGGGATCGCTCTTGGAACTCGCGGTGAAGATATCGTGTGCGCCCAGATCGGTGACGACGAACTTGTTGCCGGCAATGAAGCCTATTCCGTACGCGCCGGCCGCGAGCCGTTGGCCGCCGATGCGGATCGGCACTTCCGTGATGAAGTATGCCTGATACTTCGCGGCGATCCCGGTGGAATAGCCCGAGGTGTCAACAAGACTCGCCAAAACGTAGTGCCCGTCGGCGAATTTCACGCCTCCCGAATTCCTTACCTGCGTGGTTGCGGTCTGCCCGCAATAAAACACGGTCGCGGGGAGGATCTTTGCCGTCTCTTCCGGCTTGAGAATGGTGGCTCCGCCCTGCGCGAGAACAATGGCGGGGGCTGCCAAAACGGCCATTGAGATGATTCCGGACGCGACGTTGCGACCTATCTTCGTCTTAGACATTGCTTCCACTCCTTTGGGAATCCGCCAGCAAGTATACCGCATGCGATGCTGGACCGAATTGAACGCCTGGCGCCGTCATTTCCAGCAGGGCTGAGCTGCACCAACTCCGCGACTTCGAACGGCCGCCCCCGCGCCGGCCGAGCGCCGCTTGAAGTATCGTAGGAGCGTGCCCATCGGCATCGTTTGGATTGGCTTGTGAGAATGTGCGTGGATTCCTGCGCCTGCAAAACAGCCCCATTGGGAGCGGGGACAGGACGCGTACGCTTGCGCGGCCCAGGCCGCCGCTGGGCGCGATTCGCAATGGGCGTTGCCTCTCTCGGGATTGCGTTCAGCGGTCCGGCAACAACTCGCGCGCTCGATCCCTCCACCGTTCTTGCAAATTACGCCCGCCAAGCCTGGGTAATGGAAAACGGCCTGCCGCAGAACACTGTGACCGCAGTGATTCAAACCCGAGACGGATTCGTCTGGCTAGGGACTGAGGTGGGGTTGGTGCGGTTCGATGGCAACAGCTTTCAGCTCTTCGACCGCAGTGCCTTCCCTGCATTGCCGGACAACGATATCTGCTGCCTGCTTGAAGCAACCGACGGCGCGATGTGGATCGGCACCAGTGGCGGATTAGGGCGGCTGCTGAATGGGCGAATTCGCGCGTATTCAACCCGCGACGGCCTGCCCGGAAATGGCATCCGTGGACTCGCCCTGGCCAGCGATGGCCAGCTGTGGGTGAATACGGACGAAGGAATCGTACGCCTCAGCGGCGACAAGTTTCTCTCGCCCGACAATTCTGCGGGCCAGAACGAAGTTCTTGCCGCGACGGCAAGCGGCAGCAGCGGCTTTTGGGTGGAGACGTCGCAGGTAGGTGAATCGGCGAGCGGCTCATGGAAGCACAGTACCGAGCAGGCAGGACTCGCGCAGGACGTCGTCGAGTTCCGGGCGGCGCTGAGCAGTGGGCAAATGGCCTTTGCCAGCAAAAGCCTGCTCCTGGTGATGCGCGGCGACCACGTATTGCAGCGGCTGAGCGCGGGAAAGGATCTGCCAGGCAACCGCATCCAGGCGCTGGTGGCCGACCGCGAAGGAACCCTCTGGATCGGGACGAACCGCGGGCTGGTACGGTGGGCCGCGGGCAAGCTGCAAACACTGCCAGTGACGGATCCGTTGGCAACAGCGTCGGTTCTTTCGCTGCTGGAAGACCGAGAAGGAAACATGTGGGTGGGCACTGAAGCTGGAGGTCTTCACATCCTTCGCGACCAGCGCTTCCGCATCATGGGCGCGCGCGACGGGCTCACCTCCGACGCGGCGACGGCAGTCGTCGAGGACAAAAACGGCACCCTGTGGATAGGAACGCAAGGCGCGGGCCTGAGCGCACTCACGCGCAGTAGCGCGGGTCAAATCAATGCTACAGCGTGGACTCTGCGCGAAGGGCTGATGAGCGACTTGATTCTTTCGCTCGCCGCAGCGCCAAATGGCGACGTTTGGGTGGGCACACCCGACGGGCTTAACCGGCTTCACGGCAACAGGGTCGACGCATTCACTTCAGCCGACGGCCTGCCTGACGATTTCATCCGTTCGCTGCTCGTCGACTCCGACAAATCTCTATGGATCGGCACACGGCGCGGCCTTGTTCATTGGATCAATCCGCCAGGCAGCGCGAACGCTGCGGCTCAGCAACCCAGGATGACGATCCTTACGCAAGCGAACGGACTGGGCAGCGACACAGTCGGCGCCATGGTGCGCGACAAAAGCGACAACCTGTGGGTGGCAACGCTTGGTGGGCTCTCCCGCTTGCGCGACGGATCGGTTTCGAATTACACGACGAACAATGGACTTTCCAGTAACGTTGTCACGGCGCTGCTGCCTCTCGACGACGGAACTCTGCTCATCGGAACGCAGGAGCACGGATGGAATCTTTGGAACGGCAAGAGATTCGTCGCGGTTTCCGGAGGCGACCTCGACCAGCTGACGATCCATGCAATTCTCGACGACACCGAGGACCATCTCTGGTTCGCAACCAGCAATGGCATCGCGCGGTGCGATTGGAGCGGAGCAGCCGGCGCGAATTCACCAGTGCCGTGCTCCCACTGGCTTACCTTCGGCACCGCAGACGGGTTGCTCAGCCGCGAAACTGCCGCAAACAGCCACCCCTCTGCCACTCGATCGAAGGATGGTCATCTCTGGTTTGCCACGCCGCGAGGGCTAGTGGAGGTCGATCCAGCGCACTTCCCCGTAAACTCAGTGGATCCGCCGGTTGCCGTCGAGCGTTTTGCGGTTGACGATTTGGATCAAGCGATGCTCGGATCGAACGCACCACCGAAAATCGCCGCCGGTCATGTGCACTTCGAATTCGACTATGCGGGGCTGAGCTACACTGCGCCGCTCAAGGTGCGCTACCGCTATCGTCTTGAGGGCTTCGACCGCGACTGGACCGACGCCGGCACGCGCAGGACAGCCTACTACACGAACATTCCTCCGGGCCACTACACGTTTCGCGTGCAGGCGGCGAATAACGATGGGGTGTGGAACACCGCCGGTGCGGCAATTTCCTTCGAACTCAAGCCGCACTTCTATCAGACGCTCTGGTTCTACGCGCTGCTGCTGCTGGCGATGGGTGCAAGCGTGGTGCTGATGATTCAAAGCCGCCTCCGGACCGCACGGCGCGAATTCCGCGCTGTCCTTGGCGAGCGCAGCCGGATTGCCCGCGAGATCCACGACACGCTGGCGCAGGGCTACGTGGGCATCTCAATCCAGCTCGAGATGTTGGCTGAGCTGCTCCGCCAGCGTAATGTCGAAACCGCAACGGAGCACTTGAACAAGACGCGAGAGTACGTGCGCGAAGGGCTTGCGGATGCCCGCCAATCAATCTGGGCGTTGCGAACCCAGGACGCCGAAGAGACCACGCTGCCCGTAAAGGTCAGGCGTCTGGCAGAAGCTGCCGGTGGTGATGGCCTCACGGCACAGTTCAGCGTTTTTGGTGCGTATCGGCCGCTGGCGCCCGGCACTGAACTCGAAATCCTGCGCATTGCCCAGGAAGCCATCCATAATGTGAAGAAGCACGCCGGCGCGCAGCGGCTCGCCGTGCAGTTGAAGTACGAGCCGGCTGCGATCGAGCTCGAAGTGAGCGACGATGGAAGAGGCGGCGCGGCGGATCAGAAGGAGACGCCGTCGCCGGGCGGCTTTGGGTTGACAGGAATGCGAGAGCGCGCAGCGGCCATTCGTGGAACGCTCGTTGTGATCAGCGTAACGGGTGAAGGCACCACGGTGCGGTTGCGGGCGCCGGCCCCGGCACCGGCGCGCGAGCAGACGGGAGAGCCAGAGTGACGAAAGATGCGATTCGAGTGCTTGTAGTGGAAGACCACAATGTCGTGCGGCAGGGGCTTGTGGCGCTGCTCAATCTTGTCGAAGACATCCAGGTGGTGGGCGAGGCGGCGGACGGCGAGGAGGCCGTAGTGCAGTTTCGCAGCCATCATCCGGATGTGACTCTGATCGACCTGCGCCTACCTAAGCTGAGCGGGGTCGAGGTGATCCAGCGTGTCCGCTCGGAGACGCCGCAGGCGCGTTTTGTGGTACTGACGACTTACGACGGCGACGAGGACATTTATCGCGCGCTCAAGGGAGGGGCCAAGGCGTACTTGCTGAAAGGCATGACCACCGAGGAGCTGATTACGACCATTCGCGAGGTGCATGCAGGCCGGTCGCACATTCCCGCAACCATTGCGGAGCGGCTCGCCGAACGCATGGGCACCGAGGAACTGACGCCGCGCGAGTCCGAGGTTCTTGAACAGATCGTCGCAGGCAAGAGCAATAAAGCGATCGCGACCGAGCTTGCGATTTCAGAGGCTACCGTGAAGACACACATCAACACGCTGCTGGGCAAGCTGGGTGTGGAAGATCGCACGCAAGCGGCTACAGCAGCCATCCGGCGAGGCATTGTTCCGTTTGAATCGCTGAGAAAGCCAAAGTCATGAAGCGCGGGTCAGGGAGTCCTGTTTTTCTGTTCGGAGCAATTGTACTGCTGATGACGCCGCCTGCACCGGCACAAAAGTCGGCGTGGCGGCAGGCGACAGACACCGAGTTGGCTGCCGTGTTGCCATCGAGGGCGCCGGTCGGCGGTGAGCATATCGAAACCGAGATGCGAACCGCCTCAGGAATCGTTGACGACCACGGGCATTTCATCGCCGGTGTGGTGCTGCTTACGGCAGGCTACTCCGTTGAAGGCAAGTACTCGCACTACATGATCGTGCAGGTGCCAGTGCGCATCGGCGGAGTGGAACTGAGGCCCGGAAGATATGTCTTTGGATGGACCCGCGCGCCAGACGGCGATTCGCTCTCAGTGCACTTTAACGTTGCAGAGACCGGCGAACTGATAGGAACCACCGTCGCGCACCGCATCATGCGGTCAACGCGGGTGGAGAGCCTGCGCATCTGGCCTCCCGGCGAAATGGCGACGATCCAAATCGGACGATTCGGCATTCCCTACAAGCTTGGCGGCGATTAAGAAGCGACATGCTGCGACGTGTTCTTCTCCCCCGCCTGTGGTGTCTGATGGGCCGCAAGGTTCGGCCCGTTACTTCTCCACCTTTCGATTGATCTTAGTCTTCACTTCGCCCCCTATACTCTCCTGCATGCCCCAAGGTCGAAGGAAAACTGTGATTACGGGAGTGCTGATTGCAGCGATTCCTTTTGTTCTCGTTGCGCAATCGAGCGATTCCGGAGCTTCGCCAAAAAACCCGCAGAGCCAGGCCATCACGGTTGCCCCGCAATCTGCGGGCAGAGTGGAAACCGGCCCGCCACATCCCGCGCAATTTGACGAGCAGCGCAGGCCCATCACTGCAGGCGGCTTTGTCGCAAGCTGACGGGATTTCCCAACATTTGATTCGACCGCGCGCGTAAAGCCATCACACGGCTTCGCGTACACTGGAGTGTCCCGCAATGATGGATGAAATGCGGCAGTAGGCGCTTTGATGATGGCAAGAGCTCGAATGGAAATGTTTTTGTTTCTGGTTGCCGCAGCCGTCGCTGCCGGCGCGCAGGTCCGCTACGATCCCGACGCAGTGAAGCTGAATAATCGCGGCGTGGCGCTGATGGGCCAGCAGTTCACAGAGCGCGCAGCAGACGCCTTTGCACAGGCATTCGGGAAAGATCCCCGGCTTGCGCAGGCCGCTACCAACGAAGGCATCGCGCTGTTGACGCTGCAAAAGCTCGACGACGCCAAGTCATGGCTGCAGAAATCCATCGCCATCGATCCGGCAAGCCCACAGGCCTGGTACAACCTGGGCCTCGCGCAGCACGCCGGCAACGAACCGGACGCAGCGCTCGCCAGCTTTCAGCAAGCGGCGAAACTCGACCCGCACGACGCCGACTCGTTCTATTTCCAAGGCGCCACTTACCAGGAGATGAAGCAATATGACAAGGCCATCGAGATCCTTCAAAAGGCCTTGCAAATCGATCCACTGCATGCCTCGGCGGAGTTTGTGCTGGCGCGCTCGCTGCAACGCACCGGCCGCATCGACGAGGCGCGGGAGCACTTCAAGCGATTTCAGCATCTCACGGGCGCAAAGATTTCGGCGGCCATCGGACTGAGCTATGGTGAGCAGGGACACTACTCGACGGTGAACGCGGTCATGGAGCCGGAGACCTCGCGGCCCGCGATGATTCCGGTGCACCTCGCGGCGCAGCCGCTTGCAGCCGCCACGGCCGGAAAGCCTGAATTCTCATCGGTGACCGGTGGCGCGTGCATGATCGATGCAACCGGATCGGGCCAGATGGACTTGGTGCTGATGCAATCGGGCGAGCAGGCCATTCGCGTTCTCCACAATCGCGGCGATGGAAGCTTTGCAGAGTGGAATGCAGAGAACGCCGGCTTGAGGGCGAGCGGCCATGGCGTGGCCTGTGCCGTGGGAGACTATGACGGCGATGGCCTGAATGATCTGGCCGTCGCGCTCGAAGACCGCGTGCTCCTCTTCCACAATCTCGGCCACGGCAGATTCGAAGACGTGACGGCGAAGTCCGGTATCGTTCCGCGCAATCGGCCGTCAGGAATCACCTTCGTCGACTACGATCACGATGGCGATCTCGATCTGCTGCTGACCGGCTCGGGTTTGAAGCCCGACGATGCGCCTAACGTGCTATGGCGCAACAATGGCGACGGAACCTTCACCGAACAGACGGAACCGACTGGACTCGGCGGAAGCGGAAAGACGGCCGCGGCGATTCTCACCGACTATAACAACGATCACGCCGTCGATCTGGCGGTGACAGGCGACGGCCCGGCGCCGCTGATCTATGTGAATCCGCGCGAAGGCAAGTACCCCACCGTCCCTCTCTATCAAAACGCCAGCCTGCCGCCCACCACGGGCATTGCAGTGCTCGACTACAACAAAGATGGCTGGATGGACGTCGCCGTGACTCACGCGGGCGCGCCAGGGCTTTCGCTGTGGCGCAACGTGGCCGGACCGGATTCCGCGAGCCGGCGATTCGAGCGTGTCGAGCTTCCGCTGCGCGGCGCTTTACGCGGCTGGGGCGTAACACCCATCGACATCGACAATGATGGATGGGTCGATCTGGCTGCAATCGTCGAAACCCGTGCCGGCCCGCAGGTTCGCGTCCTCCGCAATCGCGGTGACGGCACGTTTGAAGATGTCAGCCATGCGCTCGGCCTCGACAGTATTCACCTGCAGTCGCCGCGCGGATTGATCGCTGCCGACGTGGACGGCGACGGAGCTGCAGACCTGATTGTGACGCAGGCGAGCGCTCCGCCGATTCTGCTGCGCAACGTAGGTGCGAACAAGAATCACTTCGTTCGCCTCGACCTGACCGGCCTCGACGATAACAAGACCGCGCTTGGAGTCAAAGTCGAAGTCTTCGCGAACGGCCTGTGGCAGAAGTGGGAGTTGCCGGGCGCTTCAGGCTACCAGACGCAAGCCGCTCCGCAGATTCTTGTTGGTCTCGGGCAGGCGCCGGGCATCGACCTGCTGCGCATCCTGTGGCCAACGGGCGTTTTGCAGGACGAGATCGACTTGCCACAACAGCCCGTGATCGCGATGACAGAAGCGGACCGCCGCGGCAGCTCATGCCCGGTGCTGTTTGTCTGGGATGGCCACAAATACAAGTTCGTGACCGATATGATTGGCGCGGCAGTCGTCGGCCACTGGTTCACGCCCGCGCGTCGCAACATCCCCAATCCCGGTGAATGGGTGAAGGTTGATGGCGCTAACGTGGCGCCGGTGGACGGCAAGGTGAGCGTGCGCTTCATGGAGCCGATGGAGGAGGTGAATTACACCGACCAGTTGCGCCTGGTTGCCGTTGATCATCCCGCGAAGGTTGAAGTGAATCCCGACGAGCGCTTCCTCGACGATCCGCCGTTTGCCTCAGGCCGCGTCGTAGCGAGCTCAGATGTGCATCTCCCCGCGGGCGCGTGGGATGGCAATGGCCGCGATGTGCTCGATCTGCTCAGCCGCCGCGATCATAAGTTTGCCAGCGGATTCACGGCGTTGCCCTACGATGGCTTTGCGAATCTGCATTCGCTCACGCTCGAACTTGGCGATGTAAAGCCCGCCGCGCCGCTACGGCTGCTGATGACCGGCTACGTGAACTACTTCAGCGCGACATCGCTCTACGCGGCATGGCAGGCAGGTTTGAAGGAGATTCCACCATACGTCGAGGCGCAATTGCCCGACGGCACATGGCAGCGCATTCCGGGAGACGCGGGATTCCCTGCTGGTCTCGAACGAACGATCGTCGTTGATCTCACCGGTAAGCTGCCCGCGGGCACGCATCGCATCCGCCTGATGACCAACTTGCAGATCTTCTGGGACCAGGTGCTGATCGACCAGAGCACAGATGCGGAGGCTCGTACGACCGAGGCTCCACTCGCGACCGCGACGCTGCGCTTCCGCGGCTACCCCAAGGAGATCGACCTACCCAGCACGGGCGACCTCGACTACGACTACAACCTGGTGAGCCTCACCGGCTCGTACCAGCACGAGCGCGGCAATTACACGCACATGGGCGACGTAACGCCGCTCCTGACGGCTATTGATAATCGCTTTGTGGTCTTTGGCAGTGGCGAAGAGATTGCGGCGGAGTTCGACATGAGCAAGCTGCCGGCCTTGCCTGCCGGGTGGAAACGCGACTTCTTCTTCTACGCTAACGGCTACGAAAAAGATATGGACTGGTGGGATGCATCGCCTTTCACCGTGGCGCAGATGCCGTTTCATGGCATGAGCGCCTACCCTTATCCAGAAACAGAAAAATATCCGGACGATGCTGGCTCGCTCGACTACCAATTGAACTGGAACGATCGCTTCGACTCCGGCGAGCCGGTACACTCCTATCACTTCAACTTCCAGACGATGCCGTCCACTCCGCTTGACGATCTGCCTGCCGCGGCGTCCGGAGGTCAACGATGAACGAGATCGTTCTCGCTGCGGCGTCGCGTCAGCTGGAGCTTCTGCGAGCCCGCAAAATCTCGGTGACAGAGCTGGCCGAGGAGCATGTTCGGCAGATCGAGCGGCTGAATCCTGCGCTGAACGCGCTGGTTGATTTCGACCCGGATCGCGTGCGCGCTCAGGCAAAGCAACTTGATGTCGCGCCGGAGCCACGCGGTCGGTTGCATGGCCTTCCCGTCACCATCAAGTCGTCAATCTCCACCGCAGGCTATCGCTGCGAGATTGGCAGCTTTCTGCATGAGGGCGAGATTCCGAAGGAGGATGCTGAGGTTGTGTCGAGGTTGCGCGCGGCGGGCGCGTTGATCCTGGGCACGACAAACTGCCCCGAATTTCTAATGGCCTACGAAACCGCGAACCTGTTGCACGGCCAAACGCGCAATCCATGGGACCTGGAGCGCACGCCCGGAGGTTCGAGCGGAGGTGAGTCGGCGGCAATTGCGGCGGGGCTTTCGGCAGCTGGATTCGGAAGTGACAGTGGTGGCTCGGTGCGCGTGCCTGCACACTTCACGGGCATCTGCTCGCTGAAACCCACGCCCGGACGCATTCCCGGCCGCGGCCACCTGCCGCCCTGCGTGGGACCATTCTCGATCCTTGGCGTCATCGGACCGATGGCGCGCACCATCGCTGACGTCACGCTGCTTTTTCGAGTACTCAGCGGACAGGATCAGCTCGATCCCTTCAGCCCTCCACTTGCCTTGCGCCAGCCTACGCTCGACGATTTGCGGAAAAACACGGTCGGCTTCTTCGAAGATGATGGCCTGGCGCCGGTGACGCAGGAGACGCGTGCAGCGGTAAACGTCGCCGCGCAGGCGCTGCGCGATGCCGGCTTTCGCGTCGAGCCGTTCTGTCCAAGCACTCTCGAGCAGCTCAGGAAGCTGTGGTGGAAGTTCTTCGTGCAATGCGGAGCCATGTTCTACGCGCCGGAGATTGCCGGCAAAGAGCATCGACTGAGCCCGATCTTCAGAGAATTCCTCTCCATCGCGCGGGCTCTGCCGCCGCTCACTGCAACCGGCCTTCTGAATGCCTGGGCGGAGCTAGACGTCTTGCGGGGCAAGACGCTTGAGGAGATGCGCGAATTTCCAGTGCTGCTATGCCCCGTCTCCAGCATTCCTGCATTCCGGCATGGCGAGCGCAAATGGACGATTGACGGCAAGCCGGTCGCGTATCTCGATGCCGTGCGTCACACGCAGTGGTTCAATTCATTGGCCGCGCCGGCAGCGGTGGTTCCCGTGGGCCGCTCGCCCCAGGGACTGCCGATCGGGGTGCAGATTGTCGCGCGCCCGTTTGAAGACGAAACCGCGCTCGGCATCGCTTCCATCGTGGATGCCGCGTTCGGCTTTCGGCCGCCGCCGATGGCGGTTGCCTGACGGCGGCCGGCTCTTGGCGCGAATTCGCAACAGTTCGCCGCCAAGCACTGGCTCATGGCTCCTCCTAACGCTTTTAGAATCAGGCTCTCTCGCAGACTCGTCTCCACCTTTCGATGGAGGCGCAGCAGCTTCGATCGCGCTACACTGACGCTTCCCCAATAAATGGAGGCGGACTGGAGCGCTCAGGGTGCGCGAAAGTTGGCAAGAACGATTTGCCGAGACTCCCGATGTCCTGATCGGCGCGCGGCGCGAGCGCACGCTTGTGCGCGTGCGCGATTTTGTTATCGGCGGGGACGAGTTCATCACCATGGCCGGACCTTGTGCGGTTGAGACCGAGCGGCAGCTCCTGGCCACCGCACGCCACGTTCGCGGCGCCGGCGCGCGCATCCTGCGCGGAGGCGCCTTCAAGCCCCGCACTTCCCCGTACGCCTTTCACGGACTTGGCCTCGAAGGTCTAAAGCTGCTGGCCAAGGCGCGGGAAGAGACCGGTCTGGCTGTCGTCACCGAGGCGATGTCGGAGTGCGACGTCCCGATGGTCGCCGATTATGCCGACATTCTGCAGATCGGTTCGCGCAGCATGGAGAACTACTCGCTGCTTGAAGCTGCGGCGCGATCAGGCTTGCCCCTTCTGCTGAAGCGCGGCATGGTCGCAACCATCGCCGACCTGCTGCGCTCGGCACAAGTTGTCCTCGATCATGGCAACCCCAACGTGATTCTTTGCGAGCGCGGCATCCGCACCTTCGAGACGGCGATGCGCAACACTTTTGATGCCGCGGGCATCGCGCTACTGAAGCAGATCACGCACTTGCCGGTGATTGCCGATCCAAGCCACGCCGCAGGGCATCGCGATCTCGTCCCCAGCCTCGCGCGCATCGGCGTTGCTGCCGGCGCCGATGGCCTCATCGTTGAAGTGCATCCCAACCCCGACAATGCGTGGAGCGACGGTGAGCAATCACTCGATTTTGCCGGGTTTGACGCGATGATGGCTGACCTGGCGCCGTGGATTGCCCTGCGCGAAGCGAGTTGGGACGAGCGGCAAGCCGCGCAAGCACGGGCTCTGGAGGCGGTGGGATGAGGCTGCTGCCCCGGATGCTGGCGGCGGGCGCCGCTGCGATGGCACTTTTGATTTTGTGTGGATTCGCGCCCACACCGTCACAGTGCCCTGGCAGCGATTTCATCGTCACCGCTGCTCCTGTTTACAAACCGCTTGCCGAGCTGCGCGGCGGCGAACGATTCCCCAACGGCGCACAACTTCTGCTGGTGCACGACGGGAAGACAGAGCCCCTGGTGTCGGGCTTCGCAGCCACGGCCGACGCCGATGTCTCTTACGACGGCAAGTCGGTGTTGTTCGCGGGAAAGAAAACAGCAGACGATCGGTGGCAGATTTGGGAGTTGAACCTCGAAGACCATTCGCTGCGCAAGGTCAAATCCACTCCTGACGACGCTGAGCGCCCGATCCATCTTCCCGGCGGACGTTTGGTTTGGGCGCAGCATACGCCGGACGGATTTCAGCTCCAATCGTCCGATGATGGTCGTCCGCCTGAATTCAAAACCATGAATCCGACGGCGGGCCCGGGCATTCTGCCGCTCACTTACCTTCACGCCAGCGCGTTTCCCACGGGTGTTCTGCACGACGGCCGCATTTTGTTTGAATCCGGATTTCCGCTTGGGAACGGATCGACGCCGGAGATTTATCTGGTGTATGCCGACGGCTCCGGCATTGAGGCGTACCGCTGCGATCACGGGCGAGGCCGCTGGGGCGCCCGTCAGCTTGCATCGGGCGATGTCGTTTTCACCCACGGCGCGTCTCTGGCGCGCTTCACTTCCGCAATGGCGCATGAGGAGCCGATCGCCGCGCCGCCGGCGCAGTACGCAGGCGACCTTGCCGAGGCCGATGCGGGCGCATGGCTGCTGAGCGCGCGGGCGGCTAACAGCGCGCACTACACAATCGGCCTTTGGCGGCCGGGCGATGCGTCGCGTGCGAGCGGTGCAAAGCTCGAGACCGTGCTGGCGATGAGCGGCATGGATCTCGTCGATCCGGTATTGCTTGCTCCACATCCACGTCCCAACCGTCATCCCTCGGGGTTGCATCCCTGGAACTACGCGAACCTGATGGCGCTCGACGCGCGCGTATCGCGCGACGGCACGCTGCGTGGAACGCCCGCATCGGTGCGCCTTGAGACGCAGGACGCAAATGGCCTCACGGTAGCGATGGGCACTGCGCCGGTGGAACAAGACGGATCGTTTTTTGTGAGCGTCCCGCCCGACCGGCCCATCCGCTTTGCGCTGCTCGATCGCAACGGCGTGGTGTTGCGCCAGGAGCACGGTTGGTTTTGGATTCGCGGCGGTGAGCAGCGCTACTGCGTTGGTTGCCACACGGGGCCGGAGCGCGGATCGGAGAATCGCGTCCCCGCTGTGCTGCTGCGCACCACCACTCCGGTCGACCTCACCGGCAATGCGCGTGATCACAAGTCACATGGAGGCCAGTGAGATGAATCTTCGCTTTCTTCTTTTTTTCGCGATCGCGTCCGTTGCCGCCGCGCAAACCACGACGGCTGTGCAGGAATCCGCGCCGGCAGCAATCGGTTCGTCGCTTCCCGGCGTCGATTCACAGGGAGCCGTGCCGGCCTCGCAGTTGCCCTCCATTCGCTTTGAGGATGCGAGCGACCAAGCTGGCATTCACTTCACTCACAGTTTCGGTTCGCGCCAGTTGGGCTCGCTGCTGGAGGGTACGGGCGGCGGTTGCGTCTGGTTCGACTACAACAACTCGGGCCTTCCTTCGCTCTACGTGGTCAGCGGCCGGCCGCTCGACGACTCGATGCATCCTTATCCGCTGAAGGAAAAGCCCAACCCGCCGCCGCACAACCATCTCTATCGCAACGACGGCAACGGACACTTCACTGACGTGACGATGCAATCCGGTCTCGATCCGGATATGTACTCGATTGCCGTGACTGCGGCGGACTACGACAACGAAGGCTATCAGGATCTGCTGGTGACAGGCTATGGCAAGGTGGTTCTCTATCACAACGATGGCAACGGACACTTTACCGACGTGACGGAGAAGGCCGGCATCAAGGTGAATGGCTGGGCCATCAGCTCCACATGGCTCGACTATGACAGGGATGGCTGCCTCGATCTGTTCGTTGGCCGCTATGTCAAATTCGATCCCAAATACCGCGCTTACTACGCAGCCGACAACTATCCGGGGCCGCTCGACTACGCCGGCGAAACCAACATGCTGTTCCACAACAACTGTGATGGCACATTCACGGATGTGACGGACAAGTCAGGCATTGGCGCCTACGTTGGCCGGACCATGGGTGTGACCGCCGCGGATTTCGACAACGGCGGCTGGGACGATATCTACGTTGCCAACGACCGCACGGAAAACTTCCTCTTCCATAACAAGCACGACGGCACGTTTGAGGAGATCGCCAACGATACGGGCACTGCCTTCGGCCAGAACGGCGAAGCCACCTCGTCGATGGGGCCCGTCTTTGCAGACTTTGAAGGCCGCGGACTGCTGGACCTGTGGGTGACCGACGGGCGCTACAACCGCTTTTTGCGCAACACGGGAAGCGGGAGCTTTGAAGACGTGGGCGCGTCGAACGGGATTTCGCAGGCCAACGCGCAATATGTGAGCTGGGGAACAGGCGTCTATGACTTCGACAACGATGGCAACCTCGACATTCTCATCTTTCACGGCGGATTGATTCATCTCATTTCGCAGGAGCACACGCTGTTTCGCGGACTCGGCAAGAGCCGCTTTGAAGACGTCTCGCTCCAGGCCGGACCGGCGCTGAGCCAGCGGACCGTGGCGCGCGGCGCGTGTTTCGCCGATTACTTGAACGACGGCAAAGTGGATGCGTACCTGGTCAATCTCGGGGCACCCGGCACGCTGCTCCACAACGTTTCTACCAACACCGGCCATTGGATCGCCGTTAAGCTTGTCGGCGCCATGCGCCCCGGCGATCGCGGCACCGCTCCTGGCCCCGCTGCAAAGAGCAACCGTGACGGCATCGGCGCGCGCGTTGAGGTCTTCGCGGGCGGCCACCGATGGACTGCCGAGCGGGTGGCCGGCTCAGGCTATCTCTCCCAGGACGATGGCCGCCTGCACTTCGGTCTGGGCGCGGTGACGACGATCGACAAGATCCTCGTGCATTGGCCCAGCGGGCGCGAACAAACGCTGGAGAAACTTGGCGTTGATCGCATACTAACCATTGAGGAGCCGAAATGAACAGGCTCTTCGCAACCCGTTCCGCAGCACATTCGCTCGCGGCAGGCCTCGCGGTTGGCGCGGCGCTTCTGCTTGGCGCTGCGTTCTGGCAAGCGATGAATCAACAGGCTCTTGCGGACGAGCGCTCCACGAGCGGCGAGTGGCTTGATTATGCGTCTCCCCTCGAAGTCCTTTTCTCCCCCGATGGCACGCGACTCTACGTGCTCTGCCAGCAGAGTGAAGAGGTGCGCGTACTCGATGCGTCAAGCTACGCGACCATCAAAACCATCGCCGTGGGCCGCGTGCCGCGCGGCATTGCGCTCTCTGCCACGGGCGATCGCCTCTACGTCACGAACTCCTGGGACGACACGCTCTCCGTCATCGAAACGCAAAGCCTGACGGCGATCGCAACCTGGCCGGTTGGCGGAGAGCCCTCCGGCGTTGTCGCAGATCGCGCGGGCAAGCGGCTTTTTGTAGCCAATCGCATTTCGAATGATGTGGCCGTGCTCGATGCGCAAACCGGCGCGGAAGAAAAGCGCCTGATGGCCGGACGCGGCGCGAGCTACCTGACTCTGTCGCCTGACGGCCACCGAATCTACGCAACACACATCTATCCGAATCCATCGCCTCGCCGCACGGGGCTTGAAAATCGCACGCCGCCTGAGTCCGAGATCACCGTCATCGACGCGGTGCGTGCCGTTGTGGTCGATCGCATTCCGCTGCCCTCGATCGCCGGCGTCTTTCATCTGGCTCTCTCAGCCGATGGCCGGATGGGCGCCGTTGCCGAATATCATCCCAAGAATCTCATCCCCTTGGCGCACCTGGAGCATGGCGGCGCCTTCGCTTACACGCTTACGCTCTTCGGCTCTCGCGTCGGACAGCCCATCGAAGTTCCGCTCGACGAGCTCGACCGTTACGCCTCGCAACCGTTTGGCGTCGCCATTTCGAACGACGCGCAACGCATGTACGTGAGCGTTGGCGGCTCGGAGTGTGTGCTCGTGATTGACATTCCGCGCCTTCTTCGCTTCATTCATTCCCGCCCGCGGCCCGACTCAGGTTCTTTCGCGAATGACCTCTCTGCCAGCGCAAACTATGTTGTCGCGCGCATTCCCGTAGGCCACAATCCGCGCGGGCTTGTTCTGAGCAACGATGGAAGGAGGCTATTCGTCGCTAACCGCCTCGACGACACCATCAGTGTGATCGATACGCGCGCCCTGCGCGTTGCGACAACCATCACACTCGACGGCCCGAAGGAAGTGAATGCGCTGCGCCGCGGCGAGCAGACATTCTATTCCGCGCGTTATTCGTTCCAGGGTCAGATCAGTTGCTCCAGTTGCCATATCGATTCCACCTTCGACGGCCTTCAGTGGAATCTGGAGCCGAACGGCTTCGGAATCGATATCGTGGACAACAAGCTGCTCGAGGACATCAAGAACACCGCGCCCTACAAGTGGAACGGAGGCAACCCCAACATTCCGACCGAGTGTGGGCCGCGCACGGAAAAGTACTTCTGGCGTTCGGAAAATTACGACGATCTGACGCTGGCCGACCTGGCCCTATATATTCGCAGTCTGCCTCCGCGGCCCAATCGCTGGCGACAGCCGGGTTACGAACTCACCGCGGCACAAGAGCGTGGCAAAACGATCTTTGAGCGCGACCAGGACAAATTTGGCAACCCCATTCCGCTTAACAACCGTTGCTCGTTCTGCCATAGCGGCCCCAAGGGGACAAACCAGAAGTCCTTCGACGTGGGCACGCGCAAGTCCACCGACAGTTCCGGGCTTTTGAAAGCGCCGCAATTGACTAACATTGCACTTACCGCGCCCTACCTGCACGATGGCTCGGCGCGCACGCTCGAAGAGATCTGGACCATCTACAACCCCGAAGACAAACACGGACGCACGAACGACCTGACCAAGGACGAGCTGAACGATCTTATCGAGTATTTGAGGACGCGATGAAGAAGTGCGCATACAACTCAGTTTGGAAAACTGCGCTGCTGGTATCTGTGTTTGCGACATTTGCGCCGCTGGGGTTTGGACAATCGCAATCGGCCGCGCAAATGCCTCGCGACCCGCAAGCACCGTCTGCCGCTTCGAAATCACCGGCCCCACATTCGACCGAACCGCGCATGCCGCGCTTCCGTTTTGAAAACTTCACCACAGCCAACGGCCTGCCCGACAATCACGTCTTCGCAGTTCTCGTCGATGGGGACCGCGTGTGGGCCGGCACTGAAAACGGCCTCGCCGTCTACGAAAATCACAAATGGAGGACTTATACAACCAAGGACGGACTCGCCCACCGCGCCGTGCTCTCGCTGGCTTTGGATAAGCGCACGGGCGATGTGTGGGCCGGCACCATGGGCGGCCTCAGCCGCATCTCCGCAGGCCGCATTGAGAGCTACACACAGTTGAATTCAGGCCTGAGCAACGACGTCGTCTATGGCGTGTCGGTAGAAGGCGAGAACGTTTGGGTTGCTACCGCCGCGGGCGCGTGCCGGCTCGACCTGCACACCGGCCAATGGTCGCTCTATAACGAACGCAACACGCCGATGGTTGAAATCTGGGTCTACGGCGTCTCCGCTTCTGCCACGAAGGTTTATTTCGCCGTATGGGGCAGCGGGCTGCTCGAATACGACCAGACTACCGGCCGCTGGGACAAATATGAGGATCCTGACGGCGAAAACGAGATGGTGCTCTTCAAAGATCAGGGGCTGATCCACGAGATTGTCTCCTCGGTCAGCTACGTCGACAACATTGTCTGGGCGTCAACGTATTTCGGCGACAGCCGCTACGACGGCCGCTACTGGCACAACTTCCTGACAAAGGACAGCGGACTGCCGTCGAACTTCACTAACTTTGTGAAGGGCGTTGACGCGCATCGTGCCTGGTTCTGTACCGACAAAGGGCTCGCCTACTACGACGGCGTCAACTGGGCCGTCTATCGCCCTTCGCTCACCACCGGCAAGCCGGAGATGCTGGTGCGCGACGCACAGGGTCACGTCACGTCAGTCGCTGTCACCACCGCACCCGCGCACAACTACATCCTCGGAGTCGACTTTCAGGGCAACGACATCTGGGTGGCCACCGCCAAAGGCCTAAGCCACGGGATCTTTCAACAACATTCTGCGGAAACGAAATAAGGAGCCGTCATTATGAGCGCATTTGCCGAAATTCTCGAAGCCATTTCACACGCGCCCGTCAAAAAGCGCGCGATCACCAACCACGCCGTTCTGAACGAAGCCTTCGCTTACGCCAAGCCCAGTTCGTTTTCGCGCGGCATGCGCATCGATCTAGGCAGCGTCACCATCGTGCTCATCTCGGGAACCGCATCGATTGACGAAGACGGCAAGAGTGTGCACATCGGCGATTTCCGCGCGCAGATGCGACGCACAGTGGCCAATATCACCGGCCTGCTGGCCAGTGAAGGCTGCACGTGGCACGATATTGTACGCACCACCTGCTACCTGCGCGACATCGAGCGCGACTACGAAGCATTCAATGAAGAGCGGACGGCGTTCTTCAAAGAGCAGGGTCTCGATCCGCTGCCTGCCTCCACCGGCATCCAGGCGATTCTGTGCAGGCCCGAGTTGCTGGTCGAGATCGAAGCGATCGCAATGTTCCGAACGGATCAGGCTTCCGCAGACAAGGAGTAGCGGCCATGCACAGGGAATGGTTGGTGGCAGTCGCGTGCCTGCTGGCTGCGAGTGGATCGAATGCTGCGGGCCAAAGTCCGGGCAACAGTAAGCATGTGTGCGAGTGCGGGTCACATCCTCCGGCTCTGCCGCGCGATCGCACCGTTACGCCCTACGCCAACGAGCCGGATGATCTGCGCCCCTACTCAAAGTTCGCGACCCCATACGACGTCAATTACATCCATCCCAACATATATATGGGTGCTGGCCGCGACCTGCCCGAGCCGAAAGACTTGACCGAAGTGCGCATCGGTTTTTTCGGCCCCATCGAGCATAATCCCGATCAGGTCTACGGACTAAGCATGCTTCACGGTGCGCAGCTCGCCGTGGAGGAGGCAAATGCGCGCGGCGGATACGGAGGCAAGCCATTCCGCCTGATGCTGCACAACGACTACGACAACTGGCAGGCCAAGGCGGTCTATGGCGACGACCGGCCCACAGACCCCACGATCTGGGGATCGGCTTCGAACGAAGCGGTCAATATGATCTACGACGACGAGGATTGGGCGATCTTCGGCTCCATCAGCTCGGAATCGACGCATATCATTCTCCGCGTGGCGCTCAAAGCCGAGATTCCGATTGTCAATTCCGCCTCGACCGATCCGACGATTCCCGAGACCTACGTCCCGTGGTACTTTACCGATCTGCAAGACGATCGCGTGCAGTGCTACACGCTGGCGCGGCGTATCTTCACCGAGCTTGGACTCAAGCGCGTTGCGCTGCTACGCGTCAATAATCGCTATGGCCGCTTCGGCATATTGAAGATGCGCGATGCGGCACGGCGCCTCGGTCATCCTCTTGTGATTGAACAGAAGTTTTTGCCGGGCGACACGGATTTTTCGCGGCAGCTTCAAGTGATCAAGGATTCGCGCGCTGATGCAATCGTTCTATGGGCCGACGAGATTTCTGCCGGGCGCATCCTCAAGCAAGCGCGCGCACTGGGCATGAAGCAGCGCATCTTCGGATCTTATCGCACGCTTGGGTCAGACATGCTGCACGAGGCTGGTCCGGCGGCAGAAGGTTTTGAAGCGGTCTTTCCCTACGACCCCACACGCAACGATCCTCGCTGGCTCGACTTCAATCGCCGCTTCGAGGCGCGCTTCCATGAGAATCCGGAACAGTTTGCGTCGCTGGCCTACGATGCAATGAACGCGCTGCTTGACTCGATCTGCAAAGCGGGATTAAACCGCGCGCGCATTCACGATGCGCTGGCCGACATCGAACAGTATGACGGCGTCACCGGACACATCATCTTCGATCCAAACCAGAAAAATGTGGCGCCCATGTATCTGGGCACGGTGCATAACGGAACCATCACCTATCGCCTCGCTACGATGGAGAAGCAGTCTGCCGCAGCGCCAGTTCCCTACGCTCGCGTAGGCGAAGACGGCGTTGCGTTTAACGGACCGCACACGGGAAACGTGCCGGCAGGTCCCTTGCACGTTGTCATCTTCGGGCCGCGAGCAACACTGATCGCGCAATCGCCTGCTGTGGCCGCACAACTCGCTGCACAAACCCGCGCTGGACGGCACTGGCAACTTCTGCCTGTCGACAGCGACCAGAACTGGGGCGCGGCTTCCACGCAGCTTGTTCATGCGCTCATGGACGAGCATGCACTGGCGATCATTGCGCTCGATCGCAACGCGAGCCATCTCTCTGAGCAACTGGCATTGAAGAGCTTTGTTCCGGTCGTGGCACTGAGCGATGACAAATCTATCACCTCAACGAACGTCCCGTGGATCTTCCGTCTTCCATCGGGCACGGATCCAGCGCTGGCCTTGCATCTGCTGCAAACTGCCGTAGCGCGCGTGGGGGCAAATCCGGAGAAGGTTCGCGATCTTCTGTCTTCGGGCAAAGAGGTTACCGGGATGGCCTTTCTTCCCACCGGCGAGCCGGCCGGGAACTGACGTCACGAGCCACACACAGGCTTCTCATTTCGCAGCCATTCTTGCAAGGCAAACAGGGTAATTTCGATTGACCTCTAAGCTCCATGCGGCAGCTTCAGCGCCTGTGCTGGACAGCCACGAACGGCCTTCTCATCTCATCTGTTAGGCAGTCATGAGTCGGTCGATCAGGCCGAAGTATTGTGGCCGGACGGAAAAAAGGAGACGCTGACGCATCTGGCTGCCGACAAGTTTTATGTGGTGCGCGAAGGACTGGGAGTTGTTGCAAGCAAGTTGCCGGAAAACTCGGCGAATCTGCCATAATGGCAGCGTACAAATAGGAAGCGGCGGTTGGAGTGATTCGTGCGCGCTGCGCTGGAGCGATGCGGCGAATCGCACAGGAAGACACGATGGCTGACACGAATACATCGGTAAGACTTCAACCCACGCCGCGAGCTTTGTCGACCGCAATGCTGAGCGCGGGATTCAGCCTGACAGGTGCGGGAACGGTGATGCTGGGAGTGCTGCTGCCGACGCTCTCGCAGCAGCAGGGTTTGCGCGACGATCAGTCCGGGTTGCTTCTCTTCCTGCAGTTCTTTGCATCAGGACTCGGCGCGGTCGTTACCGGGTTGCATCGCGTCCGTTCGCTCGCGATTGGCTTTGCATTGCTGGCGGCGTCTCTTGGCGCGCTGGCGATTGATGGGTCGAAAATTGCCTACGCAGCGTTTTTCTTTTACGGTCTGGGCTTGGGCATGGCGATGACGTCGACCAGCCTGCTGTTTTCCGATCGCTGGGGCAGCGATCGCGCGGCGAAACTGGAGTGGCTGAACTTTGCATGGTCGGCTGGGGCAACCGCGGGTCCAATTTGCTTTTTGTCATTTCTGCACCAGAGTGACTTTCGCTGGCTCTTTTTCGCGATGATGGTGTTGTCGGTCGCGATGCTTGTGTGGGTCGTCTTGCTGGAGCGCGATGCGCCACGAGCAGCGCCGGGACGCAAGTCGGGTTCAGTCGGGAGCTCTGTTCGGACGGTTTTTGCTCTGCTCCTGCTTCTGGCGATGACCACCGTTGGGGTGGAGTCATCGCTGAGCGGATGGCTGACGACCTATTCGTATCGCGCGGGGATGCGCAGCCTGTCAGGGGCGGCTCTCGCGACTTCGATCTTCTGGCTTGGAGAGATGCTTAGCCGGCTCGTTTTCTCGACGCGGCTGCTGGCCAAGGTGGGGCGGCGGCAGGTTTTGCGATGGGGAATCTGGGGCGTGACAGTCGCAGCGGTCGCGGTGATCGCAGCTCCGAAACCCTGGCTGATCCTGGTGGCCGCCGGAGCGGCGGGCGTGTTCATCGGACCGCTGTATCCGCTTTCGCTTTCCTACCTTTTGGAACTTTCGCCGTGGGGATGGTTTTTTGCAGTGGGTGGTATGGGTGCGGCACTGTTTCCATGGCTCACGGGGCTGGTTTCGGCGCACTTCCATTCGCTGCGTTATGGGTTGATGGTTCCCTGCGTTACGGGAGTTGCGATGGCGGCGCTGAACTGGCGCATTTTCCGGAGCCGGCAAACGGCAGATACGACGCATACTGTGTTGTCATAGGCTCCTCTAGACAATCGAGTGCCTGAATAAGATATGCTGAGCCCATAAAGACGACGTGCGTGGCGGCACGGGCTTGCCTGGAGCAGCGTGCATTAATAAATGGGTGAAAACCAGTATCTGTGGGCTAACAACCTCGTATATCAGCTTGACAAGCGTAGATTCTTCGGAGTCTAATATTTCTGGAAAGAGGAACAAATCTGCATTCAGCTCTCAAGTAAAACGATTGTCTCGCTGGATGATTCGCTGAGCTTTGACTGCGGACTTTTTAGGAACCTGGGGCCCGATGCCTTCGCTGCAGAGAACTTGACTTGGGGATAGACGTGATACTTGGCACGACGGGCGATCTCCGAATCGATCGGCGAGTCGGCAATCCAAAGAAGTTGGAAGAGGAAGGCTCGAACGCAGGTAGCAATGATTCATTTGACAGCGTTCATCAGTTCAGATGGTACATATCGAAACAAGGAATGATGGAAGCACATTGCTCCGCGCTGGCCTCGCGAGCGTAGGATTGTAGAATCAACGGTGAAAACGATTGCAGAGGGATTTGAGCAGCGACATGAAGGATACCGCGAGCGACAAAAAGACAAGAGAGCACGTGAAGCCGCGGGTTCATCAAACGGCAAGCCTGAAGCAGCTTGCCGAACATCTGGGACTGAATCCAGCGACGGTTTCGGTGGTTTTGAACGATGTACCGGGAAGATCGATTCCTCAGGCGACGCGCGACCGGATTAAAGCTGCCGCCAAGGCGTTGAACTACCAGCCGAATCTGCTGGCGCGATCGTTGCGCAGCAGGCGGACGCTGACGATTGGCATCCTGGTGCCTGAGCTGGGCGACGGATACCACACGCAAGTGATGAGCGGCATCGGCGATCAGCTGATTCAAGCCGGATATTTCTACTTTACGGCGCATCATCGGCACAAGCCGGACCTGGTGGAAGAGTACACGCGGATGCTGATTGGGCGCGGTGCTCAAGGGCTGATTGCAATCGACACGAAGCTCGAGCATCCGTTTTCGATTCCAGTAGTGGCTGTGGCGGGACACAGGCATATCGAGGGCGTAACCAATGTACTGCTCGATCATGCGCGCGCTGCCGAGCTTGCGCTCGGGCATCTGTACGCACTGGGCCACCGCAAAATCGCCTTCATGCGCGGGCAAACTTTTAGTTCAGACTCTGATGAGCGCTGGAAGAGCCTGGTGGCAGTCGCAGAGCGGCTGGGAATTAAAATTAAACCGGAACTCGTGGTGAGTCTCGATCGCGATATGACATCACCGGAACTGGGCTACCCGGTAGTGCAGCAACTGCTCGCGACAAAGCTGCCGTTTACCGCGATTGTTGCCTTCAACGATATTTCGGCGATCGGTGCGATTCGCGCGTTGAAGGATTTCAATTTGCGCGTTCCGGAAGACATATCGGTAATAGGCTTCGACGATATCAAGGCGGCGGCGTTCACTCTGCCCCGTTTGACGACGATCAATCAGCCGCTCGAGGAGATTGGCAGAGTGGCGACGCAGAGCCTTTTGAATCGCATCCATAACACAGTTCCGCCGCGCGACGAAATCACGGTTGAGCCGGAGCTGATCATTCGCGAATCGACAGGCCCGGTGAAGGGCTGAAGCATCCACATTCTGCTGGTGCGATAAACTTGCGGAGAGTGAGGGGATTGTTTTGCTGAGGCTTCGCAAGTCTGGCGCCGGAGTGTTTTGCTCGATCATCCTCTTTGCCGGTCTGGGCCTGGCGCAGCAACAGCAGGGCGGCATGGGCGGCATCGCCTCCGGAGTGAACGCGGCTCCTGTCTACGACGAACAGAAGCGGCCGATCACCGCCGGCGGATTCGTTGACAGCGGACCGATTATCTTTGAGGACATTACCAAGCAGGCAGGGTTGGCCGGTTGGCGCCACAAGATGGGCGTGCCGGAAAAGAATTTCATTGTCGAGACCAACGGCTCTGGTGTTTGCCTGCTCGACTACGACAACGATGGCTGGCTCGACATTTACCTGGTGAATGGGGCGACATTCGATTCACTCGATGGGAAGGAAGAGCCGCCGCACGCCGCGTTGTTCCACAACAATCATGACGGCACGTTCACCGAGGTGGCGCAAAAGGCCGGAGTGGCGAACGATCGCTGGGGATACGGCTGCTCGGTTGCGGACTACGACAACGACGGCTGGCCCGACATTTTCGTCGCTAACTACGGAAAGAACCGGCTCTACCACAACAATCACGACGGCACATTTACTGACGTTGCCGAAAAGGCCGGCGTGACGCTGGGCAACTGGTCGAGCGGATCCGCGTGGGGCGATTACGACGGCGACGGGCTATTGGACTTGTATGTGGCGGGTTATGTTCATTTTGATCGCGATCATTTGCCGATCGGCGGTAGCCAAGCGGTTGGAAACACCTTTTGCCAATATCGAGGCGTAAGCGTGAATTGCGGTCCGCGCGGACTGCAAGGCGAGCCCGACCATCTCTTCCATAACAACGGCGATGGGACGTTCACCGACGTGACGGTGAAGGCCGGCGTGGAGGATAAGAACCGCTACTATGGGTTCACATCAATTTTTGTTTCTCTTAAGGGCGATGGCAGGCCAGACCTCGTGGTGGGGAACGACTCGACGCCGAATTATCTTTACGTGAACAAGGGCGATGGTACTTTTGACGATCAGAGTTACCTGTCGGGATTTGCCTTAAACAACGACGGGCGCGAGATTGCGTCGATGGGCATTGCCGCGGGAGACTACGAAAACAACGGGCTGGTAGATTTCTTCGTCACAGATTTCGGCGACGACTACAAAGTTCTCTTCCACAACGATGGCGACGACGGCTTTACCGACGTGAGCTACAAGGCCGGCGTTGCGCAAATCACGATTCCGTTCGTCAGCTGGGGCGATGGCTTCATCGACTATGACAACGACGGCTGGCTGGACCTGTTCATGACCAACGGGCACGTCTATCCGCAAGTGGACCAACACAACTGGGGTACGTCATTTGCGGAACGGCCGCTGCTTTTCCGTAATGTGCCGGATGCGAGCGGGAAGGGACGCAAATTTGAGTATGTTCCGGCGGTGAAGGGAACAGGCCTGTCGGTTGTTGTTGTGGGGCGAGGAGCAGCGTTCGGCGATTTGTTCAACGACGGGAAAATTGACGTGGTGATTAATCCGGAGGATGGGCCGCCGGTGCTGTTGCGCAACGTGAATCCCGATCATCATCATTGGGTTGAAGTAAAGCTTGTGGGCACGGGCAAGAGCCCGCGCGACGCAACATGCGCGACGGCGTATTTGACTGCGAATGGGATGCGCCAGCGCCAGGACGTGCTGGCGAGCGGGAGCTACATCAGCGCGAACGACCGGCGGCTGCACTTTGGATTGGGCGATGCCACCGACGCCGGTAGTCTGGAGATTCACTGGCCATCAGGAAAGAAGGAAACGGTCAAACTGCCTGCAGTTGATCGCATCTATACGATTACTGAGGGACAGGGAATCACCGGCGCGCTGTGCGGCGGGAATCCGTGTGAGGCGGCTGGAAGCAAGTAGCCGTAGCTCTTCTCGTCCCGAACCGGCCTCAGGTGCTCGGATTTGTGTGGTGCCGAACTGGTAGCAAGTTGCAGCGATGGGAGTAACGGATTCTCCTTAAACGATTGATTTATTGAGGGAAGGCCTGACCCTATCTCGTTGAGCCTCTCCCGGCGATTCCAGGGCGGTGTCTAGCTGCTCGAGTAGCTGTACGAATCGGTGGGCGCATAGGACCAATGTCCAGAGGTTTGACAAGTTCGAGGATTCTCGAGATTCTCGAGGACGACTTGATGTCACCTGCCTGAAACCAGATTGAAATGCCCTCCAATCGGTCAAGAAAGACACAACACATTATTTATATAGACAATCGGTTGTCTTTGCCGCATAATGGACACCGTCAAATTAGCGGGGGAGGATGCGCGATGAATCGAAGGAGGCTGCAGTTTTGATTGTGCTGATCGCGCTTTGGGCTACCGGGGCAAAGTATGCACTTTTGAATCTCTGAAACGTCACAGGAGCACTCAATATGGAAATGACGCGCCGACAATTCGCTCTATCTATCGCAGCTGCCAGCAGCCTGCCTTCCTCCTTGTTCGAACCCGCGCTTTCTCCGTTAGGCGTTCCCCGCGGCGTGGTTCCCGGCCGAGTCACCTGGGCACACGATCCGGTCGCAGTGAGCTGGGATGGGACAGGTTCCTGGTGGACAGACGCCAACAACAATCAGGCTGTAATTGACAGTATGGTCTCCCGTTCCATCTGCGGTCTCACAAACAGAAAGAGCGATGCCCAGGCGTGGAGCGCCATCTTTCAACATTTCAACCGCACTCATGGTCGCGGCAACACGGGGTACAAGGCCGGCGAGAAGATCGCAATCAAGCCGAACCTGAACAACGCGGTAGACCACGGTACAATCGATCGCCTGAATTCATCGCCCCATTTGATCCTTTCGATCGTCCGGCAGCTAACCGGTCCAGGACGAGTGCCGCAATCAAGGATCACCGTCTTCGATTCCAGCCGGTTCATTCCAGGCAATCTCTACGACAAGATTCACGGTGAGTTTCCCGGCGTCGTGTTCGTGGACCATATCGGTGGCGACGGTCGCGTGAAGGCCGAGTTCAAGCCCAACGCGATCCCCTTCTCAATTACTAGCCGCAACGCTACGGGACTCGACACCACGGTGGTCGAGGCTGCCTACCTGATCGATGCGGCCTTGTTGAAAGGACACGTTAGTACAAGTGTGACGCTATGTGCGAAGAATCTGTTCGGGGCTACGAGTATCAATCCCGACTGGCACAAAAATGCGCACGATGGCTTCCCCCACAACGGTGACGGATCGGCAAGTTACTCCGCGTTCGTAGATTTTTTGGGTCATAAGGATCTCGGCGAGAAAACCATGCTCTTTCTAGTCGACGGGCTCTATGGAAGCGACAATGCGGATGGTCCACCGCTTCGCAAGTGGAAGATGGCTCCGTTCAACGATGCCTGGCCGAACAGCATCTTTATGTCGCTTGACGGCGTGGCGATCGATTCCGTCGGCTTCGATTTCCTGACTTCGGAATGGCCTGATCTTCCGGATATCGCTAACGCAGACAACTACTTGAGGGAAGCAGCTCTGGCAAACGATCCACCTTCCAAAACGTTCTACGATCCTGAACGCGACGGCATCCGATGCCGCAGCCTTGGCGTGCATGAGCATTGGAACAATGGAACAGACAAGAAGTACTCAGGCAATCTCGGAAAAGCGCACGGGATCGAGCTCTTCCAGGTCGGTTGATCGGGGCGGAGAGGAGATGGAGATGAGCCGGAACGTTTTGTTCTTGTGCTTGACAGCAGCGTCGATGTTAGCGTCAAGTGCGTTTTCCCAGTCATTTTTGAGCCAGTATCAGGGCGTGCCCTACCACGACAGCCGCTATCAAGGCGGTCCGCAGAAAGTACCGGGTCGGGTGTTGTGCGCCTACTATGATCTGGGTGGCGAAGGAGTGGCCTATCACGACACCGACCCGCAAAATCACGGCAGCGGAGAGTTGAATCCGGCAGATGGGACCTACCTTAATGAATTTCGCATCCATGAGGGAGTGGACACTTCATACACGAAGTTCGACCGGAAGCCAGATTCGATTGACGACAACCCCTTTGACAAGATTGTTCCTCCGCGAGATTTGCTCTATGTTGGCTGGACCGAACCCGGCGAGTGGTTCAACATAACCGTTGACGCGGCGCACGCGGGAACCTACGATGCCGATTTTCTTTACACCTCCAATCGCGGCGGAACAATCTCAATCGACGTGAATGGAAAAGAAGCAACAGGACCGCTGCAGGTCCCAACAACGTATGACCCTGCAGACCCCGTGGCTTGGCGTCAGTGGCACCATTGGAATTTGGCTTCGAAGTTTTTCAAGGTTCGCCTTAGCAAGGGGAGGAATGTTCTTACTGTCCACATCCTGACCAGCGGCAACATGAATCTGGCCTATTTTGACTTCAAACAGGATCGCTGACGAAAGTGATGCTTAGTGTTGCATGTGGCTCGGTGGAAATTTCAGCTTATGCGTAAATTGACGGCGAAACTTTCACGATATGCGGTTGATTGATTTCACTTTATGGGGTGTCCTTCGCAACAATTACGTCCGCAAGCAGAAAGGACGACCCTTGGCAGTTGTGACGGCGAGAGGTGCCGAACGAGTAGCGTTGGACCGGATGTTATGAGGTCGCAGGACTCGACGGAAGGCGCTTGAAACAGCTCGGAGCAGTCTTGGTGAAGACGCCGTTCCTCTGAGCAAATTCGCTCCACCTGCGGTCGCCTTTGCGGATATTCATGCAGCGAGATCGTAACGATGATGCAGACCACCGAGTCGTGGCATGGAAATGATCTTCGTACTCATCGCCGTGATCATCTCTGCTTTGCGGTAAGCGTTCGAAGTTCTCTCTACCGCTTTTTTGTGAGGACGTCTGCGCACGAAATCGGACCGTCGCGAACAACGTCGGTTCTTGCTCGGGCGAGAGGCCGAAGGGTCCCCTATGATTCCGGCATGTTCCCAACGCCATCAAGCCGCAAGACCTTCGTGGTCACGTGCAAACGTTGCCGCCGCGACGTGCCAACCGGCCTGAGGGATTTCCCATCCCATTCCATCACTGTCGTTCCCAACGGAAGAAGAAGAAGAAGAAGAAGAAGAAGAAGCGGGTTCTCTCGCCCGAGGGGCGCGCCGCATTGCCGAGGCCGTCAAGCGACGCTGGGCGGCCCAGAAGAACGCTGTCGCCAAATAGACGCGACTACTGCTCGACATGGAAGAGATGCACCATGGCCTGAAGCCGCCAATGAGGGCCAGATTGGGCAAGTCAAACGATCTCCTTCTTTGGCGAGCCGATCGGACGGAGGGGAGGCCATGCGGTCATTCATCACGCGCACTTCAGTAATCAAGGACGGATACAGAAAAGATGTAATATATAGTGAAACTCATGTCTGTGACTCTGGAACAAATCGTTCGCCGGCACTTTCACCAGGCGGATCGAGCCTTCGTACAAGAATCCGTCGCTCGACAAGTGGAGCGCACTCCCGAGTTATACCTCGATCGGTACTGCAACGATGCGTGTTCGATGGGAGGACGCTATGTCAATTCCGATCTCTTCAAGGAGACCTTCGCTGAATACAATGCGTCCAAGGAATCGCGCGGACGATACAACGCTCCTGTGCACAACGCAGCAGCCGTGCTAGCCTCCGAGCAATTTCGCCGCGTCGTTTCCGACAACTCCGAACCATACCGCGATAGTGCGCTTTTCCTATCGGGAGTTCCAGGTGCAGGCAAGTCCTCCTATGTGCTTCGTGCAAACAGCCCCTTCCCTAACAACCTCCGCGTCTTGTATGAAGGGCAACTCTCCGACGCCGGCCAAGCTATATCCAAAATTGACCAGGCAATTGAAGCGGGTTTAGCTGCGGAGATTACCATCGTTCACATCTCATCGGAACAGGCACTTCACAATACAATTCATCGCTTTCATCTCCAAGGACGCGGAGCGAGCATCGAAGCTATGGCCAGCATCCAGGGCGGACTCCCCGATGGCTTGCGCGCCGTTCATGAACGCTTTGGTAATGCTATATTGTAATTTCTAAAATATTGCCGATTGCCAGCTCCCCATTCGGTCTTGTTGTTGCGCGTTCGCTGCGGGTTTGATCGATGTTGTTAAACTAGGCATGAAAGGTCTTCTGAATGGTCCATCGAAGCCGGATCGAAGCATTGATTTTTGATTACGATGGAGTAATCGCCGATACGGAAACTCTTCATTGGCATTCATGGGCGGAGATCCTGGAGCCGCTGGGCATTCACTTTACCTGGGACCAGTATTGCGAGTTTGGTCGCGGTGTGCAGGACGCCGATATGCTCGATAAACTACGACAGCTCGCGGCGGACCCTTCGACACTCTTCGGATTAGAGGAAAAGAGCTCTCTTCGCCTGCAAATCATGCGAGACCGGTGCATCAGCAAGCCGCCCATCCCGGAGGCGACGATTGAGATGCTCCTCACTCTCAATGGCTATCATCTTGGCCTTGTCAGTAGTTCCGCGAAGTGTCACGTTGAACCTGTTCTTCGCGCTGCGGGGATCCATCAGTGCTTTGACGCTCTGGTATTCGGCGATGAAGTCGAGCATCATAAGCCATCACCCGACCCATACCTCCTGCTTGGCAAGCGGCTGGGCATCAAGACGGGACTCGCCTTTGAAGATTCAAATGCTGGTATTACGAGCGCACTTGAGGCGGGATTTACCGTCGTCCCCATCGCCGCCCCTGACCAGTTGTCAAGCATCGTACATCGAGAAATATCTCGCTCGTAGCTTACGCTCCGGTGCGCACTCGTACAAAGCCTTCGTCTTGAGGGCTACCGACTGTGTTACCTTCGACAAGGTTCGCCTTTGTAAACGAATATCCGGGACGGCATACTTGTGCGAAACCAAGCCACTCGAATCCGGAGCACGCCTTGTTGGAGCCAAGACGCGAAATACAATTCCTCTGAATGGCTGCATGACCTCTGGCCAGTTTCCTTTTCCCGCTGCGCCCCACGGTTCGATTTGATGGGATTTATTCGACCCCTTCTCCATGCAACAAATCCACTGCACCCCCGGCATTTCTTTCACGAGAACTCTTTTGATTTCCTCCGGTTAGCGCATTTCTGGTTTGTAACATATATTTATGATGTATACTATATCACGGGACGAAAACGATATGGCCCCTGAGAGGAAGACCTTAACCCGACCGAAACGCAGAGTCGTTGCTCCTGCAGAGAAACGCATTCAGGTCCGGCTCACCGTCGATTCGAAGTTCACCAAGACCTATTTCACCCAACTTTTTGCCGTGCTGAAAATCAGGAACAAGAACGCCCTTGCTGCGCACATCATCATGAATTTCAAAATCAAGGCCGCTCAGGCACAGATTCCGGCTTTCTATAACGGCCCGTGGCTGGACATTCCGTTCCAAAGTATCGACACCTCTTTTGTCTTCCCTTTGACTCACGAGATCGCCGATGAGTTGGAGAGAGTCGGCGGGGAGATTCTCGGCGGGGTGAATAAGTCCAAGACATTTCGCGTGATGGTGGCCTACTTTGCCGCCATCTATAAGCTCAAGACCCCAGTTCAGTCCACATTCGCATAGTCCCGCCAAGACAGCTTGCTGACAGCGACGACATACGCTCGATGATCGTGGACGGCTTCCTGCCAATGGACCATGAGGCATTTTTCACGCTTTTCGGGGGACTTCTTCAGTCAGGAGTTACCTGCCCTCTCTTTCATGGCTGAGCGGTTTGAATCTGTTGCGCGATGCTTGATATGCAGTCTGCCGGAGTTGAGCAACACGGTCGATGATCTCTTGTCGCTTCCCCTCGTGAATGGATACCTTGAAAGACTGCTGGCCCGTGGGAGACCTGAGAAGGGTGATTGTCAGGTCGCCTTCTACATTCGCCTTCGGCTCTGGTTGTTGCGAAGCTTTCAGGATTTCGAGAAGTTGTCGGGACTGGGCAGCAGGCTGGAGACTCGACAGAAGCAGCCGCGCATCTGCTTCGTCAGCGAAGATCAAATCCTCGGTCTCCTCAGTTCTGAGCCTGGTTTCGATGGAGTGCAGTCGCACAGTTCGAAGTTGGAGAGGATTCGCCAGAAGTTGTTCCTGGTGGAAGGCGCCTTGCATCTCCGGGTCCGTGAATTGGGCGAAGATGCCGTGCTTGATAGCACACATGGTAACCATCCGCTTCCACTCGTCGCTTCCAGTACAGGCGATTCGCGATCCGTATTTCTGGACGGCCATCTCCAACCCGAAGACAATTGCCGCTTCGTCCTGGTTGAGTACGGTTACAAGGCGTCCGCGGTCGATGACGGAGACCCTGCCGTTCAGCATGTACGACACGTCGCCGCTCCTGCGGTTGATCGTCCAGATACGTGTCGCAGCGATCTGTTTGGCAAGAGCCTGTTGCTTCTGTTGAGTCAACAGTCTTTGCTGGGCAAAGTCTGCCCAGTCAGACTTCTGATTGTCCTCGGGCGGCGGCCCGACATGCAGTGCGTCTGATTCCAGCCTTGCGTTGAGCCGCCGCTGATTGCGTTGGTCGGCATAGCGCCATCCCCGCAGTTGCGCGGCCGCCCGCGCGTCTCCTTCGGCGGCCCTGTCCGCGACCCATGAGCGGAGATCCTTCGGAGATGCCTCTTGCCGCCTCTGTTGAATGGCCAGCTTCAGGGCGCGTACTTCGAGTACCGATTGAGCCACAGCCTGAGAGAGCAGGACTTTCTTGTCCGGCCACGGCAGCGCGGATGCGCGAATCTCCCGTTTTTGTTGCCGCAAGACTTCAAGAAGATATTGCCGGCCTTCCCTGCCGTCTGTTGTGAAGGCTTTACACACCTCTCGTCGCCGATTGCGATACCGGTTATATTCATCCATCAGAGCGGAGCGTTCAGCCCGTCGTTGCGCCTTGCGTTCCTCTCTCTGTGTGGCATTACGGCCGCTATGTTGTGCTGCATGTTGTGTACCATGTTGATCGGCCTCATGACCTGATGTTGAAGCGGGTGTCCAGGCCCCAAGAGCCGCCTCAGTGTTCTGACGATTGATCTTTCCTGCAAAGTTGTTGCGGAATACATCGGACGCCTTCACCCGGATGTTGTAATCAATGGCAAGGACTGTATATCCGCCTGATTCTCCTTTCTCAAGTCTGAGATGAGCATTTGAAAGAAGACGATGCAGGTGGTCCCACGTGACATTCTGCCGCTTCAGAAGTTCCCGCACACTCGGGCCCACTTCCCGCCGGACGTAGGTTTGCAAAGATTCCTTATCGTGGTAATGTTCAAATTGTGCAGCGGCACCGGTCGGCTGTTCTCGGGCGGACCGCAGCGCAATGCGTTCGGATCTTGAAATGGGTACAGCCTGTTTCGATTCCTCATCCCAGCGAGTCATGCCCGGTGTATGAGCCCAGCCATACTTCGCTTCGAGGGAACGTGCTGCGGCATCGAGAGCAAGCCAGTTGCGATATGGCGTGGGCGCTCTGAGTGTCACAGGATGAACTTTGTTCACCATGATGTGAATATGGAAGTGCCTTTTGTCGTCGTGTGCGACGATCATATATTGATGGTCTTCATAACCAAGCGCCTTCAGTGTTTGTACTGCTGAGTCTGTCCATTGTGGTCGAGTAGGACGCTCTCCTGGCGGCCACGACAGTTCATAATGGCAGACTGCATCCTTGCAACGATCGTTGAGAGAAGCAACTCCTTGCATTTCTCCTGCTGCTGTGTCGAAACTTAGAAGATTCCACGACAGGACCACATCGCCTCGCAAGACAAGTTCTCCAGTGTCGGCGTCACGCTCCTGTGTAAGGTATTCATGAAGCCGCTTGAAGCTGCTGGAGTGCTTTCGCGATGGTTGTACCTTGACGATCATATCTACTTTATTGCGACGGTGTTGAGCGTCCTCACTGCGCTCAGAACAGCGGACAACGTCGCATTCAGTTCCCTGCGAAGGTTTTCTTCATCCGGAAGACCCTTGATCTTCATGAGCAGGTACTTCTGAAGTCCACCGAGTCTTGCAAGTTCTCCTAAAGCCTTCTGGTCCACCTTTGAGACGATTCGCTTGTTGAGTGAGGTCCTTCGCATGTACTCGCTCATGGTCAGGCCGGTTTTCCTGGCCTGGGCTTTGATGATGGCTTTCTCTCGATCCGTTGTTCTGATGAAGAGCCGTAGTGTGGCGCCTTCAGTTTGCTTAGGTCTTGCCATTGTTCTCTCCTGTTCTGTGGGGTCTCGGGGCGTAGCCCTGAGCAAGGTGCGCAACCATTTCTCCGAGTAGCCGCAGGCGGATTGGAGAAATGGTGGTGGGCGCGCGGAACCCCGAAGGGGTTTCGTCCGCACAGCGCATTTCTTGCCATTCACCGTTCAGACATTCAGCTCTCACTATTCAGCCGTCCAGGTTTCGCCATTCAGGGCTCGTACTCCACAATTAGTGTATTACATATATTCTGTCATTATTATATGTGCTTGTGATATTATCTCTCTCGTGCCCCTATAGAGCACATTGAGGAAGAAGGGCAATGGGAACAGCGGCGCGTCGTAAAGTGCAGGTCTTTTCTTCGGATGTTGTGGAGGAGCTTCGTACGTTGCTGACTCAAAAAGCGACAGAACCCGTGCCACAGCCCGATTCGTTCATGATCGGGGCGGTGATACAGGCGCTGTTGCCTCTTCTCGTAGAGTTGCGGCAAAAGGGCTATTCATTGAACATGCTGGCTCATGTGCTGGAAGAGAAGGGGGTAAGGATCAGTTCAACCGCTCTTTCGGGGTACCTGGCGAAGTTTGCCAGGCCGGTTGAAGATGCGCCGTTAAGGGGGGCACGTAGAGAGAGAACACAAACCTCAACAAGTGCCTCGCAGACACGTGGACATTTTGTAATGAAGCCAGATGTAACGCTGTGAGAGAACTTTAGATGTTCAATGCGCCAGGCATGCGTGGGTAGGGTATGAAGGGAATTGCGAATCGATGACTGCTTCGGAGACTGCGCGCTCGTTGCACGTTGCAATCTCAACTGAGTGAGGTGAATTTGCCTAGTGTCGATCAAGCATTACGGGAGTCGCCGGATCCGTCCCTTCTACTTCCAACCCCGCGAACTGGCCCGACAATCAAAGAGGTGAAGAATGCCTAGTGCCCATCTCAGAAAAGCAACAATCCCTAATCAGTCCCCCGAGAAGGTCGGCGGACAGAAGATTCCATCGACGCCATTCACCGCGAGGAAGATGCTCCAATCTCAGACAGCGGAAACCACCCTCAATGGAATACCGAGCACCCTGGATGACGTGACATTTTTGCGTCTGCCCGAGGTGAAGGCGGTCACTGGTCTCTCGAAGACGAGTCTCTATGCGCTGATCCGGGAAGGGGATTTTCCTGCCCCCGTCCGCCTTGGCCCGCGTGCAGTCGCCTGGGTAAGATCCGAGGTCAGGCAGTGGGCTGTTGAGCGCGTGCATGCGTCGCGATCGGTAGCTTGAATCGTCCGCGAGGCCAGACGCGATCCGTCTTCGCTGGAATTGCGGTCGACTTCCGACTGACTCTGATATTGCTCTCTTCGCCCTTGGCCAATTGGGCGTCCAGATAATCTGCCCACCACTGCATCATGGATGCACGCTGGCTCAGATACCTTGCGTGATTGTATGCAGCGGCCACTTTGTTGCGCTTCAGATGAGCAAGCTGCAATTCAATGTGTTCGTCTGTAAAGTCGTTCTCATGCAAGATCGTGGATGCAAGTCCGCGGAAACCGTGGCCGGTCATCCGGCCCTTGTAGCCAAGGCGATACAACGCAAACAAGATCGTGTTGTTGCTCATTGGCTTGTTTTTGTCGTGCGCGCCAGGGAAAACGAACTTGCCGTTCCCAGTTAACAACTTGAGAGCTCGTAGAACGTCCACGGATTGCCGCGACAGAGGAACGATATGCGGCGTGTCCATCTTCATGCGCTCGGCCGGAATATCCCAACGAGTCTTGTCCAGGTCAAATTCCGGCCATTCTGATTCGATGAGTTCAGAGGTGCGGACGAGTGTATAGGCCATGAGTCGCATGGCAAGGCGCGTAATCGCATCGCCATCGTAGCCGACCATCTTCGCGAGCAGCGTAGGCAGTTCTTTAGCATCCACGCGCGAGAAGTTCTCTTCCTTGGTTTCGGTCAGAATATCCTTGGGTTTGAAGTCGGCAGCGGGGTTCCGGCTGGCAATTCCGTGGGCGATTGCATAGCGGAAGATCTGGCCCGTTGTCTCGTGCGCGCGTTTCGCTACGTCTCTTGCTCCGCGTCCCTCGATTGCAAGCATGAGTTTCCGGATGTCTGCAGGGGTCACGTTGTCGATGAACTTCTGACCGAAGGCCGGGAAGACATCGGCTTCTAGGCGCCGCAGGACGTAATCGGTGTGGCGCGGAGACTTGCCGGCAGCCCACCATTCCCACCACTTGCGAGCGATTCTCTCAAAGCTGTTCTCGGCCTCACGCTGCCGTATTTCGGCTTCCCGCTGCCGGATCTCGGCTTCAGTCTTGCGCTCCACCATGGGATCAATGCCGGCGGCCATCTTCTTGCGAGCTGCAAAGTGACGTTCGCGTGCCTCAGCGAGATTCACGATTGGATACTCGCCCAACGCCATCAGCTTTTCCTTGCCGTCGGCCCAATAGCGCCAGCGCCACAGTTTTGACCCGCCGGGATTGATCCGGAGAAACAGGCCTTCGCGGTCGTACATCTTGTAGGGCTTCCTAGCCGGTTTGGTGGCCCGAATTGCTGTATCTGTCAGCGCCATCTTTTCTTCTCCAAAAACACGAATTTTTGTCGTACCCCACCTTTAAGGGGAATTGTACCCCACTTTGTACCCCACTTATTGGTGGGCTGCTTCCGCACTTCCGCGAGCGGCGGCGCACGTACAGTTTAAGTAAATTATTGATTATAAAGAATATTTTATTGGACGGGAGAGTGCGGGAAAGTGCGGGGAAGTGCGTGTTTGGCTGCCCCCCAGGGATTCGAACCCCGATATGCTGATCCAGAGTCAGCTGTCCTGCCGTTGAACGAGGGGGCAACAAGCGCACTTGGCGGTGTCTTGCAGCCGTATGGCCTGGCCCCACCCAAGGGTGCGCAATGCCAACTCCTTCATCTTAAGGGGCATTTGCAGGCGCGGTCAACGGCGCCGGGCACGATGAGGAACGGATGCCGCGCTGCGGGCGCAGTGGGGCCGCTTTCGACCGGCTGGCAGGCTCCAATCTGAAGAAAAAAGTCAAAGTTTATGAATCCTTTAGGGAATCTCAACCCGCGTCTTATGGGTTTCCGTCCAACCTAGCAGAAACAGAGGCTATCTTTTGACGTTTGAGACAATCTTTTGACCATCATTCCTAATGTAGAATTGGCTCTGGGAATGGAGCTGACTCTCAATCTCGGTTGGGCGTTGGTGGCCATGTGGATGTTGTGCGCATGGGTGCGTAAGGCGCCGCGCAAAGCAACCGATCGCCGCATCCAGATGGTGGCCCTGGCGGTGGTCATCCTGATCCTGCTGCCGGCCATCTCCATGACCGACGACCTGTTGGCGGCGCAGAACCCCGCAGAGATCGATTGCTGCGCTCGCCGCGATCACGACCACGGCACCTGCCCGCATTCCATCATTCCCGCAGCCGCGGCCCTTCCGCTGCCTGGTTTTACCGGCTTATCGCTCGCTTTTATGGGCATGGCCGCGCCCGGCAATCTCCTTTCTCCTTTGGTCGAGAACCCCTCTCTGGCGCCGATCCAGAATCGTCCCCCTCCGGCCGCCTGATCGCTTCTCGCCGCCCATTCTTCGTCGTCAATTTCCTGGTTTTCCCGTATCCGCCGTGCAGACCACGGCGCAAAGGTTTCGTATGAAGCGGATCTTCTCTTCCGTTGCCGTTGGGGCAATGGGCGTGGTCCTCGCTCTGGCGCCGAGTTCTGCGCCGGCCCAGCAGGCGCTGACGTGGGATCAAGTCAAGGCCAAATTTGAAGCCACGAATCCGGCGTTGAAGGCCGATGCCGACAACGTGGATGAGATGCGCGCCGAAGAGATCACTGCGTATCTGCGGCCCAATCCGCAGCTCACCGCAACCGTCGATGGGACTCAGATCGCTCCCAACGAAGGGCATTGGGTGCCGCTCGCCGGAACGTTCGTCGAGCCTGGCGTCAGTTACCTGCACGAGCGCGATCACAAACGCGAGTTGCGGCTTGAAAGCGCGCAGGAAGGCACACGCATTACCGAAGCGCAGCATGAGGACCTGAAGCGCAACCTGGAGTTCACCTTGCGCGCGGCGTTTGTGGAGACGCTCGAAGCCAAAATGGTGCTGGATATGGCGAAAGCCGATCTCGATTATTACGACAAAATCATCGAGATCAGCCGCGCGCGGCTCAAGGCCGGCGACATTGCGCAGATCGATTTCGACCGCATCGAGTTGCTGAGGGTGCAGTACGAATCGGAGCTGCAGACGGCGCTCGTAAACCTGCGCACCGCCAAGATTCAGCTGCTGCAATTGCTGAACGATCGCACGCCGCTGGATCAGTTCGATGTGACTGGAATCTTCGACTTCTCCGAAGCGCTCGATCCCCTCGACAGTTTCCGCCAGGCGGCGCTGGATGCACGGCCCGACCTGCGGGCGGCGCTTGAAACCATCCAGCAATCGCAAACCAATCACAAACTGGCGGTGTCGAACGGCTCCACAGACCCGACCTACAGCGCCTGGTACATGTGGAATTCAGCGGTCAATAATCCAAACCCCTACGACATGCAAACACTTGGCGGCAGCGTGAGCATTCCGCTGCGCATTTTCGACCGCAACCAGGGCGAGAAAAAGCGCACCCAGATCGATATTGATCGTGCGCAGCAGGCCAGCGAAGCCACCAAGGCACAGGTTTTCAGCGACGTGGATACGGCCTACGAGCTGGTGCGCAGCAATGTCGAACTGCTGAAGCCTTACAAAACCAAGTACAACGACGAGGCGCTGCGGGTGCGCGACACCGTGAGCTACGCCTATTTTCACAACGGCGCTTCGCTGATGGATTTCCTGAATGCGCAGAGCGACTACCGCCAGGTGCAACTGGCTTACGCACAACTGATCGGCGCTTATCTTACATCCGCTGCACAACTGAATCTTGCCGTAGGACGCGAGGTAATTCCATGACGAAAACTTCCCTTTTGACAAGCGCGTGTTTTTTGGCCGTAGTTCTCGCGCTGGCGGGCTGCAAAAAGAGTTTCGATCCGGCTAGCGGAGCGGCTTCTCCGGCGCAGGTGGTGGAGACCGGCAATGCGGGCCTGGTGACCGTCGACCATCCAGAGCAATATCCCACCGTGGCGGCGAACCGGATCGACGAGCCGGACAAGCTCGATGTGACAGGCTCGGTGTTTCCCG
>Ga0326728_10001061_pt1 | contig 100166 bp, 68 predicted proteins | sample MB3enrmetagenome_FD_207602 | JGI IMG/M metagenome (GOLD analysis project Ga0326728, IMG submission 207602) | Lab enriched peat soil microbial communities from McLean, Ithaca, NY, United States - MB31MN | ecosystem: Environmental > Terrestrial > Soil > Wetlands > Peat | place: USA: New York...
CCGCAATCGCGTCCGCAAGGCTGTCTGTGGGTTGCTTGTCCCCAGCCTCGCTGTTCAAGGACAGGATTTCCACGATGGAAAATACGGTAGGCGCAATTTTTTCCGTCGCGGGCGGTGGCGTGGCGGCAACCGGGGGTTTGGAAGGAGGCAGGACTGTAAGGATTGCAGTGGGACGGGTGCCATTAAGCGTCAATGTCCAGCGCGCCTCGAGTTTTTGCGCCTGAAAATACAAATTCATGGCGTTGAAAACTTCGATGGCGCGGACGTCCTTGAGGCGCATTTGCAAAGTAATGGAAGAGGTGGCGCGATCATTGGGCGGCAAAATGACGTCGAACTGGTTTTCGAAAATCCTGGCAAAGTTCAACGCCACTTCGTTCAACGACGCGCTATCGATTGCGATTTCAGGTTGCGGCGGGCCGATAGCGAGCCACGCCTCCAAGGCCGCGTCATCCGTGACGAGATTTTGGAATTTGCGGGGTGGAAAAAGGTCGTTGAGAGGGCCTTGCTTCTCGCTATAGGTACTTCCGGGGCGATATTGGAATTGGGGGGGTACGCCGGCTTCGTCACGAGGCTGGGCGCCTTCGCCAGCCTGCGATGTGTTGGCAGAAATAACCAGCGCGGCCATCAGGGCCAGGACGGAATGGTTGATGCAGTTTGTGGTCATAGTGTTATCAGAGTTCACTCTTTACCCTGCATTAGACCGATTCCAGCAAAAACTCCTCGAAAAATCTTTTGCGCCCGCCCAGGCTATGGCGCACAGAGGGGGACTGCCCGCCCTTCCTCGGCTGGGCGCGTCTCGAGCTTTTGACTTCCTTCACTAGCGGCCGCCGACCGATTCTTAAGCGCCATTTAAACGAATACACCCACATTGTAATGGAGGAATGTGGGTGTATTCATTTTACAAACGCAGCCGTTTTTGTCGAGAAAAAACTTTGGGAAGAAACTCTGGAGCAGGGCCGCTCTAAAGTCGTGGCGGCTTTCGGCAGGAAGCCGCTGAATTTCCGCATCCCCAGCGGTTCAGCGGCAACTTCAGAGCAGCCCTGAGTCTGGAGACAGCAAAAAGGCAGGAAGGCTTCTTCGACACCTCCTGCGGGTGTGAGGCTCTGGGTACCAGGGCGCGCAGTCCGTGCGCGCCGCGGCGGGCAGGCGCCGTCGCCAAGGGCTATGGCGCACAGGGGAGACTGCCTGCCCTTCCTTGCCGAGTCAAGACTGACCGGTCGCGCTTAGGGAAAGGCTGGTTTGCAGAATCAGCGGCGCTCTGCCGAGACGCCGCTACATCAAATTTGCGCGGCGAGGGGGGCGATCTGTTGCTCGCGGTGGTTGGACAAGGCTCTGACCTGGGCAACGGCATTGGCCGCGGTCAGGCCGTATTTCTCGCGGAGGTAATCCACCGAGCTGGCGTGCTCGATGAACTGGTCGGGCCAGGCGATGCAGGCCACCGGAGTGGTGATGCGCTTTTCGTTGAACAATTCCACCACGCTGGAGCCGTAGCCGCCCGGCAATACATGGTCTTCAAAAGTCAACACTATTTCAGCGGCGCGCCCGAAAAACTCCGTCACCCCGGCATCCAGCGGCTTGGTGAAGCGCGGGTTGATCACCGCGCAGTCCCAGCCTTCCGCCGCCAGTTGGTCCGCCGTCTGCAAGGCCAGGGCGTGCAAGTTGCCCAGTCCGAACAAGGCCGCTTTGCGCCCGGCCTTCCCCGAAAAATTGCGGGTGACCTCGGCTTTGCCGATTTCCAGGATTTTGGGCTGGTCTTTCATCGCCACCCCTTCGGCGGGGCCGCGCGGATAGCGGATGAAGACGGGATGTTTCTGGTGGGTGGCGGTGAACATCATGTCGGCCAGTTCATCTTCGTCCTTGGGGGCCATGGCGATGATGTTCGGCACACAGCGCAAGTAGGCGATGTCGAACAACCCGTGGTGCGTCGGCCCGTCGTTGACGGAGAGGCCCGCCCGGTCCATGCAGAAGATGACGGGCAAATCCTGCAAGGCCACGTCGTGGATGATGCAGTCGTAGGCGCGTTGCAAGAAGGTGGAGTAAATGGCGCAGACGGGGTGAAAGCCCATGGTGGCCATGCCGGCGGCAAACAAGACCGCATGTTCCTCGGCGATGCCGACGTCGTAATAGCGTTCCGGCATGGCTTTTTCCAGCGCCTTGAGGCCGGTGCCCGTCGGCATGGCGGCGGTGATGCCAACGACCGAATTGTCTTTCTGGCAAAGCTTGACCATGGTTTGGCCAAAAATTTCGTGATAGGCGGGCGGGGCGCCGGGTTTGGCGGCCGGAGTTGCGCCCGTCACCGGGTCGTACGGGCCCAGGCCGTGGAATTTCTCCGGATAATTGATGGCCGCCTCGTATCCTTTGCCTTTGGTCGTAAGGATGTGCAGGACGACCGGCACGGGGCAATGCTTGGCGAACTCCAGAGAGCTCAAGAGCATGGGCAGGTTGTGGCCGTCAATGGGACCGAGGTAGCGGAGGCCCAATTCCTCGAAAATCAGGCTGCTGCCATGACCGCCGCGGCCGTCGCTGCCCAGGCTGGGGATATTCTGGCGCAAAGCGGCATCGGCCACCGCGCCTTTGAGCAGTTCCTCGGCTTTGCGGCCGAGCTTGAAGGCCAGTTCGCCTTTGGGCAGGCGTTTCATGAGACGCTCCAGGTCCTTTTGCAACTGATTGTAACGGGGATTGGTGATGAGCTTGTTGAGATAGGAGGAAACAGCCCCAACGTTCTTGGCGATGCTCCATTCGTTGTCGTTAAGAATGCCGATGAAGCGTTTGGTGGTTTGGGCGATGTTATTGAGCGCCTCAAAGGAAATGCCGTTGGTCAGGGCCGCGTCTCCAAAAATGCAGACCACGTTTTCATCCGAGCCGCGTTGGTCGCGGGCCGCGCACATGCCCAGCGCAGCGGACAGGGCCGTGCCGGCGTGACCGGCTCCGTAGCAGTCGTGCTCGCTTTCCGTGCGCAGGGAGAACCCGTTCAGGCCATTGGTGGTGCGGATGGTATGGAACCGGTTTTTGCGGCCCGTCAGCAGCTTGTGGACATAACTTTGGTGGCTGACATCCCAGACGAACTTGTCTTGAGGCGTGGAGAAGACGGTGTGGAGGGCCAGGGTCAATTCCACCACGCCGAGGTTAGGCCCGAGATGCCCGCCGTTGACGGCCAGCTTGGTGATTAACTCGTGGCGGATTTCCTCGGCCAATTGTTGCAACTGCTCGAACGTGAGTTTCTTCACATGCGAAGGGTCATCCACCATGTCGAGATAACGGCTCATCACTCCTCCTCCGGTTTTGGCACCGGTTTCAAGGTCAGTTCCCCTTTGGCGGTCTTTTCCAACTGCTGAATTTTCAACTCGGCCTCGTTCAATTTCGCCTGGCAAAGCTGGGCCAGGGCCGTGCCCTCCTGATAGCGCGCCAGCAGCGATTCCAACGGCAGGTCCTGCGCCTCCATTGCCTCGACAATCGCTTCGAGTTTTTTCAGCGCCTCTTCAAAAGGCAATTTCAGAATGTCCTCACTGGCGCCTTCCGCGCCTTTAGTTTTCGCCATGGGTCAAGGCTAGAGGAAGATCCCCCCGGCGTCCAGCCTGAACCTGGTCTCCTATTTCGGCGAGGCGCCAGCCACGCCCAAGGCCAGATGGATGGTGTCGGCCACCTTGTCCAGATTCTGGCCGGGCATGATGTTGAAATCGGCGCGCTGGATGCTGAAGTTGGTGGAGGTGATGACCAGGAGGTCGCCTTGCTGGTTGGCTCCCAGGCGCTCGGCCAGCTTGTCTTTGAGATACCTCATCTCCACCGGGATGGTCACTTCCTTGGCAACACCGTGCAAAGTGAATGTGCCCGTCACATCGGCCGTGGTGTTGGTTCCGATGGTCTTGACGTTCTTGAGTTGCGTGGCCTCGAAGGTGATTTGCGGGTACTTGGCCGCGTCCAGCCATTGGCTGCCGCGCATGGTCGTGGTTTGCAAGCCGTTGGGCACGGTGAGCGAGGCGGTGGCGACGGCGATTTTCCCCCGGGTCGCGCCGGGATTTTGCGGGTCGAAGGTGACCGTGCCGGAGATGGCGTTGGCCGTGCCGGCGATCTTTTCCATCGGGGCATCCAATTTGAATTCGATTTTGTTGCCGTTCTTGGGGTCCTTGAAATCAAAGGTTTCCGGGGCGGCCAAGCCCGGCAGCGCCAGCGCCAGCGCGGGCCACACCAAAAAAGCGATCCATCGTGTTCTCATCGTTTTGTAATATATGGTTTTGACAAAGCAACCGGTGCTCAGTTTCCCGCCTTTTTACCTCGGAACAGGAACGAAGCGCCGGCCATGACTCCCGCCGCCAGCGCGGCGGCGGCCAGAAAATCCCATCCCGGAATAAATCCCTTTTCGTAAGTGACGCCGGAAAGGCCGGTAACCGGGTCGGTCGTCTCGTGCGCGATATTGTTGACGGTCCAGCCGCGGTGAGCGCCCGTGGCCGCCCAGAAGGCAAGGGCGGCCAGCAGGAGCGACACGGCCAGGATGCGCAACGCTTTCTTCAAACATTAGGCACGATAACCCAGAGGAAAAGAAAACGCAAACTTGAGGCAACGGACTGGCATCAACGGCGCGCCTCCGGGCCGCCCCGCGATAATTTGCCCGCAAGGCAAAAGGCCGCCAGATCACTTCTTGAGGAACAGCTCGATTTCCGGATGATTGGGCAGGGGAGCGTCCAACTCATGCCCGTCTTCATTTTTCAAATATCTGGTGAAAAAGGAGAGCAGATAAGTGCGGACAATCCCCTGGGTGCGGCCCGTTGCGGAGGGCCGGAGGAACTCCGCGGCATCTCCAAACTCATCGTGGCCGGCGTCGCGGATTTGGATGAGCCAGGCGTCTTGGCGCAGTTGCTCAAACAACTGCCGTGCGCCCCATGCGACGCCACGCGGCCCGGCGAGAATCAAGAAAGGCTGGTTGAAGCGTAATATTGACAGATTGGGATTCCCGCCCGCATCGAGCGCCACTCCCGCTTTGCAGCGGCGCTCCACGTTGCAGAGTTCCGCCGCCTCCGCCCCGCCGTAAGACCAGCCAAACACGCCGAGGCGGTTCAGGTCCAGCCGCCCGGCAAAAACCCGGTCGCCGGCATTCAAGCGTTCCAGTTCGTCAATAACAAACCGGAGGTCCCTGGTTTCGTCCTGGAAAACGGCCACGGCGATGGAGTTGGTATCATTGCCCGACAAATGAAATTCCAGTTTCGGTTTAACCAGTGTTCCGTCCGGCAATTCCATGCCGGCGGTGCCGCCGTGCGAACTGCTCACGACGATGAATCCATGACTGGCCAGTTCTTCCGCCGAACCGGTATTGTCGGTGCGCAATCCAACGCCACCATGAGCATAGAGCACCACCGGGAATTTGCGGGGATGGGACGCTAACGGCGCGTCGGGGAACGAATAGGAAAGCGAATTGGTCAACCGTGTGATCTGGGCCGCCTCGAAGCGGTAGCCATACTTCTGGAAAAGCTCGATCCAGGCCTGCATCTCGCGCGGGTTGACGTAGGGACCCGGAACCCGGCCGCCGACTTCACCGGCAGGATACCAAATCGTCGTCATCAACGCGCCGTTGGTCACACTCCGATAAAGGATGTCGCGGGAAGAATCGGTGAACAAGCGTTCCACCTTTCCGACCGCGAACGGTCCGGCAGGCTTCGGCAGGGGCGAAGCCACCTGATTTGTGAACCGTTGGTAAAATCCTGCGGCGCCGCCCGGTTCGCCTGAACGGGCGTGGTCGGGCGTCTTGGTTACGCACCCGGTGACAAGACAACCGGCGGCCAGGGACATTCTCACCAAAGGCAAAAACCGGCGGGGGCTGACTATGCAGTTCATACCCTGTAGACACCGCCGCAGGTGATTTTCGTATAAGTCTTTTGCGTGCCGGATTTATGCGTTCGCCTCTTTGATAAATTGGTCAATCTGGGATTGTGTCTGACCCGCTTGTTTTAGCGTTGCGCGCACGTAAACCTCTTCAAGAAGATCCGTTCGGGGAACATGGATGATATGCAAGCCGCCTCTTAGCCTGTATCGCTCCTGATAATGAAGCTGTTCTTTGAAGTCGTATTTAAGCTCTCTGAGCTTATTAACAAATCGCTTCTTCCAGATCACAATTGCGAACTCCCTTCAAATCGAATGGCATATCGAAGCTCACTTCCTTTTTCCCGTCATCCATCGGAAGGTCAACCGATTTCCAGCCATGCTGTTCCAAGAATGCTGCAAGGTCTCCGGACGAAAATAATTCGTTAAAGGTGCTGCATAACGCTTCGTTGATCGTTGCAAAAAGCTCTCCGAAGGTTGAGGCCTGAACCGACTGGGCGATAGAGTCGCAGAAAGCAACATAATTCCCACTTGGCGTGCGACTCCATTTCCACACGAGATGGCCCTCAACATGAACGACGCCGCCCTTTTTGCGGGATTTTTTCACCTCGGTCCCTCTGTTCATCTTCATGGCCAGAATTTGTATCCGATCAGCGCGGGTGTCAATGGTCTATTTTTCCATTGAACAGTCTATTTCGCCTGCACCAGCTTGGCGGCCGAGACCGGCTCGGTGGACATCCTTTGGTAGAGGGCGAATTTGCTGGTGACCTCGGCTTGCGCCGCGGCCAGAATGGCTTTGCCGCTTACCGGGTCCTGGTTGATGACGGTCGCGAAACGGCGTTCGGTGGCCCAGAATTTTTCCAAGGGGAACTTGGGAGGGGCGGAATCGAGTTTCAACCCGGGTTCGCCCGCGGCCAGGCGGCGCGGATCAAAGCGATAGAGCGGCCAGAAGCCACTGTCCACCGCCATTTTTTGCTGCTCCAGTCCATCGCCCAGCCCGTAACCGTGCTCGATGCAGGGGCAGTAGGCGATGAGGAGAGAGGTGCCGGGGTAGGACTCGGCTTCCTCGAAGGCTTTGACGGTTTGTGAATCCTTGGAACCAAATGCGACTTGAGCCACGTAGGCGGTGCCGTAAGCCATGGCGATCAGGCCCAGGTCTTTTCTGCCCATGCGCTTGCCGGCCACGGCGAACCTGGCCGAAGCGCCCCGGGGCGTCGCCTTGGACTGTTGTCCTCCCGTGTTGGAGTAAACCTCCGTGTCGAGCACGAGGATGTTGACCTTCTCATTCATGGCGATGACATGGTCCAGGCCGCCGAAGCCGATGTCATAGGCCCAGCCGTCGCCGCCCACGACCCAAACGGATTTCTTGACGAGGGCATCGGCCAGGGCATGAAGGGTGGGGGCTTCGGGCGCGGACAGTTGTTGCAGGCGCAGGCGCAATTGTTCGACGCGTTCGCGTTGCGCGCCAATCTCCGCTTCATCGTCTTGCTTGGCGGCGAGCAGGGCCTCCGCCAATCCGTCGCCGAGTTGCGGCGCCAGCTTTTTCACCAGTTCGCGCGCGAATTCAGCTTGCTTGTCCAAGGCGATGCGGTGGCCGAAACCATATTCGGCGTTATCCTCAAAGAGCGAATTGGACCAGGCCGGGCCGCGTCTGGCGCTATTGACCGTGAAAGGAGTGGTGGGCAGATTGCCGCCATAAATGGAGGAGCAGCCGGTGGCGTTGGCGATGATGAGGCGGTCTCCCGACATCTGGGTCAGCAGTTTGACATAGGGGGTTTCGCCGCAGCCGGAACAAGCGCCCGAGTATTCAAAGAGCGGCTCGCGGAATTGAGAGCCTTTAACATCCATGGCCAGGCGGGTGCGGTCCGGGGAAGGCAGATTGAGGAAGAATTCATAGTTGTCCTTCTCCTGCTGGCGCAAGGGGGGCATCGGCATCATGTTGATGGCTTTATGTTTGGGATCGGTCTTTGATTTCACCGGGCAAACCGCCACGCACACCGTGCAACCCGTGCAATCCTCCGGTGACACCTGCAGGGAATAGACTGAGTCCTTCCATTCTTGCGAGCGAAAGGCGGTGGATTTGAAGTTGTCCGGGGCATTGTCGAGGTGGCTGACGGGATAAAACTTGGCGCGGATGGCGGCGTGGGGACAGACCAGGACGCACTTGTTGCATTGAATGCAAATCTCGGAGTCCCAGACCGGGATTTCCAGGGCGATGGAGCGTTTTTCCCAGCGCGTGGTGCCGGAAGGCCAGGTGCCATCCACCGGGAAGGCGCTGACGGGCAGCAAATCGCCTTTGTTGGCCAGCATCACGGCAGTGACCCGCTGGACAAAATCGGGGGCTTCCGCCGGCACGATCAGCGGCTGATGATGATCGGAAGAAACCGCGGCCGGAATCTTGACTTCGTGCAGGGCGGCCAGGGTTTGGTCCACCGCCGCGAAATTCTGGTCCACCACATCCTGGCCTTTTCTGGCGTAGGTTTTCTGGATGGATTTCTTAATTTTGGCAATGGCTTCCTCGCGGGGCAGGACATTGGAAATGGCGAAGAAGCAGGTTTGCATGATGGTATTGATGCGCCCGCCCATGCCGGTGGCCTTGGCCACGGGGTAGGCGTCAATCACATAGCATTTGAGTTTCTTGGCGATAATTTCGCGCTGGATTTCCACGGAAAAATGGTTCCAGACCTCGTTGGGGCGGTAAGGCGAGTTGAGGAGGAGGGTCCCGCCTTCGCAGGCGTAATTGACCACGTTGTATCGCTCCAAAAACGACCATTGATGGCAGGCGACAAAATCCGCTTGTTTGAGGAGGAAGGGGGAATGGATCGGGTTTGGCCCAAAGCGCAGATGCGAGATAGTGACGGCGCCGGATTTCTTGGAGTCGTAAACGAAATAGCCTTGGGCATAAAGGTCGGTTTCCTCCCCGATGATCTTGATGGAGTTCTTGTTGGCGCCGACGGTGCCATCCGCGCCGAGTCCGAAAAAGACCGCCCGCACCACCTCTTTGGGTTCAATGTCAAACTCCGCGTCAAACGGCAGCGAGGCATGGGTGACATCATCCACAATGCCGGCGGTAAAATGATTCTTCGGGGCCTTCGCCTGGAGTTCGTCGAAAATAGCCTTGACCATGGCCGGGGAAAACTCCTTGGAAGACAGGCCGTAACGCCCGCCCACCACAGCCGGCTCGGCATCAAAGGACGCCAGCCCTTTGTCGCAAGCCTCGCGCAACGCGGTCACCGTATCCACATAAAGCGGTTCGCCCACCGCGCCCGGTTCCTTGGTGCGGTCGAGCACGGCGATGCGGCGGGTGGTGGGGGGCAGCGCGCCCACAAAAGCCTCGACCGAAAATGGCCGATAAAGGCGCACTCGCAACACCCCGGTTTTTTCGCCGCGCTGATTGAGCCACTCGGCCGTCTGTTGCGCCGTTTCGCCTGCCGACCCCATGATGACGAGCACGCGCGTGGCCTGGGCATGGCCCGCGTAATCGAACAGCCGATATTGGCGCCCGGTTATCCCGGCGAATTGGTTCATGGCCTCCTGAACGATGGCGGGGGTGCGGTCGTAATAAGGATTGCACGCTTCCCGGGCCTGAAAGAAAACGTCGGGATTTTGCGCCGTGCCCCGGATGCAGGGCCGGTCCGGCGACAAGCCGTGATTGCGAAAGGCCTGGACGGACAGGGCGTACTGGTTCATCAGCTCGCGCAATTGGTCGTCCGTCACCGTGCGGATTTTGGCCACTTCATGGGAGGTGCGGAACCCGTCAAAAAAATGGAGGAACGGCACGCGCGACTCGAGGGTGGCGGCGTGGCCGATGCAGGCCAGATCTTGCGCCTCCTGGACGGAACCGGAGGCGAGCAGGGCGAAGCCGGTTTGCCGGCACGCCATCACATCGGAATGGTCCCCGAAAATGGAGAGAGCGTGCGTGGCCAGGGTGCGCGCGCTCACATGCATGCAGAAGGGGAGCAGTTCGCCGGCGATTTTGTACATGTTGGGGATCATCAAGAGCAGGCCTTGCGAGGCGGTGAAGGTGGTGCTTAACGAGCCGACTTGCAGCATGCCGTGCAGCGCCCCGGCGGCGCCGGCTTCCGACTGCATTTCGACCAGCCGCGGCACGGTGCCATAGATGTTGGGCTGGCCCGCCGCCGACCATTGGTCGCACCATTCCGCCATGGGCGAGGAGGGCGTGATCGGGTAGATGGCGATGGTTTCGGTGAGACGATACGCGACCGAGGCCGCAGCCTCGTTGCCGTCCAGCGTAACAAATGGGGTGGCGGGTGAACTATGGATTTTTTGAGATGCGTTCATAATTAAAAAACACTCATATTAACATTCTACTCGATCAGCGTTTGCGGCCGCCTCAAGCCGGGAGCGGCTCGACCAGGATCATTTGGGCCAGTGGTGCGCTCAGAGCCAGGCGCGCGTGGCACACCAGGCAAATCAGGTTGGATTGACCCGCCAGCAGCCGGATCACTTGGTGTTCGCCCAAACCAATCTCCCGCAGGCGCTGGGTGACCGCCGGGGGCGCGGAAAGTTTCTTGATGCGGACCAGCCTGCCTGCGCGCACCCGGCTGAGCTGGCAGACGGCGGGCGTTGGAAACTGGACTTCGCCACCCGTCTGACGGCGGTCATCCCATTGAGTTTTCTGATCAAACGGTATCATTGTCTTCACTGTTCGAGAGCCAACTTACAAGGAGGCATCGGCGGAAACTCCACTGTTTTTGCCATTCTCAAGCCATTTTTTGGCCAGTGCCGGAACGCCGAAATTTCCCGACGCCACATCACTTCCCAATAAATGTCGAATAAATCGCAATCTATGTGTAGGCCGGCTTCCCTCTCCTGATGGATGCTGCGGGCGACATGAAAAACACGAAATGGTTTGTGACCCGTGAATGGCCTGTGAGCCAGACGCACCAATTGCAGCCGGGCGCGGGCGCCGGAAGGAGGCCCGCATGATGTTCGTGGCTGGAATCAGTTTTAAGACCGCCCCGGTCGCCTTGCGCGAGCAATTGGCCGTCACGCCGTCGCGTCTCATTGAGACGGCCCGGCGGCTGAAGGAGCAGGGCGGCCTGTCCGAATTGGCGCTGGTCTGCACCTGCAACCGGGTGGAATTATACGGGGTGGCCGATCGGGCCGGGGGGCTGGCCGAGCTGCTCGCCTCGCTCGCGCCCACACCGGTGGATGTTTCCCCTTACGTCTATGTTCATACCGGCGAGGCCGCCGCCCGCCATCTCTTCAGCGTGGCCAGCGGCCTGGATTCGATGGTCCTGGGCGAAACGGAAATCACCGGCCAAATCAAGACAGCCTACGAGACGGCCCTGGCGGCCAAACTGACGGGCCGGGTCCTCAACTGCGCGTTTCAACGGGCTTTTCAGGTGGTCAAAGCCATCCGCACCAAGACGCTCATCGGGCGCGGCGCCACCTCCGTGGGCAGCGTGGCCGTCCAGTTGGCCGAGAGAATCTTCGGCGGCGATTTTCACGACAAGACGGTCATGATCATTGGCGCGGGCAAAATGGGGGAAGCCTGCATGCGGCACCTGGCGAAAAGCGGCGTCCAATCCATCATCGTGGCCAATCGCTCGCTCGAAAACGCCCAGGAGCTGGCGCGCGAATTTGGTGGCAAGGCGGTAAATTATATGGATGACGGTCTGGCCGCGATGGCCGGGGCGGACATCGTAGTCAGTTCCACCGGCTGCCCCGTGACCATCCTGGACCGGGAGGACGTGGAGGCCGTCATGCGCCAGCGGCCCAACCGGCGGTTGTTTCTGATTGATATCGCCGTGCCGCGGGACATTGACCCGGCGGTAGAGGGGGTGGAGAACGTTTTTCTATACGACATAGACGACCTGGAAAAGCTGGTGGCCGAGAATGTGCGGCTGCGGGAGCAGGAGCTGACGCCCTGCCGTGCCATCATCGAGAAGCACACGGCTGAGTTGATGGCCAAACTCAACGGCCCGTCCCGGAAACCCGAAACGGCCGGCCAACCCCAAACGAGCTGGGCTTTCCCCGGCCCGATTCACGAATATGCGCAATAACCGGGCCGAGACAGGCCATCAACAAATTTTGACAGTTGTAAACCAAAGGCGGGTGGGATTGGCTCGGCTGTCAGGACGCAACGCCCCGCGGCGTTTCTGATCCAAGCAGAACATGACAGCAGCGGAACCTTAAAAGAACTAACGACAAACTCAACGACAAACGCATCAACAAACTCAGTGAAGCAATTATGAAAACAAACATATCAATCCGACCCAAGCCAATCTGGCTAAAAGGAGCTCTGCTCCTGGCGCTGGCGGCCGGCATGGCGGCGCAGGCGGCGCCGATTCCGCTGAACGCGCGGCTCATCGCGCGGCCAGTAACCCCGGGCGACCTCAGCCGTGCCGGGCTTCCCTCGACCCTGGAGTATTCCGGCGGCTTGAATACCGTGGGCCTCGGCACGCCCGTATATCTGGAGGCGGATGTGAACATCTCGGTTCCCCCGTCCACCATCACCAACGTCAGCTTTGCCATCACGCAAAAGCCGATTGGATCGCTGGCGTTCATTACCAACAGCCCGCTCGGCACGAATCTTGGGATCTATGAGCCGGCTGACAAACTGCTTTACCAAGTGGCCGGACGAGCAGTCTTGCGGCCCGATCTGAGGACGGGGGAATTCCCCTACATCGTCACCGCGACGATTGCCACAACGACCAATGGGACGACCAATGTGACTTTCACCATCAACGCGGGAGTGTATCTGGGATATGGCTACTGCACCTATTGCCACGGCAGCAGCGCGCCAGCCGACATCGCCAAGGTGCCGTTCTGGGAAACCACGGCTCATGCGAGCATCTTTACCCAGGGCATTGACGGCGCATTGGGAGCCCATTACTCCCAGTCGTGCCTACAGTGCCATACGGTGGGTTACGATACCAACGCCCTCAGTCTGGCGGATGGCGGATTCTATGCGACCTCCCTGGCCGAAGGCTGGACCTTCCCAACGTCTTTGACCAACACCAATTATTTCGCCTACATGCAGGCGAACTATCCGGACACCGCCGGCTTGGGCAACATTCAATGCGAGAATTGTCACGGCCCGGCCAGCGAACATGCTTATGCCTTCGGCAACACCAACGCTCCCGGCTGGCCGCGGCTGGCTGTCACCACCAATAATTCGGGCGATTGCAACCAATGCCACGACGACCCCACCCATCACGTCTATGGCACCCAATGGTACGCTTCGTCCCACGCGGTGACGACGACTATTCCGACCGGCTCCGGACGCGATCAGTGTGTGATGTGCCATACCGCGTTCGGCTTCGTCACCCGCATCAACAACTCCACGTCTAATTCCTTGATCACTTCTTTTGCCCCGACCAACACGGCCTACGCGGCCATCAACTGCCAGACCTGCCACGAGCCACACGGCGAAACCATCCCGCTGACCAATCCGCACTTGATCCGAACGCTGGCGGCGGTGACGCTGGGCGACGGCACGGTTGTCACCAATGCGGGAGAAGGGGAGTTGTGCATGGAATGCCACCACTCGCGTGATGGAGGGGCGACCAACAACGTCGTCCAGTATGCGCTGGGCAACGCCACCTGGGCTGGAGGTTCCAGCTTTGGCCCGCACGATGGCCCGCAGGGAGACATGATCGAGGCCGCCAATGCCATCACCTACGGACTGGCCATTCCCAGTTCCGCCCACCGCTTGACGGTGAGCAATGTTTGCGTCGGTTGCCACATGCAGACCATTGCATCAACCGATCCGGGCTATCTGCTTTCGGGCGAGCACACGTTCGAAATGAAGTACTATGTCACCAACAGCGGCGTGGCGACGGAGGTGGACCAGGTTGGCGTCTGCAACCAATGCCATGGCGGCATTACCTCCTTCAACTTCCCGGTGGAGGATTACGCGAATACCGGCGTCATCCAAGGGGTCCAAACCGAAGTCCAGATCCTGCTCAACCAACTGTCCACGCTGCTGCCCAATTCCGGCGGCGTGGTGGATGGCACCGTGAAAACCAGCTTGTCTGTCAAGACCAACTGGACCAAGGCCCAGTTGCAGGCGGCCTATAACTGGCAGTTTGTCGCTAATGACGGCAGCTTGGGCGTGCATAATGCCCCGTTTGCCACCGGCCTCCTCAAAGCCTCCATCGCCAACCTGACGGGCACTTCGGTGGTGGGCGGCCTCCCGGATGCGTGGGAGATCCAATACTTCGGCTCAATTACGAACGCGAACGGCGCGCCCAACGCCGTCAACGCCTCCGGCATTCCGAACTGGCTGGCCTACGCCTTGGGCGTTAGTCCGAACGTCGCCGGTGTTAATATTCCCGGCGGAGTGGTTTGGGCCAGTGGCTCGGGCGCGGTGGGCGGCAGCACTAATACCATCCAGATCTATACGGCGGCGGATATCACCTGGAACACGGTGGTGGGCACCTCCTATCAAATCCAGGCCATCAACTTCCTGGGCGGTGGATGGCAAAACGTGGGCAGCCCCATTGTGGCGACAAACACCGGCTCAATGAGCTATTTGACGCCGACGGTGGGCACGAAGCAACAATTCTACCGCGTCGTACACACGCCTTAGGCGGAGATTGCCACGCGCGGCCTGTGGCCGCACCATAACTGATGAGCAACATGGCGGCTGGCCGCGGGGGGCCAGCCGCCAGTTTAAATGGAGCGAGAAAGGACCTTATGAACCGATCAACGGCGGACCATGCGGGTGGAACGGGGAAACAGCGCGAAGGCGCGGCCGCGCGCTCTCGCGGGATCGTTGCCGGATTGGCCTTTTTCGCTGCCGGGGTTGCTCTGAGCGCGTGGTGGTTTATGCGCGCACCGGCGCGCGGTCCGGGGGCGCCGGAGAGCGCCGGAGCGCCGGCGCTTTCGGAGGCCACCCGGGCGGTTCTGCAGCGACTGGGTTCCCCGGTTGAAATCCGGTTCTATTCCTTGCTGGACGCGTCAAGCGCGTCCGAAACTGTTCAGGCCTTTTCCGGGCGGGTGGATCAATTGCTGACTCAATACGAGCAGGCAGCCGCAGGCAAGCTCAAGGTCAGCCGCTCCCAAATTCTGTCCTCAGCCAGCGCCAACGCGGCCTTGGCCGATGGCATGAGACCTTTCAATCTCGACAAGGGAGACGGCTGTTACCTGGGGATCGCCGTCGTGTATGCCAAACAAAGGGAATCGCTTTCCACGCTGGCCCCGGAATGGGAACAGGCGCTGGAACCGGACCTGACGCGCGCCATCGCGCGCGCCGTTGCTGGGGACGCGGCGGCGCCGGTCGCCCGCGCCGCCGACACGGCCACCCTGGCCACGGTCAAGCGGTTGATTCCCAACGTTGATTCAATTTCGGTGGACGAGGGCAGGCGGGTGCTGGGGGAGGCTTCCTTCGCCGGCTTCAAGCAGGAGGCGCAGGAGATGGAAACCAAGCTTAAGGCAGCCCAAGCGCGTTTCCTTCAGGCGCAGGCCGATCAGTCCGAGGCCGGGCAGGAAGCGGCGCGAAAAGAGATCCAGCAAATCCAGGCGGACCAGTTGGCCAGCCTGAGGCGATTGACCGCCGCGTCCCAAGGGCAGATGAACGCGCTGCAACAGATCAAGGCAGCGGCCCATTAAGGCGGATGGGAGGGTTACGCGCTTGACATCCCGCCGATATTCGGGAATTCCACAGAGAATGAAAACGCTCCTGGCTGACGGTTTGGCCGGCCTGCTGGCGGCGGCGTGCTTCGCCGCCAACGCGCAGAGCGTACAACATTTGAGCATCCCGCAACCGGGCGGCATGCCCGGATTGCCGGTGGTGACCGGGGTGGCGCAAGGGAGCAACGGGGTGAGCATCACCTGGGACGGCCCTTCCGGCTACTACCAGCTATTTCAAAAGGAAAGCTTGACGAATTCCAAGTGGCAGGCTGTCGGCAAAGACACTAATTTGATCCGGCAAGCCACTGTCAAGACAACTTTGCCCAGCGGATTTTTTCGAGTCTCCGGCCCGTCGCCCCAATACGCGGGATGGCAGACCTGCGCGGAATGCCATTCGCCCATCCTCAACACGGTGGCGCATACCGCCCATGCCGGGGCCTTCACCAACGCGGCCTTGGTGGCCGACGGGGGCCAATCCAAGGTCTCCTGTCTGCCGTGCCACACCGTCGGCTATGGCCTGCCCACCGGATTTGCCAGCCTGGCCAAAACTCCCAAACTGGCGGGCGTCGAATGTGAGAATTGCCACGGGCCTGCCGCCAATCACGCCGCCAATCCCGATGATCCGACTTTGGTTCCCCGCGTGGAAGCCGCGGCCACGATGTGCGGCGGTTGCCATGCCACCCGCTTTGCGGAATGGAAAACCAGCGGCCACAACACCGGCCTCATCTCTAATCTGGACGCCACAACGCAGATTGACAACTGCGGACGCTGTCACTCCGGCACGGCCCGGTTGAGCTTGATCGAGGGCCAGCCGCTGCCCACGGGCGACGCCGGCCTGGGAATCGAGTGTATCAACTGCCATGACCCGCATCAGACCAACGGTTATCCGGCGCAACTCCGCTATCCTCTGGCCTCGACCAACGACTACTTCATGCCCACCAACGGCACGTTTGCCAGCGACTACAACATCACGATCAATGTCTGCGGCCAATGCCACAATCATGCCGGGGCCTCGTGGACCAACACCGCCGGGCCGCCGCATCCCTCGCCACAGTACAACATGCTGTTGGGAACGATTGGCGAACTGGAGACGCCGGGTCCGCATTACCAGCCGGCCTCCCATGCCCTCTTGCTGGCCAACCAGTGCGTGGATTGCCACATGCAAACGGTGACCAATGTGCTGCCGCTTTACACCAACACCGGCCACAACCACACCTTCGCGCTAAATACTCCCAATAGTTATTTAGTGTGCGGCCGGTGTCATGGAATCAACCCGCTGGACCCCGAATCGTTCAAAATCTTTGCCCAGCAAGCCGTGTCCAACCGGGTTCAAGAGTTGAAGTTCGATTTGGATTTCTGGGCAACCAATAAGGCTCCCGCGGCCCTGTTTAGCAAATACGGAAACCGGGCCTGGGAATATACCATGCCCGGCCGATTGTCTCCCGGCGGCCCCGGACCGAATGCGGCCGAGCAGACGCTGATTTCCACCAACATTCAAAAAGCCCGCTTCAATGTTTACTTGGTGTTCAGCGACGGCAGCCTGGGCATTCACAACCCCTACTATATAGAGGACCTCCTGGATGCCGCCGAGGACTGGATCTACGAAGACCTCTACCCATAGAAAACGAATTTATGGTCAAACGCAACCTCAGCATCCTGGCAAGGCAGGCCGAAAGGCATGCGCGGGGGCTGGCGCTGGCAGTGGCCGCGCTGGTGCTGGCGCTGGCCGCGATTTCGTGCGGCACGGCCGGCAATTCGGTTGTCCTGCTGCCCAACGTTCCCGGCGCCAAGTACATCGGCTCCAAGGAATGCGAACAGTGCCACGACGACCTTTACAGGGATTTTGCGACCGCCGACCACGCCCGGTTGATCGCGCCGGGGACCAACGCCCTCAACGCGGGATGCGAATCGTGTCACGGGCCTTGCAGCCTGCACGCGGATTCCGGCGGCGAAACCCTGCCGCCCTACACCTTTAGACCGGGACGCCCGCAGACGGGCAGCTACGGGGCGCGCCTGGCGGAGGCCCCCGCCCGCGCCACCGACACCCTCTGCTATCAATGCCACGGCGACGTGCGCGGCCAATTCTCCCTGCCCACCCACCATCCGGTGCCGGAGGGCAAGCTTGCCTGCACCGACTGCCATTCGCCGCACAAAGGCTCCATCCACCTTGGGGGAGGGACCTCGATCCTGTCCGAAAACGAAATGTGCCAGCGATGCCATGCGGAGCAGCGCGGTCCTTATGTCTTCGAGCACGAGGCCGTGCGCGAAGGCTGCGCCATCTGCCACACCCCCCACGGCTCCGTCAATGCAAAATTATTGACAGTCCGCGACGCGAACCTCTGCTTGAAGTGCCACTTTCAACAGCAGACCGCGAGCGGTCTCCTGATCGGCGGCGCCGATCACACCCTGCGTGTCCAACAAGGCACTTGCTGGACGGCGGGTTGCCACGAGGCGGTGCATGGCTCGCGCGTCAGCCAGGCCTTGCGATTTTGACCCGGAAACCCATGCCCATGAAATCAAGGCGCGCATTCCGAAAGTCCCCACTCCGCTGGGGTTGGGCATCGCTTCTTGGTCTTGGCGCCGCCATCGGCGCTCTGGCCGCGGCGGACACCAATGCCCCGCCGGCGGCCACGAATGCTCCACCAGCGGCCACGAATGCTCCGCCGGTGGAAACCAATGCCCCGCCGGCGGAAACCAGCGCTCCCCTTGCCATGACCCCGGAGCAGAGGTTCGAGGGCGGCACCAACTCCTACAACAACTGGATTGATTTCACGGCGGGCCAGGCCTTCGTCAGCGGCAATCGCGCCCAATTCCAGCAGCAGCATCAGATCCCCGCCGGGGCCTTCGGCGGCATCGGCGATTTTCATTTGCAAACGGGCATCGCCACCAACACCACCCTGACGCTGGACGGGCACGCCATTGCTCAGAACCACGACTACCTGCTTCATCTTGACATTGAGCGCGAGAAAATCGGCTTTTTGCGTCTGTCTTACGAGCAATCGCGCACTTGGTCCGACGGCGACAGCGGCTTTTTCCCGGGATCCGGACAATACTTTGCGGCGGCGAACAACCCGCTCGCGCTGGATCGGGGAAAGCTGTCGGTGGAAGCGGGATGGGCGCCGGACTCGGGGCCAAAGGCGACCTTCAAATACACCCACTCGTTCCGGACCGGCGACGAAGGCTCCACCGAGTGGGGATACGCCCATGAGCCGGGAATTCCTTATGCGCAGGGACTCAGCCCCACCTTCCAGGATATCCGCGAGCACAGCGACACTTTTCAAGCGGACGTGACCGATCATATCAAGTCCACGGATGCCGGCCTCGGGCTGCGCTATGAAACCGGGCATCTGGACGACGCTCTCAAGATAACCGAATACCCGGGCGAGCCGGTCCAGCAGAAGATCACCGACCGGCAGGGCACGAGCTATGACCTGTTCAACGTCCACAGCTTCACGGAGACCTGGGTCAAGACGAATATCATGGTTTCCACCGGGCTGGCCTATTCCGGCTTCGGCAGCGACTTCTCCGCCAGCCGCATTTACGGGAATGACTTCGATGTCGGCTACGCGCCCAACGCCGCCAGCGGATTCGGCTACTACGGGCTGGCCGGCACGTCGCGTCTGCACGATTATGTATTTGACCTCAACCTGTTCTACAAGCCGGCGCCGCATTTCACCATCGTCCCGTCCCTCCGGGTGGACCGGGAGGACTGGAACGCGAGCAGCTCCGGCATGGAAACTCTGGGGGCCAACACGCCGGTACCCTTTACGTCGGATAGCAGCCGCGGCTTGATTGACCTGCGCGAGCGCCTGGACTTGAACTACAACGGCGTGACCAATTGGGCGTTCTATGCGCGGGGCGATTTCACCGAGGGCGACGGCAACTTGAATCAGAACGGCGGATTGGTCCCGGTGGCCGGCATCGGCATTCCGGGGGTGGAGGAGCAGAGCGATGACCGCCGATTCTTCCAGAAGTACAGCGCGGGCGTCCGCTGGTATCCCTCCCGCGGCGTCACGCTGGACGCCGGCGGTTATTACAAGCTCAACCACTACCATTATGGCATCGGCCTGGACAGCACGACCAACAATGGGATTATTGGCGATGATCAATATCCGAATTTTCTGGCCATGCAGGATTTTGCGACCTGCGACGCCAGTTTCCGGCTGATGCTAAGGCCCTGGCCGAACGTGACCGCGATCAGCCGCTACGAGTTCCAGCTTTCCACCATCCACACCGAGCCTGACCCGGCGGCGGGCCTCTCCGGGGTCGAATCCTCCAGGATGACCAGCCATATCATCGCGCAGGATGTCAGTTGGATCCCGTGGAGCCGCCTCTCTCTCCAGGCCGGTTTGAACTACGTGATAAGCGAGACGCGCACCCCGGCCTCCGATGTCACCCAGGCCATCCTCGGGGCGCAAAACAACTATTGGACGCTCAACTTTTCCTCGGGCCTGGCGCTGGACAACAAGACCGACCTCAACCTGAGCTGCGTTTATTACGTTTCCGGCGATTACAGCAACAATTCCCCGCTGGGCGTGCCCTACGGGGCAGGCAGCGAGGAGCACGCCGTCACCGCGACCTTGACCCGGCGCCTGGCCAGGAACCTCCGCCTGGCCGTCAAGTACGGCTATTTCCGCTACAACGACGCGGCTTTTGGCGGCAACCGGGACTTTGGGGCGAACCTCGTTTCCGCGAGCCTGCGATACCGGTTTTGAACGTCTACTCTAAAAATGCTCGATGAAACGCAAGAAATGGTCAGCAAAACACAATTCACGTTAAGACATGCGCGGCCCCCGCAGCCATGTTCAAGGCGATGAAACGGAAATATAAACCCGCCCGCCCAACGCGGGCATAACCGAAAACAAAACGACAAACAGCAAGTTATGAAGATGCCAAAAATACTCCTCACCACCCTGGCCCTCGCGGCCAGCACCGCCGCCCTGTCGGCCGCCGATGCCCAGGCCAATTGGGACAAGAACTGCAAAGCGTGCCACGGCGCCGATGGCAAGGGCGAGACGCCCATGGGCAAGAAGCAGGGTGTGAAGGATTTTACAGATGCCAAGGTCCAAGCCGTATTCACCGATGCCGAGGCTACCAAAGCCATCAAGGAAGGCGTCAAGGATGCCAAGGATGCCGACAAAACAAAGATGAAAGCGGCGGAAGGCTTGAGCGACGCCGAGATCAAGGATCTGGTCGCCAAGGTTCGCTCCTTTAAAAAGCCGTAGCCGAAGCGCGCCAGGACGGAGGCCGGCGGGCGCCGCCGGTTCCGTCCGCGCGCGGGAGTGCTCTGGAGTGCGGCGGCTTGCCGCCGCTTTCGGAAAGCGGGACCGAGCTTCCCGCACTCCAAAGTCATGATGACAGCCAACGCCAAAACCGGAATCACCGTCGCCGTGGTGTGCGCGGCCTTCGCGGCGCTGGCGCTGGCCTTTCTGTCGGAAGCGGGTGGATCGCACCCGGCCCGCCCCCCTATTCCCCTGGTGGACACCAACTTTCTCGACACGTCAACCACCCGGAAGTCCTACGCGGACTTGGTTCGAGCAAAGGAGGACCTGTCGGATTTTGACTGTTATATATGTCATGAAAAGAACAAGGCGCCGCCGCTACGACTGGACACCAACCAGAATATCATTGTGGCCCCGGAGCATGTCGGTCCTGCGACGTTTGCGGCGGATGACATTAGCAGCAACAATTTGGCGGGGATCATCAGGCGGCTGCGGAGGCACGCCGATCCCGTATCCACTTTTCTTTGGCAGAGCATGTCAAATTCTGAGCAAGTACTGGTGACGGATTACAAGCCTTCGGAACCAAGTGCAAAGCAAGCCCAAGAGATGGTGGTGGCGGTCCTTAACAAGGTGATTGGTGGACCGTGTCTCTACGAACCCGGGCGCTTCATAGGGATCTTGTTGGGGGCGGAAACCATAGTCCATCTGCAACATAGTACGACCGGCCCCAACCTGCCCCATTTAAACCGCTTGCTTCTCGAAGACGCCTATCCCGTCGAATTGTCGAGGGACCGGAGTGGCGACATCGTGATGGGGCACGGCCAGCACGGCCGCAACAACAACTGTTTTAACTGTCACAACGAAACCAATCTCGTCTTGCTCCAGCCCAGGGACGGGCGGGAGTTGACCTTCGCCCAAAGCACTAAATTGTGCGGCAGTTGCCACGGGCCGACCCTGCGCGACTGGGAAGCGGGCGCGCATGGCCGGATCAGCGGGTTTTGGGATAGAAGCCTGGGTGCCATTGAACGAAAGGACTGCGTGAACTGCCACAACCCTCATTACCCCCACTTTCCCTCGCGACAGCCCGCGCCAGGACCGCACCCCCTGAAGGAGGTTGATGTCGCGGACGTTTTTTCAACCCGCCAGCAATGATATGGACAAAGCACCGTCATCCCCAGCCAGGAATCCAGCGCCGCCGGCCAACGCGATGGGGCGGCGCAGTTTCCTGCGCACTTCCGCCGTGCTGACGACCGGGTTGGCCGCGCTGGCCGCCAGCATGAAGCCTTTGCTGGAGATGAACGATTTCCCCACCATGGAGCGGTTCCTGCAAAAGTATTACAAGGAGATGACGCCGCAGGACATGGCGAAGGTTTTGAAGCGGATCGAAGATGAAGTGGAACAACAGTATGGCTTGCGCCCGCATGTTCGGGATTTAAAGCCGATGGACGGCGTCGAATACGTCTATTGCCTGAACCTGACCCGCTGCATCGGATGCCGCAAGTGCGTCCACGCCTGCGTGGCGGAGAACAACCAGTCGCGAGATCCCGAGATTCAATACATTCGCGTTCTCCGGCTGCCCGACGGTTCGCTGGATGTGGATAAGGCGGAACACTTCTATGCGCCGGATGCCGTGCCGGAAAAGGGTTACTTCTACATGCCGGTGCAGTGCCAGCAATGCAAGAATCCGCCCTGCACCAAAGTTTGCCCGGTCCATGCGACGTGGCAGGAAGCCGACGGGATCACCGTGGTGGATTATGACTGGTGCATTGGCTGCCGCTATTGCGAAGCGGCCTGCCCCTATTGGGCGCGGCGGTTTAACTTCACCAAGCCGTCCATTCCAAAGGAGCGCCTCAACCCCGACATGTCTTATCTGGGCAACCGCCCGCGGCGCCAGGGAGTGATGGAGAAATGCCACTTCTGCATCCAACGCACGCGCGCGGGCCGCTATCCGGCCTGCCTGGAAGTCTGCCCGGCCGGCGCGCGCAAGTTCGGCAACATCCTCGACCCCAACAGCGAGGTTTCCTATATCCTCAAAAGCAAGCGTGTCTTTATTCAGTTGAAGGAAGAAATGGGCACGTCGCCGCGATTTTTTTACTACTTCGACGTATGAGGCGCGCCATTCGCAACTATCTTGTTTTTCTGCGGCGTTGCGCGGGCCTCGCCTTGGTGGGCGACTGGCGTTACTACGCGTGGATGGGGCTGCTGACCGTGATCTGCCTGCTCGGCCTTCACGCCTATTGCCGGCAGTTTGCCCAGGGCCTGATTGTCACCGGGATGAGCGACGAAGTGTCGTGGGGCGTCTATATTGCCAACTTCACTTTCCTGGTCGGCGTGGCGGCGGCGGCGGTCATGATGGTCATTCCGGTTTATATCTATAAGAACGAGGACTTGCACGACCTGGTCATCTTTGGCGAACTGCTGGCGGTGGCGGCCATCCTGATGTGCCTGGCCTTCGTGACCGTTGACCTGGGGCGGCCGGATCGCTTCTGGCATCTGATCCCTGGCCTCGGGCAATTCAACTTTCCCAAGTCCATGCTGAGTTGGGACGTCATTGTGCTCAACGGCTACCTCCTGCTCAACGTCTATATCTGCGGCTATCTCCTCTACTGCCGCTATCGCAAGACCAAACCGGCCAAGTGGTTTTACATCCCGTTTGTCTTTATTGCCATCGTCTGGGCCGTCTCCATCCATACCGTCACCGCGTTTCTTTACGTGGGTCTGGGCGGGCGGCCTTTTTGGAATTCTTCCATCGTCGGTCCCCGTTTCCTGGCCTCGGCCTTTACGGCGGGTCCCGCTCTCATTATCCTCGCCATGCAGGTCGTTCGGCGCGTCACCGCCTCCGCTTCATTAGGCCCGGCATCGGCCGGCCCCGGCAGTGCGCCGCCGCCACCACCCAAACGCCGCCCCGCCACGGCGGACGACCTCGTTGCGCTGACGCGCTACCTTCCCGAAATCGGATCGGTCCCGATGGAGATTCGCCAGCAACTTCTGCCGATGATGGAAGTCCTCGAGGTTCAGTCCGGTGATGTTCTTTTGCGCCAGGGACAAACCGAGGACAAAGCCTTCTTTATCCTGCGAGGCTGCGTCGTGGTGAAAAGGGAGGAGGGGGGGCGCTTTCGCATTACCCGCACGGCTGGCCCGGGCGAACAGGTTGGAGAAATCACCGCGCTCAATGGCACGCCGCGCACCGCCACCGCCTTTGCCGAGGAACCGGGCCTCGTTCTGAGCCTTTCCGCCGCCGCCCTGCGGCTCCTCATGAAATCCCCGCAGGTCAACAAAATCGTCCGCTCCAGAATGTCCGAGCGGCTCCTCATCACCGACCGCGCCCTCATGACCCTGCGCAGCATCGTGCAGGTTTCCATGCTCATCAATGTCTTCCTTTTGGTCAACGAAGTTTTCAAGGAATTCTATTCGGGCAACCTGCATGACGCCTCCACCAAATACCTTTTCGTCGGCCTGGACCATCATCACGCGCTGGTGCCCTGGATTTGGACGGCCATCACCTTCAACCTCGTGGCCATGGTCCTGCTCGTCTTGCCCGTCAGCCGCAGCCTGCGATGGCTCAACCTGACCTGCGTCCTTTGTATCGTGGGCATCTGGATCGAAAAGGGAATGGGGCTGGTTATCCCCGGCTTCGTCCCAACGCCCCTGGGCGAAATGATGGAATACCGCCCTTCCCTCAATGAGACGCTGGTTTGCTTTGGCATCTGGACCTTCGGGCTGCTTTGCTACACGGTTTTTCTCCGCATGTCCGTGCCGATTCTCCAGGGGCGATTGTCCAAGGAGAACGAAGGCGCGCCGGAGGAGTCCGGTCCTTCCCCGGCCGGCGGGCTTGGAGCTTATCCGTAAATAGACTTTTGAAGCAGGAACCTTCCAATGACACGCTCTTAACCGCCACCCCTATGTCAAGAATACTTACAGCCGATGACGCCAGGCAATCGCTGGGCGCGCATCTGGCGGCCCGCGGCGCCGAGATCTGCCAGAAGTATGGACCCGTCATCGGCTGGAACGAATTGCAGCGTATTCTCGAAGACCGCGCCTGCGTCCGATACCCCTGCCAGATCGCCTTCGACGCCGCCCCCCTCCAACCGGGAGAGTGCGCCTTTGCCAGGGCCAAGGGTGCCAGGCCCGAAGACGGATTTGTCATTCACATCCATCCGCTGTTCATGATGCAGTGGGACCGGGTGGCGCGCCTGGCGCTCTATCAATTGGTGGTTGTCAACTATGGGGAGTTCGCGTCGTTCGAGGACGCTGAGGTTTTTGGGGCCGCCGCGCTGGGAATTTCCCGCGAGCAGTACTATCAGGCTCTTTGCGAAATGGCCGATTCGCTCGTCATGGGTTAGCCGCGGGCGCAGGACAAAAATCTTCACGTCATCGGTAGGGCGGCGCTGCCGCGCCGCCCAAGAATTCAGGGCAGAGCGGCAGCTCTGCCCTGCCTTTGAAGGTGAAGATTTGCGTCCTGCACCCGTCAGGCGTTTTATTTCGCAGCCGGATTTGACATCGTTTTGAAAGAGGTGTAGATTAAATAGGGTTCACAGCGGACTGGTTCATCGGCCAGTCCCCAAGGACAAAGCGGGGTGTCTCTGTGGGGCGGAATTCAAACATGGTTTAGGATGCGGGGATGATGGGACATGAAATCGGGATTCAGCGTGGACGCGGGCAAGACTCGCCTTTTGCGGAAGGCGGGGAAGGTTTTCGCGTTCATGGCAGGTCAAATGAGGGCATTGGGATCACGCCTCGGGTTTGTGCTTCTGCTCGTGTTCATTTTGCTCGCGTCAGGCATCGTCACCACCGGCTGGCTCTACTACCGGAACCGCCAGAAGCAATTCCGCGCCGGGATCGCCCAGCAACTCTGCATCATTGCAGACATGAAGGTGGGGGATCTGGCTCAGTATCGCCGGGAGCGGCTGGCGGATGGCTCCCTCTTCCTCCAGAACGCCACCTTTGCCGCGCTGGCGCGGCGCTTTCTGGAAAAGCCGCAGAACGGGGACGCCCAACGCCAGCTTGAGATCTGGTTTGGAAAATACCAGCCGCAGTATGACCAGGTTCTCCTGCTGGATGCCCAAGGCGCGCCCCGCCTATCATTGCCCGCCGGACGGCCGGCTGTTTCCGCCTCTTTGGCCTTGGGCTTTTCAGATGTCCTGCGCTCGGGCCGGGTGACGTTTCAGGATTTTTATCGCAGTGAACAGGACCAGCGGATCCATCTGGGCGTCTTGATCCCGATCTTCGATGAACAGGAGGCCCGCCGGCCGTTGGGCGTTCTCTTTCTGCGCATTGATCCCGAAACCTATCTTTACCCCTTCATCAAACGCTGGCCGACGGCCAGCCTGACCGCCGAGACGCTGCTCGTCCGCCGGGAGGGCAATGAGGCCGTCTTCCTCAATGAACTCCGGTTCCAGTCGAACACCGCGCTGAATCTGCGCGCGCCTTTGCAGCGCGTCGCCCTGCCCGCGGCTCAGGCCGCCTTGGGCCGGGAGGGCTTCATGGAAGGCCTCGACTACCGGGGCGTGCCGGTGGTGGCGGCCCTGCGCGCCATTCCGGATTCGCCCTGGTCGCTGGTCGCGCGCATGGACACCGCAGAAGCTTATGGGCCGATGAGGCAGCAACTCTGGCAAGTGGCCGCTCTGGTCGGCACTTTGCTCTTTGGCGCGGGGGCTTTTGTCGGTTTGGTCTGGCGGCAACAGCGCGTCCGCTTCTACAGGGAGCGGGCGGAGACAACCGGGGCGCTGCGCGCCTCGGAGGCGGGCTATCGCCGGCTCAACGCGGAACTGGAACAACGCGTCGCCGAACGCACTGCCCAACAGCAAACCGCCAACGATGACCTCGAATCATTCAGCTACTCCGTCTCGCACGATCTGCGCGCGCCGCTGCGCCACATCATGGGCTTCGCGGATTTGTTGCAGAATGAGGCCGGGCCATCCCTTTCCGAGAAAAGCCTCTTTCATCTCAAGACGATTTGCCAGTCGGCACAACGGATGGGGGATTTGATTGACGACCTGCTGGCCTTCTCGCGCGTCGGGCAAGTGGCCCTGCTCAAGACCGGCGTCAATCTCGACGAGTTGGTCCGTGAGACGCTGGGCGCTTTCCAGGCGGACACGAAGAAGCGAAACATCGTCTGGCAAATCCACCCTCTGCCGGCGGTGCAGGCCGACCACAACCTGCTGCGCCAGGTGCTGGCCAACCTGATCTCCAATGCGGTGAAGTTCACGGGCCGTCGCGCACAGGCCAAAATCGAAATCGGTTGCGCTCCCCCGGCCAACGGCGAAACCGTGGTTTTCGTTCGCGACAACGGGGCCGGTTTTGATCCGCGTTACGCCCACAAGCTGTTCGGCGTCTTTCAACGCCTGCACAGCAGCGCCGAGTTCGAGGGCACCGGCATCGGTCTGGCCAATGTCCAGCGCATCATCCGCCGGCACGGCGGGCGGACCTGGGCGGAAGGGGCGGTGGAGGGCGGCGCCACGTTTTACTTTTCCATCCCAAACCAAAACGGAGACAGCCATGGACACTGAAATTGGAAACATCAAAAACATCCTGCTGGTCGAAGACGATCCCCGCGACGTGGAGCTGACCTTGAGCGCCCTGCAGGAGCATAATCTGGCCAACAAGGTCCTGGTCGTCCACGACGGCGCGGAGGCGCTGGATTATCTCTATCGCCGCGGGAAATTCACCGCGCGCCCGGGCGGCCATCCCATCGTCGTGCTGCTGGATATCAAGATGCCCAAGGTCAACGGACTGGAAGTGTTGAAGACCATCAAGGCCGACGAGAATCTGAAGATCATACCCGTGGTCGTGCTTTCGTCCTCGCGCGAAACGCCGGACCTGGTGGAGTGTTACAAACACGGGGTCAACGCCTACGTGGTGAAGCCGGTGGATTTCGGCGAGTTCATGAAGGCGGTCAAGCATCTCGGCATTTTTTGGGCGGCCATCAACGAACCGCCTCCGCAGACAGGGAGGGAGGTAATCTCACTGCCAAGCGGCAAAGTCAAATGAGGGTCTTTCGTTCGCCCAAAAACTTGGGTGGTGCCTTAATTCAGTTGTTGTAGTGTCGGCGCTGTGCGCCGATGTCGAGCCACAGGCTCGACGCTACACCAAATTAAGGCACTGCCAAAACTTGACAGGATTTGAAAAGTGGTTTATTGTTACTGCCACTAAGCCTGACAATTGATGGGTCCACGGGCAACCCCTAGGGGAGGACGCGAGGTATCGCTGTGTGGGTTCAAGTCAAGCTTGGGCCAGGTGACGGGCGATGCGGGATATGAAATCGGGATTCGGCATGAACGCGGGTAAAGATTGCCTTCCGCGGAAGGTGACCAAGCCTTCTACGTTCATCGCGAGTCAAAGTGGGGCGCAGGTCTTCCCGGCAAGCCTTAGTACCTTTCCATCCAGTCGGAGCCTCCTGGCGCCGGCCTCGGGCATTGCCACGCCAACCCGGCAATGTAGGAATCGTCCTACAAGAAGACGCGACTTCTTCCCATTTGCCTGGCCTTCTGCCGCGGCTAAGGTACTGGTGGCAATGAGACTAAAGGCTCACGCGCTCCATCAATTCTGCCAAACCCACCAGGATTTGCTCCAGGCCGCCATGGGAGGAAAGGAACGAGCATGAAATCACCGCTGCGCATCCTGCACTTGGAGGACAACGCCAATGACGCGCAACTGGTGGAGCAGACGCTGGCCGCCGGGGGCGTGCCCTGCTCGATTACCCGGGTGGCCACCCGCGCCGAATACCTGGCGGCGCTCCAAGACAAAAGTATTGACGTGGTTCTCTGCGATAACACGCTGCCGGACTTCGACGGCCTGGCGGCGCTGAGATTAGCCCGGGAACGATCCCCGCATCTGCCTTTCATTTTCGTCACGGGAACCCAGGGGGCGGAGCAGGTGGTTGAATCCATGCAAAACGGCGCCACGGACTGTGTCCTCAAGGAGCGTCTTTCCCGCCTCTGTCCCGCCGTGCGCCGCGCCCTGCGCGAGGTCGAAGGGCGGGCGGAGCAGGCGGCGATGCGGACGGAACAGGCCGAAACGCGGACGGAGAAAGCGGAGGCGCGAACGGAACAGGCGGAGATGCGGATCGAGCAGGCCGAGACGCGCACGGAACAGGCCAAAACGCGGACGGAGAAAGCGGAGGCGCGGACGGAACAGGCGGAGGTGCGGACGGAACAAGCGGAGACCCGCACAGAACAGGCCAAGACGCGGACGGAGCAGGCGGAGATACGGACAGAACAAGCGGAGACGCGGAGCGAGCAGGCGATCCGCGCCTCAGAACTGAGTTATCGGCGGCTGTTCGAAGCGGCGAAGGACGGCATTATGATTGTTGATGCGGACACGGGTCGCATTGGCGATGTGAACCCTTTTCTGGTGGAACTACTGGGCTTTTCCCGAGGGGAAATGGCCGGCAAAACCGTCGCGCAACTTCATCTGTTCCAGGGCATTGACTCCAATCAAGCGATGCTGGAGCGATTGCGGAAGGATGGGTTTGTCCGCTATGAAGACCTGCCAGTGGAAACGAGGGATGGGCGCCACCTTGCCGTGGAGTTTGTCAGCCATGTGTACCAAGCCGGCGAGATAAAAGTGATCCAATGCAACGTCCGCGACATTACGGAGCGCAAACGGATGGAAGAAAAACTCCGCGTTCTCAACGCCGAACTTGAACAGCGCGTCGTGGAGCGTACGGCGCAACTGCAAACCGCCAACGCCGAACTGGACGCGTTCAGTTATTCCATCTCCCACGACTTGCGCGCCCCTCTGCGCCATGTCATGGGCTTCGTGGAACTCCTGCAAAAAAACGCCGGGCCGTCGCTCTCCGAAGAAAACCTCGGTCTTCTCACCACCATTTCCGGGGCGGCGATACAAATGTCGAAATTGATTGAAGATCTGCTGGGGTTTGCGCGCCTCGGGCGCGCGGAACTGCAAAAGACGGAGTTCAACCTCGACGAGTTGGTCAGGGAAACTGCGAGTGATTTTCAGGCGCATTTGCAGGACCGAAACATCGCTTGGGAGATCCATCCGCTGCCGGCGGTGCGGGCCGACCGCGCCCTGTTGCGCCAGGTCATGGTCAATCTGATTTCCAATGCGGTCAAGTTCACCGGCGCGCGCGCCCAGGCCAAAATCGAAATCGGTTGCGCTCCCGGCGGAAACGGTGAAACCGTGATCTTCATTCGCGACAACGGGGCCGGCTTCGATCCGCAGTTTGCCGGCAAGCTTTTCGGCGTATTTCAACGCTTGCACAGCCATGAGGAATTCGAGGGCACGGGCATCGGCTTGGCGAACGTCCAGCGCATCATTCACCGCCATGGTGGCCGGACCTGGGCGGAAGGGGCGGTGAACGGTGGCGCCACATTTTACTTTTCAATCCCAAAACAAAACGGAGGCAGCCATGCGCCCTGAAACAAGCCACGTCCAAGACATCCTGGTGGTGAAAGACGATCCGCTGAACTCTGAAAGTGAAAAATGAAATCCCCGCTCCACATCCTGCACCTGGAGGATAATCCCAACGATGCCGCGCTTATTCAATCCACCCTGCAAGCCGGGGGCATCCTCTGTGCCACCACCTGCGTGCAAAACCACGACGATTTTGTGGCGGCGCTGGAAAAGGGCGGCATTGACCTGGTCCTTTCGGATTTCACTCTGCCGGCGTTTGACGGCTTGTCCGCGTTGAAAATCGCGCGCGCCAAGTGGCCGGCCATTCCTTTCATCCATGTCTCCGGGACGATGGGGGAGGAACAGGCCATTGCTTCGCTCACCAGCGGCGCGACGGATTATGTCCTGAAGGCGCGTCTCTCCCGCCTCTGTCCCGCAGTGCGCCGCGCCATGCAGGAGGTCGAAGAAAAGGCCGGGCGCCAGCGGCTGGAGGAAGAACTGATTGAAGCGCAGAAAATGGAAGTCATCGGCCAACTCGCCAGCGGCGTGGCCCATGACTTCAATAACATGCTCTTCATCATCATGAGTTACAACGACTTGATCCTGGATGGTCTTGGCAAGGACAGTCCGCTGCAAGCCTACGGCGCCGAGATCAAGAGCGCGTCGCAACGCGCCGCCGGGCTGACCCGGCAACTCCTGATCTTCAGCCGCAAACAAACCGTGCAAACCGTCGTGCTCGATCTGAATGCCGTGCTGAATGACCTGGACAAAATGCTGCGGCGGCTGATTAACGAAAACATCGAAATGGCGATGGTTCCCGGCGAAGAAATCGGACGGGTCAAAGCCGACTCCGGCCACATCGGGCAAGTGCTGATGAACCTGGTGGTCAACGCTCGCGATGCCATGCCCAACGGCGGCAGGCTCACCATCGCCACCAACAATGTCGCGCTGGATGAAAACTACGCCCGCGCACACGCCGGCGCCATTCCCGGCGACTACGTGATGCTCAGTGTCAGTGACACGGGAACCGGCATGACCGACGAAGTCAAAGCGCGGCTGTTTGAGGCGTTTTTCACGACCAAGCCCAAGGGCCAGGGCACCGGTTTGGGCCTGGCGACCTGCCAGACCATCGTCAAGCAATGTGGCGGCTGCATCGAAGTTCAGAGTGAAGTCGGCTGCGGCACCACCTTTCGGGTCTATTTTCCGCGCCTGGCCCAGACCGCCGCCCTGGTCTCGGCGGACGCCGGGACCGGACCGCCCCCGCGCGGGACGGAGACATTGCTGCTGGTGGAAGATGAGCCGGCCGTCCGCCATCTCGCCGTCAGTTCTTTGCGCTCCCTGGGCTACGAAGTTTTATCGGCCTCCAACGGCCAGGATGGATTGCATGTGGCGCAAAACCGAAAAGGGAGGCCGATCCGTCTGGTCATCACTGATGTTATCATGCCCCGCATGGGGGGCAAGGTCATGGCGGAGTGGCTCAAAGCCTCCTTCCCGGACCTCAAAATCCTCTTCACTTCCGGCTACACGGACGACGCCATCGCTCATCACGGGGTGCTGAATGAGGGCGTGGAATTTCTGCCCAAACCCTACACGCCGTCCACCCTGGCCCACAAAGTGCGGGCGATGCTGGACGCCCAATGAATCCAGGCGCCTATGTAATAATATCCGAACCAACTGCCATGAGAATTATGAAAGATAACACCATCAAGCGGCTGACTTCAGTTCTGCTGCTGACCCCGCTGGCGGCGATCACTTCCTGGCCGCTTGCCGCGGCGGATTTGAGTCCGTTCGGCACCAACTGGCCGGCGATTGAATTCCACGGTTTCGCCAGCCAGGGGTTTCTGGCTTCCAGCCAGTACAATTACCTGGGGGACAGCTCGCACGGCTCTTTCAGGTTCACCGAGGCCGGTTTGAACGCCTCGATCAATCCATTCCCGCGCACGCGCATCTCGGCCCAGGCCTTCACCTTCGATGTCGGCGAGGCGGGCGATTACGACCTGGTTCTGGATTACGCCCAAATCCAATATACCTTCAATGAGTGGCTGGGCGTTCGTGCCGGCCGCATTCGGCGTCCGGAAGGCATCTTTAATGAAATCCAGGACGTTGATCTGGCCTACACCTGGGTGGTGGTCCCTCAAGGCGTGTGCAACTCCCGCTGGCGCGACATGTATCTCTCCGTGGATGGCGGAGAACTTTTTGGCACCCTCCCCATGCGCCAAGCCGGCAGTTTGTCCTACGAGCTTTATGACGGACTGCAGCGCCCGCAACTGGATGGCGGCTTTGCCATCCAGAAAGAGAACCTGCCTCCGAACATCAAACTGGCCTGGATCAATTCGCCCCAGTTGGGCGGCGGACAGCTTTGGTGGAACGCGCCGTGGAACGGCTTGAGGCTCGGAGCGGCGCTGAATCTGGATCAGGATTTGACGTTCGTCAACGTGACCGGCCGCCGGAGCCAGGGATCGCCTCTGACGCAACGTTATTCGCTGGAATACTTCTGGAAAGCGTGGACGTTGCAGGGGGAGTATTTCACCTCCAGGGTCACGTATGAGAATACCGGGGGGGGTCAACCCGACTCTATCAAACTGATTGATCCTGACGGCTGGTTCGCCAGCGCCGCCTACCGGTTCAACAAATGGTTCGAAACGGGCGTTTACTACACCGAGTACTATCCCAACAAGAATGACCGGAGCGGAGCCACCCTGGCCGTGCATTCCGACGGCTATCAGAAAGACGCCGCCCTGGCGCTCCGTTTTGATCCAACCTCCTGGTGGATATTCAAGATCGAAGGCCATCACATCAACGGCACCGGCCAGTTGTTTGACAACGTTAACAACCCGGTGCGGGGCGACAACGGCTGGTGGATGCTTGCCGTGAAAACCACCGTCAGTTTCTAACCATCAACCAATCCAATCCATCAATTTATGAAAACGATTTCTCTGAAAATTGGCCTGGTTGGCGCGGTGTTGCTGGCGGGCGCGGTATTGCTGGCGGGCGCGCTCAGAGCGGCGCCGATGGAGGGTCCCGTGGTCATCGCCAACAAAGACGTGCCGGTGGACAGCCTCAGCGCCGCGGCCTTGAAGGACATCTACACCGGCAAGACGGCCTATTGGCAAGGCGGCCAGAGCGTGGTCATCGCCGTGCTGGCCGACGCGACCGACGCGGCCTTGCAGGAGGTCAGCGGCATGGACGCCAGCCAGTTCAAGACGTTTTGGCAGCGCCTGGTCTTCTCCGGCCGCGGGCAACTGCCCAAGAAAGCGGAGGATGCCGCTTCGCTGGTGGCGCTCGTCGCCTCAACCAAGGGCGCGATTGCCCTCGCGCCGGCGAATGCCGAACTGAGTGGCGTCAAAACACTTGAAGTCAAGTAAAATCACGGGCCGGGGATCACCTCCCGTGGCCTGCGAACGAACACAAATGAGTGCCATGCGTGATGATTCAAAGCAGGACAGCATTCGCGGCGCCGAAGGCGCCGGGGGACTGCCGCCGGCAGCGGAGGCGACCCACGGATTGGCCAGCGCCCAGGGAATCCAGCCTCTCTCGGCGACTTTCCGCAGGATTCTCTGGGTAGTTTTCCTGATTTTCGTCTTCGCGGTGGTGCAGACGTTCATGCTCTGGCGGGTCTGCAACACCGGGATGAACACTGCCGCATCCCTGGAACACCAGGGCCTGCCCACCCTCAACGATCTGGCGTCGTTGCAGGAGCATCTGGCCATCTACAGGCTCAACTCCTACGAGTTTCTCTTTGCCCAGGAAAAGGAAAAAGCCGGCAAGGCGAAAGAGGTGGAAACCGTGGCTACCCAAATGCGCACGGAGTTGGAACACATCAAGACGCTTCTTCCCGAAGGCGCGGGCCGCCAGCTTGCCGCCAATCTGGAAGGCGCCATTGATGAATTGGACAGCAAGTTCGAAAAAGTGCGGAACCTGGTGGACTCGGATTTTGCCGCCGCCATGAAGGCGATGGATCAGGAAATCCCCCCGAGAACCGAACAGGTGACGGCGGCGGCGGGCACCTTGAAGGACTATGTGTACCATTTTTCCGGCGGGCAGGCCAACGCGACGTTTGACAGTTTTGGCTGGATCAAGAACAACGCCGTCATGTTTGGCGCGGGGAACATCTTGGTGGCCTTGGGCGCGGTCATGTTCATCCGGCTGGCCGCCCGCCGCAGCCGCGCGCAACTCTCTGACACCCTGGCCCGGCTGGATCTGCGAACGCAGGAACTGGCCGGGTCGCTTTCCCTGGTTCACGCCACACTGGAAGCCACCGCCGACGGCATCCTGCTGATTGACACGGCGGGCGGCATTGGGAACTTCAACCAGCAATTCCTCAGCATGTGGCGCATTTCCGAACCGGCGGACATCATGACAGACGGGCAGCGGCTCATGGCCTTTGTGCTTCCGCTGGTGGAGCGCTTCGAAAAATTCGCCGGCAAAATGGAGGAACTCGCGGCCCATCCGGAACAGGAAAGTTTTGACGTGCTGGAACTCAAGGACGCCAGAGTTTTTGAATGTTGTTCCAAACCCCAGCGCATGCAGGGTCGAATCTGCGGCCGGGTCTGGAGTTTTCGCGACATCACGGAACGCCGGCGGGCGGAGGAGGCGCTGGCCGCGGAACAGCGGTTGTTGAACAATTTGATCGCGGCCACGCCCGACATCGTTTATTTCAAGGACCGGGAAAGCCGCTTCATCAGAATCAACGAGGGGTTTGCCCGGAGAAATGGATTAGGCGATGCCTCCGCGGCTCTGGGAAAGACCGATTTTGACATCTTCGGGAACCAGCACGCCAGCGAAGCCTATGCCAACGAACAGCAAATCATCGCCACCGGGCAGCCGATGATTGACAAGGAAGAGCGGGAAGACTGGAAGGACGGGCATGTCACCTGGGTGTCGAGCACGAAGATGCCGATGCTCGACCGCGCCGGGAAGATCATCGGCATCATGGGCATTTCCCGCGACATCACGGAACGCAAGCGGGCCGAGGAATCCCTGCGCTTGCTCGGCTCCGCCGTGGAGCAGGCGGAGGATTCCATCCACATCACCGACGCGCCGCTCGACCTGCCCGGCCCGAGGATTCTTTTCATCAACCCCGCCTTCACCAAGATGACCGGTTACACCGCCAAGGAAGTCCTGGGAAAAAACCCGCGCATTTTGCAGGGAGAGCACACGGACAAGGCCGTGCTGGCGCGGCTGCGGGCCGCCCTGGCCCGCGGGGAAGCCTTCCATGGCGAAGTCATCAACTACCGCAAAGACGGATCGGAATTTTACGCCGAATTGCACATCACCCCCATCCGCGATCCCAAAGGCATCCTCACCCACTTCGTGGCCATCAAGCGCGACATCACCGAGCGCAAACGCTTCGAGGCCCGCTTGTTTCAGTCCCAGAAAATGGAAACCGTCGGCAAGCTGGCCGGCGGCATCGCCCACGAATTCAACAGCATCATGACCGCCATCATCGGCCAGTCCGAATTGATGCTCTACGACCTTCCCGCCGGCAATCCCCTCCGCAAAAACGCCACCGAAATCCACCAGGCCGCTGACCGCGCCGCGGCCCTGACCCGGCAACTCCTGGCCTACGGGCGCAAACAAATCCTCCAGCCCGACGTTCTCGATCTGGATACCGTCCTGGCCGGAATGGAAAACACCCTGCGCCATCTGGCCGGCCGCGACGTGGATGTCCATATCGCCCCGCCGACCAGCCCCAAATTCGTCAAAGCCGACCCCGGACAAATCGAGCAGGTCATTGTCAACATTGTGATGAATGCCGCCGATGCCATGCCCCACGGCGGCAAACTCACTCTCGAAACCGCCGGGGTGTTTCTGGACCAGGAGTACGTCAGCCAATTTCACGATCTCAAGCCGGGCGACTATGTGATGCTGGCCATCACCGACACCGGCGCGGGCATGAGCGAGGCCGTCAAAGCGCGCCTCTTCGAGCCATTTTTCACCACCAAGGACATCGGCAGGGGAACCGGATTGGGCCTGGCCACCTGCCACGGCATCATCAAACAAAGCGGCGGCCACATCAACGTCTATAGCGAGCCGGGCCGGGGCGCCACCTTCAAAGTTTATCTCCCCAAGGCGCGGCTGGAAGAAAAGCCCCCTGGTCCGCCCCTCCAGTCGCCCGGATTGCCCCGCGGAACAGAAACCATTCTGCTGGTGGAAGACGATCCCGCCTTGCGCGAAATGGCCGCCGCCTTGCTCGGGCGGCTCGGTTACACCGTCTTGTCCGCGGGCAACGGCTTGGAAGCGTTGAACGTGACCCACCAGCGCGCCACCGGCCACATTGACCTCCTGTTCACCGATGTCGTCATGCCGCACATGAGCGGCAAGGAACTGTCCGACCGGATTCAAGCCTTGTATCCCCGGACCAAAATCCTTTTCACTTCCGCCTACACCGAAACGGCCATTGTCCATCAGGGAGTGTTGAACCCCGGCATCACCCTCCTGCAAAAGCCCTTCACCCCCTCCGCCCTCGCCGGCAAAGTCCGCGCAGTCCTGGACCAGGACAAACCCAATGCGCCTCTGTAGCGGCGGTCCATGACCGCCGCTTTCAAACGAGATGTCTGGTTTGAATCCCGCCCCATTTGACGTGATCTCATCTGCCTGGAGGCGTCGCCGGCTGGCCGAAATGGACCGCGTCGTCATGGAAACCCGCGCCGGCCCCCTTGCCCTTGCGCAGCGTGATCATCTCCGCCCCGGCCATCAGCACTGGGCCATAGCCGTGCGCCGCATAAGGGCTGGTGGGACGGCAGGCGTAGAACATCGGGTCCCACGACAACCCGGTGCCAACGCAGGTGCCCTCCACCTGGCCGCGGGCGTTGACTTTTTGCGCGAGGGCGTTCCAGCCGAGCGAGACCATCGGCCCGTAGGCGTTGGCGTCAATCCAGCCGCGGTTGATGGCGCGGGCCGCCGCGAAGACAAACATGGCGCTGGAGGAGGTTTCCTCAAAAGTCTCCGGGCGATCCAGCAGTTGGTGCCAAAGTCCGTTCGTTCCCTGCGTCTCCGCCAATCCCTGGATATGCGCCCGCAAAAGGGCGAGCGCGGGCGCGAAGCCTGGATGATTTTCCGGCAGCGCGGAAAGCAGTTCGACTTCGGCCATCGCTCCCCAGCCGTTGGCCCGCCCCCAGAAGAAGTGCGGATGTTGTTGCATCCCTTCCACCAGCCCATGCATGTAAAGGCCCTTCTCCTTGACGAACAGGACCTGGGAAAAATGCGTCACCTGTTTCGCCGCGTCATCATAATACTTCCCCTCGCCGGTGAGGCGGCCCATCTGGACCAGCGCCGGCACGCTCATATAAGCGTCGTCCAGCCACACGCTGTCCGCCATCGGACGGTCCCGAGCCAGCGTGCCGTCCGGCAGCCGCTTTTGTTTGGAGCTGATATAATCAAGGGCAATGTCAATCAAAGGGCGAAGATTGCCACCCACGCCCGCCTGTTGCGCCTTGAGGAACGCGGCCGACATCGCCCCGCAATCATCCAGCGCGGCCGGTTGCAGCAGGGGCCGCAGCGGATTGGACTGGCCCCGCTCGGCCGCGGGCGTGGCCTGAATGTGTTCGGCGATCAGGCGCAGCGCTTCCAAACGTTTCGCCGTGAACTCCTTGAACCGCGCGTCCCCCGTGGCGTCTCCCGCCAGCAACATTCCGGCGTAAGTGACCCCCCATTCGTAGCCGACCAGCCCAAAGTCCCCCGGCACGATCCTGACCTGATTGGGAAGCTTGGCCAGATCGGCGACCGGCTCCTGCGTTTGCCCGTTCACCACCTGAACCGGGCTGGCTCCGTCCAGATAATCCACCACTCGTCCGAGCACCGCCGTAATCTCCCCCACTGACGCGGGAGCATAAGGCACGGGATAATTCGGCTGGGGCCGTCTGACAGGATCAGGGCTGCGATTGGCGGATGGGGCCGGCTGGGCGCGCCCGGGCAAACCGGCCCACCATAACGCCGCGCCAATCCACATGATTCGACAAAACAACGGGTTCATTTTCATAAATTAAGGAATGAAGACCATATTGCTGATCTTCTTGTCTAAATTGGAATCACGGCTTGGCGCTGGTCAGGGTGACGAAACTCTGGTAGTCCAGCGTGAATTGGGCGGTGCCGGCGGATACGGGAACCGCCGCCAGCGCCGTCATGTGGCGCGTGCCGTCCGTGATGGTGGGGTAAAGCTCCGTCAGCGATGCCGGCAGGCCGGTGAGGGTGACGGGGCGGGTGGTGCCGAGGTTGACAAGGTGGATCGCGCAGCCATGCGTGGCGTCGCCGTAGGCGGCGGCGGTGATGCGCGGGCCGTCACTGGTGATACTCAGCGAAGGCGCTTCCGGCGGAGTCAGGTTCAACTGCTTAAGGTTGAAGAAACGCTGCGTCGGTTGCAGGGGCTGTCCGCTGCGGCCGCCGCCGCTGAGGATGGAATAGTCATCGGTAAGCTGCCAATGCAGAATGGAAATGGGCTGGGAGAGCGCCAGGCAGCGCATGTAGAGGTTGATTTCATCCAGGGCATACCACGGCTCCAGGAAGAGAAAACGGAAACGGTAGCTGTTCGGGTCGGTGCCACCCTCGGCCACCAGCAGCGGAATCTTGAACCGCTGCGCAACCTCGCCCCAGCGGGCGATGACTTCATCTCTGCCGCCAGTCCAGCAATGATAGGAAACCGCGCCGACAAACTTCATCGCCTCCGGATCGGCGATGGAAGGCTCGATGTAATTGCCCCGGGGCGTGGGATTGCCGGTGTCCCCCAGCAGCATCTTGGTGGCCAGGCCCTCGGCGGCGAAGGCCGCCCCAAGTTCCTTGATGACTCTATCCTGATCCTCGGGCGTCAGCCTGACGTTAATCCCCATGTCCGCTTCGTTGAACGAGAAGAGCAGCGGCTCGGCGCCATAATTCTTCTTCATATACGCAATGTAGGACGTAATGCCCTTATACATCGCGGGCCACTTGTCGGGGGCGACTGAGCCGCCGCTCCCGCCTCCCCGCCCGCCGCCATTCGTCGCCCTGGCCCAGTTGGGCAGGGACCAGTCGCTGATAATCATCGGAATTTTCTTCTGGGCGAGCGTGCGCCCCATTTCCATCGCCTGCCGCACATTGTTGGTGAGCGCGGCCGGTTCGACGGCGGCGGGATTAGCCGTCTCGCTGGTCTGCCATGAACTGAGGGGCATTTCCAAGCGCGCCCAGGCGACGCGCAAGTTTTCGAGGTTGTAAGCGATGGTCGCGGCGTCGGCGGGGCTTTGAATACGGAAGTTGCCGCCGATGCCGATAAAGCCCGGACCGGTGCGCTCAGGATGCACCGTCAGCTTGATTGGGGCGGTGTCCACGTCGCAGGTGGCCTTGAGCGTGAAGGCGACATGGAAAGGCGTGTCGGGGCTTAGGGTGCCAACTCCGATGGGGATCAAGAAGCTATAGACGGCGGCGTTTGCCGAAGCTCCGTCACCGCCGCCGCCACCGCCACCCCCACCGCGCCCGCCGCGGCCACCGCCGACAGTTTGCTGGAGGATCAGATGGGTGGGGTTAATGAATGCGATTTCGACGACGCGGTTGGCTGTGCCTGTGACGCGGATGGATTTGACAGGGACGCTCGTGACAACATAGTCCGCGTTGTCCCCAGGCAGGCTGGCGAGGGAGACCTTGGCGGGCGCGGCATCGCTGGCGGACGGGACAAGTTCCGCAGCGCCGTCGGCAAAAGCCGCTCCGGCTAGGTTGAACCTAAAGTACATGCCACTGACCGGCAGGGCGTAGCTGGTGGAGGCCTGCACGTCGAAGGTCGTGGTGTCGGTCGCGGTGTCATCCACTTGCACCTGAAGTCTCGCCCCTGGCGTCGCCCCGGCGCCTTCACCGCCTCCTCGGCCTCCCCGCCCGCCCCGGCCGCCCCTATCGCCTGCCGCCGTCCCGAAACCGAGGTTGCCGGTTAATAGCAGTTTCGTCCCGGTGCGCCCCGTGCTTTGCAACTGTGCCTGGCCGGTTTGCGAGCCATCCGGCGAGGTCATGCGGATACTGCTGGTCAGTTCGATCGGTTCGCCTTTGTAGCGGAAGCACCGCAGATCGCCCGTTTGCCCCCATTCAGTCTCAGCGCGGGCGTTCAGGCAGCAGAGCAGGAAGCCGGCCAACAGACTTGGCGTGAGGATCTTCTTCATGATTGAACTCCAATGACAGGTTCGCGACGTGGAAATTGCCTCTGAACTGGCAGGCATTTCGCTTCTCCGCGCCGCCCTTTCGTCGCCGCGGCGCGGTCGAGGTGAAATTGGTTCTTCCTCGCACTCATTCTGGCGCGCACAATGTCAGACGGGCGGAAGAGCGTCAAGGGGGAAAGTGCCCAACTTCCGCCATCTAAACGAGCACCTCGTCAGAAAACACCTGACCGTCTGATCCCCGCGCTCATTAACCCCCGTTTCAGTGTTTCAGCGATTCAGCGTTTTCCCCGCCGCTCTCCGAGATCCCCGGGTCTTCGCCTTCACTCCTGAACAGGGAAGCCCCGTTCTCTGAACGGGGTTAGAGGAAGAGCTATGCTGAAAAAAGATCTGCCCATGAGCATCCTTTCTGAGCGTTGTCCCACAACGAAACAGAAAGGAAAAGCACATTTGTCGGCGTAGATTGGGGGCGCGCAGTCGTTGTCAAAAAAAAGCAAGGGCAGCGCCAATGCACAAAGCAGAATGGGTTGAATTTTCATAATGACTTCGTCTCGTTTTACTTACAAGCCGGGAACCTTGGGCGCGAAACGGTTTGTCAGCAACGGCGGGATTATCGCCGAAACGAAATTATTGGCTGTCAGTGGCAAGGTTGCGCAGTTGTTTGGGGGTGATCTCTGTTCTCGGATCGAATGAATGGCCCCCCATGTAATCCAGCAGGCTCTGGCGCATCTGGCGGCTGACCGGATCGTTCAAGTCGCCGGTCAGGTCGAAACCACAGACGATAATCTTGCCTTGGCCAACCCTGGCTTCAATGACAAGTCCGAGCGGTCGCGCCGTGAACCAGTCGTCAATCACCCGCACGATCGGGACGAGGTTCCTGGGCAAACCATCCAGCCGTAGCGCCCCTGCGCGGTGGATGAGATACCACCATTGCCAGTTGCTGCAAAAGTCCGTCGGAAATTCCGCGAGCGCCGGATGCTTTGGGTCGCACAGGATGCCCAACGTGGTCGGCGGCTGGCGTCGCGTCCAGGCGGTGTTCCAGAAAATGCTGGAAAAGCCAAGTCCCACCGGCGCGCGGTCGAAGTTGCGAACGGACTGTGGCGGCAATGTCAGCAACACCTTGCCGCCCGACTGCAACTGTTTCTCCGCCCGTTCGTCAAACCGTGAAGTGAGGAGCACATCCTTCGGCGGTTCAGCGGCAATCTGCGCCGGATAAACCCACACATCCCAGTCATTTTCCGCAAGCTTCGCGCCGCCGGCGGTCTTTTGAATAGTCACGGTCAACTTGTAGCGCGCGGGCGTTTTGGCATTTTTCAAATCCACGCTCACGCTGCCGAGCGCGATGCCGTTGTCCACAGGAATGTCCTTCGCGTCAATTTTGCCGCGGGCGAGTGTCAGGCCGTTATCGGCGACCAGTTTCCAGGCCGTTGCCGCGCCCTTTAATGGGGCGGCACCAAAATGCGCGACTTCAATTTGAGCGGCCAGCGTTTCATCCGAGGTGAAAACGCGTTTGGCCAGCCGCGCCAGAGGCACGGTGGCGTTGCAGAAGCGGCTGTATTCCGCCGCCGTCACGTATCCTTTTTCTCCCCAAAACGGATCCAGCACACCGACCAGTGCCGTGCCCTGGCCGGGGAAATCGTGCAGGTCGAGCAGTTCAAATCCGCCCATGCCGCGCGTGCGCAGCGCGGACTCGATGTCTTCCTTGTAACACAACGTCTGCAGTTTGCCGGAAGCCAGCAGGAATTGTCCCGCCAGCCGCTCCAGGCCGTTGGTCGCGAGTGTGTCGTGGAAAATCTCGAAATTCTTCGGCTTGAGGTAGCCGGTATATTTGGGGATTTCGGCGAAATTGGGATAGACGCACCACTGGCCGATTTCGTGGCTGATGACCGGCACAGGGCGCGCCGAAATGTAGCTGCGATAATCGGTGGTGGTCTCCGGCGGCTTGGCATTGATGCGGGAGCGCAGGCCCTCGCCCCACTGCTGGATGCGAGGTCCGGGGGTGATATCGAACTGGTTTTCCGCAAGTTCCGGCCAGCCCGAACCGCTGGTCCAGAGGCGGCGCGAATCCAGCGACCTGTAATGCGCCACGTACTTCGTCAGGTAGGCGCTGTAATTCCGTCCGCCCGGCTCGTTGCCTTGGGGCATCAGGACAAACGAAGGATGATTGCCGTAATACTTGAGGATGCGGTCCGTCTCGTCATAAACCCACTGGTCCACCGGCCCGCCGTCGCCAAGGGTCGCGCCCTGGTTCGCCCAACAAGTTTCCACTTGAAGGCAGAACCCCAATTCATCCGCCGCCTCGAACGCCGCTTCCGGGGGACAATAGGAATGAAAACGCATCAGATTCAACCCGCAGGATTTTGCCACGCCGATGATGCGTTTCCACTCGCCGACCTCCGTCGGCGGATGGCCGGTCTTGGGAAAAATGCAGCATTCAAGCGTGCCGCGAATAAAAGTTTTGCGGCCGTTGATGGTGAACTGCGTGCCGTCGGTGGCAATGTCGCGCAGGCCAAACGTGGCGGATTTCTCGTCCTCAAAATCTTTTCCGCCGGCTTCGCCGCGAATTGCGGTTCTCATACGATAAAGCGCGGGCGAAAACTCGTCCCAGGCTTTTGCGCCGGCGCCGAGATCAATTTCCAATTCCGTCGCAATTTCTTTGTCGGCCACGTTGCTAAAATTTTGGCTGACCGGCAGGATGTTCAACGCTGGAGCGTTTTTGGCTGGTTCAACAAACAACGAGATTTTTCCTGACGCGCTTTGGCCAGTGGCATTGTAAAAGGTCACATGCACCCGCGCTTTCTTAACCGCCACATTGGGATAAACCTGCACGTCCTCTAGCCAGACCAGCGGCGTGGCGCGCAATTCCATTTTGCCGGCGATGCCGCTCCAGTTGCCCTGGGTCTGATCGCTGATGGCGTGGGAATTCTGGCCGATATTGATGAGCATTCGGTTGTCCACTCGCACGGTCAGCGTGTGGGTGCCGGGCGTGATTTGGCCGAGGTCGTATTCGTGCGGAGTTGAAAGGCTGTTATTGGTGCCGATGAACTTGCCATCCAGCCAGACGCGCGTTTCCCAGTGCGCCCTCTCCAGAGCGAGCACTAGTCGTTTGCCGGTCCACTCCGCTGGAATCTTGATGTCGCGCTGAAACCAAGCCGCGCCCAAATAATACTTTGCCGGTTGAAGCCAGAAGGGGATTTTGATATTTCCCGCTTGGCGATACGGCTCGTATTCCGGCGCGGTGAACCAGGACCGGTCCACAATCTCGCCCGTCCAGTGCCCATTGGTGGAGATGTCATCGCCGATGCCCTGCGCCGACAGCGAGCCGGGCAGTTTGATTTTGTCCGGCAGCATGTGATTAAACCACTGCTCGGAAATACCGGTGTCCGCTCGGTCGAGTTGAAAGCGCCATTGGCCCGACAGGGAGATAGTCTGCGCGTCCGCTACCGCGCCGCTCCAGGCCGCCAGGATCACCGTACAAATAAGCCTTCGTCTCATGCTGTGGTCACCGCGCATGACTGAACGCAAAGGCCCGTGCCTTCTGAAGCCATCGCGTCCTCATGCGCCGCTGTTGTTGGATTTGTGGGTCAGTCTAAGAACCGGGGGCCAGTCCGGCAATGGAAGATTCACCGAACTACATGGACAATCTTCCGAAAGACTAGCCTTTGCGCATTTGGCGGTACGCCTGTGGCGGCATTTTGTTCACCCCTCGAAAAACGCGGGAGAAGTAAAGAGGGTCCTCGTAACCGAGCGAGGCGGCGATGGCTTTGACGCTGGATTGGGTCGTGTCGAGCAACTGGCAGGCGCGGTGCATTTTTAGCCGGTTGAAGTAATCCATGGGCGCATAGCCGGTTTGGCGCTTGAACAAGGCGGAGTATTGGGAACGCGCCAAGTTGGCCACGGCGGCCAGCACATCCAGTTGCAGACGTTGATCCTGGTGCTGCTTCATGTAGGCTTTACTGGCGCGAAGCCTTGCGACGCGACCCGCTGGATTCGCGCTGCAACAACGCCATGGGATTCTGGCATTTCCGCCGCGGCGAATTCACCGAGGCGGAAAAATATTTTCGCCAGGCCATTGAGCGGCTTACCCGCCGCAATGCCCATCCTTCCGATGGCGAGCCTTATTACAACCTGGGTTTGTGCCTGCGTTATCTGGGCCGCGATGACGAGGCTTACGACGCGCTTTACAAATCCGTCTGGAATCAGGCCTGGGTGGCGGCCGGTTGCCATGCGCTCGCGGAATTTGATTGCGCGCGCAAGAACTGGGCCGCCGCCCTGGAGCACCTGAACCAGTCGTTGCGCCACAACAAGGACAATCTGCGCGCCCGCAATCTCAAGGTCCTGGTTTTGCGGAGGCTGGGGCGGGAGGAGGAAGCCAGTTCCCTTCTGCGCCAAACGCTTGCGCTGGACCCGCTGGACTGCTGGGCGCGGCTGCTCAATCAGGAACCCCTCCACTGCGATTGGCAAACGCGGCTGGACCTCGCTCACGATCTGGCTCGCGCTGCTTTCTTGGCTTTGTTTTCATTTGGAAGAAACTCCCGGAGACGAAAGGCAAGACACTCGAAGAAATCGAAAAGGAACTCCCAAATCATTAGCATGGTGATTCGGGTCCCTTGGAACCACCGCGTTGGTCTTGCAATTTGCGCCGACGCGCATACCATTGCCGAAAATCCGTTCTCAAAATGAAGATTCCGGTTGAACCCACCAGCCAGCTCTCAGGAATGAGAATTAAATACCAACCTACAGGCGCCACGCGCCCGGGGGAGAGTGGATGACAAACAGATTTGATCCATCGAGGCGACGGGCAATTCAGTTGCTTGTCACCGGCACGTCGGTTCTCAATGTGCAGAGGTTCCTGTTCGGCACGGCGTCCTCGTCCCCCTCGCCCGTCCTCGCGCCAGCGAAAGACATGAGCCTGTAGAATCGCGGGCGCATAGACTTTTTTAGACCGAATTGCCGCCTGAATTTAGTCGCAAACTCGTCCAACTTCTGGCAATAACTGAGAGTAAATTGCGAAATGATGTTTATGAACCGGCAGAGTTGGACTTTCGTTGCGATTTTTTTGGCGGCGCTATCCGTGGCGGTGGGCCTCATGGAACATCGCGCCATCGCGGCGCAATCAGCCCTCGCGCAGACTTCCCCCGCAGCCTCAACTACTTTTCCCGGGCACGTTCCGATTGACCTGGCGCGCTCGGAGGCGCCGCTGTTTGACGATCCGGTCTATCATGGGGCGTCGGATCCGTTCGTGATCTGGAACCCGGTGAAGAAAGCCTGGTTCATGTATTACACGCAGCGGCGGGCAACGATGCCCAAGGCCAATGGGGTGGATTGGGTGCATGGCAGCGCCATTGCCATTGCGACGTCGCAGGATGGGTTCACCTGGAAGTATCTGGGGACATGCCAGGGAGATCACGATTTGTCGGAGCCACTGAAGGCAGCGGGGAAGGGACTTGAGCCGGGCTTGACGTGGTGGGCGCCGTGCCTTCTCTACGAGAACAAGATGTTTCATATGTGGGTGGTGCTGGTGGACGGGGTGTATCGGAATTGGACGGGCAACCGCAACATCATGCATTTCACCAGCGAGGATGGCATCGCCTGGAAATATGCCGACACCTGCAAATTGTCGTCCGACCGCGTCATTGACCCAACGGTCTACAAGGTGAAAGACTTGTGGTACATGGTTTACAAGGATGAGGCGGACGGCTCGCATACTCATGTAGCCACCAGCAAGGAGATGGTGGATTGGACGAACAACCCGGGCCGGGCGGACCCCGATGGCAGCCAGGAGGCGCCTTTTGTCTTTCACTGGAAGGGGTCGTGGTGGCTGATCGTGGACGGGCAGGGGCTGCGGGTGTATAAGTCGGAGACGGGGACCGGCAATTTTGTGTACAACAACACGGTGCTGGGAGCGGCGGACGGGACGCGCCCGTGGGACAATGCCGTGGGGCACCATCCGGGGATTGTGATGCAAGGAGGCGCGGACGGGGAGGATCAGTGCGTGATCTTTTATTTCACGCAGCGGGGCAGAGAGTCCATGATGCAGGTGGCGGAGCTGGAGCTGGGTGCGGACGGCAAGGTGGTTTGCAATCGGAACAAGTATGCGAACGAGGAGTCGTTTCAGCAGGAAAACATGGCGCGGATGACCCAAGCCAAACAGTGGGCGCTGGCTTTCATCATGTTCGCCGATGCTCACGGAAACCAACTGCCGATAAATTTTGAACAGGCGATAAACTATGTCCCGGGTCTTTCGGAATCGAATTGGGAGATTGTGTCGGGCGGCGACTACAGCAGGTCTGCCAAACCGGACAAAACCATTTTGCTCAGGGAAAAAGAACCGAGACACTCTCCCGATGGCCCATTCTTCAGAGTCTATGCCTTTATGGACGGGCACGCGGTACAAATTAGCTCGCCGGAGGACGATTTCGCGGCGTTGGAGAAACAGCGCGGCTATTTGGTTCAGTCGCCAGAGAATTGAACTTTAAAAGGTGGGGCGGTGTTGTTGCTCCCCGCCTTTAACATGGCGTGTCCGACCGATTGGCCCCCGCCACCCACAGGCGATAAGCAACGCAACCAAAGACCAGCAGTTGACCACGCTGGTTCATTTGCTTGGATTAGTAGCCCGCTTCAATCCCATTTTCCTGATTCGTGCAGTCAATGTGCCGGGCTGTAGGCCCAGAAGTTCCGCCGCTCCGTCCGGACCTTTGATTCTCCAGTCTGCCTTCTCCAAAACCATCATCAGATTGTCAAGTTCGTGTTGGCGGATTTCGGCTTCCGTCATAAACTGCTCTCCCGTCATGTTTTCTGCGCGGGATTTGATGGGAGGGGTGGGTGCTTGCAATTGGCCGGTGGGGAGGTCAAATTGCAAAGCCCCTCCGCGAGCCAAAATGACCGCGCGCTCGATGACGTTGCGCAACTCACGGACATTGCCGGGCCAATGATAGCTTTGAAGCTGGATAACGCCGGCGCGAGTCAGGCGTGGTTTGGCACAGCCCAGTTCCTTAACGGACAGTTTGATGAAATGTTGCGCCAACGGCGGGATGTCGTCACGGCGCTCGCGCAAGGGCGCGACCTGGACGGGAAAGACACTCAGGCGATAATAGAGGTCCTGACGAAACCGACCAGCCGCGGCCTCAGCTTTCAGGTCGCGGTTGGTGGCGGCAATGATGCGAACATCGGCGCGGCGCGTGCGGTCTTCGCCGACGCGCTCATAGGCTTTTTCCTGAAGGACGCGCAGCAGTTTGCCTTGCAACTCCAGCGGGACCTCGCCGATTTCGTCCAGAAATATGGTCCCGCCTTCAGCCGTCTCAAAACGGCCGGCGCGTTCTCTGATGGCGCCAGTGAACGCGCCCCGCGCGTGCCCGAAGAACTCGCTCTCATACAAGTCTTTCGGGATGGAAGCGCAATTGACACGGACCAGTGGCTTGTCTTTTCGCCGGCTACGCCGATGAATTTCGTGGGCAACCAGTTCCTTGCCAGTGCCTGTTTCCCCCAGAATGAGCACCGAAGCATCGGTGGGCGCGACCAGATCAATTTGGCTGACCACCTGCCGGAGCGTGGCACTTTCCCCGACCAGATCCCCGAACGCCTTGGCCTCGATCACTTCCTCCTTGAGATAGGCATTCTGCCGCTCCAGTTCCGCCTTGAGCTTTTGGATTTCATCAAACGCACGCGCCAGAGCAATGGCGCCTCCCACATGGTTGGCGAAAATGCCTGCCCAAACCCGGCTCTGCTCGGGCACGTTGTCGCGAGAGAACAGGGCGAAAACCCCCACCACCGCGCCCTTGAAAACAACCGGCACGCCTTGAAAGCTGCATATTCTATCCTGCTTCAGCCATTCGACCCCAGCCAGTTCTCCGGGGTCTTTGTCCAAATTGTTCACCACGAGTTGCTGACCCGTCGCGGCGATATTCCCCAGCACTCCGACGCCCAGCGGAATCCGAGCATACTGGTCGGACTCATCGAGATGTTCATCCTGGGGACCCTCGGTCGGAGAAATGCCGCGCCGATAGCCCACAGTACCATGCAGGCAGCGCGTCTGGTCCGGGCATTCCGGTCGCCGCGCGCAAGTCGCGCAACGGTCACCCTTTCCGATGAGGAAGGCGTGGATGCGCACAACGTGCTGGCGATGAAACACCTGTGGCCCGCTCGGTTCGAAAACGCGGTGCATTAGCTTCCGCGCCAATTGGTCGAGCGAATGCTCTCGCCCAATTTCAAAAAGCAATTCGCTGAAGAAATTGGGGTCGAGTTGAGGTGCGTCTATGTTTTCCATTTTGCAAAGTCCCTCAAGTCTCAATCTTCTGGCCGTTCAAGCCGATAATACGGCGCTGCGCATAATTTTCAAACTTTTTTGGTGTAAAATTTTACACGTTACAAGTTTTATCCCTCGTTAGCGTCAACCTCATAAATCCACAAGTGACTGCCATTCAATGTGTTACGCAGTTTCCGGTTGATTGGCACGACTCCTGATTAACAGGCACCAGAACGTAAGAAAAGTACGTAGAAGGAAAACAATATGAAGACAAGTCTAATGAGCCATCTGCTCCTCGCAATCCTCTCCGCGCCCATCATTACCGGCTGTAGCACGGTGAATGTCACCGAGAGCAAGAGTTTCACATCCGCGCCCGCACCTCGTCCGGCAATGATTTATGTCGCCGACTTTGAAGCCAGCGCGATCACCAACGAAATGACTTCTTCCGCCAGCACCAACGCACCTGGGGCAGTCTGCCCGGAGAAGCTGTGCGCCAAGCTGGCGGACTTAATGGCCGAGTCCCTCGTCAAAGACCTCAACAAAGCCGGATACGAGGCGGTCCGAATCGGCCCTGAGACGCCCCCGGCTTCTGAAGGATGGCTGGTGCGCGGCAGCTTCACCGCCGCGGAGGACATTAGCAAGCGCTTTGCCGATGCGATACCGGAGGAAAGAATCCGAAGTACCGTGGAGTCCCTGTTCAAGAAGCTGGGCGAGGAGCACGCATGGATCACCAGGCTCTTCGCCCGCCTGTTGGCCGATCCAGACGGGAGAACGGCCGGGTTGGGTGGGGCTGGGGTTCGAGAGATATTTCTTGCTGCTACAGGCGGACATCAAAAGGCTGCTCAGTCCACAGGTTGACCCCGAAACGGTTCGTCTTCATGCCCTGAGCGTGATCAGCCAATGCCTGTTTTATTGCCTCGCAGGCGAGAACTTGCTTGAACTCTTCCCGCAACTCCAATGGCCTCTGCCAGCGCCTGAGAAAGTGGCGGCGCATGTAAGCTGCTTATCAATTGCGGCTCTCCGACAAGAAAGCCAAAAGCGCGATCACGATTTATGAACTGTCCCAAACACCGTGAATTCCGCCACTGCCGGTTTGATCCCCTTGGGCCAGCCCGTGATCACCAGTCGGACGCGTGTGCCAGCGGCGGGCATGCATGGGCGGTAATCAATAAGGAAATCTTCCTGGCTGTCATCGCGATTCACAATCGTCGTCCAGGTCCCTCTTGAGGTTTCCAGTTCCACGCGGTAACGGAATGGGCCGGGCATGACGCCCTTGGTCGTGTTCAAGCCCACGTCCCGCCAGATAACCCGCACCGCGCGAACGGTGGCCCCAGCCGGCAGCCGGCTGGTCAAGGTCGGCAGCGCATCGCCGTCGGCCGGCTGCCACCAAGTGCGCATGTCTTCATCCACGGCAAAACGCGGCTGTAGATTCTCGGCGGAGGTCGAACCGATGGTCTGCATGCCGGTGTTCAGCGGGAGCCAGCCAGTGTCGCCGGATGCAGGGGCGCCCGCCGCGCCCGGCAGCCACTGCGGCGCCGATGTGGCAGCCGGGACATAGAGCTCGCCGCTGGCATCTATTTCCGCGCGATCCATCCCGATCCGCCGCTCAAAGCCATGCGCCACGCCGGCGCGAACGGTGTAAAACGCGAACAGCTTGTCTTCGGGCCCAGCCACGACGCAGCCATGCCCCGTGCCCGTCACCAGCCCCGTGATCATCCGCAGAATCGGATTGCGCTTTTGCGCCGTGAACGCTCCCAGCGGGGACTTGCCTGTATAACAGCCCATGGCATAAGTGCGGTTTTCCGTGCCCGCCGCGGAAAATGTCAGGTAGAAAACGCCGTTGCGTTTGAGCATCCACGACCCCTCGATCCAGCCCGCGCTTGGATCCTGGTTCCAATCGCCGACCGCCTCCCACGGCTGCTGCCCCGGTGAAAACTCGATCAGCCGCACCGGGGTGCCCACCACCCGCGTCGGATTTTGCGCGTCCAGTTCCACGCCCCAAATGCCGCCGGTGGCGGTGCAGCCCCAATAAAGAAACATCTTCCCCTCGTCTGAGAACAGCATCGGGTCCCCCTGACCCGGAACCGCCAGCGTCCCGGCACGCCGCGGCAGATTGATCCTGCCCACCTCCTCAAACGGTCCCAACGGCCCGGCCGCCACATAAAGCGGAGAGTCAGACGCGATGAGATAGAACTTCCCGCCGTGCTGGACCACGGTGGGAGCGTAGCCGGCATCACGGATGTTCAGCGGATGATGCTGCCAGGTGGCGCCATTGTCCGCGCTCACCCAGGCCATATCGCAGGACGGATACAAATACCATTTGCCGTCCAGCCAGAGTGCCGTCGGATCGGCCAGTTCGCGATATTGCTCCTTGTGATCAAGCAGCCATAAGGCGGAATCATCTGTGCGGTCCCCATTGGCGATGTCACGCACCAACCTGCCAACGGGATAGTTCGGAAGCGGGAGCGGATTGCAGAAGGTCGCGGTCTGGGCAGAGGCGCGGTTTCCGCCCCCGCCAACCGCCAACAGTGCAGTCAGGAGGATGAGGATTGTTCCCATGAAATGGAACCGTGAGAATTTGGTTTTCGTGGTTGTCATGCAGTTTCGATGAGTGAGAATTGCTGGCATGTGCGCTTCACGGATATACGTTGCCGGACGACAATTCAAGCTCAGGCCGCGAGAAACTTCCAGACAGGCGATGGCCGCCGCGAAAACCATGCCGCCGCCATCATCGAACCCAAAAACCCAGTTTCGGCATACCCCATCTGCGTTTCGGCCCATAATTGGCGGAGATGATCACCCGGGAGATTGTGGACCTGTATGACGAACACGCTCTCGATTCCTTTTCGGTTTTTCTAAAAAGACATTTGCATGGCAAACCCAAAATGTCGGCCAACTCTGGCAATACGATGCTTCGCCTCCTCGCTGGTTTGCCGGCCAGGATTGGCAGCCCTCCCTGCTGCATTCGATGGACGATCACAGCCGCGTCATTGTCGCCGCCAAGTTCTACGAGCGGGAAACGCTCCTGGCTCATCTGGACTTCCTCAGTCAAGCCCTCCAAGCCACCGGCTTGCCCTTGTGCCTCTATGTCGCTTTCCACAGCTTCTTCTTCACTCATTTGCCGGAAAACCACACGCAGTTGGCCGACAGCCTCCGCTTCTACGGAGTCTCCTTGCGCTTTGCCCCAACCCCTCAGGCCAAGGGAAAAATCGAGCGCGGCCACCAGTTCTGGCAAAAACGCTTCCCCGCCCTCCTGGCAGCCGACGGCATCACCACCTTGGCCGATGCCAACCCCTTGCTGGACCTGCTGCGACGCCACCACAACACCATGGAAAAACACCGCGAAATCCGTTGCACCCCTCAAGCCGCTTGGAAGCTGGCCAAAAAAGAAAACCGCTGGGCCTTGCGGCCAACTCCTCGGTGCCCGTGATGGCCCTATGTCTTCAGCCAGCGCACCCGCATCCGTGTCGGCGACGATGGACGGGTGGCGGTGGGAACCCAACGGCTTTCCGTGGGGGCGCCACCCCGGAGCAAAGTCATCCATTGCCAGCACCCCAACGGCGACGTCACGGTTCTCCAACAGCCTCCTGACCCGGCAAAAATGCCGGTCGTGCTTCTCAGCGCGCGCCTTTGTTAGTCATATATAATAAGTGCAATTTTGATCGCACACAAAAGTGCAATTTTGAATGCACCACGACATTTGCGCATTTGCAGTGCGAAGGCGCGAAGGCGCAAAGATTAGGGAACGCAGCTTTCAGAGGCTGCAGGCGGCCGGGGCGGTGGGGGCGGCGGCGGAGAGGGCGGCGCCGAGGGCGCCGGTGAATTGGGGGCGGGGCGCGACGCGGACCGGACAGGCCAAGACTTCCTCCAGCGCGCGGGCCATGCCGGCCAGCAAGGCGACGCCGCCGGTGAAATAGACCGGCGGGGAAACAAACCGGCCCGCCAGCGCCGCCACGCGGGTGGCGATGGCGTTTTGCACGCCGGCCACCACGTCCGGCAACGGCTGGCCGTCCGCCAGCAGGCCGATGATTTCCGTCTCGGCGAAAACAACGCAGACATTGCTGATGAGCGCGGGCTTGTTGCTTTGGCGTCCCAGCTCCGCCAGTTTTTCCCAGCTCATTTCCAGGCGCGAGGCGACCATTTCCAGGAAACGCCCGGTGCCCGCCGCGCAGCGGTCGTTCATGGCAAAATCACGGACGCGCCCGCCATCTTCGAGGCTGATGACCTTGCTGTCCTGGCCGCCGATTTCGACAATGGTGCGCGCGTCCGGGGCCAGCCAGTGGACCCCGCGAGCGTGGCAGGTGATTTCGGTGACGGTGGTGTCGGCGAAATGGATGGCATGGCGCCCGTAGCCGGTGGCGATCACGCCGGAAATTCGCGGCCGGTCCAGGCCCGCCTTGCGCAAAAGTTTTTCAAACAGGTCCGCCGCCAGCCGCTCCTGCGCCACGCCCTGGTCGGCCAGGCCGGAGGCCAGAACTTCCTTGCGCTCGGTGTCGAACAACACCGCCTTGATGGAGCGCGAGCCTGCGTCAATGCCGGCGCAAATCAATGGCTCCTCCTGGCTTGGGCGGTTTCCACCAGCGCCTGCAAGCGCGAGGCGAGGGAGGGCCTCATGGCATCAGACACGGGCGGGATTTCCAGTTCGATGGCGGGAATCCCGGCTTGTCGGCGCACCATTTCGAGGATGATTTCCCCCTCGCGCGCGCAATGGCTGGCCCCGGGAATGCGGGAGACAACCACGGCCTCGGCGCGGCCAGCCTGACATTCGCGGACGATGCGCGCGGCGCGGTCGGAGGCCGGGCCAATCATGGGATCGGCCAGGGCGGCGCGGGCCAGGGCTTCCAGCGGCGGCAGATTTTCGGGAATCAAGTCCAGGGCGTGGGTGAACATGAAATCCGAACCGCAGAGGCGACCGCCCAGTTCCTCCAGCAGGTTCATGGCGCGCAAATCGGCGACCGGATTCACCCAGAAAATCCGCGCGGCTTGGGGGCCGAGGACAAACTGCCCGCGCCGGGCGCGGGATTGGACTTCGGCCAGCAAATCGTCGAGCACGGCGATGGTCTCGTCGCGGTCGGAGCAAAAGTGAATCGCCAGCATTTCCGCGACGAGCATTTCCAGGGCGGGCAGGGGAGCGGCAGGGGCGGAATAAACAAGCCGGCGCAAGGAGTCCAGCCGCTGGCGCACCTGATTGGCGGCGCGAATGCCGGCCGCCAAACAGTCGTCGTCCAAGTTTTCTCCGGCCAGTTCCGCAAGCGCCTGGCCGACGCGCTGCAATTCTGCCCGCACGCAGTCCACCTGAGTTTTCGGGGCGGCGAGATTGCCCGGCAGGGGGCAGGCGATTTCGCCAAAATCAGGATGGCGGCGGCGCGGGATTTCCCACCAGAAAATGGGATAGCCCAGATGTTCCAGGCGCTGGGCGATGGTGGAAAAATCGTCGCAGATGGCGCCGGCGCTGCACACCAGCAAATCGGGCCGCGGGAAATGCCGGCCATTTTCAAAGGCCGGCAACATGGCGCGCACCGGACAAAACGAGGCGTCAATGCCCGACCTTTCCGCCTGTTGCAGCAGCTTGTCGCTGCATTCCATGAGGCAGGGCGTCCACCAGGCGCCGTCCGGATAAAAGGCCCGCACTCCCGGCAGCGCATAGGCCATGACCGGCACGGTGCCGAGGTCTTTCATCGTGCCGACAATTTTGTGGCCGGCGGCGCGGGCCTGATGAAGGCGCTCGTTTTCGGTCAACAAGAAATTCCAGAGGCGCAGGGCGGCGGGCGAGTTGTCGAAGCGCAATTGTTGCAGCCGGAAATCATTTTCCCGGACGACATGGCGGCGCAGAGGCCCGCCGTAAGCAGGTTCGCGCAGGCCGTCGCGCCGGAGTTGATCGTAGCGGCCGTCCCACTCCTCCAGGCTCAGCTTGCGCGGGGGAGCATTCATCGGAGCGTCTCCACAAAAGCCTGAAGGCGGTTCAGCTCGCGCGGGGCGGCGCCCGGTTCCGCGCCGGCTTCGAGGAGCAACACCGGCAGGGCAAAAATCTCCCGCAAGGTCTGCGCCTCGCCGCGCCAAAGATCGCAACCGGTGAAATGCCAGAGGACGATGCCGCGCACCCGGCGGGACGCCAGGCGCGGCTTGAGCCAGGAATAAAGCCGCGTGTTCGGGCGCTGGAACACGTCCATGATGTGGTCGCAGTAGCCGTGGACGAGGGCGTCGAAGGGAGGGCGCGCGCCGGCCTCAAATGCAAAGGCCGGCGAGAGGCTGCGTTCGCCCATTTCGGTGGCGTTGAGGACGATGCGCGCACCGGCGGCTTCCAATTCGTCCAGCCATTTCCAGTGCGGCGCGAGAAACGGCCCGCCGACCAGGGCGAGCGGAATTTGACTTGACGGCGCGGCCAGCAGCGGCGGCGCAAAGGAGCCGTCCCAATGAAATCGCGCCACGGCTTCGGCAAATCCGCGCGGAGAACTGACGGAGGCCGCTTCGAGCAAACGATTTCGCGTCCGGCTGGCTTGCGCCATGTCGTGCCGCAAGCCTTCCGGCGAAGGCGCCCGGCCGCCGAGGGCCAGCAGAAACTGTCCCAGGCGCTCCAGTTCGGAGCGGAAAATTTGCCCGGCCGCCGGCGTCTGCCAGGTGGCCGGCAGGTTGAAAAGAAAGGCGCGCTGCTTGCCGTGGAGAATGGCGGCGTCGAAGCCGCGCCGCAGTTGGTCGCAAGCGGTCGAAAAGATCACGGCGGCGCCCGTCCGCGCTTCGGCAAAGCGGACCGCGGCCTCGGCAAAGGCGCAAACCCCGGCGGAAATCGGCCACGCGCCGCCCGGGAAATGCTCCGCCGCCCAGAGGCCGCGCGGTTGCAGCCCATGCGCCCGAATCCATTCGGGGGGAATCCACGGGCTGGTGAGGAAGACATCCATGCGGGGTGGCGGTTTTACCCGGTCTTTTCCGCGACGATGAGGCCCTGGATGATTTTTCCAGCCTGGGCAAGCGATTGAATAAAGCGCATTTCGCCGACGAGACTTTGCGCGAGGGCGAGGTCGAAGCCGATGATTTTCAGCGCGTCGTAGGTGAGTTGTTTTTCGATCATGTCGAGATACAGCGGCATGTAGGCGGCGAAGCGTCCCGTGTCCTGCGCGAGCGGCACGGAGCAGCCGCCGGCTTGGAGCAGCGACTGGTATTCGGCGAGCGCGAGCACGCTGGGAAATTTCATGAAACCAAGATAACGGCTGGCTTCGGCGGCGGTCAACCCGGCCGGGCCTTCCATCCAGTCGGTGAAGGCGATTTTGCCCCGCGGTTTGACCAGCCGGGCCGCCTCGGCGATCAACTTCGCCTTGTCTTCGACGTAGCACCAGGCGTCTTCGCCCCAGACGAAATCGAAGCGGGCGGACGGCAAGCCGGTGGCGCAGGCATTGGCCTCGACAAAGGAGATTTTTTCCGCGAGGCCTTCGGCGGCGCAGCGTTGCCGGCCCAATTGCAGGACGGCGGGGGTGGCGTCCACGCCGGTCATGCGCGCCACCTTGAGGAAGCGGACCAGAAACCGCAGGCCCGCGCCGTTGCAGCAGCAGAGGTCAACGCCCTGCCAGCCGGCGGCGAGGCCGGCGCGCTGGGCGAGGTCCATGGAGGATTGGAAACCGCCGATGTGAATTTGTTCGCCCATGAGGAGTTCCCAAAGGCGGCCTTCCGGCCCGGAATAAACGGTTTGAACATCCGACAGGTGAATTTGCGGGGCTGTTTTCATAGATTTTATCGTGTTTTGATTTTCTGAATCAATTCCGGGTTTAGAACTCCCACTTCGTCGTCAGCCCCCACACCCCGTTGGCCTGGTGATTCAACACATTGCCAAAGTGACCGTAACCGACGGCGAGCGTCAAGTGTTTGTTGACCACGTAACCGGCGTCGAGTGTCGCCCAATCGCCCTCCGCTTTGACCAGATTGCCGATGGGTTTGTAATCGCGCGGCTGCTCCTTGTATTCGGCGGCGAGGAGAAAGTTGCCGGTGACGAACACCGCCACGTTGGCTTCCATCATAAAGTTGTAACCGCTGGTGAACCCGCCCAGGCCTTCCCAGACGCCTTCGGTGGCGCGACCGCCGAGTTCGAGCAAGACGGGCCGCGGCAGTTGCGTGAACATCTTGGAGGCGTAGAGCGTGTAATCCACGCCGTCATGGTGCGGAATGCCCGCGGCGGCCAAAGCGCCGCCCACTTCCTTGTTCACCTCGCTGAAACCGTCGTTGTATTTGTAATGCACGCCGGCGGTCAGCGCCGGAATCCACTTTTGATCGAACTCGCCTTCCTTCAAGATCTGGAAGCGGGCGTTGAAGTTGTGCATCTGAACCTCGTCCTCATGATAATTGACGATGCCGGCGTTTCGCAAGGCCAGGGGCAAATCGCCCAGACCGATTCGATCCCAGCCGTAGCCAAGTTCCAGGCGCTTGAGAGGCGATTCGGTGATGGTCAGCGCTTCGAGGTCCTTATCGGAGCCGAGGTTGACATAAGTGAAACCCACGCTGGGACGGCCCACCGCTTCGCCATTGCGCGGCGGATTGACAATGTAAGCCGAGAGGGTGGAGAAAAGGCCGCCGTTGCCTTCGATTTGATGGAGCGGAAGCGGCGCGGCCTTTTCGACCGTGGCGTCGGAAGCCGGTTGAGCGTCATCCGCGGCCCGGAGAGTGAGAGCGGGCGCGGCAGCGAGAGCCAGCGCCAGAAACAGCGCGGAAGCACGGAGGAATTGTGGTTCGGTGGGGGGATTCATTTTTAGAAACGGACTTGTTTTCATGATTCATCGGGGGTTTGTGCCGCCGGCAGCATCCCCGGCTGTCCGGGCCGGCTGTTGCCGGCTTGGGACGAGGCGATGTTGCCTACAGCATTTCATATTTCCTTGACAGGATAGAGTTGATTGCTTTCTGGAAAATGCGCTCTCCCGTTATTGTTTTTTTTGCGTCTTAAATTGCCGTGCTTTTGCGCCCTCGGAAATGCCATCAAGCCAGAGGCCGCGCGGGGCGCATGACAAAAATCTTCACCTTCCTGGCAGGGCAGAGCTGCCGCTCTGCTCTGAATTCTTGGGCGGCGCAGCAGCGCCGCCCTACCGAAGATGTGCAGATCTTTGTCGTACACTCACCGCGCGGTTGCAGGCGATGCGCCCGGATTTATTCGGCGTGAATCCACGGGCTGGTCAGGAACAGGTCCATTTTGGGTGGCAGTTTTGGCGGAGAGATGGGATGGATGGGACGAATGGGATTCAGGAACAGTTCCGTTTTGCGGGCCGGTTTTGGCCGGTCACGGGAGCTTGGCGCGAATCGTTTCAAAAAGGGCTTCGAGCCGCGCCGAAATTCTGGCCGAGTCGGACGGCGAATAATCGGTGGTGATTTTCAAGTAGGGAAGATGAAGCTCTTCCCCGGCCAGTTTGCAAACGTGGAACGATTCGATGTCGTAGGTGAGGCAGGCCTGCCAGACGAGTTCGATGAGGCAGTGGGGACGGAATTGGGCGGCGAGCGAGCGAAGGCTGTCGAAACGGCGGGTGTTGGGCGTCATCACCGAGCAGGGCAGATGGTAGTATTTGCGGGCGATGGCGCGAAGGGGGTCCGGCTCGTTCAAATCCACGTCGTCGAGAATGGGTTTGAGGCCGGTGCAGTTCTCCATGGCGACGATGACGGCGCCGGCGTCTTCGATCAGTTCCAGGACCCGCTCGGCGCCGTGGACAATCGGCACTCCCGTGAGCAAAACCCGGATTTGCGGGAGGCTCGAGGAGGGAGGACAGGGCTGCTCCAAAGTTGCCGCCAAACCGCTGGGGATGCGGAAATTCAGCGGCTTTCTGCCGAAAGCCGCGACGACTTTAGAGGGGCCCTGGGAAGGAGAAGCCGCGCAATCGCCGAATAATTGGACGGCCCGCTCGTACTGCTGAAGGTCCGCTTCGATGCCGGAAATGATGCTTTTGAAGTCGCTCAATTGCCGTCCCGTCAGCGGCGGCGGGTCGCGCGCCAGCAGGCCGGCCAGTTGCCGGCGCAATCCGCGCTCGCGATTCATCAACCGGGCGGCGTCGCGCAGTTTCTCTTCCGTGATGCGGGTATGAAAGCGTTGCTCCAGATAGTCTTTGAACTTGCGCACCTCCCCGGTCCAGTGTTCCAGGGCGTCGGCGTCATCGGCCTTTTGCGCCAGTTCGAGGACATACATCGGTTTGGTCGCGCCCATCAACTCGAACATTTTCTTTTTGCCGTCGCAGGCCGTTTCGGCGACGACCAAATCCGCCCACTGGAGAAACGGATTATTGCCGCAGACATGATAGCCGAAGGTGGATTTGATGAGCGGACACAGATTGGCCGGGAGAAACTGCTCCGCCGGGGGGATGCTGGCGGCCGATCCGCCGCAAAGGCAAACAGGCACGGCGCCGGCGGCCAGGATGATTTCGCGCGGCGTGAATTCGCACATGATGCCGACAATGGGCCGGCCCTGCGCCCGGGCCGCCTCGGCGAAATCATAACAATGGTCAATCATGCCGGCGAACCAGGCCAGCGGACTGGGGCTGCCATCGAAGGCCGCGGCAGCAGGAAGGGCAGGGGCGGAGGGGATAGCCGGCTTGGATGATTTTATTGTTGGCACAGACGGTGTTCTGTTTGTTTTTCGTTGGCAAATGCACGATTTCCGACCTCGAGCCACACCACACGGTTTGTCAGGATTGAAAATTGGTCATTGAAAATTGGTCATTGGAAATTAGGACTGCCTCTCGACAACGATTAGATGCGCCCGGACGACAGCGGCTCCTTTCCATGTTTGATGACGGGCCACATTTGATCCCAAAGGAACGGGCGGCTGTACTCGCCGAAATGACAACGGATGCAGTCTCCGGCGCCCAGCGGACGAAAGGTAAAGTTGACAGTGGAATCGCCTTCGCGCTGGCGGACATGCAGGCTGCCGGGGCCGTGACAACTTTCGCAACCAACATCCACCAGCCGGGCCGCCCCAAACTCGCGGCGATAGCCCGAAAAGCTGCCGAAGCCGACCGTGTGACACCCGATGCACTTGGGGTCGGCGTCCGCCTTGCGCTCCGTCACCGTCGCAAAAGCGCGCGCGTGCGCGGATTTCTTCCACACCGCCGCCGCGCCCGGATGACAGGCAAGGCATTGATCGGTGCCGGCATAACTGGCGACCGTCCGCACGCCGGGGACGGCGTCGGCGGCGAGATTGTTGGGATCGTCCACGGCCAGCGGGGCGCGCCGAATTTCGTCGCGATAGCTCTGCATCAGTTGGCGGAAAGAAACGTCCTGCGGAATTTGGTCGTTCAAGAAACGGATTTCATTGCCGGCCGGCGCCAGGGGCGCGCCCTGGGCGAGCCGCAGCCGGAGAATGCCCAGGGCGCGGGCTTCGTTGGTCACGAAATAAATCAGGCTGCGGTTTTCCCTTTGCAGTTGCTGGGCGGGCTGGGTGACTTTGCCGCCGAGGATGACCTGGCACTCGTAAAAATCGCGGGCGAGTTGGGCCAGGGTTGCTTCGTCGGCAAAGGCGAGCAGGACAATCAAATCCGCCTTGCCGCGCAGTTCGCCCAGGCATCGTTGCACCGCCGCCTCCATGGCGCCGACCTGCAAACCAGCGCCGGGATTCTCAGCCGCGCGGGGATCCAGGACGCCGATGATGGCCACGCGAAAGGAGGCCCGCTGGACGAGGCGATAGGAGTCAAAAATCGGCTGGCGGGTGGTCTTGTCAAGCAGGTTGGCGCTGAGGATGGGGACGGGCGAATGGTTTTTGATTTCACGAAGCTGCGCGGCCTTGAACTGGGCTTCGCGCCCGCCGATGTTCAGGGCGTCATACTTCATGGCCGCGAAAGCCCGCAGCATATAGCCGTACTCGATCAAATCGTAATCCTCATGTCCGCCGGCGGCATCGCCCACATCCACGCGCAAAGCGGCGGCGGGGGCCTCGGCATCGAGCACGGTTTTGAGCCGGGTCAACCCGCCGAACTGGCCGGCGAAGCAGCCGCACGGCTCAAGACGGCCATGAGTGTCGCAGGTGAAGAAGAGCGGCAGGTCAAGGGCCGGTGGTGGCGGCGCTTTGCCGCAACCGGCGGCGAGCAGGAACAAGAAGAAAACCGCGCCCTCAATACAACGCCGCATAGGTGAAAACATTGACGTTGACCCGCGCCGGGCTGGCCACTTCGTCGCCGCCGCAACAGCAGCAACCGCTGGCGTGGGCGACGTCGTTCAGCCCGTCCTTGGAATAGACCAGCACGAGGCGTCCGTTGATTTCGAGTCCTTCCAGGGAAACCTGATTGCCGTGTTTTTCGGTCAGGCGGGGGATTTGGTTGACGATGGAAAAAATGGGATGGCTCATGGGGATGGTCTTGAGGGGAAATTCCGGGAAGCAGACTTTGATCTCCTGGCGAAAGGATTTGTCCCATTTTTCGTCCGAGCAACCCGGGCTGACGAGCAGGAAACCGCCCTGGGTGAGGTAGCGGTGGAGCTGGTCGCGCTCCCTTTGGGCGAGGGAAAAGGTCTCGTTGCCCGACATGACGCAGAAGGGGAAATCGAAGAGGGCCTCGGAGTCGAGGCGGACCGGGCAGAATTTCTTATTGACACGTAAATTGGTCTGGGCCGCCACGTCGGAGAGGAAATTGTCGGCGAAGCAAACGGAGCTTTGGCTGCCGGCGTAAATCAAATTGCCGCATTGCAAGAGCGTGAGGTCCGAATGCACCGGGGGCGGCGGCGTGGCCGGCACGGCGCCGGGCCGGCTGGCCGCCGCCAGGGCGAGGGCGGAGAGGACCACGGCGGCGCCGCGGAGGTGGAAGAATGGGGCGTGTCGCGGCGCACCGGCGATTGGACGGAACGAACTCCGGCCCGTGAACCTGGTGGAAGCCTCCTCTCCCCGGCCCTCTCCTCCACAAGTGTGTGGAGGAGAGGGAGGGGAAGCGCGGAAATTAATTTGGCTTTTCATTGGGGGAATTCTCCTTTCTCGTGGTGATGGTCTTGAAATAGTTTTCGACGACGTCGTTGTATTCCTCGATAACCGTTTCCGAGGAAACAGCGCCGGACTGGCGGTTGACCGGGTTCAAACCTTTCATGGCGTCGGATTTTTCGATTTCAGCGTCGCCGGCGCCGGCCAAAGCGCCGGCACCCTGGCCGAGGCGGCTGGACTGGCGGGAAGCCTTGCTGCTGGGGTTGCGCGGCTTGGATTCATTGCCGAGCACATTGACGGCCGGGCCGTCCGACATCGCGTAACCGGACCTGCCCGACGCGCCCTCACCCTGGCCGCCGGCAGACCCGCGTCCCATGCCGGCGCCGAACTTCCTGCTGCGCGACATTTGGGCGAAATTGCGGTTGGGATTGAGGCGTTGCAATTTCAAATAATTGTCCAGTTCATTGCTGGAAGGGCAATTGCCGCCCTGGCATTCGCCGAACATTTTTCCCATTTCGTCACGCAGCCGGGAGGCCAGATCGGAAGATTGATCGCCGCGGGCGGCGAGCATCTGGCCGGTCGCCTGTTGGGCGAGGGGTTGCAGGCGGCGCTGGCCGATTTGATCGGCAAGCTCGCGGCCGCTTTGCGCGGCCTTGGGGAAGAGTTCTTCAGCAGCCCAGGCGTCGCCGCGCAATTGGTCCTGAAGCTGGCCGAGGGCATCGGCCACCTCCTTTTCCGTGGCGGCCAATTCCTTCAAGGCCAGTTGGTCCTCGCGCCCCAACTGCCCCGGGCGGTTGTAGGCGGCGGATTGCGCGGCCAAATCCTGCTGCGCGCGGTACAGCGATTCAAAGCGGTTGAAATCATTGATCAGTTCCTGCATTCGATCCATGTCGTCGAGGCGCTGCACGGTTTCCTTTTCGTTTTCTTCATGCACGCCGCCCAGGCGGGCGGTCTGCTCGTCGGAAGCCTTTTTCAAATCGTCGAGCATGTCCGGCGACAAGCGGCGCGGGCCGCCGGGCGGGGAACTGCGCCGGGCAATATCGCGCACGGCGGCGTCATTGGTGCTCGTGCTTTGGCGGATGGCTTCGGCCTGCTGGCGCAAGAAATCCTGCAAATCCGTTTCGACATCATAGAGGGGATTGGTGCGCACAAAATTGTCCATGCGCCCGGCCTGCTGGTCGAGCTTGCGGTTCAACTCGTTTTGCTGCGCGGTCAATTTGTCCAGTTGCAGGGGCAGGGATTCGGGCGGTTTGGGGCCGGCTTTGGCGAGTTGATCCTGAAGTTTTTGAGTGTCTTGACCGAGCTGTTTTTGCTGCTCAATGAGGGCCTGCAAATCGTCGTTGAGTTCGGCGTACTTGGCCTCGGCGTCCGCGATGTCAGTTTCCTCGCGCAGGAAATTATTGTAATCCTCGACGCTGATGACTTGCAGGTGAACGGTCTGACTATGGGCCAGATGGGGCTGGGGCGCGTTGTCGAGCGCCTCGGCAAAAAGGGTGATCTGGTCGCCAGGCTCAAGGCCGAGTTCGGCGAAGTCGAAATCGAAGGTCTCGCGGCTGTCGCGGACGATGTTGGTGTAAGTGAAAACTTTGGGGTCTGGAAAAACGCCGTTCAGGCCGTGCTGGAGGCGGACTTCGCGCAGACCGTAGTCATCGCTGGCTTCAATCTGCGCCTGGAGCTTGAAGTCCAGGGCCACGAAGGCATCCTGCTCGGGATGGGCCAGATGGACCTCCGGGGGCAAATCATGGGTGACGGTGAGCGCTCCTTCAAAATCGCCCTGGGAGGGAAGTCCGGCCATGTCGGTGAAGGAAAAACGCAGGCGGCCCGATTCGGAGGCGATGAAGGAGCCGCTGACTTCCTTGTCGCCGGATTTGAGCAGGGGGATGCGTTGCGGCGGCAGGTCGCCCGAGGTGAGTTCCAGTTGGCCTTCGCGCAAAGGACGGTTGGATTGGAGACGGAATTTAATTTCGCCGCCTTCCAGCGCCTGCACGCTTTTGAACGCGTAAGGTGTTTCCTCCGGTTTGATTCCGGTGTAGGCCGGAGGAGCGATGCGGACAAACATCTTTTCCAACTGCGGCGTCAAGACCACCCCGATGCGCACCTGTCTGGATTCGCTGACGTGGTCCTTCGTGTGGGCAAAGACCAGGAGATCGCCGTGGATGTTGTCAAGCAACTGATCGTAGCCAGCGCCGCTTTTGTCGAACATGGGCAGGGTGAGAGCCTGGTCGCGATGGGCGGGGGGAAAGGCAGTGAGAAAAACCTCCCGGGGCTGATGGCCGGCGGCCTTGACTTTGACCACCACGCCCTTGTCGTAAAGGACGTTGGTTCCGGCCGGTCCAGGCTGGACGATCTGCAAATGGGTGAAGGAATAGGGCGGATGATCGCCGAAGGGATCGGCGAAGCGCGCGATCTCGGTCGCGGAAACGCGAAAGACGAGCGCGAGCAAGGCGGTGAAGCCGAGACAGGCCCAGGCGGCGCGTTTGAGCTGGCGGCGCAATTCGTCCGTGCGCGCCAGAGACTCAACCGGCACGCCGCGCAGGCTGGCGGCGTAATTATCCACCGCCTGCGAGGCGAGCCGGCGGGTGAGCGGGGCGAGGGAGGGATCGCCGGTTTGGGCGCTGAGTTGGAGGAGGTTGATGAGACGCGAGCCGAGGGCGGGGTCGCGGGTTTCGAGAAAGCGCGCGATGTGCTCGAGGCGATTGCGCGCCACGAAGGCGAGATGGCAGGCAAAAGCGGCGAGGAGGCAGACGGCGGCGATCATGGCCAGCAAAATGCCGAGCCGCCAGCCGGAGTTGAGGTGAAGAACGACATCGAGGACGAAAGCGGAAAGCAGAACGGCACAGGCGTATTTGACACTGCGGAGCAACAATTTCCCGCCCGCTTCCTTTTGATGCTCGCGGTCGGCCACGGCCAGGCGTTCAAGTATGTTTTGCGTGTTCAGCATAAGCCCCATCTCCTTCGCAAAAACCAGTTCACCCGCGATAATAACCCCACTGGATAAAAAATCCAAGCAACATTTGGCCCAATTCCTCGCCTAGGTCGTGTGTGATTGGATTGCAGATGGCGGCACTGGCGGCGTGGCCGGTATTGTCATTTTCTCGTAAGCACGATCCCGATAGTGTCGTAAACACTGCCGGACGGAATCGTTCCCCCGCCCCATCCGACCCCAAGCTTCCCTAGGTCTACGGAATCAGCCGAACCTCATTTACAGCGACCCCCGGAAGCGTACTGCACTTCAATTTTTCCTGGATTTAATTGAAAACTTTCTTGCGTTTTTTGCCTTAAGGTTCCACTGACCTGATAATGATTGCCGGCAGTATCTTGAGTGCTTACCGCGAATGGAACACCCAAGTACACAGCTATTTCAATCTTTTGCATGGTTTCGGGCGTTCCAAGTTCAACGGTCAATTGAAAAGGGTTTGAAGAACTCGAATTTAAATGCCCGGATGCGCAGCCACCGAAGGCACTGAGCATCAACCCCAAGGCCGCAATCGTTTTGAGCTTGGCGATCACCCCGAAAGCATACGCCAGGCCGGTCTGATTCGCAAGCTGGTTGGGCAAAGGTATTGTCCTAAATTGAATTCTTCCTCGACATTATTAGTGAAATACCGCCGGCGGATCCTCTCCTCGGTCATTTCCGTCTTCATCCGTGAAATCCGTGAAATCCGTGGTCCTTCTCCTGGTCTTCACTCGCGTTGCCCGCGCACCACGCGCTTCCAGGCCAGTTTCGATTCCTTGAAGTTGAGGAGCAACGCTACCTCCAGACCGGTGATGTTGCTGGTACTTCACGTTTCATAAAGACGGAGTGAACCACGGATTTCACGGATTTCACGGATATTCGGTTTCTCCCATCCGCCCCTTCTGCATGGTCAGGGCAATTGTCGCCGAGCGAGCGAAGACGGCGCAATCCACTGAAATCGCCGGGGAAGCCTGATTTATTGTTATTTCTTTTGGGTGTTCAACTCAGCCCCCACCGTCTGCGCAAAAACCAGTCCAGGCCCAATAGTAACCCGGCCAGGTAGAAAACCCAAGCGGCATTCCACACGGGGCGCACGATGGACTTGGGGGCCTGGTCGGATTTTTCGCCCGCCAAATCCTGGAGCAACCCCGGCAGTTCGCCCGGCGCGAGCAGCCGCCCGCCGCTGCTTTCGCACAAGCGCCGCAGATAAAGTGTGTCCGCCGCCACCTCGGTTTCCTCGAGGTTTTCCGTGAAGACGATAAAACGCGATTCCTGGTTGGTGCCGCCCGGCAAATTGACGGTGGCGCGATAACGGCCGGGGCGTTCGGGGAGAAAATCCCCCGCCAGCCGGCCCGAGCCGTCCGGCAGGGGGGCGAGGTTGAAACGGCCGGCCTCGACGTCGCCAAAATGAATCGTGACCGGCACGGACAGCAATTTGGGATCGGGCTGGCGCAGGACCAGGCGGAAATAAACTTTTTCGCCGAGCAAAATGTTGGCGGAATTGGGGCGAAAGGAAAACTCGCGGTTCGGGATGAAATCGCGTCCGGCCAGGAGCCACAAGATCATCTGGTCCCAAAAACGGTCGAAGGGGGTATTGACTCCTTCGGCCTTGGACGACAAGGCCCAGCGCCACAAGCCGGCCACGCCGATGCTCACGACCTGGCCACGCCCGTAACGCCGATGGATGATGGCGGCTTCCGGGGTGGCATCATCCCGGCCCGTGGCCACGGCGAAGGTGGAAGAGAGCGGCTTGGTTTCCTGGGGAGTTTTTCCGTCGAGCAAATCGGGGAGGGCGTCGAAACCGCCCTGGGCGTCGTTCAAGACGCGAAAGGGCGACAAGGCGCGGCCCTCGGCGGTGACGTCCAGGTGAACGCGTTCGCGCGATTTGCCGCCCCACAAAACGGGTTCGAGCTGGCTGGCGGCGTCATTGGCGAAAGCCTGGCCGCGGCTAAAAATGACCGTGCCGCCGCGTTCGTTGACAAACTGATCGAGCAGACTTATCGGCTGGGCGGAAGCATTGCCGGCGGACAGCACGGCAAGCGAGCCGCCTTGCGCCGGCGCCGCGAGCAACGAATCCACCGCGCGCCCGAGGATAATGACATCGTAGGCGGCAAATTGATCCAGAGATTGCGGCGGGTGAAGGTCGCCGCCGGCCGGCGTTTTGCGGATGGCCCGGATGCGGTTCGCGCCGTAGCGAACAAGGGCGTCCACGTCGAATTTGTCGTTGCGCATGAGGGAGCGTTGCAGAAAGGTCGTGTCCCAATAGGGGTCGCCCTCGAGGAGGAGCACATGGATTTGCTGGTCAATCACATTGATATAAGTGATGGCGCTGTTGTTGGCCGTGTCCACTTCGTTCGCCAGCGGCAGGACGCGGACTTCATATTCATACTGGCCGGTTTCCGGTTCCGTTACCTCAAATTCCACCGGCAACTCCTGAAGCTGCTGGGCGTTGATCCGTTTGGTCTGCACGACCTGGCCCTCGCGCAGCAACTGCACGGTGAGGTCCTCCAGCTCGCAACCGATCAGGCGGAGGGTGGCGTTGATGCGGGCCTTTTGCTTGACGTAGGAATACGGCTGGAATCCGGTGATGCGAACGGCCACGTCGCGCACCTTGCCTTGCTGGCCGAAGGCGACGGCATAAAGCGGGGCGTGGCGGTTGCGCGCCAGCAGGCCGGTTTTGACGGGATTGACCAGTTCAAAATCATGGCCGTCGGTGAGCAAGATCACGGCATGGACGGCTTCATCACCGGCGGGGGCGCTCAACATCGTGCCGATGGATTGGTGAAAGCGCGTGGTCTTGCCGGCCGGGACGAGGTCGAGCACGGATCGCGCCACGGGCCGCGCGTCGTCGCTGAATTCAAACACGCGGAAGCGCGGATCTTCCGCCAGCCCGTTTGGCGCGAGCGCGCCGGAATCGAGCAAGAGATTTTTGGCGGCATCGAAGCGGGTTTTGTCGCCGGCATCGCGCTGTTTCATGCTCAGGGAGCTGTCCAGCCCGATCAAGGTGACGCGGTCCCGGGTTGGGGGCGGCAGGAATTCGCGGCGCGACGGCTGGAGGAGCAAGGCGAGAAGGAGGGCCAGGCCCGCCAAACGGAAGGCGAGCAAGGCCAGACTGCGGCGGGGGCCGGCGGACCGGCCCACGGTCCAATAAACCCGCACCGTCAATAATAACAACACCGCGCCGAGCAGCGCCAGGACCGGGGCCGGCAGAATCGGATCCAGAAAGAGCCGGCTGGGTGGCAGAGGGTTCATGCCGGCCTCCTCCGGATGAGAAACTGGAAGGCGCTTTCGAGGAGCAAGCAGGCGAGCGCGCCGAAAATGAACCAATGAAAAACGGGCCGGCCGCGCGCCAGTTCCTCGTAATCATCGCCCCCCGCGACGAGATGCGCCTCGTGCCGGTCCGCGAATTCCGCCGGCAGGATATTCATGTCAATCGGCCGCAGGTCGGATTGATCGGTGGCGGGGTTGACGGCGAAGGCATAGGCCGGGCGCGGCGAACCGAGCGTGTAAAATCCAAGCTGGTCCGGCGTGAAGGCGAGACTGCAACGCTCGCCGGTTAATTCGCGTTTGGTCATGACCGGCATTCCGGCGGGACTGAGGAGATCGCTTTTCATTTCGCTGCGCCAGATTTCCGTCTGGAGAGTTTCGCCGATAGTGTGGGAGGAAGGCGGCGGCTCGGCGGTGGCGAGGGACTTGACCAAATCTTGCATCCAGGCGGGAAAAATGCGCTGGCGGGCCAGGTTGCTGGAAAATTCGCCCGCGGAAAAATTGAGCAGCAAGATGGTGCCGAGTCCGTGGTGGAGGGCGGCCATGGCGGGCGAGCCGTCGCCGTATTCCAGCAGGACCCCGCCCGCGCCGGTCGCGCCGGCCTGGTAGTAATCGTAAAATTCGAGCAGCGCCAGGTCCTGGCGGGTGTTGCCTTGAAATAATTTGAGGAAGGGCGAATTGAAATCGCCGCGCGCGATTTGCTGGGCGCCGGCGGTGACGTTGGTGGCGATATTGCGCCGGGAAAGCCGCATGGGCAGCGTGTTGGCGCCGGTGATTTTTTCCAGCGCGGCGAGGTTTTCCGCATCGGCCGGGCCGTCGAGAAAATAGACCAGGCCGCCGCCGCGAAACAAGAATTTGGCTGCGGCGTCACAGGCTTCGGGAGCGAGGCGGCCGGCCTGCGTAAAAAAAATCTTTTGCACGCCGGCCAGACGGGCCGGCGAAAGCTCGGCGGAGGAAATGATGCGCGGGAGGAGCGAGCCGGCGTCGTTGGTGAACGGGTTGAGCGCGGTCTTGAGAAAATAGGCGCTGTTGCGCCGGTCCTCGGCGGCGTCCGTGACGATGAGGACCTCCTCCTTTTCCAGGACGGCGAGCGTCAAGAAGAAGTGGTTGTCGTATTCGAGCGCGTCCGGCGGCAGGCGCACTTCGCAAAGATGATTCCCCGGCCCGCCGACGGACACCGGCACCGTGACCTTCTCCTCCGACCACGGCGCGAGTGAAATCTCCTGGTCAAAGCTGAATTTGTGGTCGAGGGTGACGGTGACGCGGCCCCGGAACGGATCGCGGCTGAAATTGCCGATGGAGATGTCCAGCGGAACGGTGTCGCCGGCGAGCATCTGCGCGCGGGAGGGCCGCGCGTCAAGAATGGCGCGGTTGTCGCGCCGGGCGGGGCCGACATCCACGAAGAACAACCTGGCCGCCGGCGGGAGCATCTGGAAATTCGCGCTGGCCCATTTCTTGCGGGTAAAATCGGAGATGTAATAAATTTCCGGGCGCGGCGCGGACTGGCCGAGGAGGCGCGCCGCCGCGGCGTTGGCGAGGTTGACCTCGGCGCGGCCGAATCCGGGCTTGAGCCGATTGAGAAAGCGGTTGGCCCCGGCGATGTCCTTGGAAAACGACGTGAAGCAGGAGGTCAAATCCGGTTCCATGAGGAGGAGGTTGACGGTGTCTTGCGCGCCGAGCGAATCCATGAGTTTTGCCGCCTCGTGGACGGCGCGTTCGCGCGAAGCCGGGCCGTCGCCTTTGTGTTCCATGCTGAGGGAGTGATCGAACACGATCAGAACCTGGCGTCCGGCCAGGCCCGCCGCTTTGGAGCCGAAACGATTCAAGACCGGCCGAAGAAAGGCGAGCAAGAGCAGCAACAAGAAGGCGGTGCGCAGCAGCAACAAAATCCAATGCCGCCAGCGATGCAATTTGGAGCGCCGCGCCATGGTGGCCCGGATCAGTTCGATGGAGGGAAATTTGAAGCGGCGGGGAAAGCCCTTGTTCAGCAGATGCAGCACCAGCGGGAGCGCGGCCAGCGGGATCAACACGGCAAAGAGGGCTGGGCTTAAAAAGGACATGGGTCAGCGGGCGGAAAAATTGTTTCTGCCGCGAAAGCCAATGTAGGCTTCGATGGCGTCAAGGTACGGACGATTGGTATGCACGAGGGCATGGCTGATGCAGCGATGGTTCGCTTGGCCGGCGAGCGCGTCCGCCCGCCGGCGGGCCGACTCGCGATAGGCGGCGCGGATTTCGTCCGGTTCCACTTCGACCTCCTCGTGCGTTTCCAGGTCTTGAAAACGGGCGGCGTGGGCGTCGGGCAAATCCAGTTCATGCGGATGGACGACATGCAGGAGGAGAATTTCGAATTTCCGGTGCAGGAAGCGGCTCAGGGCCTCGAAGGTCTGATCGGTGTCATCCCAAAAATCGGAGAGGACGACCAGCCGCCCGCGTTTTTTGAAGAGCAAATTGCACTCGGCCAGCGCCGCCGCGGTGCCGGTGCGGAAAGCGGGCTGGACCGATTCCAGTTCGCTGACCAGGCTGTGGAGATGACGGCGCGTGCCGCCCGGGGGGAGAAAACTCCTGAGTTTTGCGGCGAACAAAACCAGGGCGGCCTTGTCGCCCTGATGGATCATCAAATAGGCGAGCGCGGCGGCGACTTTTGCGGCGATAATATATTTGGATTCGCGGCCGTCACCGGCGTAGTTCATGGAACCGCTCACGTCCACGAACAGATACATGACCATGTCCGTTTCGGCCTCGTATTGGCGGACGAACAATCGCCGGGACCGGCCATAGGCGCGCCAGTCAATGCGCTTGGGATCGTCCCCCGGAATGTAGTCCTTGTAATCGGTAAACTCGACCGAGGAACCGTGATAGGGCGATTTGTGTTTGCCGGCGAAATAGCCTTCCACGGTCGAGCGGGCGAAGACGAGGAGGTTGCCAAACCGCTCCAGTTCCGCCGGGCAGAGCAGCGAGGGCCGGGCGGGCTGCCTGCGGAGGCGCGGGAGCAGGGGAGGCACGCGCTGCGACGGGGGCAGGGGAGGCGGGACCGGAATCACCGGCGGCACGCGGCCGAGCGGCGGCGGCTGGCGAACGGCTTCGCCCGGTTTGCTGGCGCCGTCCGGCGCGCCGCTGACGCTTTGGATAGGATCGGTCATTTGCCTGGGGCCGGATTACCGCGGCAGTGGTCAATAAGATTTTTCCCGCACTTCGGCCAGAATGGCCTGCACGATGTCGCGGGACTTTTTTCCGGCGCCGGTGGCGCGGTAGTTGGTGATGACGCGATGTTGCAGCACGGGCATGGCGACGTCGCGCACATCGGAAGTTTCAGGAGTGATTTTGCCGTTTAACAGGGCCAGCGCTTTGGCGCCGAGAATGAGGTACTGCGAGGCGCGCGGGCCGGCGCCCCACTCGACGAAATCGCGGGCGGCCTGGGGCGACTCGGCGTTGCCGGGCCGCGTGGCCGCCGTGAGCGAGACGGCATAATCAATGACGTGGTCGGAAACGGGCGCGGCCAGGACGAGGCGTTGGACGCGCAACAAATCCTCCGCGCTGACCGTGGGAGTGAGGGCGGGCAATTCGCGCAGGGTGGTGCGCTTGACGATTTCCATTTCCTCGCCTTTGGCCGGATAATTCAGGTAAAGGGAGAACATGAAACGATCCAGTTGGGCTTCGGGCAGGGGATAAGTGCCTTCCTGCTCGATGGGATTTTGGGTGGCCACGACCAGGAAGGGATCGGGCAGGGAACGGGACTGGCCGCCGATGGTGACCTTGCGTTCCTGCATGGCTTCGAGCAAGGCGGCCTGGGTCTTGGGCGGCGTGCGGTTGATTTCGTCGGCCAGAACCAGGTTGGCGAAAATCGGGCCGGGCTGGTATTCATGTTCCAGGCGCCGGTCGCGTTCCTGCAAAATCTCCGAGCCGATGATGTCGCCGGGCATCAAGTCCGGGGTGAACTGGATGCGCTTGAAGCTGAGTTGCAGAATTTCCGAGAGGGTGCGGACGATGAGCGTCTTGGCCAAGCCCGGCACGCCGATGAGCAGGCAATGGCCGCGGGCGAAAAGGCAGGCCAGGAGGAGGCGCACAATCTGTTCCTGGCCGACGATAACCTTGTTGAGCTCCTGGGTGATGCGGCCCTGCAGCGCGCTGACCTCCTGCGGTGAAATTTCGTTCATTTTTTGTTGAATACCACCAGCCAGACTTCACCGCGCTTGGCGTTGAGCATGTTCCTGTTCCTCCTTGTCGTAGGCGAGAAAGGCTTGTTCGGCGGAAGCGATCAAGTCCGTTTCCGTGACCACGCCGTAGGAATCATCACAAACAATTCCGTCTCGGCGCTGACGATATTGCTGATGAACCGCCTCTTCGACCCGCCGGAGTTCAGCCGTCGTCAATTTCGGCAGCACCGATTCGATTTCCACAACTGTGCTCATGCCAGAAAACCTACGAAACAAAGGCCCGCCAGTCAACCCGTATCTGACGGCAAAGCCGGGCAAGCGCAAGGCACAAGGGCAAGATCGCGCCGCCTCTGAAGCGCCGGGCTGATGGTTGGTTCCGGTTCATGTTTTCCTTCCAACCTTGCTTAAGCAAAACAGGCAGAAGGTAATGCGCTTCAATGACAAAACTTGGCGGTTGAGATCGCTCTTTCACCCCTTGAAGGAAGACGGCTCCCGGCGGCCCCGGCGATGAGTAAAGGCGATGAGTAAAGACTTGCATTCCTGTGGCGGAGGCGTAAGGTGGCGGCATGGATAGTGCGATTCTCGCGAGCGAAGCTCTCAAGCTCCCACCCTTGGAGCGGGCGCAGATTATTGACGCGCTCTGGAACAGCCTTGACCCGGCCGAACAGGATGCCATTGACAAGGCTTGGCTGCTCGAATCGCAAGATCGTCTCGCGGCATTTCGCGCGGGTCAACTGCCGGCGGTCAACGGCGAAGAGGCCTTGCGGGCCATTGAGGAAAAAAACTTACACTATCGAGCGGGATGAAGTGCTGATCATTTCCGTGATGGATCTACGCCGCCACCCGGAATCCTGGCGTCGCCATCTTCCTTGACCAAGGACCATTTGGGGCGTGATTGACCGGCACCACCTGCAGGTTGCTGGCCGGCAACTCAACATCTGCATCCATGGGCGTGGTTCATTGCCGTACGGTTCCAAACCTGGCAACTGGAAACCCCCACCCTAACGTCCCCCAACCCCCTTCCGGGATCGGAGTGAAGCGCCCATCGGCTTCCTTCTTCAACATCAAGAGATACAACCGGTCAGAACCCGGTTTGAATTCGTTCCACACCCAATTTGTGGAGGTTTCCCCTAAGAAGTCTTCTCCTGTCCGCTCGTAATGATGGAGCACAAGATTCTTCGCCGCCTGACTCCCTTTCAGCACCTCTTGCACCGCAAACTCTGTCTCGTATCCCAGCAGGTGGACGGGCGGCGACATGTTAGTCATGGTCGTCTCATCCACCTGTTTCTTGGCCGAAATCGCCTTGGCGACGACAACCAGGTCAATGCTGTCCGCAGCCTTGACGGCGTAGAGATTGGGGTCTATCTGTCCGTTGACCGGCGCAAACCGGCCATCCGCTTCCTTTTTTAGGAACAGAAGCCAGGACTTCATTTTCGCGGGATCGAAGGAGACAAGACCGGGACCATCCATTAGCACCACATGTTCATCGGTTTTCTCGAACCGAAAGTGATGCAGGACAATCGTCTTCAAACTCTTGTCGCCCTTAATGACAAGGCTCACGTCAAATTCTGTGGACAACCCCAAGAAGGCCCAATCACCAAAGGACTGGCCAGCGGCGAGAGAAACAGTTCGTTCCGGCGTGTCGTGGGTGGAGACCGGCTTGGCGATGACGATGAGGTCGGACTTGTCCACAAGCTCTTGATAGGGCCAAAGTTGAATCGGGCGCGCCCCGACGAAGCCGGTCGAAATGAGAAGCAGCGCCGTGGCGTGAATGAACTGACGATGAGTTTTCATGTTGTGTGTTTTTATTCCATTTTTTGCCTATATGTTATTCTTTCTTCGCCCTTGGCGCAACCGGTCCGCATCGGCATCTGCGGCGCGGTGTTCACCCATTATAACACTGGCGGCGACGCTTTATTAAGATTTTTTGCTCCGGCTCCCGCACGAACGGCGAAGCCTTCCCCAGAGGTGACGGCATTGGCCGCAGTGTTGCGAAGGCAGCCGGGGCGCAATCCTTCGGACAATGACGACACCACCAGGCACTTGTCGGGGCGGAGCGTTCGCGTGTTGGCATTCGGCTTGGCCTGCGTATCTTGAGCAAGCCGGATGATGCACCTTCGCCAAGCCTTCCACCTTCGCCTGGCCTACGGTGGACAGGACGGCGGACAGACGACACGGCAACGAGCTGCCGGACAATCGCCCCAGGGAATTATTGGATTGTTGTCACGTTGCCGGTGGTGTGATAACTTGCCCGCGTGGGCAAACTCGATGAAATTGAGGCGGCGGCGGAAGGGCTTGCCCCGGAAGAAAAGCAGCAACTGATGCTTTTTCTTGCCACCCGGTTGCGCGCGCAAGTGTCGCAAATGCCTGAGCCGCGAAAATTCTCGCGCGAGCAGATGGCGGGTTGGATCGCGGAAGACGAGGCCGATATGCGCCGCTTCGAGCAAGGCAAGTGAGGCTGTTTCTACCGTTTTACGGCCTGCGCGTGTTAAGACCCGGCGTGTTCCTGGAGCGTGAACGAGCCGCCGGACGGCTTCTGTAGCCCTTCCAGGCCATACTGCGTCCGATTCAGCGCGGGATTCTGCGTTTTACCGGGTGGGATGTGCTGGCGCCGAATATTGTTTATGCGCCGGTCCGCCTTTCCGAGGAACAAAGGCAGGCCAGTCAGGAGGCTTGGGCGGCACGTTTGCGCAGCATCGAGAGCGAGCGACCCATCGAGGTCGGAGAATATTGAGCCCGGCTTGGGCGAGGATTTGGGCTTCGCTTGACGGGGGATGGGCGCTGCCGTAGGTTGCGCTCGATGCGGAAACCGGCTTTTTTCCTTCTTGGCGCGCTCGTGATGGCCCTGGCGGATGGTCACTCGCCCGCTCGTGCCGCCGACAGCCCGCCGCCGCAGTCCTACACCCGCATTGCAAACCCGGACACCAACACCGTCCAATTGCAAATTGCCCTGCGCAAGTTCGTCCCCGCGCAAAATGGCGGGCCGGCCATCTGGCTTGCCGGCGTCATGCACATCGGCGATCCGGAGTATTACCACGCGCTGCAACATTTTCTTGACGGCCAAACGGTCGTGCTCTACGAAGGGATCAATCCCGAGGCCCACCCGCATCATGTTCGCGATGCCACTGCGGCTTCCACCAATGATCCAATACCGGCGGCGCGGCCAACCGGCACGAACGCCGGTTATTCGATGCAATCGGAGCTGGCCCGCTGCCTCGGCCTGGTCTTTCAATTGGAAGCGATTGACTACGAGCGCACCAATTTCCTGAGCAGCGATCTTTCGATAATTGAAATTGAGCGCATTATGGCCGGGGGACGGTCCCGCGCCGCGCCCGGTGAAGTAGGCGGGACCAATGTCTCTTTCGATGTGCTCCTGCAAATCATGGACGGCAGTTCGTTTCTCGGCTCGCTGTTCAAGTTCGGGATGGAATTCATCGGCAGCAGTCCCAAATTGCAGGCGGTGGTGAAGCTGACGATGATCGAAGCGGTGGGGCGGTTGAAGGGCGATTTGTCCGATGTGCAAGGCCTGCCGCCGGATTGGAAACACCTGATCCAGGTTCTCATCCAGGCCCGCAACCAGCATCTCCTTTCCGATTTGGGCGCGGAACTCAAGAAAACTCCCCCCTCCGGCTCCATCGCGGTATTTTATGGCGCGGGCCACATGGACGACATGGAAAAGCGCGTGACGGGTGAACTGCATTATCGCCCCGCCGACGAGGTGTGGCTCGCAGCGTTTTCCGTGGATCTGCGCAAGAGCGGCATTTCCCCCGATGAAGCTCAATGGATGCGCGGCCTGATCCAGGGAGAAATGGACCAAATGCTGCCGCACTGAACGAGCGCCAGGCTTATCGGTAGCGGTACAACTTCACGCGCTGGATGGCGTGCTCGCCGAACATGAGGCGCACGACGCTGCCGGACTGGCCCGCGGGAGGCCCGAATGAAAAAACGGTGTCGTCGCCTCCGAGGAAATGCGTCGCCACCCACTTGCCGTTTTTGTCAAACCGGCCCGCTTCCTGCGCCGCCAGACCGGCAATCGGCGGCCCCGGCGTGTCGGGCGTGAAAGTAAGGAACAGATTATTGCCGGCGAGGAGGTATTCGTCCGGGCCGAGCGCCATGAACAGACCGTAGCCCATAATGTTGGGAACATTGGTCGAGGTGCGGCCGTGCGGCAATTCCACGTTCAAGATGTAGTTCCCCAATTTCACCGTTTCGGCCGGCCGCTGTCTGTCCAACGCGACTCCCGCAATCGTGCCGCTGCTCTGGTGCTCCAGAATCTGCGGAGCGATTTGGGACATGGTCAGGAAGGCCTGGGAAAGCGCCTTCGCTTCGTATTCGGGAGGAATCGGCGGGAGCGGGGCGGGAGCGGTCGGCCCGCCAAACCCCACCAGCCGTGAGGGCGCATCCATGCCCGGCGGAGTGACCGCCGCCGGCAAATTGATGCCCGTCCTGGTGAACCATTCCAGCAAACCGTCGGTGCCCATCCCGGAATAACCGATGGCGCGATGCTGACCGATGGCATAGAAGGCATGGGCGGCGCCCATCTCGCCGTCCTCCGCTTCGACCGTGAAGAACAGATTGCCGGAGCGGGTGTAGCGCGTGGTCAACTCGACGATGTGATTGGCGGCGCCCTGGCGCCCCATGTAAGCATCCACGCAGGACATGTCCACCGACGGAGCGCCCGCCCGCCATACGTCAAGCACATGATCGAAGGCCTCGCCGGAAGGACCCTTCCCATCCCACCAGCCTTGAGTGCCCCAGACATTGACGAACATCGGGACCGGGTATTCCTGCTTGCCGGACTCGGTGACGTGATTGATGTAGCGCGCATAATACCAGGCCGTGAAGATCTCGTCCCCCTGCGGGCACTTGCCGAATACCTCTTCCCAGGTCCCGGCAGTTTTGAAGCCGGCCGCTTCCCAGACTTTGCGGAGATCGGGATGCAACTCATCCTTGTGCTTCTGGAGATAGGCGATCAGCTCGGCCGGGACGGGCGCGGCAAAGGCCTTGTTGGCCAGCGAGGAGCGGTCCCGCGAGTCGCCGAAAATGCCGATTTCATTTTCCACTTGAACCAGGATGACGCGGTGCGAGCGATCCACCTCGCGGATATGGCGCATCAAGGCCGCGAAGGCGCGGGCATCCGCCGCCCAGTTGTTCTCGCTGAAGGTGGAGAGGTTTTCGGCGGTTCTGCCCTCGCCGACCTGCGCGCGCGGGAAGCGATCCTGGTCGGCCTTCACCCAAATCGGCGCGAAACTGGAGACGCCGTTTTTCCAGCTTCCGAACCAGACCAAGACGATGCGCTGGCCGGTCTGCCTGGCGTCCTGGATCGCCGCGTCCATGATGCGGAAGTCAAACTTGCCTTGCTCTGCCTCGATCCAGTTCCACCCCACCGCAATGGCCGCGGTGTTCTGGTGCGTGGCCCCCAGCACCGAGAACATGTAGCGCAGGTATTCGAGGTTGGAGGGCGCGCTGGTGGGCGGTTCCGCGCCCAGAACGAGGAAAGGTTTCCCGTCCACGATCAACTGGGTGGCCAGGCCGCGCTTCTCCAGATGCGGCACGGAGGGATCCGCGGGTTTGTTTTGGGCAGAGGCCGCCGAGATGGTCAGGGCGCAGACCAAAGCGCCGCCGGTTCGAATCGAGAGTATCATAATGTAGTTGAGTTAATGAATTGAGTTGATGCCGCGATGAAATCATCTCTTCGCTGCAACTGTCAAGGGAATTGAGAGCACCTGGAAAGGGCTGACAATCTTGACAGTGCCGGTCAATGGACGCTGCGCATTTTGAGGCTCCCACCATGAGAGCGAACAGACTCCGCCTCAGCCAAACTCGAAGGTGTCCGAATAACACGGCGTCCCGTCGGCCCTGGCCAGCGAAAACTTCGGCCCGGCCGGGCGCTGGCCTTCGCGCAGGATTTCGATGGCTTCTTTTTGCCGCCCCTCGAAACGGATGCTGAAAATATCCAGGCCGCCGGGCGTCTCCGACACCCCGAGCACGGCCTGCGCCGGCTCGCCAACTTCGAGGGCGTTGGTCTTGCCGGCGGCGACATCGAAGGCGGAGGTCTTGGGAAAATCATAGCCCCGCATGGTCCACGCCGCTCCTTTCTCATCCTTGCGGCTGATGGTCCACTGGAATGGCCGGTAATCGCCCGCCGGCAGGGTGAATTGGCCTTTGACCGGCTGGCGCACGAAATGGCCGTTCTCGCCGTAGACGGAGATTTCGGAAATGTTATCCGGCACCCGCACTTGGCCGAGCGTGGCGTTCTCCACCTTTTGCACCTTGACGAACGCCCCGTTGCGCTCGACCTCGATCCGGTAAAACTTCCCGTCCACTTCCAGCATCCGGCCCAGGAAGCGTTCGGGGGTCTTGTCGCCCTCGAGCAGCACGCGGTCGCTCTCATAAGGATCCGGCGCGATGTCGTTGAAAGTGCCGTTGACGTTGGCGTCAATCAGTTGGATGCGTTTTTTCACGCCGTCAAAATCCACCACGCCCTCATGCCAGCCGCCGGGCGAGGCGAGCAATTCCGCGGAAGCGATGTCAAATTGATAGATCAAAAACACCAGATGATAGGTGCTCGGCCCGTTGTCGCCTTTGAACACCACGGCGGTCGGCGGAAACGAGGCCTCGAAGGAACCCAGCCGGGCCGGGACGGGCGTTTTGTCGTCCAGCCGCCCATTGCCGTTGCTGTCAATATAAAGCCGGTCGTAAGGCCCCGGGCTGCGGGTGCGATCCAGGCAGAGCCAGCGCCCGCCGGTGGGATCCAAGGGCGTGAGCCAGCGGGCGAAATAGGGCGGGCCGTTGAGCTTGGGCAGGGCGACGCCGGGCGGCGGATTGGTGGTCAATTTGATTTGGTGGTAGGCGAGGTTGGCGGTGCCGGTGCGGTATTGCAGCGGTTGCTCCGTTTGCCCCAACACCGCGCCGGCCAAAACCATTCCGGCCAAAATCAATTGTTTGGACAGTGACACGCCATGTGGATGCAACATCAGCGGCCGAGGTTTGCCAAGAATAAAAGTTGCACTTTTCTTCTAATAAAAGGTGACTTGGCGTGTCGTATATTTATAGCATCGTGGATCAGCGAAAATGAAGCGAAGCCTCATGGCCGGCGCGGTCATGGTTCTATTATTGAACTTGACGTCGGTGTTCGTTGCGGAGACGAAAGCGGGCGGGGAGTCCGCAGCTCCGGCGGGGACGAATTGGGGCGAGCCGGTGGGCGGCGTCTCGGTGCGGCTGACCTCGGAGAAAGCGTCGTGGGAGTGGTCGCAAGCGGTGATTCTCAAATTCAGCGTGCGCAACCAGGGCGAGGAGACCGTTTCCGTCGCCCGAAACCAACTGGGCGGGGAGTTGGAGGCGGACGGTGTTTGGTACTCGTGGACCAATGTCGTCAATGGGCCGCTGGTGGAGCTGGCGCCGGGCGAAAGGCTTGACAACATCACCGTCAATTTCGACTCCCGTTGGGACTACGGCTCGGTCCCGTTCCCGTTCGGTCCCGGCAGCCGCACCGTTCGGTTCGCGCCTTTGGCGCGCCGGCCAGGGGGGCAGGCCATTCGCGCGGTGAGCAATCCGGTGGAGTTCGAGGTTCTCCTGCCTGTCCTCCCTGGCGTCCAAAACAACACTGCAACCTTCTCTGCTGAAGACAACGCCGCCGGGAGTAGCGCCGCCATAGAGATACGGGGCCGGTTGGTGGACGACGAAACGGGCGGGGCGGTCACTAATTTCTGGTTGCAATCGGGCACGGCAAGTCCGGAGAAGCTTTCCGAAGTGGTCTGGAGCCAGAGTTATCAGGGGCCGATCGTCACGGAGTCGCTGGGCCGGTTTGTCGTGCAGGTTCGGAGAACGGGGCAAGTGTGGCGCGTGCTGGCGGAAGGTTACCAGCCTCAAACCGTGCCGGCACAGCCCACCAACGCTGGCCGGCCATCGGCTGAACTGCTTGTTCGCTTGAAGCGCGCGGGCGAGCTTCGCGGCGTGGTGCTGGACTACATGGGGCAGCCGGTTCCAGGCGCGCGGGTGCTTCTAACAAACACCGAGGCGCGAGTTCTGCCAGCAGGGCCGCCCACGCCGATGTTTGGAAACAATTCCACAACCACTGATGCCACCGGGCGCTTTGCGCTGCGACAATCAGGCCGTTCCGATATGAAGGTCATTGTGGTTTCTGCCGATGGCCATCTGGTCTGGCCTGTGCGGCCATCCGAAACAAGCCAGGAATTGAAGATCACGCTGCCGCAGCCCGCGTCATTGTTGGTGCGCTACGACATCCCAGGCGATCCGCCGGACACCGTTCTTGGCATGAGTTTCCTGACGCGGGACTTGGAAATGCCACTTTGGCAAGGCGTTAATTCCGGGGTTTCAGCCACGGTGCCGAACCACCGGCAGACTTTGTTGACCAACCTGACGCCCGGCAGTTACATCTTTATCCGCTTCAAAACGCTCCGTGGCGAGGAAGGCGGGCGGGACCTCACCAATATACTGGACCACCAGACGCTTCTTTTGGAGCCAGGCCGGACGCAAGAAGTCAACTTGGTCAGGTTGGTGGGCTACCCGGTTCAGGGACAGGTCACCATGCGCGATCAGGCCCAAGTGCCTCCCGGCTCCATTTCTGTCTATGTTGCCGGCGGCGGCCCCCGGGGCCTGGGGAGTGACGGGGCGATCTTCGGCAAAGACGGACGTTTCCAAACAGCACTCCTGGCCCCCGGCGCCTACACCGTCATGGCAGAGGCGTACGCGCCTGAGACCATTCGCGCCGCGGGCGCCAACGGAAGGATAGGACTGCCGGATTTCCTCGCTTGGGCCTCGGTCACGGTCGCTGCCGATGCCGCGCCAGCCCCGATGAAGATCGAGCTTCTGCCTTACAGCAGCGCTTCAAACAGCCTGGCCGGACCGCGCACTGCCACGAACGCCTCCGTCCCTGCGCCGCGACCGCTCGCTCGCCAGCCGGTGCCCAGGGCCGCTCCCGGAACCATCAGCGGCCGCGTGGTGGACGACGAAACGGACGAAGCGATTGTTGATTTCCTGGTGCAGTCCAGCACGCCCAATCCGATGAGGACGAATGATGTGTTTTGGAACGGCTATTCTTCGGGCAACCTGCAAAGGCCGGGGATTTTCAGCGGGTTGCGAAGCCCGACGCCGCAGTGGGTGTTGCGTTTTCTTGCCCCCGGTTACGTGCCACAAATCTTGACGGAGCAATCGGTGACGAACCTGCCCGCGTCCGGTCTGGAGATTCGCTTGAAGCGGGGCGAGGCGCTACAGGGGGTGGTGCTGGATGGCGGCGGGCGGCCGGTGGCCGGCGCGCGGGTGCTGGTTGCCACCACGGAGCGGGTTTATTTGATGGACGGCAAGTTTCAGTATGGCGTGTTCCGGGGCGGATCCACCAATACCGACAACGAGGGGCGCTTTGTGCTGCGGGGAGAGGGCGGCCCTGTGCAAAAGGTCGTCATTGTGTCACCCGACGGCCATCTGATCTGGCCGGCCATTCAATCCGAGACGGGACAGGAATGGAAAATTACCCTGCCGAAACCGGGCGCCTTGATCGTGCGCTACGACATTCCCGGAGACGCCCCGGAGGCAAAGCCCGAGCTGTATCTTTGGCCGCAAGACAAGGAAATGCCGCTCTGGACAAACATTAGCTTCGGCCAGACGGTGACCGTATCCAACGGCGGCCAAATCGTCCTGACGAATCTCACCCCCGGCACCTACAACTTTAGACGATATAAGAGGGAGGGCGAGCAGGGCGCGGAAAGCGAACAACAGACCATTGTGGTCGAAGCGGGCCAGACGCAGAAGGTGGATATGGTGCGGACCAACGGCCAGCACGTTCGCGGACAAGTAATCGGTCTTGATCTGGCGAAAGCGTCCGGGGGTTATATTTTCGTGAAATCAGCCGAGGCAACCGGGCTGCCCTGGCCGCAAAGGTCGCGGAATGAGCAAAATGAATATAAGTTTCGCACTTTCGACGTGTCACAGTTTGGGGCGGACGGTTCTTTCGAGACCGCGATGCTCCTGCCGGGGGCTTACACGGTCATCGCCAACGTCTATCCACCGCAAGACCGCTCCGGGGGCATGCCTTACCGAAACAACAATCCCGATTTCGTGGCCGTCGCCAAAGTCACGGTCACGACCGAGCCGATGCCGCCCGTGACCCTCAAGCTCGCCCAAGCGCCTTATGTTGACATCGCCGGCAGCGGGGTGGACGACGAAACGGGCGCGCCGGTCCCGGATTTGATGATCGAGAGCGGCAAAGTGAACCCGGACAAACCCGATGAAATCATTTGGAACCAGGGCTACCAGGGGACTTCTCAGGGGGGCCGGTTCTTGCTCTGGGGCCTGAAGGCGGGATCCGCGCTGCGCTTTCGGGCCAACGGGTACCTGCCGCAAGCGATCACACGCAATGAGATAATCGCTTCCAGACATACGGCCAATCTCCAGGTGCGCATGAAGCGCGGCGGGGAACTTCACGGCGTGGTTCTCGATCACGCCGGGTGGCCGGCGGCGGGCGCCACGGTGTATCTTGCGCCCCTCGATCTTGGCTTTGTGCGATTGGGACCGCTTGGGTGGTCCACAAGCGCAACGGGAAGCGTCACCAATTGGGCGCACACGTTCGCCACCACCGACGCCGCGGGACGCTTTTCTCTTCGGGGCGTCGAGACAAACGGGCCACGGGTCATCGCGGTTTCGGTCGACGGCCGGATGGTCCAGCCGATGCAAGCTTCGGGGCCGGGGCAGGACTTGAAAATTACGCTGCCGGAACCGGCCACACTGATCGTCCATTATGACATCCTGGGAGACGTAGCGGAGGCGGATTTTGGCTTGACACTGCGCACCAACGAACTGGAATTGCCGCTCTGGAAATACGTCACTTTGAAGCCCTGGGGGGCGGTTCCGAACGGGGGCCAAACCGTGTTGAGCAATCTTACGCCGGGGGCGTACGATTTTGCGCGTTCGAGAAGAGGCGGTGTGAACAGCCAGGGCCGGGCTTATGTTTTTGGCGACCCGCCCGAGCTTGTGCAGACCGACCGGCAGAGAGTTGTCCTCCAGTCCGGCCAAACTCAACAGGTCAACCTGGTCCGTGCCGCGGGCCAGCGTGTGCAGGGAAAAGTGACCGGCCTGGAACCATTCACCAACACGGCCGGATCATTCCTTTACGTTGCTTCCGCCACAGCCATCCGCAGCACCCAAGACTTCACGACCAATAAATTGGAACCTTGCTTTGACACGGTCAGCCTGGGCAGGGACGGGCTGTTCCAGACGGCGCTCCTGGAACCGGGGACTTATACGCTGGTGGCCGAAGTGTATCTTTGGGGCGAAATACCCAATCGCGAAACTTTCGCCGATGACGAGCCGCAATATGGCGGCATGATGTTCATGCGTCCGCAGCGCCTTGCCCTCGTGGCCTCCGCGAAAGTGACGGTCACGACCAACGCCGCGCCGCCGCCGGTGAGGATGGCGCTTCGTCCGCTGGTGGATGCCGAGGTGCCGCCTTGACCTCCGTTTCGCCCCACCGCCGTCGTGTGGCGGCGGGAGGAGGCCGGATCCACTTGGCGCTTTTCAAGCGGGGAGGGGGCTTCAACCGGGCCGTTTGATTCTCCCCAGACGACTGTAGAAGTTGAAAACGGCCAATTTTTGCTGTTGCAAACTCCCAGATTTACTATTCCAAACTTCCAAACTTTTTCCCAAACTTTTTTCTGGACATTGCCGGCTGCATTTGTAAAATGAGTATACCGCATTGCAAGACGTCAATGCGGTATACTCTTTTTCAGAGCACCCAACTTGCACAATTGCACCCCGACGGAACTCCGAAGCATTTGAACCATGTGAACGAAGGGGAGCGGCAGGCCACACCGCGGGAGGGGGCCAGATCCACCTTGCGCTTCTCAAGCAGAGAGGGGGCTTCAACAGCCCAGCTTGAATCTTGCCTGACAACTGCAAACTGTAAAAGCGTAAACCGTAAAAGTTGAGACGGCCGATTTTTGCTGTCCCTAAACTTGACACTTTTAGACTTTCCCCCAAAAACTTTTTTCTCGACATACCCGGCTCCTTTCGCTAAAAGGAGCGCACCCACATTGCCATACTGAATGTGGGTGCGCTCCTTTTATGAGCATCCCATGATCCCAATTCACACTCGGATGGAACTCCAATGCATTTGCACCATTTGTTTAATGAATTTAATAACTAATTATCTCAATTCGTCCATCCGCGCGTAAAGTCGCGTGGGATTGCCTCTGTCCCAGTGATCGCAAATCTGGGAAGACAGCTCCTTGGTCAACGGCAGGGTCGCGGTCTTTTGCGTTTTGCAGGCGCGAGAGATGCCCGCGGCGCAGGCCTCGCAAAGCCAGGTCTCCCCGGGCGGCGTGAACGCCCGGCGCATGCGGGCATAAATGGCGTCGAAGTCTTCTTCGGCAAGGTTGCCAAAGGAAATGTTCAGGAACTCGCACGGCTGCACGTCGCCTTTGGCGTTGATGTAAAACCGGTCCGTGCCCCCGGCGGTGCATCCAAAACGCATCCTGTCTTCCACGAGAATCTGCGCCGAAATGGCCGGGTAGGAGGCGCAGGCGGGGTCGTGGTTGTAGCGCCGCACCAGGGCGGCGACCCGGTCGAGGTCTTGCTGGCCGAATGGAGCAGGACCCGTTTCCAGCCAGGCGCCCGCCGCTTTCGGCTTGATCAATTGCACCAGGCATCCGTTGAATCCCCTGGCCGTTTCCATGATCCGTTCAAATTCGCCGTCGTAGAATTGGTCTCGTCCCAGGCAGGAGTTGAAGGCCACCGGAACCCCGGCCTGGTGGCAAAGTTCGATGCCGCGCGTCAGCATTTCCCAGGCTTTTTCGGACCCCATGAAACGATTCAGCCGCGCAGGCTCCGCCGTGTGCAGGGAGAACATGACGGCCGTCAGATTCAATTGTTTGAGTTCGCGCAAGCGTTGCAGGGTCATGCCATCGCCGGTGGAATTGACCCATACTTCCGACCGGCGATCAAGGGCCTCACAAACCGACTTGAGCCGATCATAGACCAGGAAAGGCTCCCCGCCCTCGATGTTAAAAAAGGCAATGCCCCGTTCTTGCAGTCTGCGGACGACCGGGACCAGGGTGTCGAGCGCGAGGTCCCGGCCGTGGTCGCGCCTTTGGTAGCAATGGGGGCAGGAGAAGCGGCAGGCTGACGTCACCGAGACCAGGACGGTCACGCATGGCAGCGGCCGGTCGAAAATCAGAAACTTGTTGCACCCCGCGTAAAAGGCCTCGGTTGGGAAGCTGGGCACATAGAGGTCCAGGCGCGTTGCGGAGCCGATTTTGACAAACTTGTTGTGATCGAGCTTGGAGAGAAACAGCAGCAGGCGGCGGAGGAACATAACGAACCGCCTCGGGGAAAGCCGGCGGGGCGGCGGGGCGATGGCCGGCCCGCCGCCCCCGGCCTGGGCGCGAGGTCGGAGCAGCCACGGCAGAAAATGGAAGAAGATCGTGATTTTGAGCCACAGTAAAAACCAGTGGCGTCTGAGACCTTGGACATTGCGAATGGCGACCATGGAGGACCTTTCAGAGATGATGATTTGCTTTGTACCAGGCCACGGTCCGGGGAATTCCCTGCTCCAGCGTATGGTCGCATTGGAAACCGAGGATGCGCCGGGCTTTGTCCGTTGAATAGCAGATTGAGTCGTAAAACATGTTGACCCGTCCCCTCGTCAGCAGCGGTGGCCGCCGGGTACGGAGGAGGCTGTGTCCCAATTCGAGCGCAAAGGCGGCCGGGTATAGGCTCCACTTGGGCAAATAGCGCGGCGGGGCCAGACCGGCTTCCTGGCAAAACAGGCCGAACACCCGATGCATCGGCTGGGCCGCCGGGCTGCCCATGATGAAACGCTCCACTCCCGGCGGCTTTCGTTGCGCCGCCAAGAGGTACCCCTTGGCCAGGTCTCCGGCATAGATGACATGAAACAGATTTCGCGTGCAACCCGGCATGTGCCTCTGGCCGCCTTGCACGGCTTTGACATACGCATAAAAACCGGTGCCGAACTCGCGTTCGCCATAGACCCAGACCGGCTCGATCACCGTCAGGTTCATTTTGTGTTTTTGGGCGATGGCGATCGCTTCCTGTGTGGCGAGCGCCTTGCTTTCGCGGTACCAGTTGAGCCCGCAAGGGAATACGCCGTCCATGAAATAAGGATAATGCGGGCGATAGGGAGATGCTTCGTCCTTGGCTTCACGGCTGTCTTCCTCGCCATAGGAGGATATGCTGCCGGTGATGGTCACATGCGCAACGCCCTCAAGCCGGGCGGCTTCCACGACATTGACCGTGCCGGCAACATTGGTTCGGTAGAACTCTTCGCGCCCGGCCCAATCGCAGGCCAGGCCGGCGGTATGAATGACTTGGGCGCAGCCTTTGAAAGCCTGGCGCAAACCGGCCAAATCCCGAATGTCACCATAGCGGACCTCGACTTTCAAAGAAAGCGCATGAGCCAGGTCCGATTCCGGGCGAGCCAGGGCGATGACCTGCAACCCCGCGGCGTTGAGTTTCTCCAAAACATGGCTTCCGATGAAGCCCGTCGCGCCAGTGACCAGAATTCTTTCGGTGGCGCTCATCTTCGCCCGGAATCTGGCCGCTCCCGCCGCGGAAGTGAAGGTTCGTAACGCGTTAGCAGCAGTCCGCCGTTATGCCCGCCAAAGCCGTAGGAGACGGAGAGAGCATTATCCATTGGGCAGTTCACGTTCTCCAGAGGCAGGTTCAGGTCCTCCATGGGATCCTCGGTGAGGTTGCCATGCACCGTGCCACGCGATAGGGAGAGCGCTGTTACCGCCGCCTCGATGGCCCCGCTGGCGCCGAGGGTGTGGCCCAGGAGGCCTTTGCTGGAATTGATCCAGGGTTGGCGCGCGCGCTCTCCGAAAACCGCCTGAATGGCTCTGGCTTCCACCTGGTCGTTGGCCATCGTGCCCGCGCCATGAGCGTTGAGGTAGTCTATTTTCCGGCCGCCTGAAAGCTCGCCCAGCAACCGGGTGATCTGCTTTCCGGTCGAGTCAATCTGAACGATGCTCGAAGCATCACTGTTCGCGCGGAAGTCGGCCAGTTCCGCATAAACCCGCGCTTGGCGTCGCATGGCATGCTCCAGTTCCTCCAGCACGAGGATGCAGGCGCCGCCCTCGGCGAACAAGAAGCCGCTGCGATTCCGGCCAAAGGGACGGGCCAGGCCGTCCGCCGATTGCGTCAGAACCCCCAACACGTCGAATCCCCTCATCATGAAACCGTCCGGGTCCTGCAACGCCTCGACCCCGCCGGCCAGCACCATCGGCGCATAGCCATCCTTGATTTTCCGGAAAGCCTCGCCGATGGCATAGGTGCCCGAAGCGCAGGAAGCGTTGACGGTCTGGCTGGAACCGGAAAAGCCAAAACAGATGGAAGCCCAAGCGGCAGGCGAGTTGGGCATCGTTTTTGGCACAGCCATTCGACTAAAGGTCAGGCGGCGCTCCGGCAGAGCCGCCTGCAGGGCTTCGCGCGCAAGACAATGGCATAGGTGCGACTCGAGCGCCGTCTGCAGGTTGCCCAGACCGGCGCCAAGCAGGACAAAGGCTTCCTCAACCCCGGCAAAACCAATGGCCGCTCCGGTTTTGACCGGCGCGAACCCGGCATCTTCCAAAGCCAGCTTCACACCCAGCACAATCATGCGATCGGCCGCTTGCATGATGTTCTCGTGCGGCAAGCTAATGCCATGCGAGGCGAGGGAAACTTCCGGCAACGGCACATACCAGCGAGAGTGAAGCGCATAAGTCCGGGTGAATTGAGCGGGAATCGGCCGGCCATGGCAACGCTGGGTCCATATCTGGCGGAAGAAATCCTCTTTGCCGATGCCCGCGCTGGTAACGGGGCCGAGGCCGGTGATGACCACTCGATGCGCCATTTTTCAACTCCTTTGGGGAAGGCAGGTCCCTCCACCAACGGCCTGCCGCCGGCCGGGCCAGCCGCCCAAAGCGTCAGCGTATTGCTCCGGCGATTTCCTGGCTTTGAAGCGCTCTTTGACCTCGAAGGCAAAGTTGTCCAGCGCCGCCGAGTTGACCGGGTCGCCGTTGTAAGCCAGCGCCAGGCTTAAAACACCTTCAGACTCGCTCGCGCGGCGCCATTGCGCCTCGGCGATTCTGGCGGGCATGCATTCCAGCGGCCCGACGCTCACCACGGCGTCAATGTGGCCGTGCCGCCATTCGTGCAGCGGCGCGCCCACGGTCAGGACCGCTTCGCCCGGCAGCGCGGCGTCCACATAAAGCGCCGCCGCCGCCAAGGCCTCCTCAGTGGTGGGCAGTGGCGGCGAGCCAAGCGGCAGCGCCATCGCCGAGAAGGCCGCCCTCTGGATGCGCCGCCGCACGCGTTGACTGAAACTGTCGGCAAACTGGCTGCGGCCCTCCATCTGGCGCTGGACGTGGCCGCAGTAGTTGATCCATTCGATGACCGGCGCGAGATGGACGCGCAGTCCGCGCGCCTCCAGTTTTTCGATCAGCGAGTCGTTGCTGATGCCCACGCCGCGCACATAAATCTCACCCGTCAATGCCACGCGCGGCAGTTCTCCCGGACCGCGCAGCGCGGCGAATTCGCGGCCCGCTTGTTGGAGCAGTTCGCTCAGGCCAAAGAGCCGTCCGCTGGCCACCTGCCACAACGCCGCGCCCAACGACAGGTTGCCGCGCGCCGCCGACTCGACCCGCGCCAGCAGTTGGCGGTGCCAGCGCGCGTAAAGTTCTTCCGTCCCGCCCCGCACCCGCTCCACGGGGCGGACATCGAACATCGCCTGCAATAAGAAGTCGCCCGCCGCCATGCCGGCGAACACCAGCATCTCCGTTCCCGCCGGCAGGTCGTCGAAGTAGCCGGTGTCCTTGGGCGACCAGATGCGCACGCGCTCGCGCCAGCCGAGCCGTTCCAGCACGATGTTGTTGAGCAAATTATAGACGCCAAACCGGCACGGGCCGTCGGTGCAGGGCATCAAGTAAACAAATTTTTCCCCCGCCGTCGCGCGTTCCAATCGCTGGAGGAGCGAGCCGAGTGTCAATGGCATGGGCAGACATTCCTTGCCCGAAGTGTGGCGGCGGCCGAGGCGCAGCGATTCCGCGTTCGGCGCGGGCAGGCATTCCGCGTTGAGTCCCAGCCCGCGAAAGGCCGCCGCCACCGCTTCGGACGCCGGGCCGATGTAGGAGACCAGCAGCGTTTCGGCTTTTCCGTTGCTTTGCCGAAAATCGCGCAGCCGCAATCCGCTGAATTGGACGTCCGCAAAATTGTGCGCCGCCGCGTCATTTCGCCCGGCGCGCCGGTCTTCCTCCACGCAATGCAGGAAGGCCTCCACCCGCGTCCGCGTGCCGGCGTCGCCGGAATGGCCGTCGGTTTCGATCACGACGAATGGTTTGCCCGACATGGCGTAGGCGGCAAAATGCAGATTGAAGCTGTCCGGACCGCAGGAATAGTTGCTGCAATACAACGCATACACGCCGGACATGCCGCGCACCTGATGCGCCGCGCGCAGGATGGTCTGGCCGTAACCCCAATACATGTCGGTGAACAGCGGCGTCTCCGCGTCCAGCGGAAAACAATCCACCGGAATCCCGATGGCGCCCTGTTCGCGCAAGATCGCCGGCACGTTTGAGTTCAGCACCTGGTTGTAGATCGTGTAATTGCGGCCCAGCACCACCACCGGCACGAGATTTTGCGCGCGGCAAAACTCCAGAGCGCGCCGGCCCGCCTCCTGGCAGGCGGCGTCAAATTCCCGTTGCGCCGCAACGCCGGCAGACCAGGCCGCGCGCCTCTCAGGATCAGCCAATCCCAATTCCTGCGCCATTCGGTCGCAGCCCGCCAAAAATTCCCCGGACTCCAGATGGCCCGGACCAAAATCAAACAAGGGCGAGAGCATTCGCGGCGGGTTGGCCACACCCAGCCCGCGCTCCACCACTTTGGGCGCCGCCTGGACAATCGGACAATTGTTGGAGCACCGCTGGCCCGGCGCGCCCGGCAGGCTGCGGATCATCGGCACAAACATCCAGTCCGCCCCGCTTTCCGCCAGTTGCCGCGCCACGCCGTGATAGAGCTGCATCGGCGCGCAAAACGGCGCGCCCGCCGACTGGATGCCGCGCTTGAGCGCGTCCGGCCCTGCGGCGGCGGCCATTTCCAGATCGAATCCGGCGGCGTGAAAGTACGCGGCGAAGAACGGGAACAGCCCCTTGAGCATGAATTCGTCGCTCATGGCCATGCGCGGGCCGCCGCGCGGCGCGGCGAGCGTCTGGAGCAGTTTTCGCAGCTTCTCATCGCGCTCGCGAAAGGGATCCGGCGCGAGGTCGGGCAATTTCCTTTGGCGGGCCGCCTGGTCGTGCAGCGCGCAGCCGCCGCCCCAGGTGAAACTGGAATGCTGATCGCCCACCAGCGTGTGGAGGCGCTCGATGCGGCAACGGTTGCCCGCCCCTCCGCAACCGCGCTTCGAGCCGCAGACAAACGTGTCCTTCTCCTCCACTTTCGCCCCGAGGAAACGCGCCAGTTCCAGCGGCGCGAGCCGGGCGGCGTCCAGTTCGCGCAAGGCCAGCAGCGCGATGCCCATCGCGCCAACCGTGCCGGGATTGGGCGGCACGATGACTTGGCTGCCAGTTTGCCGCGCCACCGCCGCCGCGAGCGCGTCGGCGGAAAAAGGCATGCCCTGGCAGAAAATCACCTTGCCGATGGAGCGGTTGCCTTTCACGCGGTTCAGGTAATTCTGTATGATGGAATCGTAGAGGCCGGCAATGATGGCCGGTTGTTCGACGCCCGCCGCCACGGCCTCGTCAATCACCTCGGCCATGAAGACCGAACAGTGCTGGCCCAGCGACACGCCGGCGGGCGCGGCCATGGCCGCCTGCCCAAGCTGTTCCACCTCCGCGATGCCGGAGAACTTGCGGCCCTGTTCCTCGATGAAGGATCCCGTGCCCGCGCTGCACGCCTCGTTCATCGCGCAGTCCGTGATGCGGCCTTCCGCCAGCCGGGTGTACTTGGCGTCCTGCCCGCCAATTTCAAAAATCGTGTCCACGCGCCGGTCGTAATGCAGCGCGCCGGTGGCGTGCGCGACGATTTCGTTGACAATGAACACCGCCTCCTTGCCGTAGCAGGAGGTGAGCAGCGAACCGGCGACTTCCCGTCCGCTGCCGGTGGCGCCAAACGCCACGACCGGATATTTCGCCGCCGGGCTTTTGGTGAAATGCCGGAGCAACTCCTGCGCGGCCCCAACCGGATCGCCCAGCGTTTGCCGGTAGGCCTCCCAGACCGTTTCCCGCGTCGCCAAGTCCAGCGCCACGGCTTTGCACCCGGTGGAACCAATGTCCAACCCGAAAACGAGGCGGCGAAGTTCGCCGTTGACCTTCGCCCAGGGCAGCGCCGGCATCCGCCGGACGCGATGGAGCGAATCCGCGAGCGCGGGCAGGCGTTCCAGCGCCAAAGGGCGCGGCGGCAGAATCAGTTCTTCCGGCGCCAGCAGGGCCGCCGGTTGCTCGGCGGCGATAAGCGCGCACCCCAGCGCTTCGAGGCAAAGCAATTGTTCCTCATCCGCCGCCACCAGGCTCATTCCCTGTTTGGCAAGCATTTCGCCAAAAATGCGGCGCACGCGCGGCGACCGGCTGACGCCGCCGGTGAGGAGCACCCGCGGCGGGCTGACGCCGGGTTTGATGAGCACGAAAACATTTTCGCAGACTGCGTCGAACAGGCCGGCGAGAATCCGCGCGCGGCTCTCCCCCTTGTTGGCCAGGTGCGTCATGTCGGTCTTGAGGATCACCGGACACCGCCCGGACAGCGGCGCGGGGTCCGGCACGCCGGCGCACAAGGCGCTCGCTTCCTCAACCGTGAGGGAGAATCGCTCGACCAGTTGCCGGAGGAAATTGCCCGTGCCCTGCGAACAGCGGCTGTTCTCACGAAAAACGGTCAGGCCGTTGGCGCGCAGTTCGAGCACGGAAAAACCGTGGCTGCCGATGTTGACAATGGTGGCCGGTTCGCCGCCGAACAAAAACCGGTAACCGCGCAGTTGCGCCTGTTTGGCCGGAATGCGCGGCAGATTGATCTGCGTGGAAAAACGCCCGCTCACGGCGGCCCCGCCGGCACCGGACCAATTCCAGCTTTCCAACGATTCGAGCAGGCACGGGCCCGGCCTTTTGCCATGCTCCAGGATTTTCCACCGGACAATTCTCATTTTGCCCGCCTCCGGCCACACCTCCACCAACTTGATGGTTTCCGCGCCGGCATCAACGCCAATGAAGCGGGATGACTGCCCGCGCGCCACCCCGGCGGGAAGGTTTTCCGACATGGCTGGACTAAAGGATTTAAGTGCCTTCATAAGTGCATATATTCGGCCTCAGCGCGTTCTTCATTTCCATGGGCGACGCAACGACCCTGCATGATGTTTTGGTGCGGCAAGGTGATGTCATGCGATGCGCCATGTTTCAGCTCCTCTCTGGAGAGTTAGTTTTTCCACCAACGGCCTGCTGCCGGTCCAGCCATCGGCCCAAAGCTTCAAGATATTGCGCCGGCGAATCGAAGTCGCGCGCTTGGCGGCCCCAGGATTCCAGGTCAATCGTGCGTTCATCCTCGAGCAACTTCCGACCGGAGGCTGTCATCACCCCGAGCCGGTGGAATTGGCAGCCCAATTTGCGCGCCTCGATGAGGAAGGCCTCTTCCCGTTCCGGCCTGATCGTGAACAGGAGCTCATACTCGCCGCATTCTCCCAGGAACAGCAACGTGCCGGGCAGGGAAGCGCGGCGGCAAAAACCCAGTCCCTCGCGCAAGTAAGGCAAATTGGCCACCGCATAGCCGCATCCGTTCAAATCCGCCAGGGCGTTTAGCGCCGCGCAAACACCGTCGCTCGTATCCATGCAGCAGGAAGCGAAATCCTTCATCAGGGCGGATTCGCGCAACCGCACCGGGAATTGAGTTCTTATCCTTCCCGATTTTTGCGAATTCCGGCCCCCATCGAGCCGGAGCGCCGCCTCCAGATTCCCGGCTCCGATCTCCCCGGACAAATAAATCAGGTCCCCGGTCCGGGCGCCGCGGCGCCGCACTGGCGCGCCCTCGCACCAGCCGATCACCGATACCGTGCAGCGCCAGACTTCAGACCGTCCGCAATCTCCGCCAATGAAACGCGCGCCGGTTGCCTTGAGGACGTCCCGCACCCCGCTTCCCAAGCCGCGAAGATAGGCAGCGTCCCATCGCGGATCAACCGTCAGCGCGTGGGCGTAATAGAGCGGGGCGCCTCCGCAGGCCAGGATGTCACTGATGGCCCCGGCGGCCATGTTCCACCCCAGCAGATACGGATCGCTCTCGCGGAACAAGTCTTCCGCCGAAAACTCGTCGGTCGTGAACAGCCCGTTGCGTGTCCCGTTCAGACTGATGATTTCGGCGTCGGACTCGAAGCAATCGTTGGCCCGCCCCGAAGGCAGCATCGAGCTGAACAGCTCGCAAATGGCTTTCTCGCTGATCATGAGGTTGCTCCAACGATCAGGTCCAGCCAATCCGGAGCCGTTTCGATCCGGCAAGGGCACCATCCAACCGGATCCCCGTCAAATTCCACCTCGACCGGCGCGCCGGCCGGGACGAGTCGAATGCTCTTGGCGTAGGCCAGCGAGAGGCACCGCCCCGATGCGATCGGTTTGCCTCGGTACAGCGTCCATAGAACCTGGCCGAGCCGGCTAAAGGAAAGCGCCCTGAGACAAATCACGTAGAAGCGGTCGTCCTGCTCCCGCAATTCGTGCCGAACCTTGATGCCTGAAGCGATATAGCGAGTTTTGCCCGCGGCAATGTTATAGACCTTATCGAGCCGCTGCGGCCGGCCATCGAGTTCCAGATTCATCGTCTGCGGCCGGTATTGCAGCAGGACGCGCAGCAAGCAGACGAATGTTCCCAGGAAATCGCCGGCATATTTGCGCATGCCGCCATTGGCCAAACGGGCCAGCGCTGCCCCCAGGCCAACGTTGGCGCAGCAGCCAAAAAAAGCGGTTCCCGGCGGGGTCGCTCCGGCTTGCGAAGGCCTCGTTTCATAAACGACCTTTCCAACCCGGATTTGCCGCGCCACCCCTCCCAGCAGCGCGTCCACCGCCTCGGGCAAACTGACCGGCACGCCGTAGCTCCGGGAAAAATCCGGGCTGGTGCCGATGTGGATCACCCCCATGCGCGCATTCGAGAGGCGCCGGCCCTCCGCGTTGAAGAACCCATTCAACACCCGGTTGATCGTGCCGTCCCCACCCACGCCTGCCACCACATCATAACCGGAGCGATTGGCTTCCTCCGAGAGCCTCCGGGCGTGGTCCAGCCCTTCACAAAGCGCCAGATCGTACTTCACCCCGCGGCGCTCCAGTTCCGAGCGCAGTTCAGCCAGCTTCTTCCGGGCGCGGCCGTTGCGCGCGTGCGGGTTGGCGATGAATAGATAAATGGGCATAACCGGGGCTACGAGAAGTCGTGTGGCGCCCGGAGAATTCGGGCGGGCGCGACCATGCCAGCGGGGCGCAAGGAGACATTATCGTTGACTGTAGCCGGGGAAGGGGAGGCCGGCGGGGAAAGGCTGTCCATCGCTCGCATCAATCCCTTTAATCCTTTCTCGTCCAGCTTCGCTCCCAGGATCAGGCGCAGGGCGCCCTTTCCGTCCGGCACCGAGGGCGGCACGAATGGGGTGGTGAGGATGCGGTGATGAAAGAACTCCCGCGCCAGGGCAATCGTGTTTTCGGCCGATCCGCCATGAATAGCGGCGATGGGGGCGGGACCGGAACGCAGATCGAATTGGCGGCGGCGAAGGGTTTCGAGCAAGCGCCGGTGGTTATCCCTCATCCTGGCGCCGATCCGGCCAAACTCGTGGCGAATGATCTGGAGCGCACAGAGGACTCCCCCGGCGCAGCCCGGCGGCAGGGCGGTCGAGTAGATCAGCCCCGGACAAGAATAGCGAAGCGCGTCCACCAGGAAATGGTTGCCGGCGATCATCCCGCCCGCATTGGCGAGCGCCTTTCCCAGCGAAGCGGTATAGATGCCGGGATAATTGACGATGGCCTTTTCTTCCAGGATGCCACGGCCAGTCTTGCCGAGCACTCCGATGCCGTGCGAATCATCCACCACCGGGATCGCATGGTAACGTCCGCACAGGTCCACGATCACCCCCAGGGGCGCAATGCTGCCTTCGGTCGAGAAGACCGATTCTGTCACCACAAAAACCTGGCGGAACCCCGCCCCGGCCGCCAGCTGCCGTTCCAGATGCTCCATATCGTTGTGCAGGAATGGCCTGACTTTGCAGCCCACGGTTTTGATGCCCTGGCTCAAGGAGGCATGGGCGTAGTGGTCCACAAGAATCACATCCTGCGGCTTTGCAATGCAGGAGAACAATGCCACGTTGGCCTGGTAGCAGGAGGGGAACACCAGCGCGGCTTCCAGCCCGGTGAAGCGGGCGAGCTGACGCTCCAATTCTGCCAGGATTCGGGCATAGCCCGTGGCGATGGGGGTCCCGCACATCGAGACCCCATATTCCCGAATCGCCTCTGTCATCGCCTCCTGCATGCGCTCATCGGAGGCAAGCCCAAGATAGTCATTCGAGGCGAGATCGAAATAGGTCTCGCCCTCGAGCTGGGGCCGCCCGTGACGCAATCCGCCCAGCGGCAGGTAATAGGGATTGAACCGGAGGGCCTGGAGCGGCGACTTGTCAATCGCCAGTGAGCGATAGAATTCTTCGGGTTGCACAGCCACCTCAAGCACAAGCGTATTTTTGGCGCAGGAGCGAGACGACATCGCCCACGGTATTGATCCGGGCGAAATCGGCTTCCTCCAGCGCGATCCCGAAAGTGTCTTCCAGCCCGTTAATGACCATCAAGGTCCCGAAGGAGTCCAGGCGAAGATCTTGGCGCAGATTGGTGCGGAGCGAAATGCCTTCTTTCTCCTCCGTGTTGGATTGGATGATGGCGATGATTTTTTCTTCGATTTTCATAACAGTGGGTGGGATAGCCTGAGTCGCACATGATGGCGCAGCGGTTGCAGTTGGCGCAGCGGGATTGGTAATCCTCATCCCGCCGCAGCTTTTTCACGAAATCCGGTTCGCACAGAATCGGGCGGCACAGGCTGACGAAATCAATGCCCTGCTCCTCAATGGCGCCGCGGATATGGGAGCCGCGACGGAAACCGCCCACCGAGATGATCGGAATGGCCGTATGCTGTTTGGCCAACTGCGCCGCCGCCAGGTTGTACATCGGGGTGAACGGAATGAAACTCCTCTTGAGCCAGGGCGCCAGGCAGGTTCGCCAGAACAGCCGCCTGAGGGCCTTTTTGGTGCGATACCTCGGGTTGAAGTCCAGGATCGCTTCCAGCGGCACGGTTTCACCCCGGAAGATATTCAATGCCTGGTCCATCGTGCCGTAGCTGACCTCGATGGCGTCGAGGTGGTTCTGGTCCAGGAACCGCACCAGATGGATGAACTGGGCCTGAGTCATCGGGCGCCGGGACGAATCTCCCGCGCTCACTTTGATCAGCAGAGGATAGTCCGCTCCGCAGAGCGAGCGAATCCGCTCAATGATCCTGTGAAGGAAAACTGTTCCGACGCCGCTGGCCGGATCAATCCCGTAAATATCATTCCGGTCATTGCAGGCGGGATGAAGGAACTGATGGACCAGGTAGCCGTGCGCGCCGTGGATTTGCACCCCGTCGAAACCGGCCTCGCCAGCCCGGCGGGCGGCGGCGGCGAAGCTCTCAATGATCCTCTCGACTTCCGGTTCGGTCAGCCGGCAGGGCCGCTGGTTGAAATAGGGTGATTTGAGGGAGGACGGCGCGTAAATGCGGCCTCCGGTCGCGGCGGGCACGGTTTGCCGGCCGGCGTGGGCCAATTGCAGAAAAATGCGGCACCCATTTTCATGCGTCGCGCGAGTCACCTGCCGGTAGGCCTCCACTTTGTCATCGGAATCCATCCCGGCCTGGCCCGGCTGCATGGCCCGCCCGTCTCGACTGACATAAGCAAAACCCGTAATCAAAGCGCCCAGCCCCTGCGCGGACAGTTTGCGATAGAATCCGAGGTAGGCCAGGCCCGGCCGTCCCTCGGCGTCGCACCTCCCCTCGAAGGTCGCGGATCGAAGGATCCGGTTGCTCAATTCAACCCTGCCGATCCGGGCTGGTTCAAATACGCGCACAGGTCTTGGTGCTTTATTCTTTCGGGTTGTGGTGAAGCTCAAACAAGAATCCGACCAAAATGTAGGAAAAGATAAACAGCCAGATCCCCAGGTCCGGGTTGAACATGGCGATCAGCGCCGCCTGCCCGCAGGTGCAGGCCCGGAAGTTCGTTTGCAGGGAAGCGTAAGTCTTCACGCCCGATGGGTTCTTCCAATAGAGCACCCCGGTCCAGATTTGCAGAAAAACCGTCAGCACTCCCAGGATGATAAACGTGCGGTTCAACGGCCCTTGGTGCAGGCCGGTCAGCCGCAAAACGCCGAAGACGATGGTCGGAATGAACGCGGAAGCGACGGCCATCCAGCGCGATTTCTCCAGGCCAAACGCCACCACCAGCGTCCGTTTGCCGGCGAGCAGGTCGCCCCGGTAATCTTTGAAATAGGTGTAGTAAGTCATCAAGGCGTTCATCACCAGAACGAGCAGCAGGACTGAAATCCGATTCGGCTGGAACACGGTGGCGGCGGTCGGACCGGAGGCGTAGCCGCCGTAGAGAGGCGCCATCGTAATCATCAGGCCGAAAACCAGGTTTCCCAGGATGCCGCGGGCCTTGGCATATTCATAGAGGATGTTGAGCAGCACGCCTCCCGCCAGGAACAGCACCGCCGCCGGCTGAAGATAAAACCAGGTGATAACTCCTGAAATGACCAACAGCGCGGTGGAAACCAGGAGGGCCAGGCGCGGATTCAGTTCCCCCGTTACCATCGGCCTTTGCGGCGCGTTCATCCGGTCCTCTTTCAGCCCGAGGTAATCATTGACGATCTGGTTGACACCCCAGCTCAGAAAGAGAATCGCCAGGATGAGCAGCTTCTTCTCCGGCGGCGGCGCGACCTCGATGGTCCGGCTCGCGGCATCGCCGGCCAGATACTCGTAATAGGCCACCCCCAGCCAGCCGGCAATCCCCGTGACAAACGAGTAATACAGCCGCATGGACCGGACATAGGCCTTGGCGGATTTGACCAAGGCGAATCCTCGCCTCGAACCGCCGCCGTCCGCACCGGGCCGCTGCCCGGCTGCGTCCTGGTCGAGGACGGCCACCTGACGATCGCCTGCTGAAAAGCCGGTTCCCATGGCGCGACTATACGGCCCCGGCTCGGCCAGCACCAATCGAAAAAAAATAGGACGCCATTGATTATGTCAATGACCCCGATCATTAGCGACTTTTCCGGGAGCGCGGTCGTCTCGACCGCATCCGTCGGCGTCCCGCCGGCGGAATCTTTCGCCCGAAACCCAGCCACCTTTTAGGTGAGTCCTCAAGCACATCGCTAATGATTCGGGTGTCAATGATTCAATGATAGTCCCCAAACTTTTTGCTCGACACGTCCGGCGGCGCCGCTATAATGAACACATCCACATTGCAAGACTTCAATGTGGATGTGTTCTGTTTCCTGAAAGGGCGCATGTCACCTTTGCCGAGCCTTCCTTTTGGCTCAACTGGGCGGGGGTGACCAACAACCAAAACCCAACCTCCTTTCCGAGGCGGAAAAAAATCGAAAATGCGCGATTATGCGGCACCCCTTTCCGGGAAGCGCCGTAGGCGCGCAATCTTTGTAGCAACCCAAAAACCAGAAAGCCTCCAAGCCCCGTAGGCGGCGACATACCCAGAAGCTCACGCCCTGGAGCGGCGGACGATGACCGCCGCCAATCTCAGCTTTTCCCTTTTCCGGGGAGCGCACGCGCCCCCGCGTGCCGCGCCCTTCTTCTCCCTCTCCTCCACACACTTGTGGAGGAGAGGGCCGGGGAGAGGAGGTTCCCCACTTTCTCATCCGCCCCTTCGTAAGGCACCCGTAACTGGCGCATTGCCCCACATTTCTCTTTACCACCTCCGCTCGCCATTTTAATTTCCACACATGGCCAAGCAAACCCCGACCGTCGAACAACAGGCCGTCCACCCGCCCGCCGACCCAACCCCATCGGCCCCCGCCCGCCGCCCCTCCTCCCTGGTGGACACCCGCGTCATCTACTGCGGCGACATGCAAGTGAAACAAAAAGACAAGACCGGCAGGCCGGACATAGACGCCTTTGAAACCGCCAGGCGCCGCGCGAAGTGCGAAAAAGGCTTCTTCGTATTCTGCGACTACACCAGCGATGCCCTGCACGAAATTGACCGCTTCTTCCGCGACGAGCACCGCATCATCATCCCCCTCACCGTCCGCGAAATCCTCGACGATGAAATCGCGAAGAAGTTGGCGTGAATCCTGCGTTGAACAAGTTTGACCTGGTGATCCTCCGCAAAAAAGGGCGGCGTGGAGAAACTGAATCCGTGCAATGGATAAATCTCTTCCGGGTGGATCGGCGGATTGTTCCGACTGGCGTGGTTGATTACCGGCAACTCGTTCGCAGCTTGACGGAGGAAGGTGAATTTCACCTTTTCACATGCGGGTGCGGCGAGGCGGGCTGTGCCGGAATCCATGGCGGCATCGAGGTCCGGCACCGTAAAGGGCGAACCTCATGGCGCATGAATTGTGAGAATCCTCTCCGCGAATTTCTTTTCGACACGGCTCAATACCAGCAGGCGGTTTGTCAGGGTTTGCTCAGATGGCGCAAACAGGTTACTCAAAAAAGGGGCTGGCTCCAGCTTGGCCCAGTATCTTTCGACCGCGATCAATTGGACGATTGTGTGCGCTTGGCGGAAAGCGCGTGTGCTGAGGCTGGGTCGTGATTCGCATGCGGTAATTCCCAATATACCCATTTCGTTCCAAAATATGGCGCTCATCAAATGTCACGAATGCGGCGGACAGGTCAGCGATCAAGCGTGGACTTGTCCCCATTGCGGGGCGCCGGTCATTGTCACCATCCATCGGGGGCCGAAGGCGGTATTAGTTAGCCTCGCCATTCGCCTCGCATTGGGCTTGTTCCTCGGTATGATCGCGTGGATCGTTATTCAGCATTTTCTTAACCAATCCTTGGCTCCGCTCAGAGCAATCGAGCGACAACAGCAGCAGTCCCATTAGTTCATTCCCCCCATTCCCCCTTCGCCACGCGAACCGGTCGAGGGGTTACCGAATGGCGCTTACTTAAGGCATAATACATTGATTAACAATAGGTTATGCGTGTGCCAGCCGCAGCCCCCTGGGGCGAGATGTTCGGGAACCATAGCTCCCATGCCTCCCATATTTCCCACGTCGCAGCCCCGCTAGGGGCGGCATCTTTGTAGACCCCGGACCAACATGAATTCAAAGCTCCGTAGGAGCGACATATTCCGGGTGTGGCCGGGTCAGTTCGGCCGGGTCAGTCCCACATAATCGCATGTGGCCGGGTCCCACATAAACGCATATTTTCGTTTTCTTCCCGCATGTCGCAGCGCGCCGGCCCGGGAACCGTTGAAGCGGTATTCTCGCGGCGGTCAGTCGAGATCCAGTTCCGCCCCGGCCTTTTCCCGTGAAGAAGCGGCTCGTTCCCGTTGTCGGCGACGCCGGCCTTCACGTTCGCACAGCGAAACCGGCCACTATCACTCCATT